>Ga0185320_11358362_pt1 | contig 15271 bp, 29 predicted proteins | sample OV2TP2_FD_128023 | JGI IMG/M metagenome (GOLD analysis project Ga0185320, IMG submission 128023) | Hot spring microbial communities from Beatty, Nevada to study Microbial Dark Matter (Phase II) - OV2 TP2 (SPADES assembly) (version 2) | ecosystem: Environmental > Aquatic > Thermal springs > Hot...
ATATGTTATTTATAATCGCTATTTGCTTGATAGCGAAGTATTACAATTAGAGGCATATTTCAAAACTAGGTATGCGGTATGATTGCATATATAAATACCATATCAATAATTAATAATATGAGTCTATTTATCAATATAATGTTCGGTTATCCTGTCATTGGTCGCCATGTGGGTGGAGGAAGACATGTGGAAATGCTTTCTACACCAAGTATTGGTTGGACCCTAAGACATTCTAATATAATTGAACATCCAAGTGGTGATGGTAGATACGCTCATGTGGTAGATGGTGAAATTCTAACATCATTGACATTAAACAACCGTCGTAGACTACTTAAACCAAGTCAGCTATTGTTACTAGAGCAATATATTAATTCAGCCACAGAGCTAGATTCTACATGGTTCACAGTATGAGCAATGATACATTGAGAGCATGGCAAAATTTTTCTGTAGCCATCCTGGCATTGATTGGTACATTAACTCTCATTGCCATAGACAAAATGCCTATAGAGGTAGGTGCTGCTATTCTGGGATTTTTGGTTAGAACGGCTGTACCGCAAAAAAATGGAGTATCACAATGATAAGAGATCTGTTGGCTCTAGCATTGGTTGTTCTGATTGGTTTGGCGTTTCACGCCTACAATCAAGAATGTAAACAGGAAATACATCATGCCCCTTGAAAAGGGTTCCTCCAAAGAAACTATTTCTCGCAACATTAGTAAAATGCGGCGCGAGGGATATCCGGCCAAACAAGCCATAGCTGCATCTTACTCACAGGCTAAACGTTCCAAGCGTCGTGGGAAAAGAAAATGACTATAGGAATATGGTTCTTTTGTCCTGGTACACCAAGCATAGAAACTAGACTCAAATATGAAAGTGCGATGCCATTGGTAGATGGTGCCATACGTTGGGTTGCCCCTCCTGGCAGATCTGCTGTATTTACTAGAGAAGCAAAAAGACTATCTATCAAAGGCAACGGGTCTGTAATGAGAGGATTGGAGAAAGAATTTCCAATCTATAATGTAGACAAAAGAGTCGCTGTTGCATTTTCCGCCGGCTACGCCGCTTGTAGGGAAATAGTTTCTACAATAATTGATAGAGCAATGCTTGATGGATTGTGTTTGCTTGATGCCTTACATACAGGATTCGATCCAGATAATACAGCTAAGGACTCTCAACTAGTTGGATTTTCTGAATATGCAAAAGCCGCATCTGAGAAAGCTTGCTTTTTTTATTCTGGGCATACGGATGTAAAAACCCCCCAGCCCCCCGTACCTGGAGCTTTTGCTTCAACCACGCAAGCCCACGTTGAGCTTATCAAACTTGCTGGTGGATTGGGCGGAAATTTTCAGGTTAGAACGTATGACGCTTTTGATTCACAGCATGACAAGCAAGAGCATGCCGCAGCGTTAACGTCGTGGGGGCCGGGTTTACTTATGGAAATGCTTTGCAAAATAGCCGAAATAGATCCGGTAGCTTCTAGAGATTCTGTTATAACCACCGTTCTAATAGATAAACCGTCGTCTTTCGCCGAGGCCATTGTGGCTGCTGCCGTTGATGATCTAGAACGCGGCACTAGCGAAGACATTGGACCTAATGATGGATATAGGATTAGAGAATATGCAGCAAGATTCAATCTCAAGCCGCCGCTTAACTGGTGTGCTTTAGCTGTGTCCACTTGGATTTATGAGGCAGCTATGGCAATGGGGGTACAAGCCCCAGTCAAGGGATCGCCCGGAGCGCAAGCCCTGGGAGCGCAGTTTAAGGCTAAGGGCCTATGGGTTAATCATCACGAGGCTAGGGAAAATCCAGAAAAGATTTCTTCTGGTGACATAGCTGTATGGCGTAGGCCACCCCACTCTTGGACCGGCCATACCGGCGTTGTTGAATCTACGGATAGATTCAAGTTTACCACCATTGAAGGAAATCAAAATAATAAAGTATCCCGCATGTCGAGGGACATGCGGGATGATAGCTTACTTGGTTTTGGGGTGCCACGTCTGGGATTCGAACCCAGATAGAACGGATTTTATGTCCGCCGCGTTTACCAATTACGCCAACGTGGCAAACTAGACGCACACCATTGTGGTCTAGTCCGAGCAACGTCACGTACTAAAACGGAAGGTCGTCGTCGTCCCCATTGGGCTGTAACGGTTGCCCCAATGAAAGAACTTGCCCCTTAAGCTTGGCGGCAAATGATTTCTTCTGCTCTGGGGTCATCTTTGACCTAAGCGCTAGCTGGCTAGATCCGGCCTCGTTAATGAAGGCAATCTTTACCTTGGTTTCGCCTTCATACATCTCATGGCGTACGACAATCTCGCATTCCTTATCGGATGGCTTAAGTCCAGAAAGATCGTCGAGATCTGTTCCTTTCCATCCGGCTGTTCTCATATTCTTGATAGTTATTGGAAGCGAATTTTCTGTAAAGAATCCATAGGCCGTAAGCGTCCATCCTCCATATTCGCCATCGGTTATCTGAAAGAGCATTCCTATCTGCTCTCTCCCATTTCCAGAGAATCCCATTTCCGCATCCACGCAACGTGCCCTGTATCTACCTGGAGCTATCATTGACATTTTGCCCTCGTCCAATTGAGTAGTTGATTGAGTTTTCGTGTGTCTCCATTAGCCCTAGCCAAAGCTTCTGTTGCTTTGGTTCGGTCGTTTTCGTTAAGCTTTGGAAATAGTTTATCAAGCTCTTCTTTTAGGAAGTCTTTATTTTGTCCCTTTTTCATAGCTTCCCACAAATCCTGGTAGCTAAGGGGAAGTGTCTCTGGGAGATTGTACCTGTTTTTGGCATCAAAGGCTGCCCTGTGCTCAGTGTGAATGAGCCTTGCACCCGATGCTACGCCTATGGTTTTATCATCGGCCTTGGCTTGAAAGATTTCATACCTAAAGAAAAGAAGATTTTCACTCCAAGACTTGAGAAGACCGGCAGCCTTGTCATTCATTTTGAGAATGTATCGGTCGTAATCTTCCCCCTCTGGATTCTGGAAAGTTTTGATGATGGAATGTCCTATGAGAAGAATGTTGATTCCCCTTTCTTGGCAATTCTCAAGTGCTCGTAGAAATGATTTCCATTCATCAATCGCAATAAGATATCCGCGACCATGCGGAAGACTATTAATGGATTCCTTCCCGTTAGCCTTAGCTACATGACGCCAACACATATCCTCCACACGATCCAATTCATCAATGACAAGAGTTTTATAGTCATGTTGAACAGAACCAATCTGCTCGATTACGGAAAGGAGATCCGCCCACTCGAACCCCCCCACTGGCCTGTCAGCACGAAATACATTTAGCCTATCAGTTCCGCCCGAAGGATCAAAAAAGAATGGAGCTGGAGTATTTGAAGCAAAAGTTGTTTTACCCACTCCCTCTGGTCCGTAGATAATCATGCGCCACGGAGCTTGAATTACTCCGGATGATGGTTTGGTAATGTCAATTCTCATTTACTGATTTCCTTTCATCTGTTGTTAAATCTCCCACGGTTCTAGCTAGGAAGTAAGTTCTTAACATATCCACAAACCACGCAATAGATCTCATTGGTCTCCACATTCTTTGATCTACTCCTATGGCAATTATCAACCCAGCGGCCGTAAAGGTGTCATCATCTACATCTTTAGCTTTTAGTATTTTTTCTTTACATTCTTCGAATAGTGCATTTCTTGTTTGTTTAGTAAACAGATTCATAAAACCTTGTTGGATCATCTATTGTTGCAAAATTAGCGCATACATCGAAGTATTCACACGGGCGGTTAAAGTTAAAACAAGAGCCTGTATTTTTGGGGCTATGTCCAGTAGAAATCATTTCTGCAACAGAAACCAAGTCACTTAGTGTTTGATGAATTTCATCATTGGTCCTAGTTTCTGGTTTTCTTATAAACCAATTTTCTGGAGTTTCCGCCATTGCATCAATTATTCTCTCTGCATATTCTATTGGAGTTTCGTCTTTTTCTCTTTGTCCTTGATAGAGAAAACCTTTCTGAGTAAACTTTCTCTTTTCGATCGGAGTGGCTTTTAGTGGTTGAATCCTAGGTTTACAAAGAACGTCATGGATAATCCCATCCACCGAAAACCCCAACTTTCTGGCGGCCCATATATAAATTGCTGACTGCGGGTCTAATTGCTTTTGAACCCAATAATTAGAACCAGGAGATATGTCCATGGAAGATGTCTTATGTTCCATAACGTATTGCTTTTTGTCCTTAGAACATAAGAGATCCATTCTTCCAACAATATTGATATCCGGAGCTAGTTGTATTTCGAATGATTTTTCAGATTCAATCGTCTCTATATTTTCATCTTTCCATCTTAAATCATAGGCTCTGAGCATTACCTCTATGGCTGCAAAATCAAATTCATCTATTCCTACTACAGATGATTCTTTAATCTTAAAGATACATTGATCTATCTGTTTGGACTTGAACCATTCTTGAAGACCAATATGAATAGCTATTCCAAACGCTAGCGGCTTTGGCTTAATCAGTGGGAGCCGTCTACAGGTATATTGATAGAAATGTTTTCTGGGACACTCTAGAAATCGCAAAGCTTCACTTACTGAGATTTTCATGGTCTCCAATCTCTACATTTAACTTCATTCCATGTTTTGGAAATAATTTCCGTACCACCGAGCGATTTTACACAAGTAGCGATAAGTCTAAATAGCCAAATGCGGATTTCGTAGTAATGATTTTCTGTTTGCCTTATGCCCTGTTCTCGTTTTAGGAAATGATGATTAATCCAACCGATGCTTAATGGTATTGGGTAATCATAATCATCGCTTATAAATTCTCTCACGTCGTAACCCATTGCATTACATGCATCCAATGCAAAAATAACTATGTCTGCCAATGCATCGTTTTTCTCCTCATCATTTTTCGATCCAAAGTATTCCCCAAATTCTTCAGCTAATCCCATTATTGGTTGCCATGCTTCTCTACCAGGGAAATTATGAGTTTGCCACGGAATTAACTCATTTTGAATTACACGTAGACTATTTGCGATATTATCCATACTTTTTTTCTCCCAATGAAAACCATTTTGGTGTTGGTCTATATCCACGCATTCTCCCTACTGTAGACATTCTAAAGGGCTCCCATCCTAACCTTCTAAGTAAATCCCCAAGCCTCATCTGGTGTCTCTTTTCTATTTTGGATTTATCGAACCCAAGCCTAATAAGTATATCTACTGTAGTAACTGGCCCATTGCCAGATGCCATTAAAAATCTAATTACGTCTTGCTCCCAAGCATCACCTATTATTCTTTCTTCTTGTTCTTCAACAAGTACTTCTTTGTGCTCTATTTCTGGAAACCATTTCTCTCCGGCCTTATACCTGAATACAGCTTCGGCAAAGAGTTGATCTCTATTTTTCTTTAGACCATCTATGTCAATTTTATTCACTCTAACTGGCCAATATCTTCTATTTTCTGGATCATCTAGATAAACAAATTCATCTGTTGTGGCTATGAAAACACATTGCCTGGGGCGCCTGGTAAAGGATCTGTCGTACGGAACTTTGTAGACATCTTCAGTCTGCGTAATAAAGGCTTTGACCTTATCTTTAGTAGCGCTCCTAAACGTCTCCATTTCGGCGATTTCAATTATCCACACGCCCTGTATACGCATTCCTATATAATTTTCATCTACGCCACGCATTGAGCCGAGGTAGTATTGTCCACCAAGTATTCTACAAGCCTTAGTTTTTCCCTCCCCCTGGTGTCCCTCAAGAACCAATACATAATCGACCTGGCATCCAGGCTCGAAAATTCTAGCTATAGAGGAAATCAGCCACCACTTGCCCATGCAAGAAATAATTTCTTTTTTCTGTGCTCCGAAATAGTCATAAAGCCAAGTGTCTATCCTTGGCTTAAGATCCCATATAAGAGAGTTTAACCAATCTCTTAATGGATGTACTGTTTTGGCTTTTGCAGCAACAACGGCGGCGGTGTACATGACCGGCGCCGGAAATGTTATTCCCATATTTCTACCAAACCAAAGCTGCATGTAGATTGCATGTTCATCCTTGAGTCTGGTATTCCTTTTAGGGCAAAATTCTCCTTCCGGTGGGTCTATTACCCATGATACGGTATCGGAGAATTCGTTATACTCTAAGCATCGTTCCCATTCCTTGTGTCTTGTAAGCAGTAACGCAGCATTTGCCGGAGTCTTAAGTACTTGATCCCCCCTCATTACCAAAATCTTTCTCCAGTCTTCACTGAGAAAAGATTTATACTTACTTATGCTTTCCGCTATTTGCTCAATTTCAGCCAGGGGGAGGGGGGGGCGGCATTTGGTTGAATTGATATCTGTTAACACACTTAAGATTTCTTCTTTATTTGATCCATTCCTCCTGAGCTTGCCAGCAATCTTGGTCAAGAAATTATTTCTAGCTCCCTCAACTACGGCATCCGGAAGGGCCGGCTGTTTTTCTGGCGGTTGCTTTACAGCTAATGAAATTAGCCATTCCGGGCAGTCCGCTATAGGTTCGTTTTGGTTAACCCAATAATATGGAGAACCACTTAAGTGAATAGACGGTGGAACAATTGCATAACCACCATCGCATCTGACGTCTATGTCTTTTGCAATTTTACTGACACTATTTGGAATTCTTAAGCCTGTTCTAAAATATAAATGTTTTCCACCAGATCCGGTTATGCAAGTAAGGGTCGGTGGAAGCTTTTCTATTTTTTCTAAAGCATCAAGATTATCAACGTCTAAGACAAACAGGCCATTACCTGTTTTGATGGCTATGTTGCAATAGTCTCTAACAAAGTTATCTATTATGAATTGCTTAGAAGTGGAAGCGTCCTTCAGACCGTTTTTGGTTTGTGGATGCTTACCTGGTTTTGTGCAATCTGTTTTTCCACATGCGCATCTATTGCCTATAATTCCAAAGATCGGAAGAACAGGCCAACCTTTATTGGCGTACTCGAATGCAGCAATCCTTAGTTGTTCAAATCTATTAATCGTCCCCGTAGAGGCCATTTTTACAATCCTCGATTGCTTTTATGGCATCTTCTACAGATCTTACAACTGCTGCATACCCCCCAAACCGTCTGACCAAATCCAGAAATAATTTCTGGGCAGGGTCAAGACGAGCCCTTCCAGTCTTAACTTCAATGGCGATGAATCTACCAAAAACTCTTGGCTTGTCCCGTTCTGTGCCATTCCGGAAATTGACATACATGCATACAAGTCCCAGTAGATCGGCTCCACCCTTACCAACTCCATACCTGACAAATTGACCAGCTGGATGTACAGCAACGCCACTTTCATTATTCCACAATACAACATCGTTTCTTTCTCCTATTGCTAGACGTATTTCGTTTTTAAGGTTCTTGTGTATTCGGCTCATTTTTCCTTTTCCAAATATATTTGCATTCTGAAATATGGAAATCATATGCTCCACAATTTGGGCATGGGTGAATTCCTATTACTGGCCTACCTAGTGGATATTGGGGATCATCTTTCTTTGGCACATGAGAAAATATTTCATTTTCTTTCATCGGTAAAACCCCTTACTTTCTGCCCACCATTGTTTTACAATTACTTCTCCCCTTGAGTTATCCTCGTCGTCGAAAACTTCAGAATCATCATGAATACATGAGTATGGTATCCATACCGAATCACCCCACTCCTCAAGCCAAACCTTTAATGCCTTCCCAGTATCCTTTTCAACTCTTCCTTGACCTAGAGAATATTTCATTGTATCCTTTTATTGTATGAGATACATGTTGTTGTGTTTTTTTGCTTGTTCTGTCGAATTACCAGATACAAGCGTATGCCTGGATGAATGTGCTCTCTCGATTAATGTGTGCAAATCACAATATGAGAGTTGCATGGATGAATGTGAAATAGTTTCTGATACGCGATGTCAGATTGAATGCGCCAAAGAAAATCTAGAATGCATTCGAGACGTCTTTTTGTGCGCGGCAGCATGCGTAGATGAGGCTGAAAAGTCTATCTCCTAATCCATCCAAACCTTGGGGGGCCAGTGTCCGAATGTTTCTTTGAATCTCCATGTTGCCCACCCTGGTTTGAATCCTCTTGATTTTGCAAACTCAAGATTACCTCTTAATTCTTTTATTTTGGTTGATTCATCGTTTGGTATTATTGGTGGATCTGTAAACAATTTCTTGTATTCTTTTACAACCCACCACAGGGAGAACCCCTTAACCTCTCTTATTGAAAGAAGCCTTTCTAGTTCTTTGGCCTTGAGAGAGTCTGATGTTTGTTTTCCACACCATTCCGAATTAAGCTCCAAATCCAATATCTTTGGTCTCTCTTTATTTTTCTTGGGAGAGTTGAATCCGCATTCAGAACATATCATGAATGGATCCGGAAATGATTTTCCACAGGCTGGACACTGGAAAACCGCTACAGGCTTAGGTAACTCTATACCTCTTTCAAGAGAAAATATTCTATCGTCAAATGGATGGCCATGAACATGACTAACGCCAGTAAGATCGATAAGCAAAGAGCTTGCTTTTCCGGCAGATTGGCGTAACGCCCTACCAACCATTTGCAAATAGGAACCAGCAAAAGAACAGCCCCTAGCCAGAATAATTGTATCTGTCTCTGGTACATCCAATCCTTCCGTTAACGTAAACACGTTAACCAATACTTTGGTTTCCCCGTTTCTGTAAGACTCTACCCAAGATTTTCTAGAGTCTTTGGGAGTTTTTGCCGTTATTGCTCTAGAAGAAATACCGGCTGTATTGAATTGCGTGGATAATTCTTCTGCTTGTTCTTGAAATCTAACATAACAGATTGTTGGTCCACGCATCGGATTTTCTAAGTAAGCTTTAACTGGATGCATTGCTATGTTTGGTGCAATACACCTATTCGGCCTGATGATATTTATGTTACAAAGAAACCCGAGTCGCAAAAGCTCGGACGGTTGAGCGGCTACAACCATATCATCGAAATAATTTCCAAGTGGTTTATTGTCCGAGCGTTGCGGAGTAGCTGTCAACCCAAGGATTCTTAATCCTGCTGCATAATGGAAAATGCTTTTCCATTCATCTGAAGCATAATGATGGCATTCATCCAATATAAGCAGACCAATTTTTCCGATAAGGTCAACCAAATCTCTGCGATTAAGCCAAGTTTGAATTGTCATTACAGAACCAAGTAATCGTAATTGGGAAATTATTTCCTCTCTATGGGAAATACATAATACCCCATGCCCCCTCTCCCTGGCTCTCCTAGACACTTCAGCGGCCATGGTAGTTTTCCCGGAGCCGGTTGGGCTCACGAGAACTACTTTGGATTTACCCTGATGCATCAGGGATAATACTGAATTAACGGCCTTTCTTTGATACTCTCTTAGTTGGTTTGTATTCAAGATATTCCTTGAGATAGGAAAAATCTGTTTGTTGCTTTTTTTCGAGAAGCGTAATCAAACTCAATAGATCTGCTTTGTTCTTCCTTTGTTTCAGATGTTGTCTCAACAGATATCCAACCAAACCTACCCACGGCAATACCTCAGTCATTATCTCTAACATAATACCTCAAACAGTTTCTAACGGAATCTGTGCCAGGACATACCTTATTGGCTACTCTGTCCAATAGCTCTTCACATTCTTCTGGAGATCTATTGTTGCAGACTAGCCTTATTCGTTGAGCCAAAGCTTCAACCGTTTCGTCTGGCTGTTGCGGCGGTAGACACGACGACAACAACGTTGCGGAAATTATTAGTCCTCTAATTTCCATCTTTTACCTCCTGTTTCAAATGTAAACCTGAGTCTCTCTAGTGTTCCTGGATCTATTATCCAATTACTCATTTTGGATGATAGGAATGTTCCAGCTTTATGTTTTCCAGCTTCATATAGCCATACGTCATAGGTACCAGCTAGCCCATGTTTGAGTATGGCTAGTTTCTTTTTTGCATCAAAGCCGTATAGTTGGAAAACTGCCTTCTGGCCTGACCACCTTATAGCTTGAATATCATCCCATCTTTTGAATGATGGGAATTCCAGCAATCTTTGCTTGATCATGTGTACGTACGGCCAGATAGGTAGCTTACTTCTCCGCACCTTATGCAAATCATAGTATACGGTTTATCCAATTTTCTAAGATGCTTAGAGCAGTAGGACGCCGTTTTCATACTGAAATATATGGATCCCTCTTCTGCCCAATTCGGTGTTTTCCAAAGAACTAGGTTTTGGATTTCGAAATTATCTAGAAGACCTTTGGCTATATTAGAGACTTTATGTGGATCCCTATCGTCGAAGAAAATTATTTCTTTAATAACCCTATCGACTATTGCCTTTATGTAATTGTTAGTCATAAAAATTAATGGCGCGGGATTTGTCCCACGCCATCATAAATTGTTTACTTAGATACGTGCTTCAGCATCTTTTTGAGGTTACCCGTATCGTCCGCCTCGTCTGGATCAAGCTCGCCGATTGCCACATGCATCCCCCACCAAAAATCATCCGACAATCCAGATGCTTCGAAAAGCTCAACAAGCTTTGGATCCTCTGGTTCTTGTCCGTCCTCCAAATTCTGGCACTCATACCATGCATCGGTCAAACGCTTCACCTCACGCTTGCCGTAAAAAAGTCCCCTGGGTTTCTTGGTTGTAGCTGCCTTGGTTTGACGTACCGTGGCGCGGCCGTTTTTGAGTAGCTGTTCTAGCTTTTTGTCCTGCTCTTCCTTCTCGAGCTTTGCGAGATTTGATGCGGCTGTTGCACTCAACCTGCCGCTATCAATGGCCCTCTTGACCTTAGCGGAACAATCGTTGAGAGCGAGATAGTTCTCTACCTGCTTAGTAGAATATCCAAAAATAACAGCGCAACGCTTAATAGCATCGGCCCTAACACTAGCAGCCTTTTCCGGTTCATCGTTCTTTGCCTGCAACCTTTCCACATATGCGTACATTCGGTTGGCCTTGGTAAGCGGTGAGGTATCTTTTCGTACCTCGTTCATCGAGACAGCTACGCCTTCCAAATCTTCATGGGTTGTATAGACAACCGGAATTTCTGGAAGCCTAGCCTTCCGCGCATGAAGTACACGCCGTCGTCCGTCTACCACAACAAGGCGTCCGTCGTTTTCCCTGTCCTTCCAAACGACAACCGGTTCGATTACGCCAAAGGTCCGGATGTTGAAAAGCATTCCATCGTCGATGGGAGAATTAACACGCTCGTCGTAAAGCGGGTGGGATGCATCATCCTTAGTGTCTTTGCCAATCAAAACTAGTTCATTCGGGTTTACCATTTTTTCCTCAGTTTTCCTTTGAAGGTTATTTTGTTGATAGCCTCTTTAATTTCTATCGCATGTTGCGTAAGCTCATTCTTAAGCTCAGCAATAGAAATTATTTCTTTACTCTTTTTTGGCAGATGCTTTGTAAGCAAAGCATCAAAAGCATCATCTATCCTAGCATAGAATCCAAGGGCTGTCCAGTACTTTTCTCCAGTTGCTTGGTTTATGTGCATGGATTCTATCGTGAAATTTCTTTTGTCCTCAAGATTCAGTCGTAGGTTTGGGTTGATTTGTATAATCATTGATTTTCAGTAACCATAGCTACCCACCCTTGCAGAAAAACACGCGGAATCCATGTGACTACTGGGAGATTTGTCATCATCCGTTCGTGTAATGATTCTCGGGATTAGTTCCATGGCTTCTCCATTCAAACCAAAACGAGATCCAATATCTATTTTCGAGAATACTGGAATCGCATGAACTTTCTTCCAGATTTGGAAAGCATTTTCACTTCCACTGAAAACAACAATTTCCTTTGAATAAATTATTTCCCCGTGGATGTTATATCTATCGCGTATGTATGAGATTCTTATTTTCATTGTGTTTTTACCTTTATCCAACCAAACGGACCAATGTTACAAGGAATCTCTCCGCATATTGTACAGTATCTTATAGTCGCAGACCCATCCACGCAATCAGCAAGCTTGCGTGCAGCAATGGAAAATATGCAACGCATCAGAATCTGAGAAACCGGATCACTTGGATCGAATCTACGGAATATTGACGGAATGGTAGCTATCATATCATCCGTCTGAATTACCCATTGCCCGTTTTGCTTTTTAGCTGATAGGTCCAAGTTGTTTTTGAAAGAAAGTACAATCTCAGAAATCATTTCTTGAGGCACCTGTTCGATTATCTCAAGAATGTTCTGCGGAATATTTACGTCCGCAATCATTGCCAAGAGGGTGGGAGATAGTGGTTTCTCACTTTCTTCATCGGGCTCTGCGTACGGTAGTTCCTGTATGAGTTTGCTAATTTTATGCATAATCATTTCTTCTTAGCGTCCCGAAGGTTCGCGCCAACAAGGTTAGCACCCACAAGGTTTACGCCCACAAGGTTCGCATCTCGAAGGTTCGCGTTCATAAGGTTTGCGTTCCGAAGGTTTGCTTCCCAAAGGTTCGCACTCTCAAGGTTCGCGCTAACAAGGTTCGCACCCACAAGGTTCGCGCCCATAAGGTTCGCGTTTCCAAGGTCCGCATCCCGAAGGTTCGCTTTCCGAAGGTTTGCTTCCAAAAGGCTCGCACTCTCAAGGTTCGCGCTTATAAGGTTCGCACCCATAAGGTTCGCGCTCACGAGGTTAGCGCTCATAAGGTTCGCGTTCACAAGGTTTGCGTTCCTAAGGTCCGCGCCCTCAAGGTTAGCGCTCCTAAGGTCCACGCCCCAAAGGTCTTTGATTCCCATCCTAATTCCGACTGAAGCGGAAATCGTTTCTTCCGGTAGTATTTCTCCGATGATCTCTCTTTTTCTCGATCCTGTTTTGTCTACATGTTTGCTGAATGGAGCAAAAAGCGCTACCATCCAAACTCTGCAACCTTTCCACATATGAGGAAAGGCGGTTCCGTGAAGGGTCCCCTCTTGGCACAATATTATTAGGCCGTCACCATCCTCCTCTTGTATCTGTCCGGCTACAGCTTGGGTATATTTTCTTTTACCACCATTACATGACCTACCATGTTGATCGGAACACCAATATCCAATCCAACACTCTCCTTTTTCCTGGAGTTCCAGTAGCTCGCACAACCTGTTTTCCTGATTCTTAGTCCAATGTGTTTTCAAACCGTAAACTCCATTCGAGTCTTTTGGCTTCTTTTTTCCACTCAATGTATTCTGCCCGAGTTTGTTTATACAGTAGAGCTAGTTCTCTTTCGCTATCGTCTGGGTCAAATGGATTTATTTTTCCGCAAATTGCAGCCATTAGTCTATTGCACCTCTGCGCTTGAGCGTTGCATACTTCCCAACGATTTCTTGCTGAAGCAACAGAGCCCAATCTAATTGTTTCTTTGATTGCGCGTGAAATCATTTCTTCTCCTCCCATGACTCCCAGGATGAAATAAACCTTAGTACGTATTTTTGGGCGTCTTCTAGATCTTTGAATCTAGCAATGGGCTCTTCATCCCATGGCCCGTAGACCAGATAACCCCTACTCTCCAGTGGTCCAATCAACCATTTACCACCATCGGATGAATGATAAACCGCTATCGGTGTAACCTGTGATCTCATGTGTGAATGCTCCAACCATCTACTGGTGTCAGGTTGACTGAGAACGTCGGTGCTCCCCCATCCCCTCCGCGGTCGTGGCTTCCATGGAAAATAAGTCCACCATTCATTATGACGTCACTATCGTTTCTGCGAAGAATCCAATAGAAACTGTAAGGGGCGAAGTCTTTCGAAAGAAAGATCTTTCCTTTTCTATTCATTGCCATTCTTTCGAGACGATCTAGTTGCTCTAGAAGTTGCTCCTTTTTCCCAATCTTCTCGGCAAACTCTAGTACCTGCTTGTAATAGTCATCACACATTGTTACATCTATCATTTTTTTTCTCTCCTCAGTGGGCCCGCTAGGAGTTGAACCTAGTTAGCATGCTTATAAGACATACCGCCTTAACCGAAGGCACGGGCCCTGGTGCGCAATACGGTTGTATTGCGCAAAAGGCTTTTAATCAGTAAAGTCAATAGCGTCCATCATAAGACATTCCTCAGCACCGCAGACCGAGGGACATCCACATGCTTCGCATGTGTATCCTCTCGCATCCGGTTCGATGTCACTCACATTCACTCCGCAAGAAAGACACCATCCTCCATCATTATCACATTGATAAAAGAAATCTTCTTGCGTTATGGCCAAACGTTTATACGTTTTCTTCTTCATCGGTGTTCGCTTTCCTTGTGGTAGAGATCTTGTAAAGCTTTTTGAAAGCCTTCAACTTGTCGCCTTCGAACATGTCCTTCGATGGCGCATCACCGATAGCCCAGAGAATGCCTCGGGCAAAGTCATCGTTGATATCGGAAATCATTTCTCGAAGCTGACACACTTCCTCATCCTTATTCCAAGGCTCAACCAGAAGAAACGCGGCGCAAAACTTCCTAAGCTCTTTCTTTCCCATGGTGGTTGCGCGTCCACCGGTCTTTGCATTTCCGTCTTCTGCCATCTCTTGCGCCATGATGACGGCGTCCTTTACCTTGGCGCGCCGAAGTATATAAGACTTGGTTAGCACTACTTGACGTTCGGCCGGAAGGCTAACCCACTTGAGGGCTGCTGCAAAAGGAAGGTCGCCAGACCGCACCGCATCCTGAACTTCCTTTACCATCTTGGAAAACTTCAGGTAATTGGTTATGTGCTTGGCAGAGCAAGCGAAGATAGCTGCAAGAGCTTCGTTTTCATGCCCTTGCGCCTTGAGCTTGGCAACCTTTGAAGCTTTGGTACATACGTCATCATCGGTACGTGCTTCATTCAACAGGCAACCAAGCGCCGATGCGTCCTTATCGGAAACCATTTCCACAATTACTGGAACGGTTTCCAGCTTTAGCTCGCGGGCATAACGTACACGTTGCCTACCATCGGCAACAAGCAACTGTCCGTTCACCTTTTTACAGTGAATCGGTTGCTTGATGCCGCAAGCATAAGCATTGGCAAGAGGCTTCTCCAAGAGAAGTTTAATCCTCTCGTCGTAAAGTGGATGGTCTGGGCCATCGTTCGTATCAAGTCCTACGATTACTAGATCGTTTGGGTTGTGTTGTTCGATATTCATGGTTACTTTCCTCTGGTTTTGCTTTATCATCCCAAGGTAGGCATGATTGTGTCACGAAGGTCCGCGTTCCGAAGGTTCGCGCCCTGAAGGTCCACGCCCCAAAGGTTCGCGTCCTGAAGGTTCGCGTCCTGAAGGTTTGCGCCCTGAAGGTTTGCGCCTCGAAGGTCCACGTTCTCAAGGTCCGCGCCCCGAAGGTTAGTGTGCCGAAGGTCCGCTTTCCGAAGGTTCGCGCCCCAAAGTTTCGCGCCTTGAAGGTCCG
>Ga0185320_11440733_pt1 | contig 15116 bp, 16 predicted proteins | sample OV2TP2_FD_128023 | JGI IMG/M metagenome (GOLD analysis project Ga0185320, IMG submission 128023) | Hot spring microbial communities from Beatty, Nevada to study Microbial Dark Matter (Phase II) - OV2 TP2 (SPADES assembly) (version 2) | ecosystem: Environmental > Aquatic > Thermal springs > Hot...
GATCAATCCCATAATGCTCAAAAGGACAATCAGCTTGTTCATTCTTTACCTCCTGTCTCCACTGGGAATGTTGGTATGCGTTTACCTACCAAACAGTATTACGAAAAATATAAGAGAATGGATTTGGTGAAGCCAGCGAAACTTTACCAGAACCATCAATACTTTGCAACTGTCTCACATCTTTCTGGACGAGTTAGTGTCTTTATGATTATCTAGCGATTTGCTCTTAGATCGCTTCTGCCCATCCTAACCCCGACTTGTCGGGGGGTTTTTCTCGCCCCCTTTATGGGGGAGAGTCAGAGAGGGGGTATGGCGTGAATCCAATAATCGAATGACCGTGCCGAACGAGAGCACAAGGTTGCCTTTTTCCCGGGTCTTTGATAAAATCCCTATCGCCGTCCCCACGGCCTGCGCCCTCTTAGGAGGGACTTTGTACACCTCACGTCGGTATATTCTTTCCCTGTTCCTTGCTTCCGGAGTTTCTGGTCAGGGGGGCATACCCTCCCGCTCATTCCCTTGCTGTGCGCCATCACAGCCGCGCCCTTGCGTAAGTCGCAAAGGGGCCGACTTCTATGAGCACCAATAGCACCCAGATATCGCACGGTGTAATACCCACCAAAGGGAGAAAGCCAACCCGTGTCCGGCTGATCATCTGCGACGACCATCCAATAATGAGAGAGGGCCTCCGGATGGTCCTTAAAGAAGTATCAGGCATAGAGGTCGTGGGGGAGGCTAATGATGGCGCCGATGCCGTATGGCTCGTTCAAAGGCTTACCCCCGACGTGGTCATCATGGACTTGCGGATGTCCGGCATGGATGGTATAGAAGCTACTCGCCGCATCCATGAGATGTCGCCTAAGACCGCGGTAATCGTCTTCACGGTTTACGATGATGAGGACCTGCTGGTAAGGGCGGTCCAGGCGGGAGCCTCGGGGTATCTTCTGAAGGACTCGCCTGTTGACCTCATTCTTCATTGCATATACTCCGTTATGGAGGGCGGCCTGCTATTCAGAACGGAAGTCCTGGCGAAGGCCCTGGCCAGCCTGGTAGGCAAATATGAGCGAGTAGAGATGCTGCATGAGCCGGAAAGGGCTGTGGTGCTAGAGCTAACGCCTCGGGAGCGCAGCGTTCTTGAGCTGTTGGTCCAGGGATTGTCCAACAAGGAGATTGGGGCGCGCCTGGCGATTTCAGATTCTACCGTTAAGCGGCACGTTCAGACTATTACCGAAAAGCTGGGCGTAGAGGATCGGACAGGGGCGGCGGTAACCGCCCTACGCTTTGGCCTCGTTAGATAAGGCTTCTGTCATGTGGGGAAGGACTAGCTCCGCTAGCCGCTCCATGCTTTTCAGGGTCTCAAGGGCGTCCGACCCGAAGTTCAGGATGATGTGGCTCACGCCTATTCTGGCATAGCCATGGAGGTCCTCTATAACCTGAGCCAGGCTTCCTTGAAGAGATACACGGCCCTCTTGGGGCAGATCGGACTCCGAAAGACGCAACCCTGTGGTCAGGGCCACGGTGAGCTGGCCATCGCGCCCCTTATCCTGAGCGAGGCGGTGAAGAGTGTCGACATCCTGCCGCAGCTCGGCTATTGGCTTGCGCACGGGGTTCCACCCGTCTCCCTGCTCTACGGCCCTGCGAATGGCAGCCAGCCGGTTGCCCCCCACCCATATTGGGGGATGAGGAGTCTGCTTTGGTTTAGGCTCGAAACGGATGTCATCGAAGTTATGGTACCTGCCGTGAAAGCTGGGCTTCTCTTCTCGCCATAATGTCTTCATAATGTCAAGGTACTCGTCCGTCAGCTTCCCTCGTTCGCTTTTTTTGACTCCCAGGGCCCTAAACTCTGGCTCGACTCCCCCAGGGCCGACCCCCAGGATGAGCCTTGCCTGGGACAGGACATCCAGCGTGGCGATGATCTTTGCGGTGACTATGGGGTTCCTGTAGGGCAGCACAAGAATGCTCGTTCCAAGCCTTATGCGCTGTGTGATAGCAGCCATGTAGCTCAAGACCGTGAGGGGCTCAAAGAAGTTTCGCCTCGAGATATACTCTGGTGTGTCGGGCACCACAATGTGGTCGGCCACCCACAGGGAGGAGAAGCCCATCTCCTCTGCTGCTCGTGCTACTGCCGCCAGGCTCTCCGGCGAGGTGTCGTCTGAGGCGTGGGGCAACATTATGCCAAACTGCATGCTCCCTCTCCTTTAGCTGAGAGTTTGTGAGTTTATGTCATTACCTTGAGAATGTCATTCTGAGCCGTAGGCGAAGAATCTGAGGTGGGGACCCCTCCCCAGACCCTTCGTCGTCCCGACCCGTCGGGACTCCTCAGGGTGACAGATGGTATTTTGATCCTTCCCGGTGCTGGATGCCGGCAGGATAAATTGCGAGCCCCGACACATCGGGGCGTGGCAATCTGGAGTGGGAGACGTGCCCGGCCTACCTCTCTCATTTGTTCACAAGCGCTGAGACGCTATTGTACTGTATGCGGGCTTTGTTGAAATCCTGTTCTTGGGAGAGTCCAGGGAGGGCAAAGCCCTTCCTGGCGAGGGTCTGGGGGTGTCCCCCAGATATAAATTCCCCCCTTTCTGGCCAGGAAGGGGGGAGGGGGATGGTCGTCCCAACCAGTCGGGATTCATCAGCCTGTTAGGGGTTCAAAGTTCAGAAAGCGGGCGAAATGGGGGTTTGATGTATAATCGGCTTGAGGCGCATACTTAGATGACCATCGTTACCAAGGGGGGCGATCAGGGAGAGACGGGATTGCTTTACGGAGGCAGGGTCTCCAAGGCGGACCTCCGGTGTGAAGCCTACGGCACAGTTGACGAGGCCGTTTCGGCTTTAGGCGTCGCCAGGGCCCAGATCCGCAACAAGCGCATCAAGTCGTATGTAAGAACGCTCCAGAAGGAGCTTTTCAGCGTGGGCGCTGAGCTGGCTACCGACGATAAGTTCTACTATCGCTTGACAGAGCACTTCGCCGTGGTAACTCCCGAGATGGTGACGAGGCTGGAGGGCTGGATAGGGGAGCTAGAGCCTAAGCTAACCCTGCCCAGGGGATTCATTATCCCTGGGGGCAGTGCTGCTTCCGCTGCTCTGGATATGGCCAGAGCCCTGGTCAGGAGGGCAGAGCGGCGGGCTGTCAAGCTAAAACAGAAAGACCTCATCCGAAACCCGGAGGTTATCCGCTACTTGAACCGGGCCAGTGACCTCCTCTGGGTCCTGGCGAGATATGTTGACAGAGACATCCCACCTGAGATGCTAACTGGCAGCGATGAACCGTAGCTGGCTGGGCCTGGCAGCAATAATGCTATCCCTATTGGGCTGCGCCCCCGCTTCGACCAACATATCCGCAGCTATCACGCCGACGCCTCGGCCCCCCCTCTCCCCAGAAGCTCCGGTTGCTACTGAAACCGGCAGGATTGAGGGGACCACCACCGATGGCATCACTATCAAGGGTCATACCTATGGGACAGGCGACGTGGCCGTAATCCTGGCCCACATGTTCCCCGCCGACCAGACTAGCTGGACTACCTTCGCTCGTACCCTGGCTGCCAAAGGTTATAAAGCGGTCACCTTCGATTTCAGGGGCTACGGCGATTCATCAGGCCGGAAGGAGATCCCTCTGATTCACCGAGACCTGATGTCCATGCTCAACGAAGTGAGCGCCGCAGGAGCTAAGAAGGTATTCTTGATTGGTGCCAGCATGGGCGGCACGGCCGCTATCAAGGTGGCCTCGCTGAAAGATGTGGCCGGTGTAGTGACGTTGTCAGCCCCACAGTCCTTTATGAGGCTCAGCGCTGAGGACGATGTTCACAAGGTCAAGGCCCCAGCCCTCTATATCGCTTGCCACGGTGATGAACAGCCAGCGAGAAGCGTGCGGTTTTTCGAGCAAAGGTCCCAGGGCCGACAGGAAGGCATTATCCTTGAGGAGTGTCAGGCCCATGGGACCGATCTTCTCCAGGGGCCTACCAGAGATGGGGTGGAGAAGCTGATCTTAGACTTTCTCCAGGAGAATCGTTGAACGTGGTCAAGGATCCATCCATTGCTGTCATCGATTACGGCGCTGGAAATCTCAGGAGCGTAGCCAAAGCCTTTGAAAAGCTTGGCTATTCTCCTAAAGTAACCAATAGGGCTGCCGATATCCTTTCTGCTGATGGCCTAGTGTTGCCGGGAGTAGGGGCTGCGGGCGAGGCCATGCGAAGGTTGGGTGCGCTGGGCCTAACGGAGGCTATCAGGACGGTAATCGCCAGAGGCCGGCCCTTCTTTGGTGTATGTCTCGGGCTGCAAATGCTCTTTGAGTCTAGCGAGGAAGACAGCGCCGAGTGTCTAGGAATACTGCCGGGCAAAGTTGAACGCCTGCCTCAAGGCCTCAAGGTACCTCACATGGGCTGGAACCAGGTGCACCAGCGGGAGCCGCATCCTCTCTTTAGAGACATCCCTCAAGAGGCCAACTTCTACTTTGTGCATAGTTACTACGCCCAGCCGCTGGATACAAGTCTGGTCCTGGGCGAAACCGACTACGGAGTCAGGTTCGGGAGCGCTCTGGGTAAAGATAATCTAGTGGCGACCCAGTTTCACCCGGAAAAAAGCGGCGAGCTGGGACTTATGCTTTATCGGAACTTCGTAACCCATATGATCCTTGGGGCCGCTTAATAACAGGGGGTTATCCCGACCAGTCGGGATCGGGGGTCTGGGGGTGTCCCCCAGATTCAATTTTGGCCCCCTTCCAGGAAAGAGCCTGTCCTGAGCTAGTCGAAGGAAAGGGGGCACGGGGGATGGTTCAATAGAATATTAAACGGCCTCCTATACTGTAGGGGCTGATGTAAGCGCAGATCTTATCAATTAGATAGGGGAAATTCCCATGTCTCTTGCAACTCATTCTTTTGAGGTCATACCGGCAGTTGACATAAAGGGGGGAAGATGCGTCCGTCTTTTCCAGGGCGACTACTCCCAGGAGACGGTCTATTCCCAGGACCCTGTTCAGGTAGCTTCAACCTGGGAGAGCCAGGGTGCCAGACGGCTCCACGTAGTGGACTTGGACGGAGCCGCATCGGGGCGGCTGCTTAATTTGCCAGTCATTGAGGGCATCCTTAAGGCAGTTTCCATCCCTGTTCAGGTAGGTGGAGGCATCCGAACTCTGGAAACCGTTGCCAGGCTCCTTGACATAGGAGTCCAGAGAGTTGTCTTAGGAACGGTTGCCGTGGAGGACCCCCATATAGTAAGCGGAGCTGTGGAGAGGTTCCCCGGTTCCATCTTAGTATCTATTGATGGGCGTGAGGGATATGTGGCGACACGGGGTTGGAAGATGGGCACCCAAGTCCGGACTGTGGACCTGGTAAAACATGTTCTGGGTATGGGCGTTGAAACTTTCATCTATACAGACATTGGGCGAGATGGCACCTTGACAGAGCCCAACTTCGTTGCCATCCGAGAGATCTTGGACTGCGCTACTGCTGGTGTAATAGCCTCAGGGGGCATAGCTACCATGGCACACCTGGCTCGCCTGAAGGACCTGGGTTGCAGTGGGGCTATAGTAGGGAAGGCTTTGTATCGGGGCCTAATCAGTTTGGAGGAGGCATCCCGGCTCTAGCGCCCTGTTTTACAAGTTCGTTTAATAATTCTCCCGAGGTGCCCGACAATGGCTTCGTGCTTCGACAGGCTCACCATGAGCGGGGTTACAAGGGGCCTGGCCCCCTTGACGGGGGTTTCAGGGGGTGTCCCCCTGATTCTCTAATTACCCCCTCTCCTGAGCCCAGGAGAGGGGGATAGGGGGTGAGGTCATCCAATCGCAAGGGGCGAGGAGATTTTCCTTTCTCTCCCCCGTCTAGGGGGAGAGTGAGAGTGGGGGTGAACCCCCTTATCCTGAACCTGCCGAAGGGTCGAAGGGCGGACCGATTATATGGCGAATTTCTGACTCAGGACTAGCGCTCGCTCAGGCTCGGTTTTTGCCTTGCTTTCCCCTCTGACCTTTGCTATACTTTTGGTAAATAGGGGGTCTTTGTAGAAAGTGGGTGGAACCCACTTTTTTGTTAATAGAGGATATAAGGGGAAGGAGACGGAGCTAGATGAAGAGCGATTTCCTTATCGCGATAACCCAGCTAGCGGCGGAGCGTAACCTGCCCCGAGAAGTAGTACTAAGTGCCATCGAGGCTGCGCTGGCCTCCGCCTATAAGAAGGACAACGCCGCACCTCACAACGTAAAGGTAAGGATTGTGCCAGGCACAGGCGATATGAAGGTGTATATCGCTAAAACAGTTGTGGATAATATTGATGACCCCCAATTACAGATATCGCTGGCCGATGCCCGCCAGATAAAAAAGGACGTCCAATTAGGGGACACCGTGGAGATTGAGTCTTCGCCCCTTTTAGCCGGAAGGATAGCCGCACAGACCGCAAAGCAGGTGGTCACCCAGAGGCTGCGAGAGGCTGAAAGGGAGATGGTATACGCCGAGTTTTCCGCTAAGGAAGGGGATATCGTTAACGGCGTCATGCAGAGGATAGAGCCCAAGCAGATAGTCGTGGACCTAGGGAGGGTCGAGGCTGTCCTGCCTTCTCAAGAGCAGGTTCCTACTGAACGATATAGAGTGGGGCAGCGCCTTAGGTTCTATGTGCTGGAGGTGAGCCGCTCGGCCAAAGGCCCGCAGATCATATTGTCCCGAAGCCACAAGAATCTGCTTAGAAGGCTCTTTGAGCTAGAGGTCCCTGAGATCTTTAACGGCACGGTAGAGATGAAGGCTGTGGCCAGGGAGCCTGGGTTCCGCAGCAAAGTAGCAGTATTTGCTCGTCAAGAAGGAGTTGACCCGGTCGGCTCCTGTGTGGGAATGCGAGGAATCCGTATTCAGAATATCGTCAATGAGCTACAGGGCGAAAAGATAGACGTTCTTCCATGGCACAAGGACACCCCCATTCTCATAGCCAATTCCCTTAGCCCAGCCCAGGTATTAAAGGTGGATGTGGCTCCGGAAGATGGGAAAGCTACTGTCGTAGTTCCTGATCGTCAGCTCTCCTTGGCCATAGGCAAAGAGGGGCAGAACGCACGGCTGGCAGCCAGACTGACCGGCTGGAAAATAGACATAAAAAGCGCCTCGGAAGCTGAGGCCGAGAGGCTACAGAGGGCAGCCGTTGCGGCAGCGGCCGCACCTCCTCCTGCGCCCGAGACGGCGGTCCAAGTTCCAGAGCCACAGCCGGAAGCGGTTGCCTCCGCAGTGGTAGAGGTTGCATCTCCTGTACCGGAGAAGGAAGTTGCTGAGGTGGCGTCTGTGGAGCCTCCCAAAGAGGTAGCCGCTCTTGCGCCCGTGGAACTAGAGGAAAAGGTATCTGTAGTTCAGGAGTCTAAGCCGCCAGTAGAGGAGGCTGCGATATCCTTAGAAGAGGCCTTTGCCAGTCTCGAGCGTGCCGCAGCGGCTCCCAAGATCCGTTTTGCCGAAGAGATATTGGGCGCAAGGGGAGGAAAACCCAAAGCCAAAGCTAAAAAAGGCAAAGCTCGTGAGGAGACAGAGGGCGTTAGGGTCAAGAGCACCAAGCGTGGTCAGCCCGTGGAATTTGAAGAGGAACTCGAGGATTTATAGAAGCAATGGCTCTGAGCCAAAAGGTGAGAAAGTCCAAACAGATTGCCAGCAGAATGTGTGTTTCATGTAAAGAGACACAGCTCAAGCGCGGCCTGATTCGCATCGTCAGGACACCCTTGTCCGTGGTAGAGATAGATCTCAAAGGGAAAAAGTCGGGCCGAGGCGCTTACCTGTGTAGCCGCCCGGAATGCTGGGAAGAAGCCATAAAAAGGAAAAGGATAGACCACGCCCTCAAGATAGAGGTGTCTCCTGAGGATAAGGTCCGTCTGATAGAGTTCGCCAGGACCCTCCAGTCAGGGGCGAGTAGTACCTCAGGGGTTGAGAGATAGGGGCAAATGACTAACAGACATTCTGGCCCAACTCGGTTTCGTGGGGCTGTAAAGTCGCAAGTCCGCCCAAGCTTACTCTCCTCCCAGGGCAACGGTGGAGTTTCTGCGGACAAGAAGGTTATCATCCCCAGATCGGTCACTGTGGCTCAGCTTGCTGAGCTACTGAGCATGAGCCACATCGAGATTATCAAGCAGCTCATTAGAAACGGGGTCATGGCAACTATTAACCAGGCCATCCCTACGGAAATCGCCATCAAAGTGGCACGCGATTTAGGCTTTGACGCCCAGGACTCTCCAAAGTCCGCAGTATCTGCCGCTCAAGCGCTGGCCGATGCCAGGGCCGAATCTCAGGAGGACGCCGGACAGATGAGAGCGCGCCCGCCCGTGGTAACCATTCTTGGGCATGTGGACCACGGCAAGACCACCCTTCTGGATGCTATCAGGAAAAGCAATGTGGTGGCTGGAGAGGCCGGGGGTATGACTCAACATATCGGAGCCTACCAGGTGGATCAAAGAGGGCAGAGGATTACGTTTCTGGATACGCCCGGGCATGAGGCCTTTACAGCCATGCGGGCGAGAGGCGCTCAAGCTACTGATATTGCTGTCCTGGTTGTCGCTGCCGATGATGGGGTTATGCCTCAGACCGTTGAGGCTATAAACCATGTGAAAGCGGCCGGCGTGCCCCTGGTGGTAGCCATCAATAAGATAGATAAGCCAGAGGCAAACCCAGAGCGGGTCAAGAGCCAGCTCGGCGAGCATAGCCTGGTTATCGAGGAGTGGGGAGGGGACGTGATAGCAGTTCCCATCTCTGCTAAAACGGGCAAAGGCATAGATGACCTGCTGGACAACATCTTGGTAGTCGCTGAGGTCGCGGAGCTAAAGGCCAACCCCCATAGGCCCGGTGAGGGGGTGGTAATAGAGGCTAGAGTGGATAGCAACCGTGGCACTGTGGCTACCCTCCTAGTCAAAAACGGCACCGTCAAGGTCGGCGATACCCTCGTGGTCGGTAATACCTGGGGCAGGGTGAAAGCCATGTTCTCCGATGTGGGCAAGCCCGTAAGACGAGCCGAGCCCTCTACCCCCGTAGAGGTTCTGGGTATAGAAAAGGTGCCGGTGGCAGGTGATAAATTTATGGCCTTGGCCAATGAGAAGCAGGCCAAGGCTATGGTGGAGAGCCTTGCCGAAGCGCGAGGCCCCAAAGGGCCAGTCCTAGAGGAGGTCTTCGCCAGCATAACCGCCGGCAAAACCCGAGAGCTTAACCTCATCCTTAAGACAGATGTCCAGGGCAGCGTCGAGCCTATACTTACCTCTTTAGAGGGGCTGGGGACCGATAAGGCCAGCGTAAGGGTCATTCACACTGGAACGGGCAGCATCAATGAGGGGGACGTCATGCTGGCCGTGGCCTCTAAGGCCATAATACTAGGGTTCAACTCCCGTCCGGAACCTGGAGCGCGACGCCTCGCAGAGGGCGAGGGTGTGGACATCCGCTTCTATGACGTCATATATAACCTGATAGATGATATTAGGAAGGCATTGGAAGGGATCCTGGAGCCAACTATAGTCGAGGTCGCCGAAGGCAGGGCAGAGGTTCGAGCCGTATTCTCTACGGGCAAGCGAGGCAAGGCGGCAGGCGTGTTTGTGGCCGAAGGTAGGCTCACCCGTGGCAGCCAAGTCAAGGTGATGCGCAAGGGGAAAGTGGTTGCCGATTCTGTCATTTCCGGCTTGCGTCACTTCAAGGATGACGTTCGGGAGATGCTCGCCGGCACCGAGTGCGGGGTGGCTTTGCAGGACTATCAGGACTTTGAGCCGGGGGACACCCTGCAGGCCTATCGAAGAGAGAAGGCGGGAAGGGCCGCGTGAGCCCGGCAATGAGAAGGGGTGTGAGCCATGACTCGCCGCACTTTGAGAGTCAATGCCCTCTTACGGGAGGAGTTAAGCCGCCTCCTCACTTTGGAGCTGAAGGACCCTCGAATTAGAGGGTTCGTAACCATAACAGAAGTAGAGACCTCCTCTGACCTAAGACACGCCAAGGTCTTTGTCAGTGTCATGGGACAAAAAGAGGACAAGCAGGATGCCTTGGAAGGTCTGGCAGCGGCCCAGGGATTCCTGAGGCGAGAGTTGAAGGAGAGGCTATCCATGAAAATTATCCCCGAGCTCTCCTTTATCAAGGACGACTCTCTCGAGCAAGGGGCATACCTCTCCAACCTGATTCAAAGGGTTACTCACGGAACACCTGAGCCCCCAGACGATAAGTCCTCATCCCCTTCTGGTTAGGCCCCTCAAAGACTTCCCTTGGATGGCATACTTATCGTCGATAAGCCCCCAGGGGCGAGCTCCTTTGATGTCGTTCGTCTGGTGCGCCGCCAAACCAGCATCGCCAAGGTGGGCCATGGCGGGACGTTGGACCCAGCAGCAACGGGCGTCCTGCCCATCTGCCTGGGCCAGGCCACTCGTGTGGCCGAATTCCTCGCCGACGCCAACAAGCTCTACAAGGCCGAGATAGAGCTGGGCATCACTACTACTACTTACGATGCTGATGGCGAAGTAGTAGAGCGGGCAGACCCCTCGGACATAACCGTCTCTCACATTGAGGAGTGTTTGGCGTCGTTTCGGGGGGCCGTCCAGCAGATACCCCCCATGTACAGCGCCGTCAGGGTTGGGGGGAGGCATTTGTACGAGCTGGCCAGAGCAGGGCTAGAGGTTGCCAGAAAGACCCGTCAGGTCCATATTTATCGTTTGGAGGCGCAACGGATATCTCCACCCTTCATAAGCCTCGAGATCGAGTGCAGCAGAGGCACCTATATCCGTTCCCTGGCTTACGATCTGGGACGTAAGCTTGGGTGTGGCGCGTACCTGAAGAGTCTGTTTCGCCTTCAAAGCGGGCCTTTTCGGCTCTCCCAGGCCGTGTCTGAGAACCAACTGACAGATGCCTTTAACCAAGGGACATGGCAGGAACTTCTCCACCCAATGGATTCTGCCCTGGTCTCGATCACGCCTGCCATCCTGGAGGATGAAAAGTTGGAGCTCCTTGTCCGCAACGGAGGGGATGTATCTATCCCTGGGGATGCCCAGCTTGCAGATCAGCAGCCCTATCCCGCCAATCTAAGGGAGTACAGAACCCTTGCAGTGCCTCCCCAGCATGAAAGGTATCGCCGTCTATACTCCAGGGACGCCAGGCTAATTGCCCTGCTTCGCGCCGATCCACTGCGGGGAGTATGGCACCCCTTTAAGGTCTTCTCATAATCACGTAGTCGCCTCTTGAGAACATCCAGGGGCTACGTTCATTTCCCATTCACGTGTGGACGGTGGGGGCATATCCGCCAAACTCCTTGTCAGCGGGGTCAAAACCCTCTCTGGACTCTCCCTTTGGAAACTCCAAAGGGAGCCTTCCCTCGGAGCCCACCCAGAGCTAGCCGATAGAGGTTTCAGCACCCTGCTAGATCCTCTAAAGGGGATCATTTCCCCCCGAATCTGGAAAATCCAGTACAAATAGGCCCCAAAAGCCCTTGACAAGAAGCGTAGCTACGCTATATTGTCAGCTTTGAAGAAAGGGGGTGAGCATATGGCTCAAGCGTATTGTTTCAAGTGCAGGGCGAAGAGGGAGATCCGGAGCGCACGCGCCGTTACATTGAAGAACGGGCGACCAGCTACCCAAGGCTCCTGCCCTGTCTGCGGAACCAAGGTTTATCGCATCGGCAAGGCGTAGGGGGTGTAGAACAGGCGAGCCAGGGCTACAGGGTTCAGGTCATTATGGGCCGGGGGCTCTCATTGATCGGTTGCGAAGCCTGTTTAATAGGGCTTCTGGGTTAGTAGTCATCACCCAGTGGATCTGCTGGTCTGATAATCCCGCCCCTCTGATTATATTGCGGGCGAGTTGCTCCGATAGGAGATCCTCAAGGGAATGAGCGTCGGAGTTTAATAGCAAGGGGGCTCCCTTAGCCAGGGCCAGATTAGCGACGTGGCCATTGGTTAGGGAGTGACCCCTTCGGGCAGAGAGCTCCAGGAATATGCCCTTCTGGGCTGCCAGTGCGGCCAGCTCGGGCGTTAGTAGCCCGGGATGGGCTAACACGTCCACGTAGGGAGACTCGAGAGCGGCTCGATTGGTCCCCTCCTCTACGGGCTCAACGATAGTCTCTCCATGGACGACAACGATCTGAGCTCCCAGCTCCCTGGCTCGCTTTGCTATCTGGGACAGGCGCGCCAGCGGCACATGGGTTAGCTCGACTCCAGGAAGCACCTGAATATCCCATTCTCTTGATGCCAGAGCGCAGTCCTCTGTCAATTCCTTAAGGATGCGCTCCAGGCTTCCTATGCCCGCGTGGTCGGTGATAGCCAGGGCCTTGTACTTGTTGACGTGAGCACGCCGCGCAAGCTCCACCGGGGAGAGCTCGCCATCGCTCAAAAAGGTATGAGTGTGGAAGTCATAGACCATGCCTTATCTCCATTATGCCTTGGATATGCTTATAATGCATTTGGGAGGCCGACTAATTTCCTGCTGAGCTATCCCCCTTGCCCCCTTCCCTTCGGCAAGGCTCAGGGCAGGCTCTTTCCTGGAAGGGGGTAGATTTGAATCTGGAGGGCACCCCCAGACCCCCGCCATCCCGATCTAATCGGGATGAACTCCCCCAAGCTAGAGTTTTAAGATAGTTTCCTAGTAGTCCTTAGATTCTACTCTTAATCTCCTGGACCAGGAGCGGTAAAAGCAAGCCCGTAGCGCCCCTAAGGGAGATATCGCACAGCCCGGTTAAGGCCGTGTCATCAGTATTGATCTCTGCTAAAATGGCACCCCTTTCCTTAGCAATCCTGGGCAGCGCAGCGGCAGGATAGACCACCCCCGATGTTCCGAGCAGAAGCATGCCATCGCAAAGATACGTCTGCTCTTGACAGGTCTCCAGGACATCGGGCGGGATAGGCTCCCCAAACATGACGCCGTCTCCCTTCACTATGCCCCCGCAGTGAGGGCAAAATGGGGGCAGCGTAATGATCGGTATATCCTCCCTGGGGAAGCGGGCAGAGCACTCCATACACCGCAACTTAAAACGATTGCCATGAATCTCCGCCACGCTCTTGCTGCCCGCTGCTCTATGGAGGTTATCGATATTCTGTGTAATCACGTACTTGAGGAGTCCCATTTCCTCCAGCTCCACAAGGGCGTAGTGGCCTGGGTTTGGTATAGCCCTCTCCAGGGCCTCTCTAAACTCGGGAACGGAGTCCGTTCCCTGGACCCTTCGTTCCCACCAGGCTTTAGGGTCTGCCAGGAACTGGTCGTAGGCCCGCATGCTGGGCTCGCCGAGGCGAGTCCACACCCCTCCTGGACCGCGGAACGGCGGCACGCCGCTTTCCACCGACATTCCTGCTCCTACCAGCGCCACCAGGTAGCGGCACCGTAGCATGATGTCAGCTACATAGCTCAGGTCACGCTGAAGCAGCTCGCTCACTTAATCTCATTTCAAAAGTAAGCCATCTCGTCCTTCGACAGGCTCAGGACGAACGGACACTCCTCTTCCGCTCGTGGTGAGCTTGTCGAACCATGAGCGGGCTTCATCATCGGTTGTATCATGCTAAGTTTTGAAATGTCCGAATATCACTATATCGAGCTTCCTTCCATGGCATAGAGGGCTCCCTGTTTTACCTGGAACATCGTAGCGCGAATCAGATTCCATGCGGACGCTCTCTCGGGGTCTGTGGTAGTCAGGAAGACCTGCTGATAGGGCTGTATAGAGGACAGCAGGTATTGCCTTCGAGAGGAATCCAGCTCCGATAGTATGTCGTCCAGAAGAAGAACGGGGTCCTCCCCTGTTCGGGACCGGTGAAGCTGTGCCTGGGCCAGGCGCAGAGAGATAATAATAGTTCTGTGCTGCCCTCGCGAGCCATACGCTCCGGCATCAGCGCCGTTGATGAGCAAGCGGAGATCATCCCTGTGGGGGCCTACCAGCGAGACCCCTCTTTCCATCTCCTGCCTCTTCGCCTCTTGGAGACCCTCCCGGAAGCTCTGGGAGATCGCGTTTAGAGAAGGCTCTTCCAGATGGCCGAGGTTGTGTATCAAAGCCAGCTCCAGCCTCTCTCTGCTTTCTGTGATAGCTTCATGGAGGGGTGGGGCAAGGCGGTTCAGGGCCTCTACTAGCTGTAGGCGCGCTAGAACTAGATAGCTGCCAAAGGATACTAGCTGGTCGCTCCAGAAGACCAACTCCTCTGCCGAAGCCCTGCCTTCCTGCAGGAGCCGCAGCAGATGATTTCGCTGGGCCAGGATCTGGTTGTATCTCTGTAGATTGTGGAGATATTTGCTGTCTAGCTGGCATAGGACGGCATCCAGATATTGGCGCCTAAGAGAAGGGGGGCCGCTTATCTGCTGAATGTCCTCTGGGGAGAAGAGGACAACATTTACCTGACCAAGGTAATCCGAGAATCTGCGAGGCAGGCCGTTGACTCTTATCCGCTTCTGAAACGATATCGAGGCCTCTGTGCGGTCGCTGCCCAGGTTGCTGTCAGTAGCCAGGCTGCCTGCCGGGTGGATGACCAGGTCAATGTCTAACGGCCCCCCACTCTTGTGGACGTTGGCATGAACCCTGGCATATGGTAGGTCATCCTTAAGGGATTCAAATCGGACCAGCTCGCGATCCGAGTCTGCCCTGAAGGATTTTCCCATGGCCAAAAGGGAGATGGCCTCTAACAGGTTAGATTTTCCCTGGCCGTTACCTCCCCAGAGCACTACCAGCCCTTTGGGTAGATCAGCCTCTAGTTGCTGGTAGTTCCGAAAATTAGCCAGGGAGAGATGAGATATCCACATCTACTGGAGGGCCACGCAGGTAACGGTAGCCTGAACGCCATCAATAGCGCGAATATGCTGTCGTAGGATCATGCTGACATCCGAGATGCGGTCTATCTCCAGCTCGGCTACTATATCATATGGCCCCATGACCTCATGGGCATCAGAGACTCCAGCGACGGTCCTAATGGCTGAGATAACGTTCCTGGTTTTGGCTGGGTCTGTGGTAACAAGAACGTATGCTTTCATATTGTTATTTACCTCCTTAAATAATCAAGACACTGCTTCGAAAATGTCATTCTGAGCCGTAGGCGAAGAATCTGGGGTGGGGACCCCTCCCCAGACCCTTCGTCGTCCCGATACTATCGGGGCTCCTCAGGGTGACAGATGGTATTTTCATCCTTCGTGGTACCCCGATTCAATCGGGGCATGGACGATTGCAAGGGAGGTCGTTTAGCACCCCTTTTT
>Ga0185320_10580782_pt1 | contig 14971 bp, 9 predicted proteins | sample OV2TP2_FD_128023 | JGI IMG/M metagenome (GOLD analysis project Ga0185320, IMG submission 128023) | Hot spring microbial communities from Beatty, Nevada to study Microbial Dark Matter (Phase II) - OV2 TP2 (SPADES assembly) (version 2) | ecosystem: Environmental > Aquatic > Thermal springs > Hot...
AGTCGGGACTGGACTCTCCCAGGAACAGGATTTCAACAGAGCCAGATGGTTTCGAGTTAGGGGACGCGCGGGATTTCGCGTGTGCTATGATTAGGGCCGGCCAGAGAGATAGCATGAAGAAGGTGAAGGTTCTGGTTGGCTGGTCTTTGCCCGCTCCTTTAATGGAGCGGATCCGCTCGGCGGACCCCCGAGTGCATCTCTTAAACGACCCGGCTGCGGAGCTGCCGAGACCTGCCTTTGGCCCGCCATTTCCCTTTCTAGAAGATCTCCTGCCGTTGCTGCGAGAGGCTGAGGTCCTATTCACTTCAAGGCTTCCTTCGGGTTTTCAGGGACGTGCGCCGCACATCAGGTGGGTACAGCTCCTCAGTGCTGGGGCAGACGTAGCTCTCACCGACGGATTGAAGCCAGCGCATATCTCGTTCACCACGGCGGTGGGTGTTCATCCTGTGCAGGTGTCCGAATGGGTTATTGGTGCTATGCTCTCACTGGTCAAGGGTTTTCCCCAGGCTCTGCGAGCCCAGGCAAGGAGGGAGTACTGGCAGTACGTTCCGGGGGAGCTAGCCGGGCGCACCGTTGGCATTCTGGGCTTGGGGACCATTGGGCGAAGGATAGGATATCTCTGCAAAGCGCTGGACATGAGGGTTTTGGGTATGCGGCGCTCGGTAACAACGGCCCTGGAGGGCCAAGATGAGACTGACCTCATGCTTCCGCCTCAAGACCTTCCGCGCATCCTCCGAGAGAGCGATTTTCTTGTTGTCTGCCTGCCCAGGACACAGGAGACCACAGGGCTTTTGGGGGCGAAGGAGATTCAAGGCATGAAGAGGGGTGCCTACCTCGTCAACATAGGAAGAGGGGGCATTGTAGACGAACAGGCGCTTGTCCAAGCGCTGCGGGCGGGCCACCTGGCGGGCGCTGCCTTAGACGTCTTTGCCCACGAGCCGTTGCCGCAGGAGAGCCCTCTCTGGAACGAGCCAAAGGTATTGCTCACGGCGCATGTCGCGGGCAGCTCCCCTCGCTATGAGGAACGGGCGACGGAGCTTTTCCTGGATAACTTATCGCGCTACCTGGGAGGACGAGAGTTGCGAAACGTGTATGACCCGGATCGGGGATATTAGGGTGTTCTCTCAGTGGAAATTACAGGGCCCTGGACGGTGAGCTAAACATATGCGCTGTCATTCTGAGGAGTCCCGATAGTATCGGGACGACGAAGAATCTAAGACCTATGCCCCGATACCATCGGGGATGGGACGCCCTAGATTCCTCACTCCGCTTCGCTGCGCTCGGAATGACACCCACACCAGTCCAGGCTGACCACTGGAAATGTTTAGACCACTATGCATGGCTCTGTAAAGTATGGCAAAATAGAGCCAAATGGCCCTATTTCAGCGGGTTTTAGCTATCTTAGACTTCTCAGACACTGGAGGAGCCTTGCATAGTACACAGTTGGCATTCAGCTCAAGAAAAGGAGGGAGAGCATGTGGAACCAATTCCAGACCAATACCTACGAAGGGATGCTGTCGGAGAGCATCGGCATCAGGGGGCATAACGGCGACCTCATAGGCGCCTATTTCACGCGCCCGCTGGGGCCAGGCCTATTCCCCGGGATCGTGCTTGTCCACCATTTGCCGGGGTGGGATGAGTTCTATCGGGAGACGGCCCGTCGGTTCGCGCAGCACGGCTACGCGGTTATCTGCCCTAATTTGTATCATCGCTACGGCCACGGGACGCCGGAGGAGGTGGCGGCCAAGGCGCGTGGAGCAGGCGGCGTCGCTGATGACAGCGTGGCGGGCGATTGTGAGGCGGCCATGAACTACCTGCGCTCGCTGCCCTTCAGCAACGGCAAGGTGGGCATCATTGGCACTTGCTCGGGCGGCCGGCATACCTACCTGGTGGCCTGCCGAGTAAAGGGCTTTAACGCCGCTGTGGACTGTTGGGGTGGAGGGGTGGTGATGTCCAGGGAGGAGCTGACGCCGGCGCGGCCGGTATCGCCTCTGGACTACACCAAGGACCTGTCATGCCCGCTGCTGGGCCTCTTTGGCAATGAGGACCGGGGCCCTTCGCCGGAGCAGGTGAACCTGCACGAGGCGGAGCTGAAGAGGCACGGAAAGAGCTACGAGTTCCATCGGTACGATGGTGCGGGCCACGGGTTCTGGTACTACGACCGGCCGATGTACCGCCAGCAGCAGGCGATGGATGCCTGGCAGAAGACCTTCGACTTCTTTGGCCGGCACTTGCAGGGCTGATAACGGCTGCGGAGACGCGGAAGGCAGGCCATGGGCATGTCGGGCCAGGGTCTTTTGATTCTGGAATTTGGGGCACAGGCCCCGCTCACGCCCTTCGACTAGCTCAGGGTGAGCGGACAAGAACCTACCGCTGGACAACCGAAAGACCCTGCGTGTCGGGCACGCGCTATGGGCGCGGAATGCCGAAGGGTGGGCCCGCACAAGAACTCCATTTCGCCTGTCATTGCTCCGAAAGTGTCATTCTGAGCCCCGATTTATCGGGACGAAGAATCTGGGGTGGGGACCCCGCCCCAGACCCTTCGTCGTCCCGACTTGTCGGGACTCCTCAGGGTGACACAACACTTTTTATGCAAAACACGCAGGGGGTGTAATGTGGAATCCCTGAAGTACCTCATAGACAATATATGTGCCAACTTCACGGTGGAGTCCATGAGCAGCCTGGTGAAGACGCAGCTCGGCCAGGGGCCATGCACCATCGGTGATATCGCTCGCGAGATCGAGCGAAGGGACCGCTCTCTGGACATCAAGAGCGCGCAGAAGCTAGCGGAGGCCGCTGTGGAAGGGCTGGCGCAGAGCGGCGACGTATCGGTGGAAGGCGCTTACGTGCGGCCAGCGGGCAGGACTTAGGGATAGGAACGGAGGGTTTGACATTTGCCTAAGGTGGTGGGCGGTATTGGATTCGAACCAATGACCTCAGCGATGTCAACGCTGCGCTCTAACCAACTGAGCTAACCGCCCATCCTTGGGCCAGTTTAGCAAAGGCCGAAAGCCAGGTCAACGGGACATTGCACAAAAGAGCTTGTGCAAGGCCTGCGATCCTGAGCTAGCTTTGAAGCTTGACCATCCCCCTGGCCCCCTTCCTGGAAGGAAGGGGGAAATAATAGATATGGGGGACACCCCCATACCCCCGACAGGGCCGACATGTCGGCCCTGTACCTTCCTCAGGATTTCAGCAAGGCCCAACCGTTTCTAGCCGTTGCGGTTCTTGGGCAGGAACTCCTTGGGAAGCTCCAGGTCTTCTAGGTCGGAGTCGTCGTCGTCATCAAGGCCCAGTCCAGCCAGAAGCTCCGCGATAGGTTTCTCCACGGGCAGGGGCAGCAAGGCATCGATCCCCAGATCGAATCTGGAGGGTATGAGCCGCCCAATGATGACGTTCTCTTTGAGGCCCTGCAATCGGTCCACACTCCCCTGGAGGGAAGCCTCTGTCAGCACCCGCGTGGTCTCCTGGAAGGAGGCAGCGGCCAAAAAGCTATCTGTGTTCAGGGAGGCTTTGGTTACACCCAGCAGTACCCCCTGGGCGGTAGCGGGCTCTCCACCCTCTGCCAGCACCTTGGCGTTGATGTCTTCATAGGTGAAACGGTCTATCAGCTCGCCAGGCAGAAGGTCTGTATCTCCTGGGGCGTCCACTCTGACCCTTCTCAGCATCTGCCGCACGATGACCTCGATATGCTTGTCGTTGATGGTAACTCCCTGGGACCGATACACCATCTGGACTTCTCCCACTAGATAGTCCTGCACTGCTTCTCGGCCCAAGATTCGCAGGACGTCCTGGGGGTTCTTGGTCCCCTCTGTAAGCTGGTCACCGGCTTTTACAGCAGCGCCCTTCTCCACCAGGAGCCTTGTAGCCGAGGGGACTGCGTATTCCCTTTCATCCCTCTCCTCGTAGAGGATGACCACTCGGCCGGTTTCCAGTTGTACTCGGCCGGATACCCTGGCTACTATAGGGGCAAGCTGGGGGCTCTGAGATTTACCCTGAGTCCGCTGTGGGACCTCGGCCAATACAGACCCAGCAGGGACCAGCTCTCCGTCCTTTACCTGGGCGCGGTAGCCCGTTGTCAGGGTATACTCATCTCTATAGGTCTCAGCGCTGACCACCCTGATGAGCTTGCCATCGGGCGAGTCCAAGATATCCACCTGGCCATCGATGTCTGAGAGGACTGCCTGGCCTTTAGGCGCACGAGCCTCAAAGAGCTCTTCGACCCTGGGGAGGCCGCTGGTGATGTCTTCCAGGTTGGCTACCCCGCCGGTGTGGAATGTTCTCATGGTCAGTTGAGTCCCGGGTTCGCCGATGCTCTGGGCGGCTATTATGCCCACCGCCTCGCCGATCTCCACCAGGCGACCTCGGGGCAGGCTTCTGCCATAGCAGAGGCGACAGATGCCTCGTCGGGCTTCGCAGGTAAGGGGTGAGCGAACCGGAGCCTTGTTGATGCCCGCGGCGGTCAGAGCGTTAGTCACGGCCTCTGTTATTTCCTGGTTTCGCGCCACTAGAAGCTCTTGGGTCCTGGGATGATGAATATCCTCTGCCGCTACCCTCCCCAGGACGCGCTCGGCAAAGCCGCCCAGGAGTTTGTCCGCAGGCTCCTTGACTAGTATGCCGCCCGCAGCGCCGCAGTCCTCGACAAGAGCTATAACGTCTTGCGAGACGTCAATGAGGCGGCGGGTCAGATAGCCGCTATCGGCGGTTCTCAGGGCGGTATCGGCCAGCCCCTTGCGAGCGCCGTGGGTGGAGATGAAGTACTCCAATACGCTGAGCCCCTCGCGGAAGCTGGATTTGACAGGGAGGTCAATGATCCTGCCTCGGGGGTCGCTCATGAGGCCCCGCATGCCGGCCATCTGTTTGATCTGGGCGATGTTGCCTTTAGCCCCAGAGACGGCCATGAGGTAGGTGGAGCCGTAGCTAGCCATCGTCTGTTGGACGGCCTTGGTCATCCTTTCGGTGGCCTCTGTCCAGATATCCACTGCACTCTTGTAGCGCTCCTCCTCAGAGATGAGGCCCCGTTGGAACTCGCGCTCCAGTTGAGCGATCTTCGCTTCCGCCTCTCCCAGCACCTGGGGTTTGATCGCAGGGACCTCGAGGTCGTTGATGGCGATGGTCATGCCTGCCAGGGTGGCGAAGTGGAAGCCCAGGCGCTTGATATTGTCCAGCAGAGCGGCACAGGCCTCGTTGCCCAGGAGTTGATAGCAGCGGGCTATTATTTCCTTAAGGGCCTTTTTATCTAGAGGCAGGTTCCAGTTCTCGGGACTCTCTGCCAGTTCAGGCGCAAGGACCTCACGGAACAGGATGCGGCCTATAGATGTCTCGATCATGTCCCCTTGGGGAGTACGCACCTGGATCAATGAGTGATGTTCTACCAGGCCCATCTCGTATGCTAGCTTGGCGTCTTCGAAGTCTGCGAAGGTTTTCAGGCCGTCTTGAGCGTTGGACTTTTCGGGTGGCAGGTAGGTAAGGTAGTAGCAGCCCAAAACCATGTCCAGGGTAGGGACCACAATGGGCTCGCCGGAGCTGGGGGAGAGCATGTTGTAGGTGCTTAGCATGGCCTTTCGCGCTTCCAGGACAGCGGCTCGCGAGAGGGGAACGTGGACGGCCATCTGATCGCCATCGAAGTCCGCGTTGAAGGCGGTGCACACCAGCGGATGGATCTGGATGGCGCTTCCTTCGACGAGAACGGGCTCGAAGGCCTGAATTCCCAGCCGATGTAGGGTGGGGGCCCTGTTCAGCAGGACCGGCCTGGTCTTAATGATCTCCTCCAGCACGTCCCATACCTCGGGTCTGACCCTTTCTGCCATGCGCTTAGCGCTTTTGATGTTGTGGGCCAGGCCCTTGGCGACGAGGCGGTGCATAACGAAGGGCTTAAAGAGCTCCAGGGCCATTCTCTTGGGCAGGCCGCACTGGTGAAGCTTTAGCTCGGGGCCTACCACTATCACAGATCGGCCGCTATAGTCCACTCTCTTGCCCAGGAGGTTCTGACGGAATCTACCCTGCTTCCCCCGCAGCATGTCCGAGAGGGACTTTAGCTTATGGTTGTGGCTCCCCGAAACGGGCTTGCCTCTCCTTCCGTTATCTATCAGGGCGTCCACAGCCTCTTGGAGCATGCGCTTCTCATTGCGAATGATGATCTCTGGAGCACCTAGCTCCAGGAGGCGGCGCAATCGGTTATTTCTGTTGATTACGCGCCTGTACAGGTCATTGAGGTCGCTGGTGGCAAACCGGCCGCCATCCAGCTGGACCATGGGCCTCAGGTCTGGTGGCAATACGGGCAAAATCTTAAGGACCATCCACTCCGGGCGGTTGCCACTCTTGCGGAAGGCCTCCACCACTCGAAGGCGTTTGGTAGCCTTCTTGCGCCGCTGCCCAGAGGTGGACTGAATCTCGTCATGGAGCCCTTCCCGGAGCTTGTTCAGGTCTTGGCGACCGAGGATTTCCAAAATGGCCTCGGCACCAGTGCCGTCGGTAAAGACGTCGCCGTATTTCTCATTGAGCTCTTTATGACGGGCTTCGGTGAGGAGCAGCATGGGTCGGATCTCCTCGACCTCCTCTAGCTGCCCCTGGGTGGAATCTCCAACATCTTCCTTTTCGAGGTCCAGGCGGCGCTGTATCTGGCCGATCTCATCCTCCAGTTGACCGCGTTTATTTTCAATCTGGGCCTCCGCTATCTCACCAGCATCAGCCTGCCGCCGTAGCGCTGCTTGCTCATCCTCTGAGACCAGAGCAGTTACCAGGCTCTTGAGGCTCTCCAGGTGTTCTTCGGTAACCTGCTCACCACGGGAGACTAGCTCTCGGCCCCTGAGGGCAAGGGGTTGTGGGGCGGATTTGCCCACCAGCTTCTTAAGCTCGGCCTGAATGCGGGAAGCTTCCCTTTTCAGGACCTTTTCTTCCGCGGCCAGCCCTTCTTGAAGCCTGGCCTCCTCGTCCTCCAGGGTCTTCTGAATGGAGCTTATCTCGCCCTGGATTTCCGCTTCTATTTCAACGATTTGCTCAGCGGCGGCCTTTTCCCGCTCCTCCAGAGCTCTTTCTCGCTGTTTCCTCAGGGCATCCATAGCCTTTTGTTTCGCTTCGGCATTCACGTCAGTCACGATGAACTGGGAGAAATAAAGGACCCTCTCCAGGCTCCTGGGAGAGAGGTCCAGCAGGAGGCCCAATCGGCTAGGGGTTCCCTTGGCAAACCAGATGTGGCTAACAGGAGCGGCCAGCTCTATATGCCCCATGCGCTCTCGGCGCACTTTGGAGCGGGCCACCTCTACTCCACACCGGTCGCATACTATGCCTTTGAAGCGTTGCCGCTTGTACTTACCGCAGTAGCATTCAAAGTCCTTGGTGGGCCCAAAAATCTTTTCGCAGAATAGGCCATCCTTTTCTGGCTTTAAGGTTCGATAGTTGATGGTCTCCGGCTTGGTAACCTCCCCGTAGGACCAACTTCGAATCTGCTCCGGGGAAGCTAGAGATATCCTGATGGCGTTAAACTCATTGACTTCTGGCATTGATCCAACTCCTAACAGGCTGATGAAAAATCATTTTCGACCATCCCCCTGCCCCCTTCCTGGCCAGGAAGGGGGATAAAATTGTATCTGGGGGACACCCCCAGACCCCCGTCCTTACAGGCTTTGTCTCAGCTCTGGGATATCTTCCCAGGACCGCTCAGGTAGAGTTACGCTCTCTTCGTCTTCGTTTAGCAGCTCTATGGCCAAGCCCAGGCCCTGTAGCTCCTTAAGGAGCACATGAAAGGACTCTGGAACACCGGGTTGGACCACATCATCTCCCTTCACAATGGACTCGTAGGTCTTCACTCTTCCTACCACGTCGTCAGACTTGACAGTAAGGATCTCCTGAAGGTTATGGGCAGCGCTGTAAGCCTCCAAGGCCCACACTTCCATCTCACCGAAGCGTTGCCCACCGAACTGGGCCTTGCCTCCCAGAGGCTGCTGGGTGATAAGGGAGTAAGGCCCTGTGGAGCGGGCGTGTATTTTGTCCTCGACCAGATGGATCAGCTTCATCATGTAGATATAGCCTACAGCTACGGGACGGTGGAACGGCTGGCCAGTCCTGCCATCGTAGAGGATGGTCTTCCCTAGTATGGGGGGGGCGAGTGCATCCTCCCGATGGAGACGCTTGGCTTCGTCCCGAAGCTGTTGGTCAGACATGCCTTGTGGATCTTTGCCCACCTTTTCCTTTAGCCAAATGCTTAGAGCCACCCGGCTTGCTTCTCCTGGCATATCCTGGCCGAAGACCTTTTCCCCGTCATAGCTTCTCTGGGCGAGCCATTCTTTAGCCTTATCCAGATTAACCCCGCTTTTTCCATGGACAGAGTCCTTGTAGGCGGCCCCTGACTCCTCCGCTATCCACACTTTGGAAAGGGCGTCCTCAATGAGGTAGTCTCTGGCGCCGTCGAAGACAGGCGAACTGACTTTGCGCCCCAGGGTATGTGCTGCTATACCGAGATGGGTCTCCATGAGCTGGCCCAGGTTCATGCGCGAGGGCACGCCAATGGGATTCAGGATGACGTCCACGGGCGTACCATCAGGGAGGAATGGCATATCCTCTGCCGGCATGATCCGAGATATCACCCCCTTGTTACCGTGCCTACCTGCCATCTTGTCTCCCTCGGCCACTTTACGCGTCTGAGCAATCCAAACCCTCACCAATCTGTTCACGCCAGGTGGCAACTCATCGTGGTTTTCCCTGGAGAACTCTTTGACGTCTATTACCTTTCCGCGCTCGCCGTGAGGGACTCTCAGGGAGGTGTCTTTGACCTCCCTGGCCTTCTCGCCGAAGATAGCGCGCAGGAGTTTCTCCTCAGGGGTTAGCTCTGTTTCTCCTTTGGGGGTGATCTTGCCTACAAGGACGTCGCCTGGGCCGACCTCCGCTCCGATGCGGATAACGCCCTCTTCATCCAGGTCCTTAAGGCTCTCCTCGCCGACATTTGGGATGTCCCGTGTGATCTCCTCAGGTCCCAACTTGGTATCCCTGGCCTCAACCTCATGCTTTTCGATATGAATAGAGGTGAATTTGTCCTCTTTTACTACGTTCTCGCTCAAGATTATGGCGTCCTCAAAGTTGTAGCCCTCCCAGCTCATGAAAGCCACCAGCAGGTTGTGGCCCAGGGCTAATTCGCCTTGCTCTGTGGAGCAGCTATCTGCCAGGGTTTGGCCCGCCTTGACATGCTGTCCTTTAAGCACAATGGCGTGTTGGCTGAAGCAGGTGCCCTGGTTGGTCCGCACAAACTTCGCTAGCATGTGGTGATGCTCTTTGCCTGAGGCATCGCGAACCACTACCTCAGGGCCTGTGGAGGAGACTACCACGCCATCTACATCCGATAGGACACACTGACCGCTATCCCGGGCCACACGCTCCTCCATACCTGTGCCCACCAATGGAGCCTCGGGCCTCAAAAGAGGGACCGCCTGGCGCTGCATGTTGGAACCCATCAGGGCGCGGTTGGCATCGTCATGCTCCAGGAAGGGGATCAAGGCCGTAGATATGCTGACGATCTGCTTGGGCGAGACGTCCACGAAATCCACTCGTTCGGGAGACTCCATAAAGAAGTTGCTCCCCTTTCGCACCTCTACCTTCTCTTCAATGAACCTGTTCTTATCGTCCAGCTTGGCGTTGGCCTGCGCCACAATAAAGCCCTCTTCCCGGTCGGCTGAGAGGTAGACAACCTCCTCCGAAATGAAGGGCTTGACAAGGACCACGGCATCGGGCAATGATGCGAGCTTCTTGGCTAGCTTGGCGTCGATAACTTTGCCGGCCTGCTGACCATCTACTGGTGCCCTAAGGACCTGCCCCAAAAGCTCTGGAGACTTGTTTGGTAGCTCTTTGATCACCTTACGGTAAGGGGTCTCGATGAAGCCGAACTCGTTGATCACGCCGTAGGTGGCGAGGGAGCCCAAGAGGCCAATGTTTGGCCCCTCGGGGGTCTCGATAGGACAGATCCTGCCGTAGTGGGAGTGGTGAACGTCCCGCACGTCGAAACCGGCGCGGTCGCGTGAGAGGCCCCCCGGCCCCAGGGCGGAGAGACGTCTCTTGTGAGTGAGCTCTGCCACGGGGTTGGTCTGGTCCATAAACTGAGAGAGCTGAGAGCCCCCAAAGAACTCCCTAATGGCGGCGACAATAGGCCGAATGTTGATAAGGGCGTTGGGGGTGGCGACCTCTGGGTCTACCAGGGTCATCCGCTCCTTAACTACACGCTCCATTCTGAGGAGCCCTACTCGTAGCTGGTTCTGGATTAGCTCTCCCACCGCCCTGATGCGGCGGTTCCCCAGGTGGTCTATGTCGTCCCAGTCCTCTTGGCCATTATTGATAAGGATCATCTTGCTCACAATGGCCACCAGATCGTCGGGCGTGAGGACCCTAAGGGTGAGAGGGGTTGACAGGCGCAGCCGGGTGTTTAGCTTGTACCTGCCCACTCTGCCGAGGTCGTAACGGCGGGGATTGAAGAACAGACTGTTAAGCAGTGCCTCTGAGTTCTCCCGATTGGGGGGTTCGCCTGGCCGGAGCCTGCGGTAAAAGTCTATTATGGCCTCATCCTTGTTCCGAACCGTTGGTTCCCTCTCGATAGTGGTGCGGATATATTGGTGTTCGGGGTCTTTATCCACCTCGCTGAAGAGCTCCAGTAGCTCTTCGTCGGCGCTGTAGCCGACAGCACGAAGAAGGGTCGTTGCGGGGATCTTGCGTTTCCTATCCACCTTAATGGAAAGGGCGTCCTTGGCGCTAGTCTCGAACTCTAGCCATGCGCCCCTATTAGGTATCAGCTTTGCATAACACCTGGGACGTCCGGCGGGGGTCTCCTGATCGGGAGTGAAATAGATCCCTGGTGAGCGAACGAGCTGGCTCACTACGACGCGCTCTGCGCCGTTGATGATGAAGGTCCCTCGCGCGGTCATGAGGGGTATGTCCCCCATGAACAGTTCCTGCTCCTTTATCTCGCCGGTATCCTTAATGAGGAGCTGTACCTGGACGTAGATGGGAGCGGCAAAGGTCATGTCTCTGTCCCGGCACTCCTGCTCGTTATATTTGGGGGTGCGGAACTCGTAGTCCAGGAAGCGGAGCTCAAACCGCTGGCTGGTGAAGTCCTGTATGGGCGAAACTTCGTCCAGAAGCTCCTTTAGTAGCTCCTCTCGGAAGCGCCTAAAGGAGTTTAGCTGGACATCTATGAGGTTGGGTATTGGGATAACTTCAGGAATCCTGGCGTAGGATTTCCTAACGGGTGCCCCTGGAAAGGATGCAGAAGCACTATCAATGGTAAGGGTCATTCTTTCACTCTCCTTGGCAAAAGAGAAGCTACCTACCTAAAAAACACCCGGCGGGCAAATACAATGAGGCTTAATGTGGAATACTGTGTAACGGAATTCTCCGCATTATTGCAAATAATAATTATACTACTATTGTCAATAGTTTGCTGCTATTAGTTTTGGCCCCAAAACAGCGATTCAGTTTTACCCAGCTTCATCCGTATGGTGTTCGTTGGGCACCAGGCTGCCCGAGTTGCCACCATGAGTCAGCCCTCTGGCAGTGGTCTGATACCTCATCCCCCGTTCCTCCGGCAGTCCCGACCAGTGCTTGCTTGCATAAGTCAGCGTTAGCATGAACATGTGCAATCGCTTTCTCGACCCGTCGAACCATCCCCCTTTTCCCCCTTTCCTTCGACTGGCTCTCCGAATGAAATATCGGAGTCCGATGAGCACGAGCATCATCGGACCAGACCCCTGGCAGAATCCCGACTTGTCGGGACTCTGCACTCCCTCGGCTGGAGTTATTGGATAGGTTCTAAATCGGGAGGCACGCCCCATACCCCTGTGCGAGGGCCTCGTCCTCCCTAGACTCTCCTCGCCACATGATGTCAGCAGAGTCAGTATGCCTCCATCAGGGCTGCTGTAGGCTGACGTAGATTCGGTCGCCCAGCTCATAGGCTGGCATTTCCAGCTTGTTATCGCGGCCGCCGCCGTGAGCCAGCCATTCCCTGATATAGGCCCAGAGGAATGGCCACCAGCCCATCTCCCTTTGCTGCTTAACATGCCAGCACTCGTGGCCCAGTAGGGCCACGACCTGCGGCGTAAACTTTTCCATGGGAACCTCGCTATTCTTAGGTTCGATCCGTTCTCCCTGAACGTAAAGTGTGGCCCTGGGCGTGAGATTCACCGTCTGGTTCCAGGTGACCGCCGATTGCCCCATAACACCAAAGAGAAAGCCCAGAAACCCTCCCTGTTTTATCCTGACCGATGTAAAGTCGAAGCCCTGGGGCAACCAGGGCTTAAGGCGGCCTGCGATAGCAGGAGGAAGTGGTTGCAAGGCCATGCCAAGGACCTAGCTATTGGGCTCAATCTTCGCCGAGGACTCCTCTCGATGGAACCAGGTGAAGAATATGATGGTGGCCACTATCCATAGCACAATGCCCCCAAGGATCTTCATGATAAGCCCGGCTATCTGCTGGTCCAGTAGAGCTGACATCCCCCAGAGCCTCGGCGCCTCCACGTAAAAGGGATATATGGCCACAGCCGAGAAGGTGATAAAGGAGCCTATCACCGCAGGAATAAGAGAGAGCACAAATAGGTAAATCATCTGCATCGGGTAAGATAGCCGCGGAATATCAGGCGTAGGGCTCAAAATGGGCCACCACATGATGACTCCGCTAGCCAGAAACATGAGGTGCTGGATGATATGGATGCCATGCTGGCGAAGAGCTAAGTCATAAAGCTCGGGCAGATGCCAGACAGCTATGATGGCATTGGAGGCGATGGCCGCCGGAACCAGCGACGTGAGAAACCGTCCCGCCTTTATCACACTGGGAAACCGCGCCAATGGACTCAGGAGCCACCTTGGCATTCCCACCAGCAGCAGCGGTGCCGCCACCAGGGTCAGCAGCAGATGCTGGACCATGTGGGCGCTCAGTAGAAAGTTGTCCGCCAGCTCGTGTATAGGGCCCGTCAAGGCAAAGAAGATGGTGTAGACGCCCAGGGTAAACAGCACAATCTGGCTAGCAGACACGCCCTCGGCCCAGCGGTATCTCCGTCGCAGAGGCCCAATGCCGAGGAGATATGCTCCTTCGAGCAAAACTAACCCAATGAGGACATCTGGGTGCCAGTGCCAGGCGGTGAGCAGAAACCTTACTGGATCTTCCATTGGTGCTAACCTTTACACGGCTCGGCTTAACCTAGAGGACCGTTACGAATTTGAAGTCTGAGACGAGGCCTTCTATAGAGCCATGCATAGCGGTCTAAACGCTTCCAATGGTCAGCCTGGACTGGTGGGGTGTCATTCCGAACGCAGCGAAGCGGAGTGAGGAATCTAGAGCAGCCCATCCTTGCTAAAGGCGTAGGTCTTAGATTCTTCGTCGTCCCGACCTGTCGGGACTCCTCAGAATGACAGGGCATATTTTTAGCTCACCGTTCGAGGCATTTAATAGCTTGCCTGGCGGCGTGCTTCTAATGGCTCTCAGGATGGCTGTCGCCGCCTCTTCCAGCTACAAATGTGGATACACCTAGAATGAGAACTGTCAAAAGCAGGGCGACGGCTATGGAAAGCGGCTCCTTTATTCCGCCTAGCTCGGGCATGACTCTGGCCAGGGCAAGAAGCGACTCCCCTATGCCCACCACTAACAGAATCACAAAGGCGATCACCGCTAGGGGCAGCAAGAGGGCAGAAAGTAGACGGTCCACCAGCGTACCTCCTTCAGCCTACAATGATTCTGAATAAGGCCATCAGGGCGAAAAGAACAGCTCCTGTTAGGCCGAGGCCACCGAAAAACAGATAGGAGAAGAGTCTGCTATCAAACCGCAGGTGCATGTACCATAGCACTACCAGGCTAAACTTCAGGGCCGAAAGGGCTATAAGGGCGGGAACTATAAGAGCAGGAGTGTTGCGTGCAGGGGTATAGATAACAGCCACCTCGACGGCGGTGATCACTACCAGCACCAGAGCAATCTTTATGTATTCCAGGGGCTGGGGGTGTGGGTGCTCTCTTGGCCTTGTCCGGCTTTCCATAGTTCCTTTCCTATCACACAGGGTGAGGGCTGGGTATCAGGTAAACCAGGGTGAAAATCACGATCCAGACTATGTCCACGAAGTGCCAGTACAAACCGACTAACTCAACAGTAAGGCTATCTCTTTGAGGCAATCTCCCGCGCAGAGAGACGCCCACCAGGGAAAGCAGCATGATAATCCCCACCGTTACATGGGCGCCGTGGAAGCCCGTAAGCGTAAAGAAGGTGCTGCCGAAAAGGTTGCCGCTCAGGGTCAGGCCCTCGTGAACGAATGTGGTGAACTCAAAGTACTGGCCCCCAACGAACACGGACCCCATAAGGGCGGTGGCCACCAGCCATACTCGCAGTCCCCGCTGATCGCCTCTCTGGATTGCCGCCAAGGCCAACACCATGGTGAGGCTGCTCATGAGCAGCACGAAGGCGCTGATGGATGTGTAGGGGATGTTAAAAATCTCGTCGGGGTAGGGTCCCACAAGGCTCTTGCCCCGGTACACCATGTACGTGGCGATCAGCGCGCCAAAGAAAAGGCAGTCGGAGCCCAGGAAGGACCACATGAGGATCTTCCGGTGATTTAAGCCGGTGCTGGTTTCCTCTTCTACGTGCTCAACCGGGTGAATCGGCCTTGCCCCTGCGTGCTCCAATTTATCGGTTCTCCTTATGGCTCATTCCGAAACAGGTTCGAAGCACCAGCCATAAACCCCAAAGATCAGGACCAGCACTCCAACGATGCTCACCGCCATGCTAATGAGCAGCCCAGCGCCCGCTAGCGCCAGTCCCACGGCTACAATCACGGGGAAGTAGGAGGGAGAAGGCACATGAATACCATGATGGCCCTCCTCCGCCGGGTGTCCATTGGAGCCTCCCGCCACAGTAGGAGGGTGGACAGGGTCGCCGTGAGAGACCTGGCCGTGCTTCTGCTCCCAGAAGGCGTCCCGGCCGTGAACCCTCGGTATCTCCCTGAAGTTATAGAT
>Ga0185320_10077603_pt1 | contig 14758 bp, 22 predicted proteins | sample OV2TP2_FD_128023 | JGI IMG/M metagenome (GOLD analysis project Ga0185320, IMG submission 128023) | Hot spring microbial communities from Beatty, Nevada to study Microbial Dark Matter (Phase II) - OV2 TP2 (SPADES assembly) (version 2) | ecosystem: Environmental > Aquatic > Thermal springs > Hot...
AAGAAAAGAAGATGTTGGCGGATATTCAGTCAGATGTGTTGAACTTCCTGGAGCTATCAGTGAGGGCGATACAAAGAAGGAGGCACTGAAGAACATCAAGGAAGCTATCGAGCTTTACTTGGAAACATGGCCAGATGAGCTCAAACGTATCAAGAAAAAGAAAGAAGTGGTAGAGATAACTGTCTGATAAAAAACTACCTGTGCTTTCTTGGAGAGAAGTTGTGAAGGCTCTAGGCAAGAGAGGTTTTGCCGTGCTACGACAACATGGTAGTCACATTTCTATGGCAAGTGCAGATGGCAAACGGCGGACAGTTATTCCTAGACATGATGAGATCAAACCCGGTACGTTACTTGACATAATAGAACAGGCAGGTCTTACGAAGGAAGAATTCATCGAATTAGTTGATTGATAGAGATTACGGACAATCCGCTAGTCGTGGGTTCGAATTCCATCTTGCGCGTTGATGACACATTCGCAATCAAAACTTATTAACAGCCAACATGGATCTAAAAATAAATGCTAAAGCCAAAAAGAGCGACTGATGCCTTGGAGATCAGAACCTTTACTTCGACAGATAAGAAAAGAAAGTATCTAATTTTGAAAACACCTAAAGGAACGTATCATGCATTTGTGGAGGTAGACGCAAAAATGGCAGCAAAAGATTGTGGTTCGCCGCGTAAGGCACGTACCAAGCAGTTCTGGGATGCCTTGTGGAGTTAACAGTAAAACCCAATGACTTGTTTATCGAAGTGCAAAACCACAGTTACTGCAGAATGTGGAAGCGGCATGATTTTCGGTACCGCAGTATGGACATACAAGCTCTCCAGTTTTACTAGTTTTTAGTTTCATAATTGGTTCCTCTATCAGCGGTAATTGCGTCTTCTTACCTTGTTTAAGAGGTTTGAATAATTCTTCAATTACAGCATTAGCGAGGCTAGCTATGTCGTTTGGATCGCTAACCTGCAAAAAGGTCACTGTTGGCTTTCCATCCTTCACAAAGACTACATCGCCGATCGTTCCGCTACTTACGTGACTTATACTTAGTATACTTCCAGTGAAAGTTCCGACTCTATCTGAACCCGAAGTTAATTTTTTATTCTTAACGACAACATCGTCCACAAAGCTCAGCGGAATTCTCCCAGATTCATGCTTTGTGAAATCGTAGTAAAGCGCTCTAAAATTTGTGAGTGCCTCGAGCCACATAATGTGTTTGTTAATTGCTCCTTCAATCTTGGTGTTTATCCAGAGCAGCTCTTCACCCTCGGATAGAAATGGTCCTCTATAGTACACTTTTGTGGTTTTAGGTATACCGTCAAGATAGTATTGCAAGTCTATGGCATCCCAGTATTCCTGTTCTGCTTTTTGAAGTGCTTTAACCTGATCGAGTATCTGTTGGACGTATATGTCTTTAACATTAAATGATATTGAATTTTTGTTGCTTGCACTATCATAGAACTCAATTTCAAGGAGAATATCTTCCCTCGTAAGCGCTCCCTTCTTTTGCTCGGGTAGATTTAGAGATATGATATCTTGTATTGGAATAGAAAGCGATATACTCGTTTCTTTTTTGCTCTTGAATTCCAACTTATTCCCTACTTCGATCGGATGTATTACTAGTTCATCTATCATTTCATTTGGTTGACCGCTAACATATTTGATGACATCTGCGTCATACGCAAAACGTTTAACGAGTTTATCATCGAACATAGGATGTTGATGCATTATTGGCTCGTCCATTTACAGTAAATATCATGCGCTACTATAAATGCCAAACCTTGTGCTGAATTATCCTGTTTTTACTGCGAAGTTGTTCGACTAAGACCTCTATATGCACTCGGTGTCTTTCCCTGGCCGCGCTCGCTCGGCAAGAAAAGTTTAATTGATCTGGGTAACGAATCAATCACGTGAACGAAATAATAATTTCTAATATCTCTCATGCGGGCCCCACTTGCGCCAGATGCAGGTGCAGATGTAGCTCTTGCGATTGTGGCAATGGTGTTTGTACCAAGTGCGGTTGTACTTCAATCCTGCCAGATGACGCGTTTACCTGATTTTCTGCCATGTCTGCACGCTCGCCAAATTCGTACGAGTGGCTCTTAATTATCAGTAACGAAGGTAAATCATCGCTACTCTCTTCAGCGCATTCCTTATGAACCCAGCTTCCATGGAATGCAGACTTTTTGGTTTAGTATGATACCAAGTATAACAAAGGCTTAAATTAACGCCGCAGACTTGATACGTCGCCTGTATCTCTCCAAAAGATGAGGGATTTACGTACAGTCGGCTTTTGGGGTGGGAGCCCCCTAAGCCAATCACCTCCCAAATTCTGCGGAAAGATCATGAATACAAATACAGTTTATAATTTCAGTTTTTCATTTTTTAGAGATCTTGATAACTTCATCCCAAAGTGGTTTCAGTACAGGCATTACAGACAGCCTTGGAATTCTAACCAATTCAAAATTCTTGAACTTTGAATTTGATTTAATTTCGGCTAATGTAACAGGTCTCTTGAGTTTCTCTACAGGTGCAACATCAACAACAACTAACTTTGGATCCTTTTCTTCAGGATCTGGATATGGGTCTGAAACTATCTTAATTATGCCTACAACTGCAGTTTCCTTTCCCGTGTGGTAAAAGAAGGCTAGATCGCTCTTCCTCATTGCACGCATGTGCTTTAATGCTAGGTTGTTCCTCACACCACTCCAGACTGTCCTGCCATCTAGCACCAAATTGTCAAAGGAGTAATGTTCTGGTTCTTCCTTGAACAGCCAGTAAGATGCCATGGATCTGATCTGGCAGTGTAGAATATCAGACTTTTCCTAGCCAATAATGAAAAATCTGTAATTGTGAACAAAACTAACTCCTGTGCTGAGACAACACAAACACGTGACTATATAGCGAGGCTGATATTATCGCATCTGGAGGTCTTTGGATGGCAGAGAAATGTGCCATTTGTGGTGCAAACATAAAACCACACAGCAAGCCACTGAAGTTGAGCGGTGGAAGAGATGGTGTAGCATGCTCCAGTGGTTGTTACAACACCTATCTGGTAAGGCTGAAGAACAGACCGGCTTCAGGCAGTTAATTCACTCTACCGCTTTGCATCATCCAGCATCTTCAACAATAGACTGCTGGTCTTCTTTGTGAACTCCGGCCAGTTGTTCAACATGTACGGTATTGACTTTCTAACCAAGTAATTCTTGCTCTGATCTTTCAGGAGATCCTTCAAGAATTCTTGATCCGATCCTAGATTTTCCAGCACTACCTCGAGCAAGAAGTTATTATCTGACTGGCTCTCCAGCGGCCATACGGTTGCTATCATCTTCTTAGCGGCATGCCAGTTTATGTCGAATGCGTTTGCAAGTGGTTTCAGAAGTTCTGCCGCAGTTTTGTAGTCTTCCATTATGTTGCTTGGCGCAAAGGCAAATTTCTTCCATATCCGCACCTTCTTGAAGTCCCCAAAGATGACAGTTAAAGCAATATCGCCTTTAGAGACCTTGACCGATAAAGCATTGCTTTCCTCATGCATTTGCGATTCAAACCCTAGAACCTTTGCTATCTCCTGAAAGAGCTCCAGCCTTGATACGCGGTCTTTTGCATCAGATCCCATAAGACACTAACCATTATCCTTCTGGTTCTTTATACTTGGATGTAGCAGGTATTTGACCAGCGCTGACTCAAGAGCTATACGCTATCTTGATGATGTCGTGAAGTCTATCTATGAAGTAATCTGCTATATCCAAAACCTCTCTTGTCTTTGTGAAGTATATGTTGGTAGCACCTACTGACTTGCCAGCCTTCATATCAGAAACCGAGTCCCCGATCATGAATATCATATCGTACTTGGTTTCAGCTGCCCTGAGATGTTCCTGCAGCAGTTTTGATTTTGCCTTCGCTGGATCATCCCCATGAATCTCTTGGATGCTCTCTATGCCCAGTCTTTTGTCTATGTACTTGCCCAGACCCGTCACCTGCAAATAGATGTCTATCGATGTAGTCATGCTGAACGAGACAACTAGCACAGCATCGCCCTTTTTCCTGATCTCCTGCAGAACCTCTTCCGCGCCATCCATCTTCTTGACATACTTCTTTATCAGGAACTTCTCGCAAATCTCCTTCGTTGCGAGCGTCATCTCCTCTATCTCGCGTTGGGACGCAGCTGGCAGTAGTGTGTGGAAATATTCCGAGAATGGTTTCAAGGCAGCCTGGTAGTTCCTAACATATTCAATGTCAACCCTTGCATTCCTTCCACGCCCAGACAGCACAGAATTCATCGCATTCGCTACGGCAAGGTCATTGTCTTTCACCAGTGTGTTGTGAAGATCGAAAATGAACAAGCTTTGCACTTCATTTCACCAGATGCTAAATCTTGTCTATAGTTTAGAATCTAGCACCTGCGCGAATGTGGAGTACGGCTGTGCGCCAACTATCTTTACTGCCTTGCCTTCAGAATCAATTATGAAGAAAGTTGGTGTCCCAGATACGCCCAGCTGCTTGCCAATACCAAAGTTAGTTTTAACCTTCTGGGCATACCTGTTGCCATCGAGGCATTGGTTGAAGGTCTTCTGATCGAGACCTATATTCGAGGCAAACTTCTTGAGGTTATCAATGCTTGCCCAGCCAGTATTTTCTCCGTTCCAGTTCGAATAAGTTTCATCATGATATTCCCAGTACTTGCCCTGATCGTTGGCACAGTGTGCTGCCTGTGCAGCTGACATCGAATCTGGGCCAATAAATGCAAAATCAATGAATATGATATTCAACCTTCCAGTTTCCACATAATTTTGAAGAATTATGTGTTCTGTGTTTTTGAAGTATCTATTGCAGTTCAAACATTGATAATCGCCAAACTCGATCATAGTGATCGGTGCATCATGCGAGCCCAGTATCGGTGATCCTCCAGAAAATAGAGCTAACACAGATTCTTTAGACTGCATTTCAGTTTTCTGCTCTTCTGTATTACTTGCAGCACTAGTTTTGCTCTTTGTTTCAACATTCTTTGCAGCATCTTCTATAGTGTTGATACTTGTAATCTTATCTGGTGCACCAGCTGTAGAAAGAGAAATGCCTACTACCGCAGCTGCTATGGTAACACCGATTGCAGGCAGAATAACATACTTTTTACCAACCAATTACAAACACACAGCACTAGCAAGTATACTCTTAAATAAATCTTGATTTTACTCAGGTGCACTCTTCGACTTTCTACTTTTTGGTGACCATTTGAAATATGTCTGCCCTATCCTTTCGATCGATCTGACAGGAAAGTATTCGCCTTTAGTTTCTGATTCTATATACTTTGCCCTAAGCAGCTGGCAGATGTGGTACACAGTGGTCATATCGATGCCAGTTCCCTCGCTTATCTCCTCAGGGGTCCATGCGTCCCTGCTGTTCCTCTTGAGAAACTCTCTTATCACTATTATAGGATCTTCCACTGCATCGAACTCTGGTGCTGGTATCGGCACGAAGGCTTGGTTTACGGGTTTGGGTTATAAACTTTCAAAGCTCGAATCAGTCCAGCTTTACAAGGCATTCCTTGATTATAGTATCGGAAAGCATTGAATCGATTATCTTGCGCTTCTCTTCAATGGGGAGCTCCTTCTTTGCAAATGAGTCTATTGCCTTCAGTTTCCAGTAGTTAGTTACAACTTCATCAGCAATTCTGAGCATTATCTGATCTACTATTTGGCCAAGTGCTGTAAGCACGTATACACCATTCCTTTTGTGAATCAGGCCTATCTCTACAAGTTTGTGCAACCTAGTGGAATATTGCTTTTTGGTGATCTTGAGCTTGCTCGAATACCCTCCCCTTGCCCGAAACCCGGTTGCAGCAAGTTTCAGCATTTTTATTGTAATACTGTCCGATAAGACTGCGAAGATGGATTCTGGTACAGGCGCCTTCTTCACGGGATCTGGTACCGCATCTTGGTTTTTATCCCTTTGTTGTCATGCCTTAGTTATCCTGATCTGAAATTTACCTTTGTTAGGAAGATTATCTAAATATTTCTGCAAAATTGATCTCTTCTATTACGACTTTTATAATGCTTCCCTCTGGTTTTATGTACCATGTAGTGGTCATAATTGATTGACCTGTCATACATTTCACACCGTTAACTTCGTACCATTCCATCGCTTATACATCGAAATTATAGCGTTCCGAAATTCTCGCTTGATTTCAAGCTCTCTATATAAACTCTTTATATAGACTCCCCCTCCATCAAATTTTTAATGGAGGGTTAGCTGAATCCCATCCTCCTTAGCATCCTGTGAACAGTTGACTTTGGTATCATTGTCTCTTTAGCGACCTTCCCTAGACTTAAGCCCTTGAGCCTTAGCTTGAGCACTTCTCCATAACGATCCCTAGAATACTTCAGGGGCCTTCCCCTCCCTCTTCTTTCTGTAACTATTGGCTTTGCATATTTGGGCATCTGGTCTTCTTGCCCTTGAGCGAAACTTTACTCTTTCGATCTTGAACGTTTGCATGGTCTTGCTCTAATCTTAGATCAAACAAAATACATGAGCAATTGGTTGACCTCGCAATCAAGACTGCATAATAATTAGTTAAACCTTTTTTAATACTTGGCAGCTAACCATTGCCATGACACAGATGCTCACACGAGAAGGTTCTGCAAAAAATATCGTGATCGAGAAGATGCCCAAGGACAATGAAATGGGCATAGGGTACTTCATACCCAAGGACTCGTTCTCCATATTTGATTACAAGATAAAGGGCAAGTGGCCTTTCGACATCCCCTTCAAGGGCATGGCTATGGCATACATAATCAACAAGAGCTTCGAAATAGCGCAGAATAATGGCATACGAACGTGCTTCATAGAACCAATTGAGGATGGCTGCAAGATACACATAGTAAGAGTTCCAGGCGAAGCCGGCTTTCCACTAGAACCAACGCAGATCGAGATAGGTACAAGGAATAGAGTTGTAGATCTGGAGGTAATATTCAACTATTATCTGCACCCTAGATCGTCTCTTTTAAGAGACTTTAGGTCCGGGAAGAAGAACTTCAGAGACTATGGTTTTACAGAATTACCACAGGGAGGAGAGATCATCCCCAACGCTACGCAGAACAAGTTCAAACTGATCTATACAACCAAGTATGACAAGCGCGGCGATCTTCCATTGACAGAAGAGGAAGCTAAAGTTAGATCCAGACTTACTGATGACCAGTGGGAGCAGGGACAGGAGATGATCAAAAAATGCATACCCCTGATCTCAAAATATGCGGAACAGAAGAATCTGCTGCGAGCAGACGGCAAGTACGAACTGTTTGTGGATTCTGACGGCAATGTTGGTCTTGCGGATACCTTTGGAAATCCTGAAGAGGATCGTTACATTATAGAGATAAAGGACTTCAGCACGATTGCAAGGTTCTTCGACTTTTACCAGAGGCGATGGCATTTAGATCAAGCAAAAGTTTCTGCAGTGATAAACGAAGTGAAGAAGGAGACGAAGTGCTATCAGGATCTCAGCAAACAGTTCCTGAGAAATTGGTACATAGACAATGGATGGAAGAAGCTGTACGAGGAAGGCAAGGCAGATGTTCCGCCAATGATGCCAGACGATGCCTTGACAGCCTATTCAGATGCATTGCTTTCATTTGCAGCCATCTGGTCTGGCAAGACAGCTGATATAGTTAACAAGACTGGAGATATAACAAGGCCATTGGTAGAAGTTGCCGCTGAATTGTTTGTACTAGAGCAATTGAACAAGAACGGTTTAGCACCATAGTTACTTGATCCTCCCCTCTTCCTTTAGTTCCGCAAGTATCCTCATCAACGTGTCATAATCGACATTAACCTCGTTCAAGATCCTAGCATGGTCCACCTTATCATATTTCTTGATGAATCGCTCTACCATCTGCTTCTTCTTGAGGTATGCCCTATCCACATGTAGGCATGGAAATGCGCATAAATAAAGATCAACAGGTACTCTGCAAGAAAAAAGTAAAGTATGAAAGTCTAGCCTCGCTTGACTATCTTTTCCAGCATATCGAGAGCATTCATTCTCTCGCTGTAGGTAAGCCCCTTGGATGCTATGTCTGATAGTTCGTCAAAAGCCTCATCTCCTAACGCGCCTAGCAAATCTATAGCTCTCATTCTCTCGCTGAAGGTATTTGTCTCCGATAATGCAATGTCTTTCAATTTGTTTCCTCTGTCCTTGCCTAATTCTCGTCTAGAAACTTTCTCTTCTTTTGACATACAACCTTAGATGATTGTCGTTGATTATTAACGTTTCTTCGATGAAAAAAATTGACCCAGTATCAAAAGATCTTGCTAGTTGTTATACCTTCTCATGTACCTTACGAACCTGCTGTGCGAGTGATCCTTGATGAAGTTTTGTAACCTGATCCACTCCTCCCTTGACAGATTTGCCTCCAGCATCTCCTTCATTATAATATTCTCTCTTTCAAAATGCTCGTTTATCATTCTCTGGAAGTAGTCAAGCGCCGACTGTGTCATTGCAAGCAATTTATAGACTAGAAATAAATCGAGCAATGACAAATTATCTAGAGCAATATGGTGAAATTTGTGGTATAAAGAGAATTATTTACCAAACATGCTAATATAATGCGCAATTGTTGAGATTGGCAAAAAAAAGGCTCAGATTCAACTAGGAACCAGAAGAACTAGGTTCTCCGTGTGCACCACGCCGTCTTCCCTGACCATCGTTAACTTCACAACATACACACCACCCTCTGCATACTGGTGCACGACCTGCCGTGCATCGCTAATTGCTCCATCACCAAACTGCCATTTGTAGGATATAACATTGCTGGGCCCGTACAGTCGATCTGCGTTGCGCTCGGTTGCACCGCTGTCAAAGAAGTATATCTTGTCTTCTCCAACAACTGGCTTCACAGAAACATCCGATAGTATGCTCTTGCCAAGCGTTGGAACATACTTGCCAAACACGTCACCATCAGCTGCACTGTTGTATGCAAATACAGCCCCAACCGCTACCGCAAAACCTATTGCAGTGAACATCATGGACTTTTGGAACGTGTTTGTTCTTGCTATTGAGCCAGATGTTGTTCTCAGTGCTGGCATTATAGTTCTTGATAACTTTGTGGAGTTTATTCCAATTGCTGTAATAGCTATCGTTGCAACTATAACTACAAATGTTACATCTACAAAGATTACAGAATTATCTATGTTGTAAAGCAATGGTAGCAGAGCAGCTACTCCAGCGGCCAAACCCCTTGGAAGCATGAAACTTATCAGCCATACATCCTTTTTGAGTTCCTGATCTTTGTGTGTGCTGATCCAAGAAGCACCTATCCTTGGAAAGAACAGCACAAGTGCAACTATTATGCCGGCAATTATCATGCCTATGTTGTTTATCGTTACTATCAAACCCAAGAAGACAAAGAATATTGCTCGAACCATGAATGCGATCTGCGAGTGGAACTTCTTTGCCGATACCTCAGCATCAGTGTCCTTGACTAGCGGTAGTTCATGTTTTAGTGACCTGAATAGCCTAGTTGCATTTCCAAAGGTTATGCCAAATGCAAGTGCAGCAATTGGACCGCTACCTCCCAAATATTCTGTTATGCCGTATAATGCAAATGCAATTGCAAGTGTCAGTATATCCTCGTATGCTGTCTTCATTGCAGCCATTGCCCTCATCCATGCAAGGCCTGCTACAATTCCTATTGCAGCTCCGATCAGGAATCCATTGACGATTCCTCTTGTTGCAAAGCCTAGAACATCAGGATTGCTCTGTATAGTTACAATCTGAATTATTGTCATTACTACCATTATCACTATAACATCTGTATATGCTGATTCTAGGGAAAGCAGGGTTGATGTCTTTTGACTTGAGCTGACTTTGTTTGCCAGCGGTACGACTATTGCGGCACTTGTGCCACCAATTATTGCACCAAGCAGTAGTCCCATCTGCGGATCCCAGCCAAGCATTGGAGGCGTTATTAGCGCAGTTGCTATCATCGTTAAAACGAAGCTTATCGCAGCTAGGAAGATCGCCCTTCCGCTGCCCCTTATTATCCTTTCATAGTTCATGTTGAGACCGCCGTTAAACAGAATTATAGTTATTACAAGGGCTGAAAGCATCGGTGCAAAGTTGATGATATCAGCTCTTTCCACGACGCCAAATGCTGGGCCGATAAGAATGCCTATGGCAAGCAGTATTATAATATCGGGAATGCCGAACCTCCTGAATATGTAATCGCTAACATAGCCTATGAGGATGAAGATGCCAGCTAGGCCAAGAATTAATGGAATATCTAGTACCATGCATGTATCCATAGAATCTGATTATTTTTTATTCGTTTTGGATTGAAGCGAGTTAACCCAAGCCTAGAAAAGTTAACACCAATCTCATAGCTTATTAGTGCCTGCAAATAATCTGCCTCGTGAGTAGGCACAAGATCGCCGTTGAATTCCCTGAGATTGATGTTAGAGTTGATATAGAACTGGATGATGGGCGAGCGCCAAAAACCGTACAAGCCATTCTAGAAAAACTGCCTATCGAAGTGAAGATCAACCGCTGGGGCGATGAGCTTTATACCGATCCTATGCCTGTCAAGGTAAAGGAGGAAAATGCCAGATCGATTGTAGACCTGATGGATGCTGCCTACTGGCCGCAGGGACAGGCGTTGTGTTTGTTCTTCGGTCCAACACCAATAAGTAAGGGCAATGAAATAAAACCGTACTCTCCTGTTAATGTAATAGGCAAGATCGTTAGCAAGGAAAATATAGCAAAGCGAGTTGATGACGGCGCATCTATAATCATAAGAAAATGATTGATTATGCCTTGACCAAACTTGTTACCTTGATGGATACTTCGTTAATATCTGTAATACCAAGAAGATCGATTATGTTTACACGCCTTCTAAATTCGTCAATATTGTTCTTGGTTAAATCTTCAAGCACAGGATCCTTGCCAAGTGCGCCGATTATTCTACCGTTGCTATCAATACCATTTTTGTAAAGTGCAAGCAGTGCCTGCCCTGGAAAATGTCCTTTCGTATCTTTGCCGCATAGAACAATGTATTTTATGCTTGAATGTTCCAAAACATAGTTGATCAATTTTTCGATTCCCGCATTTTCAGAAAATAATCTTGCTGCAAGCGCGATGCTGTTCATCAGGTCTGATTTTGCTATCTGCTCAAGTAGATCCATGCTTGACAGGGTGCAAACAGCAATGCTAGATTTCTCGTTGCCAAAAAATATGTCTTGCTTTATCGGCAACAACACTTCACACACCTTGCCAGCAAATCTAGCTAGTAAATTCGCCATACTACAGCCCCCAACTAACCTTCTTTAATGGTTTTACCTTGATAAACGGTGCCTCGCCTTCCTTCCACGGCGTCGCTCTTACCCAAGAAAACTTCTTGTAAAATTTTTCATAGATCATCTTGAACTCATCACCTCTTTCGATTATTTCGGCTTCGCCTTCTATCATAACAGCTTTATTTGGCTGGTAGGTATCGATCACCAGCGAAACAGATCTGTTCTTCAGCAGGTTTTGATACTTTTTTGTGCCATAATCTGTTGCAAGGTAGAAGTGCCCATCTACAAACATGTAGCATATCGGTACAACATGCGGCTTGTCGTTAACCGTTGTTGCCATCCTGCACACTTCGTACCTGTTTATGAAATCAACCTCCTTCTGCGTGAACTTCATTATCAAGCATAAATAAGAACAGGCAATATTTATCAACAACTTTTACTAATATTCATTAATGAGCGAAAAGAGAAAGGACGCATCTATGGTAGAACTGCCATTCTTGCTGTCTCAGATCGCCTTTGATTCAAGCCTTGCGCTGCTGCTATCGCTTGCTAGGGTGGCACAGATAGCAAACAAGTCTGTTGAAGCTGGAATCGATAAGTATATTGAATTGATGGAAAAAGAGATGAAAACAGCTGCAAAGGAAAGGGTAAAGGTCGAGTAGCTACACTGCCTTTTCGAACAGTATGTTGAGCTCGTCACCCTGCAACTTTGCCTTCGAAAGCTTCATGCCCATCGTAGCGGCTGGCAATGGTACAATATTGACTAGGCTTCCAACATCATTCTTGACCTTTATCGTTAGTTGATCGCCAAAGCGCTCGATGTCGAAATCGTCCTTTTCAGTAAACGGCACCTTGACCTTCATATTGAACGAATCATCAATAGACTCAAAGCCAAAAGGCTCGCCGTGATAGAATATCTTGGCAGGATCTTCGGAACCAAAAAGCTCTTCGCCGTACCTCTCAAGCATATCAACACCCTTCAACTCGGTTTCGAACAGCCTGAGTTTCTTCACAGGCAATGGGTAAAAGTTTGCCTCTGCTTCTATTACCTTGCCCTCCTGGAAATCAGCCCAGTTGGCAAAGAAAGCTTCCTTGACCTGCGGCATTATCTTGTTTATTATCGCCATGTCGACGTTTATTCCATAAAGGTTTGCGGACATAAGTGCACGTTTGGCATTCTCTATGCTGAACGAATCAGGGTTGGCAACCAATCTAATACTGGTTGTTTCGTGATCCTTGATTATATTTGCCAGACGCTCCAGCCTCTCGACAAGTTCAAACTCTATCTTCAGTATAGCAGATGTTGGAGCTGGTATCTTTGCAATGGGTTCGAATATTCTAGCTATACCGCTGAATAAACCCGTTAAATTCATCAGTCTTTTGTTAAGACTTCCAATCAGTTTCGGAAAGTAAAGATAGCGCAAGGCTTCTCCAGATGCCATCATATCTAACACAACGACATCGTACGTTCCCTGCTGACTGATCTCTTCTATCTTAAGCATGGAAAACAGCTGCGTCATGCCTGGAAGCATCGCAATTTCATAGGCAAGGGTTTCATCTATACCTCTGGATGAAAATAGCGAAGCCATGTATGATAGCAGCTGCTCGTACTGCTTGCTCATTTCGTTGACAGGGTCTATCTGCAACGCATCCAGATGGTCATGAACATGGGTAACTTCGTCGCCAATGTTCTGGGCAAACGCATCGCTAAGGGTATGCGCTGGGTCTGCAGATATTATGAGCGTCTCATGCCCGTGCTCTGCGCACTTCAATGCTGATGCACACGAACTAACTGTCTTTCCGGTTCCTCCCTTTCCCGTGTAAAGTACAAGGCGCATGCCCTTCCTTATCGCTAGCGATATTAAAATGTTGTGTATAGCGTGTAATTTTTGTAACTAGAGTATCTTCATGAACGTGCTTGCAATGTACTTTATGTCGTTTGCACTTACCAATGGATGCACTGGTAAGGATAATACATGTGCAGCTGCCCATTCCGTGTTTGGCAATGACAAATCTGAATTAGCATAGAATGGTGTTCTGTGCACCGGCGTTTTGTAGTAAACAGTTGCACCTATACCCAAGGAGTTCAGCTTCTTCATTACGCTATCCCTATTTTCAATTGCAACTGTGTAGAGGTACCAGTTGTACCTTGACTCATCACTTTCTTTTGGTAAAATTATATCAGGACCGTGTAGTAATTTTATATCACGACTATGCAGTAATTTTGTCAGCATTGCAGCGTTCTTCCTCCTGATCTGCAGCATCCTTTTCATCTTGCGCATCTGAACCTTTGCGATCGCGGCGCTTATCTCTGTCATCCTCAGGTTCAGGCCAAAGATCCTGGTGTCGTATCCTTCAAGCATCCCATGGTTTCTGATCATCCTTATTCGGTCAGCGAGCTCCTTGCTGTTGGTGACTATTGCACCACCCTCTCCAGACGTCAAAACCTTGCTTGCATAGAAGCTGAAGCAGCCAATCTCGCCCATCGAACCTGTCTGCTTCCCGTTGTATGTTGAACCAAGCGATTGACATGCGTCTTCGATCACATGCAGCGAATGTTTGCTGGCGATCTCGCTTATTGCCTTCATATCCGCTGTGTGCCCGTAAAGGTGCACGGGGATGACTGCCTTTGTTCTGCTTGTTACCTTTTTCTCAAGATCGTCAGGGTCTATTGTGTAGTCACTCTTTTTGATATCAACGAAGACAGGGTTTGCACCAGTGGCAACTACTGCATTTGCTGTTGCAAGGAATGTGAAGGAAGGAACCAGAACATCATCGTCCTTGCCTATTCCCAGCGCAAGCAGCGAAGCATGCAGCGCAGATGTGCCAGAATTCAGAGCAATAGCATTTTGCGAGCCAACGAATTTGCAGAGCAAAGATTCAAGTTCCCTTACCCTCTTGCCGCCCTCAAACGTAGCATTGGTCAGATTGCCTTCCTGCATGACCTTCTTCACTTCGTTTATCTCTTCCTTGCTGAAGAATGGTTTGCTTATTGGAATCTTCTTCAATTTCATGCACCAAGAGTTTTTATCAGTTCTATAGTTCTATCGACAGCAAGTTTAGTTAACCCTTGCTCTATCCCAGGTACGCCGCAGCCCACGATAAGCACCCTTTTTGTCTGCTCGGTAACTCTAGTTCTGAGCGAGTCACGGTATGGGAATACATGCATAGCACCATTGCTGTCCGACAGCACTATCTCTTTGCCCTGCAGTCTATGTCTTGTATTTGATATATCTATGAATTCTTCATTGCTGTTAGCAAGCCTTAGCGTAAAATTGCCAACGATCTTCTCTGCATCATAGATCCCGATTGGGACCAGTGTTTCTATCGATGCTATGTTGCCTGCATCAACAACATTGTTTATCTTCGGTATGCTATTGTTTGTCAGGAAGCGCCTTGCAAGTGCCTCGCTCGAAGGTCTTACCTTCGTTGGGTCTACACCCATCCTCCAGTAAAAGTCACGCAGAGCCCTAACGGTAGGATGAT
>Ga0185320_10478048_pt1 | contig 14536 bp, 15 predicted proteins | sample OV2TP2_FD_128023 | JGI IMG/M metagenome (GOLD analysis project Ga0185320, IMG submission 128023) | Hot spring microbial communities from Beatty, Nevada to study Microbial Dark Matter (Phase II) - OV2 TP2 (SPADES assembly) (version 2) | ecosystem: Environmental > Aquatic > Thermal springs > Hot...
ACCTCAATCTCCACAGCCTCTTTGCCAACCTCTATGGGAACAGGCAACCCATCCTCCAGAAGGGCCTCGACATAAACCTCAATCGCCTCTTTGATGTTCGCTAGAGCCGCCTTTTTAGTCCTGCCCTGTGATATGCAGCCTCTAAGAGCGGGTACATGCGCCACAAAACCTGAGCTCTGTCCTTTTTCTAAAATGACTGTATATTTCATCACTTCTCCTCCAGTCTCCGAAGCCGTTATGCAGTTGGCTGCCCCGCCAGGATTCTAACCTGGGCTAAAGGATCCAAAGTCCTCTGTGCTACCACTTACAATCTAGCGCAGTTGTTCAAATTCGTCGGCACTGAGCCTCACATCCCTGAGGATTCTTCCTAAGATGCCTCTTCCCAGGTCTCTACCCCTGTGAATTGGCACTGTCGTCCATCTCCCATCGGCGTGGTGATAGATGGCGTGGCTGCCGCTTTGACGAACACGAGTAAATCCTAGCTTCTCCAGCGCCCGGGTCACCTCTTCGGGTTTGGCAGGGCTGAGCCTAGGCAATCACTCGCACCTCATCTATGGCAACCTCTATAGGTATAGGCTCTCCCACTTCTTTGCGGGCCTCGATATGAAGTTTTATGGCGTCCTTGATATTTTCTAGAGCTTCCTCATACGTTTCACCCTGCGTATAGCATCCTTGAAGAAGGGGGACCGAGGCGACATATAGACCATCCTCATCTCGCTCCACAACCACCGTGAACTTGTAATTTGGCATTTCTTCGCCTCCTTGGTTATCTTTGCGTTGCTGCCCCGCCAGGATTCGAACCTGGGCTAAAGGATCCAAAGTCCTCTGTGCTACCACTACACAACGGGGCAGATGACGGGAGTCCTCTTGGCAAGAGAGGTTATCTTTGCAGTCGCAGCCAGCGGGCGACATGATAGAGGTTGATGGACCAGCCCCAGCCGAAGACGTGAGGGGTGAACAGTCTGGGATCCTTTTGGTTCCAGAACCTCTCGCGCCAGACCCTGGATGTCGGCAAACGGAAGTCGTAAGGAATCCCCAAAAAGCTGCCGACCAGTTTGGTCTTGGGCTCTCGCCACGCCATGTACTTACCTATAAGTTCATTCTACGCCATCGCCTTCGTCGAGGCAAATATCGGGTTCTGAGACTGGTTAGGAACGGGAGTTATCCCGACTATTCGGGAACGGGGGTCTAAATCGTGAGGGGGTTTTAACCCCCTTCCTGTCAGAGCCTGCCCTGAGCCAGTCGAAGGGAAGGGGGTAGGTACAGACGAAGTGTTCTAGTCCATGCCAGGCATGTCGATGGGCTCGCGGAAGTGCTTGATGCCCAGCTCATCCATGAGCGCCGCCATGTTCCTTCGGACGGGCTGGCCGGTATCTTCAAGATTCCATGACTGCCTTCGGAAGGCCCAGTTTTCCGGGTGGAGCTTTTGAGCCTCCTCGAGGAACCTCTTCGCCTCCGATGGCCGTCCCTGCTCGTATAGGTATACACCCATGCGGAAGTTTGCGGCTCCCAAAGAATGCCTTTCATCAGTACCCCTGACCCGATCCAACACCTTTTGCCCCGAGAGGGCGTAGACGCTCTCCTCGCCCTTTTCCACCCAGTCGCGCAGTGCCTCATAATAGAGTTGCCGCCTCCGCTGCGCCTCCGCACGCGCCTCTGGAGAGACCTGCCCCGTTTGGCGATCTATGGCGCGGGAGGTATCGATAGCCCCCGCCGACTCGGTTGGCCTTACGATTCCCCCCGATTCATCAATCCAGACCGCCGAGGGCACGTTTAGCATGCCGTATAGCTGGGCTACCTTGTGTTCCTTATCGATGAGGCAGGGATAGGTAGGATGCGCAGCCTCGATCCAGGGCCGCGAAGCCTCGCTACCCCGGCTGTCTAACGCCACGGAGATTACGGTGAAGCCCTTGCTGCCTAGGTCCTCGTAAAGCTTCTGCCAGACTGGCAGATCGGTCCTGCACCCTCACCAAGATGCCCAGGTTGCCAGAAAGACCTTGGTGCCCCTGTAGTCGCTGAGAGAGTGGTAGTGACCCGAGAGGTCGGGCAATGCGAAGTCTGGAGCCTGCAGCGAGCTTAATGCCGCCTTTAGGCCCCCGGCCGTTTCACCAAAAACCCAGTTGTCTCCCTTTTCGTCATGGATAACAGGTCTCTTTAAGTGTCGCCAGAAGGCGGACAGGTTAAAGGCTTGCGGTCGCAAAAACTCAGCCTCCCGATGAGTAGGTATAGGAACGCAGCTATTGTCAAAGCAGACGCCCTCTGGCTCCAACGTCCAGCCGCTGGCCCGCTCCAGGTCGGCTTGTGGTATCCAGAGGTCCTCTCCCAAGGCCTCCGCTTCTGGGATATTCGTCTTGCGGTCTCCACAGAGCACTGTAGCCATACGATATCTCCTTTGGGATACTCAATTTTGCGAAAGTATAGCACAAAACATGTACACCAACGACCAGCAAAATTACCACAGCGCGCCTTGCCACACCTTGAGGGCTAGATTACACTAGAAGCGAACTCAGCCATATGTACACCGTACGGGTATCGCGCCAGTTCGATGCGGCTCACTACCTTCGTGATTACGAGGGGAAGTGCGCCCGACTCCACGGCCATACGTGGACGGTGATCCTGTATTTGAAGAGGAGGGAGCTGGACTCAGCCGGCATCTCCGTGGACTTTCAGGAGGTAAAGAACCACCTGGACCCGCTAGTGGCGCAGATAGACCACACCCTTCTTAATGACAAGGAGCCTTTCTCATCCCGCCTTAATCCCTCGGCAGAGAACATCGCCCGCTGGTTTTACGATAGCCTCTCTCCCTCTCTGCCAGACCTGAAGCAGGTAGAGATCTACGAGACGCCCTCATGCTCGGTGACCTACGATGAAGATCAGTGAGATCTTCTACTCCGTTCAGGGCGAAGGGAGCTGGGTCGGATACCCCATGGCCTTCATCCGCTTCCAGGGGTGCCCTTTTCGCTGCCGCTGGTGCGACTCCGAGTACACGTTGGACTTCCATCAAGGAGAGGAGACGCCTCTGGAGGAGGTGATGAGGCGGGTGGAGGCCTTCGGAGTCAAACGGGCCTGCATTACGGGTGGAGAGCCCCTGGCCCACCTGAGGGACTTTAAGACCCTGGTCCTGGCCCTCAAAGAGCTAGGCTACTGGCTGGAGGTGGAGACCAGCGGAGGCTACCGACTGCCGTGGGATTCGCCTGTGGATTGCTGGGTCATGGACATAAAGTGCCCCGCATCCGACATGGAGAAGTACAACAAGTACGAGGAGTTACCCCGCCTGCGTCCACAGGACCAGCTAAAGTTCGTGGTAGTGGACAGGGCCGACTTCGAGTTCTCGCTGGATGTTCTTCGGCGCTACCGCCCCAAGTGCCAGGTCCTCTTCAGCCCCGCCTTTGGTGAGCTACAGCCAGATGTCCTCGCCGATTGGGTGAAGCGGGACGCCCCCGAGGCGCGGCTGTCCTTACAGTTGCACAAGTATATCTGGTCGCCCGCCTTAAGAGGAGTGTAATAGTCTAAGAGCGCAGCCTGGGGTCCAGGACGTCCCGCAGGGCGTCGCCGAGGAGGTTAAAGGAGAGCACAGTCAGACTGATGGAGAGGCCAGGCGCGAGCGCCAACCACCATGCACGCTCCAGGAATGGACGAGCATCTATCGTTAACATTCCACCCCAACTGGGAAAAGGCGGCGGAATGCCCAGTCCGAGAAAGCTGAGGGTCGCCTCTGTCGTTATGACAGCCCCCAAGTCTACTGAAGCTATTATTGCTATAGGAGCGAATATATTGGGGAGGATGTGACGGAACATTATTCGCAGAGAAGAGGCCCCGATGGCATAAGCTGCGTCAATGTACTGGTACTCCTTCACCGCCAAAACAACGCCACGGACGATTCTATTCGCGCGCGGCATCTGGGCAATAGAAATGGCAATTATTACATTATTAATGCCGGGCCCAAGGACCGCAACAATAACGATGGCTTTGACTATAAAGGGGAAAACCATTATGGCATCCATCACCCGTTGGATGGCTAAGTCTGCCTTGCCACCCAAGAAAGCAGACACAACTCCTATTGTCACTCCTATCGACACTCCCACGATTACTGTGACGAAGCCAACGTAGAGTGAAACTCGGGCTCCATGAATCAGGCGGCTGAGTACATCCCGGCCCAACTGGTCTGTACCTAACAAGAACTGGGTATTGGGGGAATTGAGTGGAAACTGGTAGAACTGCTCGCCGAACTCATACGGCGCTAGCTGTTTGGCAAACACAGCAACTACGGAGAGGGCGATCAAAAGCGTTGCGGAGGCTGCACCCAATGGCTTTTTCCGAACAAAACGCACCAGCGTAATCCATAGGGACGGCCTTCTCCTCAGCTCTCTGGCTTCAACAGCTCCTATGTTTGCCATCGGCTCCTTGTAGCCCTTTCATCTATATCTGATCCTCGGATCCAACCAGGCATAGGTTACGTCAATTATTACAGTGATCACCAGCACCCAGCTGGCGATAAACAGTACATTACCTTGAAGCTGGGGGAAGTCCTTCGTTTGCGCGGCATTCACGACGAGCTTTCCCACGCCCGGAAGCGCAAATATGGTTTCCATTACCACCGAGCCCCCTATAACAGCACCAAATTGAAGCCCCATAAGGGTAATGACAGGGATCATGGCATTTTTGAGGGCGTGGCGCCAAAGAACAACTCGCTCACCCAGTCCCTTGGACCAGGCAGTCCGGATATAGTCTTGCCTGATTACCTCAAGGAGAGCGGAGCGGGTCATTCTGGAGACACTCCCCATGCCCACTGCGGCTGCAATAAGGGCTGGTGGCAGCAACATTCTGAGATTCACTCCTAGGTCCTCCCAGGGAGCCTTATACTCAATAGGGGGACCGTAACCCCACCAGATAGAGGGATACATAATCACCAGGGTCGCTGTCCAGAAGCTGGGGACGGAAAGAGCCAGGATGGACAACACCCGTGTTACATAGTCTACCCATGTGTCCTGGCGAATGGCTGCAATTATGCCCACGGGCAGTGCCATTACTGTAGAGAGAACGATAGTCATGATGCCCAGCTCTATGGTTACCGGCAGCCGCACGAGGATTTGACTTAGGACCGGCAGCCGGGTCCAGATTGAGGTGCCCAGGTCTCCACGAAAGACGTTAAATATGTACTGGGCGAACTGTACGTATATCGGCTTGTCCAGCCCTAGCTCCTTCCTGATCTGGTCATACAATTTCTTGTGCAGTCCCGCATCATTGATCGAGGAGGTCTCTAGCATGACTTCCACGACATCGCCGGGTGCCAGCCGCATGACGGAGAAGACCATCGTGATAACAATAAATAGGACAGGCATGTTAAGCAGGAGACGTCGGATAATGTAGTTCCGCATTCTCTACACCTCTCCAGCCCTAAGGAATTACACGGAACCCCAAGCAAGCGACCTGCTTCAGATTGGCCTTTTCTGGACATAGGCGCGGTTGCATCATAACACCCCTCTATAATGAATTCCTGCTCTATTTGTCTATCCAGACAGATGTATAGTCGGCGCTACGCGAAGCCACCGCATTAAAGCCCTTGACCCAGGGGTGTATCAAAAGGTGGGTCGTTCCATAAACTGTGGGGATCCAATACAGAAGGTCATTGAGAATATGATACTCTAACTCTCTGTTCTTCCGTTGCTGTACCTTCTCGTCGAAGGTTCCAAAGATATCGTCTATTTTACGGTCCAACTCGGGAGAGTTGATCCTCGCGGAGGGCCACTTGCCCTTGGAGTGAAACTCAAACTGCAGGTTGTTGAACCATTGCCAGTTGCCCCCGCCGATACCAATCCCCGTAGGGCCCTCGTACTTCCCCGTGAAGCCGCTGGCGATGAAGTCATCATCTTGACGGAATTTGAGATCAACCTGTATGCCAAGGTTTTGCTTCAGCATCTGTGCGCTGATAAAAACATAAGCAGGTGCTATGGTGCGGTGGTTTATGGTCATTTTGAATCCATCGGGATGGCCCGCCTCTTTCATTAGCTGTTTCGCCACCCCAAGGTCATACTGTAGGTTGTAGATCTTGGTCTTCTCCTCCTGCGTTAGACACCAAGCAGGGCTGAAACCGCAACCCCCAGCGCCGAACCAACCGCCTTCACCACCACCTATCACTTTCAGCATGGCGGCCCTGTCGATTGCTTTGGACATTGCAACGCGCACCCGCTTATCCGCCCATGGGGCTTCAGGCTGATCCGCCCTAAAGACAATCCAGCTGCCCCCGTTGTTTTGAATTGAGGGCTCCACCCGGCTATTTGGGTGGGTCTTGAGCATGGCATCCCTATCTTCCTTGCTAAGGCCCCCCACAACATCCAGTTGCCCCGACCGGAAGGCTGCCTTCTGGGAAGCCGCATCAAGCGCGGCGCGATCCCCGACCCACTTCACAACATCGGGATAGGGTCTGGGAGCATCAAAAAAGTTCGGGTTCCTCACCAGAGTGCTGCCAACCCCCTCCACCCTCTTCTGTAGATAGTACGGACCAGCGCCAAGTATGACGAACGAAATATCTCCTTCCTTCTCCACCACTTCTTTGGGGATAATCCAGGCGGGGTGATTGCGCGCGCTCTCAATCAGCAACGCGGAAGGGATGGCACTGATTAGCTTGACCGTGTATTTGTCCACAACCTCCACGCCGTCCAGGCTTGGGAACGCCCCTCGCACACTGCTGCGCGGGTCAAAAGCAAGCCTGTCATAGCTGTACTTCACATCGTCTGCTGTGACCTCCCTGCCATTGAGGGGCGGAAGCGGCGCCCATTTGACGCCCTTTCTCAGATGAAAGGTGATGCTCTTGCCGTCGGGAGCAATATCCCAACTCTCGGCAAGATAGGGCTTATAGACATAGTCATAGTTTCCCCCTGACCCCAGGTCTTGCCCCTTGATCAGCTGGAGGTAACAGCATTGGAGGTTCTGCAAACCTTGCGTGCTGTTGAGATAAGGGTCAAATCCACCACTGTTGGTCCGTGATTCGGTGAAGGTGCCGCCGCGTTTGGGGCCTCCCGGGGCAGCCGCCGCAGCTGGTGCTGGTGCCGGGGCAGCAGCAGGCCTTGGCGCGGGGGCAGCGGGAGCAGGGGCTGCGGGCTGTGCAGGTGCTGCCGCCGGGGCCGCCGGTGCGGGTGCTGCCGCAGGGGCCGGTGCCACAGCAGGTGCGCACGCTACCCCAATAAGCGCAGCTATAGCTATGCCAACTAGGGCTTTCTGAAGTAGATTCATGAGATTTCCCTCCTTAACCCACTAAAGTTCGCTTTCGGCCAAGAGTCGTTGCCGGGAGGGCCTGATACAGGCAGATTATGGCACCACCTATTTAACTTGTCAACTATGCTTAAGATAGCGCAGTGGAAGACGGCTGGGGCCAGCGTTAGGTCCTGAGCCTGGGGTCCAGGACATCCCGCAGGGCGTCGCCAAAGAGGTTGAAGGCAAGGACTACGACGCTTATGGCAATGCCTGGGAAGATAGCTATCCACGGGGCCTGTTCCAGGTACTGCCGGCCCACCTGGCTAAGCATGCCGCCCCAGGTGGGTGTCGGCGGAGGGGTCCCCAACCCCAGGAAGCTGAGGGACGCCTCGGCGATAATAGCGCCGCCCAGGCTAACGGTGGCAATGACCACTATGGGGGCAAGCACATTGGGCAGTATGTGCAAGGCAACTATTCGCCAGTTCGGTACCCCCACAGCGCGCGCAGCCTCTATGTACTGGTTCTCCTTAACCGAGATGACTGTACCCCGCACCACCCGATTGGACCTGGGAGTTTGGGCAAAGGCCAGTGCCAGGATCACGTTCATAATGCTGGGGCCCAAGACTGCCACCACAGTCAGCGCAAAAATTAGGAAAGGTATTGCCATAATGGAGTCCATCACTCTCTGCACTACCAGGTCGAACCTTCCGCCAATGTACCCTGAGATAAGCCCCCATAGTGTGCCGTGAAGGGTGCCCATGCCAACAGACAGCAACCCTACCATCAGGGATATTCTTGAGCCAAACACCACACGGCTGAACACATCCCTCCCCAGGTTGTCATTGCCCATCCAGAACTGAGAGCTAGGGGCAGCCAGTGTGGATTCAAAGTAGGACTTGTTAGGATCGTAGGGGGCTATTGGCTCGGCGAACACGGCTGCGATTACGAGAATAGCTATGACCAAAGCCCCGAAAGCGCCCAAAGGCTTGGTTCTCGCCAGCCTTGCCAAGCGCAGCATGAGGCTCCTGCGCGGCCTGACACCCTCCCAAACCGCTGCCTCTATTCCTACCTGCCGACTTTCCCTGGCCACCTTTTCCTCCGACGCCTATCGATAGTGCACCCGCGGGTCGAACCATGCATAGGCGATGTCTACAATGAGATTCATCATAAGCACGAAAGCCGCGATAAACAGGATATTCCCCTGAAGCTGGCCGTAGTCTCTCTGGAATATGGACCCCACCGTCAGCCGCCCTAAGCCAGGGAGAGAGAAGATCTGCTCCATAATCACCGAGCCGCCCATAAGGGCCGCTACCTGAAGGCCAATGATAGTAACAACAGGGATCATGGCATTCTTCAGGGCATGCCGGTATATAACCACACGGTCCCTGAGTCCCTTGGCCCATGCGGTGCGCATGTAGTCTTGCCTGAGCACCTCCAGCATGGTAGTGCGCATCATCCTGGTTACTACCCCTGCCTCAATGGCCCCCAGTGCAAAGGCGGGAGGGAGCATCTGCTGAAGGTTCACCCTGGGGTCCTCCCAGAAGGGCACGTAAATAATAGGGGGTGAGTAGTGCCACCATATGGCTGGAAGGAGCACGATAAGGGTTCCCGTAAAGAATCCCGGCACCGAGAGGGACATGATGGATGCTACTCTTGCTACGTAGTCGGTAGGCGTGTCCTGTTTCAGGGCCGAGATCACTCCGGCAGGGATAGATATAGAGATGGAGATGATAACCGCCAAGATTGCCAGCTCCATAGTGACCGGCAAGCTCTTTATGATCTCGTTAACGGCTGGCTTGCCCGACCATATAGAAACCCCCAGGTCACCACGCATCAGCCCGCCCATATACTGGAGGTATTGCACATATATCGGCTGGTCCAAGCCCAGCTTCGCACGGAGAGCTTCCGCCGTCTTCTTGTCCCCCGCCCGTCCTGAATCGGCATCTGCCATCATCAGGTCCACCACGTCCCCTGGCAATATCCTGATGAGAAAGAAGATGACTACCGAGACGATGATGATAGAAGGTATTATCAGGGCGATTCGCCTGATTACGTAGTTTCTCATAAGTTATCGGTGGGAATATTACCACTTATCCCAGGAGCCGAAAAGGGGCTCTATCCGACCTTCAGGGTCTTTCGATTGTCCAGCGGTGGGTTCTTGTACGCTGCTGGGATGTTGCCTGCTACCCCGCTCATGGTGAGCCTAGTTTACCCTGAGCCACGTCGAAGGGAACCACATGAGTGGGGTAGCAGGTCTCTGCTGGAACTAGCACTATTGGTTACTTATTGAGCCAGACGTACCAGTACATGTCTCGAGTATAGATTCCAGTGCTGTAGGTTCGGTAGTTGTTAACCCAAGGCTGCCAGGCATCATAGGAGGGGGTTTCGCAGCAGGGCAGGTTCCAGAGGACCTCCGTAAGCAGCACTCTTTGGGCCTCTTTTACCAATTTTTCCTGCTCTTTCACATCCAACGTAGCGATAGCCTTATCAATCAGCTCGTCTATCTTGGGCACTGAGCTCTTGGGGCCATTGCGCTCACCTTTGGTGTGGTTAAAGGCGTAGATAGTGGTCAAGGCCCCTTCCACTATACCTCCTGCGGCCCCTAGCTGAGGGAAGTTGCCCTGGTAAACATCAGTAACCCACTTGGGGTAGTCCACTGCCTGGGCCTGGAGGTCCAGCTCAACACCTACATCTTTGAAGAACTGCTGGTAAAGCTCCACGGCCGAGGAGGAGCCAGATTTGTTCCACATGACGTTGGTCTTGAACCCCTTCGGGTAGCCTGCTTCGGCCAGAAGCTTTCTAGAAAGGGCAGGATCGTACTTGAGATATAGCTTCAGCTCATCCTGAGCCAGCACAAATCCAGGGTAGGCAGAGGCCACGTAGCCCTGGTACTGACCCTGGCCCTGATACAAGGCTTTGAGCATAGCATCTCTGTTGATCGCGTGGTTGAGGGCCTTGCGAACCTTCAGGTCATTAAAAGGCTCGGTGCCGAAGCGAAGCCATAGCTGGCTCCCTACGCTGGGACGGATCATGCCAACCCATTGGGTTTCGGGATTTGTCTTTAGCAGGCCCTCTAACTCTTGTTTGTTCACGCCTATTCCCCAGGTGCCAAGGATATCCACCTTGCCCGCGCGGAAGGCAGCTAGCGCCGTGGCCTTGTCGGGGATCAGGGGGATGTCATGGTAATCCAGATACACCTTGTTGGCGTCGTAATAATCGGGATTTTTCTTGTGAAAGGTGCCGATGGATTTATCGGCCTTGTCTAGGATGAAGGGACCTGCCCCTGCACCCACGTTTTTCAAATCGCCATGCTTTTCAATCATCTCCTTGGGCACTATCCAGGAAGGGTCATGGGTTAGCACATCCAGGAACCTGGAGTCCTTTTGCCTGAGGGTGAACTTGACGGTGTATTTATCCAGCGCCTCGACCTTCTTGAGCGCCGCATACTTGCCGCGGGCCACGTTCACCGGGCTGAGGGCCCTCTCAAAGGAGTAAACCACGTCGTCGGATGTCAGCTCTCGCGCGTTTAGCGGCTCTACCCTGGCCCATTTCATACCCTTGCGCAGGTAGAAGGTGTACTCCAGGGCGTCGGCGCTTATGTCCCATCGCTCTGCTGCGTCTGGGACTATGTGGACGTCATAGACATCCTTGCGCGGCTCCTTCGTAACCAGACGCAGATAATGGAGGCTGGCCCGCCACTGGGTGGTGTTGGAGATATTCAGGTGAGGGTCAAAATGAGGCCAGTCACTGCCATGGGGAACTATGACGCGCCCTCCATACTTTGGCTTCGCGGCTGCCTCCTTGGGTTCCTCGGCCTTAGGAACTGCTGCCGGAGCCGGCAACTGGGGCTGAACGGCCGCTGCGGCTGGCGCTGGTGCCTGGGGCTGCGCTGGTGCTTTTGGAGCCGCAGGCGCAGCAGGCTGAGCTGCTGGAGCTGCCGCTGGCTGAGCCGCTGGAGCGCACGCCGCGCCAATCAAGGCGGCAAACATAACGACTAAAACTACTATCTTCATAACTCCTCCTAAGGCAGCTTTTAAAGTTGACTCACTTTCGGCTACCTAATTATAATACGATAAAGTCCGGGGTTTGGATTTCCCTTCGTTAATGAGGTCAAGCCCATTTGGCAGGCCAAGCGTGAAAGTATAGATGTGATTAAAATCCTTGTCAAGGGACATATATAACCCGAAATCAGCGATTGGACCCCTGTAGGGCAGGTTTCTGAACCTGCCCGCGTGGGACGGTCGGGTTGGGAAACCCGACCTACGAATTGAATCGCTATTTTCGGGAATAAGGACTCAGAATGTTCCCATGTGGGAGGCGTTAGAAGTGAAATGGTTTCCTAAAGCGGGCGCTGTGGCTCTTGCAGTTTCCTTGTGTCTCGTGGCGGCGGCTTGTGGAGGACAGGCGCAGCCTACCCCTACGCCGGTCCCTCAATCTGCTGTAGATGTCGCTCAGCTAGGGCCAAACGTTATTTTGATCACCGACTCCGGATTTGTACCAAAGGAACTCACTGTCAAGGCGGGTGATTCAGTGACTTTTGTGAATCAGACCGATCAGATCCATCAGCCTACCGGCGGCCCCATGTTTGGCGGCGGAATCATGCCCAAGGGCAGGTGGAGCTTTCAAGTCTCGGAGGCTGAGTCCTTCGACTACGTTGACTACCGATTTCCCGAGATGAAGGGCAAAATCACCGTCATATCACCTTGAGAGCTGCCATTAGCGACTACCACGAGCTTAAGGGTCGCATCTTGGCTCTCATAGGAAGGGGAGTCCATGAACCCCTGGATGAGGAAGCCTTCAACGCCCTTTCTATGGATGTGTTCCGCTACCAGTTTGAGAGCAATGATCCCTACCGAAGGTATTGCCTGAAGATGGGCCATGATCCCGAATCTGTCAAGCATTGGCGGGATATCCCGGCGGTTCCGACAGCCGCCTTCAAAGAGGTGCCGCTGGCCTGCTTCCCACCTGAGCAGGCGGAGCGCGTTTTCACGACTAGTGGTACCACAACGCCAGGCAAACATGGCCGGCACTACATGCGTAGCCTTGAGCTTTACAACGCCTCTTTGAGGCCCAACTTCCTGGCCCATGTCCTGCCCGATGCCACTCCTATGTACATGGCCATCCTGGCTCCCTCCGCCGAGGCCCTTCCCACCTCCTCCCTCAGCCATATGCTGGAGGAGGTGAGGAAAGACTACGGCAAGCCTGGCAGCGCCTATTATCTGGGCGCTGGAGGACTGGACTACCAGGGGCTTGAAAGGGCGTTGAATATTGCCCAGTCTGCTGGTGACCCAATCTGCCTCCTGGGGACTGCTTTCGCTTTTGTCCACTTTCTGGATTACTGCACCGATCACGCCAAGACTTTCCGCCTGCCTACTGGAAGCCGCATCATGGACACCGGCGGCTACAAGGGGAGGTCTCGCGAGGTTGCTAAAGAGGAGCTATACCACGCTTATGAGGCCACCTTTGGCGTCCCTCAAGACCATATCGTGAACGAGTACGGAATGACCGAGATGGGCACTCAGTTCTACGATTCCATTCTGGCTGACACCTTACGAGGCCTTTCCGCTGCTCGACATAAAGTTGTGCCGCCATGGGCGCGAACGCTGGTGGTGGACCCCGATACGCTGGAGCCTCTGCCTCCCGGCAAGATCGGCGTCCTGAGGCACCTTGACCTGTCTAACCTCTCCTCTGTGATGGCCATCCAGACCGAAGACCTTGGCTATGAGGTGGCAGGAGGTTTCGAGGTGTTGGGAAGGGCAAAAGGCGCCGAACCGCGTGGCTGCTCCATTGCCGTGGACGAGTTCCTCGCAGCCCAGGTGCGGTAGGTCCTCATGCCCGAGCCGCTCGATGCCTTTTTTCTGCCCCCGTCTCTTCTTGGCAAGGTGAAGGACTTCTCGCTCACGGAGTTTGATAGCTTAGCCATAAGGACTCCTGCTGTCACGCCGGCTCTCGTGGACAGGGTAGCAGACCATCTGCTCCATGCGAGAGATGACTACCTGGCAGAGAAACCGGTCCTGGAGATCGTGAATGCCATCGACAGGGCCATTGGCATGTGGCTGGACGCAGCATCACCCTATCGACAGCTAGCGAGCCAGGCCCTGCCTCTCATCACACGCTACTCGCCCGAGATGATCCGAACCGCCTTGCCTGAGGTCCTCTCCCCATTTCGCAAAGAGGGTCTGCTGGAGCTTTTGAGACTGGAGCTGGGCGACCCGCTGTACCTGGACTGCTTTCGTCCCAGGGGAACGGGGTCAGGCATGGCCAGGGCGTATGGGCCTGCGATGATCACCCACGTATTCTCAGGCAACATTCCTGGCCTTCCTGTCGCTAGCCTTATCTACGGCCTACTGGCTAAAGCGGCCAATCTGGGGAAGTCCACCCTAAGGGAGCCTCTCATGCCGGCTCTCTTCGCGCGCTCTCTTCAGGAGATCGATCCCCGTCTGGCCGATTGCATAGCTGTCTTGCCGTGGAAGGGAGGAGATGTCGAGATAGAGAGGGAGGCCTTCTCACGCTCACAGGCCGTGATAGCCTATGGGAGCCAGGACTCGCTTCGAGAGATATGGCGCCGGCTGCCGCCAGGCATCCGGTTCCTGGGCTATGGCACCCGACTAAGCTTCGGCGTCATAGCCAGAGAGGCCCTGTCTCTGGAAAATGGCGCTGAGTTGGCTGCTAGAGCGGCCAGGGACGTCGCCCTCTTCGACCAGCAGGGCTGCCTCTCTCCCCATCTTTTCTATGTGGAGAATGGCGGAGATACAGTCCCTCGTGCCTTTGCCGAGCTGCTGTCCCTAGAGCTGGGCAAGTTGGAGCAAAAGCTTCCCCGGGGGAGGCTATCGGCCGAGGAGGCCATAGCCATTCAGGGGCTTCGAGGCTCGTACCAGTTCCAGGAGCTGGCCGGAAAAGATGTGTCCCTCTATCAGAGCCGAGGGAACACGGCGTGGACGGTTATCTATGAGGAGTCTTCCGATTTTGTCCCATCGTGCCTCAATCGAGTGGTGAGGGTTAAGCCTTTAGTTGACCTGTCCCAGCTTCCTCTGCTGCTAAAACCAGTGCAAGAATATCTCCAGACAGTAGCCGTTGAAGCGGGGCCGCACCGGCTGTTGTCAGTGGCAGAGACATTGGGCAGGCTTGACGTCAGCCGCATATGCCGCATTGGCGAAATGCAGCACCCCCCTGCCTCCTGGCACCACGATGGTCTTCCCAACATCTCGCATCTGCTACGGTGGGTAGACATGGAGCCATAACCCAGCTCCGCACTGTTAATATTGTGTTCCTAGAAGCTATTGGACTTTGTCGATATCCTATTCGTGGGAGAGTCCAGTCCCGACTAGTCGGGACTGGCGGG
>Ga0185320_10694335_pt1 | contig 13574 bp, 14 predicted proteins | sample OV2TP2_FD_128023 | JGI IMG/M metagenome (GOLD analysis project Ga0185320, IMG submission 128023) | Hot spring microbial communities from Beatty, Nevada to study Microbial Dark Matter (Phase II) - OV2 TP2 (SPADES assembly) (version 2) | ecosystem: Environmental > Aquatic > Thermal springs > Hot...
ACAACATAACCACAGTTTGTACAAGCGATCTCTCCGTTTGTATCGGTTACTATTGAGCCCTTTGTGCACCTAGGGCATGAGTTCTTTGCAGGTATACTGCGCACAATTTGTTCATCACTAAGAGTAGAATTGGATAATACCATGATTGTATTATCTGTACGCTGCATATAAACGGATGTATTCTTGTGTTGTAGCTGCAATTTGCTGGGCTGATTGAACTTATGAGGAAATCTAAGTGGATGGTAGTTAAACTAGCAAAGTATAAACTCCTGCAAAATAAAGTGTGAACATGTCTAAAGATAACTACTGGCGAACAACGCTCAAAAAGTTCATTGCTGTAAATATGGCTGACAATCCAAGGTTTAATGAATTACTTGCCAATATTGATAGATTGCCAACAGAATACATTGAGGAGTTGTATAGAGAGCTTGATGCAATAGAACCGCTTAAAGCTATGAGTATGCAAGCTATGACAGTTGAGGCTACTAAAAAATTGAGAGATAAGATTAGTTTGAGTTTAAGATATCATGAGTAGAGTTTAACTTACGCCTCTGCTTTCTGTCAAGTCTTTATTGGCACCAATTTGCGCAGTCATGGCAGTAAGTATTTTTGTTTGTGGGGCTTGGAACCCAATTATCATTACTTGGAATGTACTCATGTTTTAAAACATCATGACCGCATCTTGTGCAAGCTGTCACTTCACTTTTTAGATAATACGTGCCTAGATATATATCCCTTGCATAACACGTGAACTAGGAATAAATGTCGTTTATATGTAGCATAAAGATAGTACAGATATGACAATATCTAATTCTAACCTAAAAGTAGAAGAATGCTTTGTCAATTGCAGAGATTCTGTTTGCAGTGAAGAGATTTCCATTGGAATGCTAGATTCCGTACAGTTGATGGATGTGGATGCCTTTGGTCTGCACTGTCCACGGTGTCATAAGAAATGGGTTTACGATAAAGGTAGCATCCATACTAGAACACAAATCTGATGAAAATAGCCTAGGACATTTGTGTAAGATATTGGGGCATGGAAACCACCACATCTGTTGATTGACAAAATTAAGTATTTTATGTATAAGTCGTGTTTAACAAAAGTATATCAACACATGAAGTCAACGGGCTCGGTGGGATTCGAATCTTACTATGTTGTGGGTTCATATAAGAACAACAGTGAACTATGCATCGTGGACTTGCAAGTTATTTGGTATGTACTGATGTTTAAGCGTGCTTTTTAGGTGATAGCTAACGAGGAAAATCGAGGAGAACATACAGCGAATGAATGTTTTAGCTATGCAAATAATCGAGGTATCTATTCAGCAGACGCAACCCGTAAACGAGAATCTCAAGTATCGTCTTTCCATCCACAGGCAGCAAAGGGATTCAAAAAATGAATTTATCAGTGAATTGATGACGCTAGTGGCGGAGTGTAGAAAAATGAACCTAAACCAGACGATAAAGCAAAGTTAGATACAACTATAACCAGATTAAATAAAAAACTCTATGAAGCAACGAGTCTAACTATATTCTAGGCATTTACAAGACTGCATAAAATCAAGAAAACTAAATTGCATCTGTAAAGGTTTTATATAATTGCAATCAAGTCGTAAATGAAAATTTCACGCAGACGTCACACTTCAAGATTATCTTCAACAAATTCATGTTTTTATATAACTATGAAGCCCTTTGATAGTATTTAATTCTAGTTTTACTTCCTCTCTGTTATTACCTTGATAGACCATCTGCTGGCTATAATAGAGCGCCTTATATCACTATCTTGGGTTTTCTACAGTGATTAATAATGGCAATAGAGGCAGATGACAGTATCAAATCAAAGATCGTGTATCTCATTTTAGAAAAGGAGCCAGAAAAAGCCTTAGAGATCTTAGCTACTTTGTACAAGGTCAAAAATCCAAAATTGCGAGTTGGTACAGTAAAAAAGCGCAGGAAAACAGCGCTTGCAGTTTATGTTCATAAAGACAATACAATCTATGCATCGAATTCTGATATACTATACAATCCGTTTGTCATATTGCACGAGTTCTACCATCATATCAGATCTAAATCTGGCGAGCATAGAGGAACAGAAAAAAACGCCGATGCTTTTGCAAGTGAGTTCATAAAATCGTATTTGCGGACACAAAAACAACTAAAGTTTAGATCATAATTTTCTGAACCTATCGTAGTTTCATAACTCTTACATCTGTGGCAGAAGGTAGTTTTAGAAAAATTGATACGCACTAAATGTTGCAGTGGGCCCGTCGGGTACTGGTACAAAATTGAACAGAATTCGGCACCAATCCCGTCGCATTGGTACGCAGCTGGTCCGGTCCCGATTTCACGAAGCGAGAAGATTTTCGCTGCTCAACATATCTTTCAAACAATTTTTGATCTAATACTTAGCGTGAATTTGGAAATATCGTTAGTGCATAGATTAGCAATTTCCATGCCAACATTTATCAATTCAGTCTTACTAAATGTTAATGTCAATGAGGTATTGGGCGTATGTATTGATGGGCATCTTGCTGGGATCTGTTATCCTTGCAACCAAAGCAGCCTATGCGCAGGGTGAATGGTATCCTGGCGATGGTGCACAGGAGGGCATTCTAATGAAGTATAGAATCTCGTTCTTCGATTACAAGAAGAGCCAGCCGATAGACGTAACCATCTGGTTAGAGTCTAAGGACGAGAAGGATAACTGGAAGACTTTCGCGATAGTTGAGGATGAGGGTAAGGTGGTAACCGAGAATTTGTTGCTCGCATCGTTAACACTAGAGCCCATAGGCTCCATCTCTGAAGAGTTCCGACCCTACGCGGGAGTGATAGACAAGACGCTCGCATGGCTAAGTAGCTATGCTTCAAAGATAAAGCCCAAGGCGCTTACCGGTTTTGAAAACTGGGGCGTGATAGCTGGATTAGGAGGCGGGGGCATAATTGTGCATCCAGTAGGAAGCGAGAAGATCGATGCGGCTGGCAAGTCATGGGATGCACGTCTGATAGGGTTCCACTACGCCGTTGACAATACTTTCTGGATAAGCGATAATTTTCCATTCCCGGTAAAGGCGAAGGTTTTCGCATTAGTATCTCAGCACCCGATACCGGTGCTGTTCGAGTATGAGCTGTTAGAGACAAGGATTACCGATACGCCTCCAGAGCCTCCAGAGGAGAAGCTGGTGCCGCCAAAATCACCGCTGAGCAAACATACAACCTCTGGTACCTTCATAGTAGATCTCTCCTGGGATCCAGAGACGATAGAGCCGGGTCAGACTGTGCAACTGGAGGTGGTCATCTCCGATACTAGGGGCAAAACTATCAGAGACCCGAGGTACGACCTAGAGATAACTGATGCGGCGGGGGTTGTGTATAAGGTAGAGAATACTGGGCAGAGGATCCACGAGGTTACCTTCGAATCCGCGGGTAACGTGCATGTGGAAGTAACCTATCTGGGCACCTTTTCCCTTGGTGGCGGTATAAGTGAGGCTATAATTGAGAAGACGGAGTTCGGTCTAGTAGTAGTTCCTGAGTTTCCATTTGGAGTAGCAACAGTTATGGTAGCAGTACTGGCTGCGATGATCGCTGTAACAAGGCTCAAGAAGATAAGCATAACAAAGCTGTAAATAATTCATTTTAGTTAATGGCTAAAACCTAACGGTCTAGTTTCTTCAAATTGGAGCGGGCCCGTCGGGTACTGGTATAAAACTGTCCTGAAATCAGATCCGATGTGACGGGTTCGGTGGGCATCTGTTTCTAGCATGTAATCACGAAAATGTAAATCAGGATAGGGGTTCAATATGCGGTTTCTAATCTCTTGAAAGCCCGAGTAGTTTTTGTTCATACAGCACCATACTGGCGTATCTATGCGGGGATCCCCGATTAGCTGTTCTAGTTGGGTGCGGTATATGCGGGATGCGGGATTCGAACCCGCGCAATTGGCTTGGGAAGCCAATGTCCTGACCGCTAGACCAATCCCGCACAAATATGTCAACAAATCGCACGCACTATTAAGATTATCAACTAGATACTAGTTGCTAACATTAGACAAGATACTCATAGTTTGAGAAAGCTGAGGAATTAAAATTGTGATTGTCCCTTAGGAGAACCATACTCTATCGTTATTACCTCGCCATCTTTCACTACATGTTCTCTGAATTCAAAACTTTCAATTCCATCAATGTACATTCGAACTTTATTCAATTCGTCATTGCACTTGTCCAGTATGCAGTTTTCGCTAAATGTCTCACCCCAAACATCGAAGAATTGACCTAGTGTAAATGTCCTAATTACTGTAGATTCCACATGGATAACACCAGAAGTATCATGAGTATGTAGCGGGTATGTTTTAGGGTTTTTAATTCCATATTTGTCAAGTTCATGACTTTTATACAGTTTGGGATCAATCCCAATCTTTTCAGGTATGATTGCACGATCGCTGTGAATTAGTATCTTAAGGGTAGTATGCATATGAATTACCAACGGTTTGTCAGCTGCTTCGAGTTTCTTATTCTCTTCAAGCGCTGTATTAACAGCTATACCTCCTAATGCTATTAAACCAATTATTACGCCCAAGTTTAGATAAACCCAAAATGTCAAATTTTATCGCCTTTCTTGCAACGCTACCCTTATTATCAGTTTTACCTAGTAGCGGAAATGTTCCAGTGAATTAGCCCTCTATTCCAATAATTTACTAGTAATAATTGTAAAGGTTGCCATAAACACAAAATTTCTGGCTAATTAATATAGTAGAAAGATCAGTTTGAATTCTATGGCACATATCCAAAAACTTGGTATGATGAATATGGTAAGGGAAGAAAGAGAGAAACTTACTGGAGTTGCTAAGGAACTCATTTCCATTCTAGACGATATTGAAACGCATGACAAAGAAAATGCAAGATACACAGATGTTCGTGATAAAACACTCGATCTGTTAAAACATCTAGCTCATATAGCTGGTTTCTGCGACCAGAATTCTCAAGATAGAATTAGAAAGGTCAATGAGATAGTTACAAAGTCCATTGAAGAGGCAACGCACCTTGGTTCTCTAAGAAAGATTTGTGGTTTAGCAGTTGGATTACAAGTAGATTTCAACAAATCCCCTTTCATGATAACTGAATTTGATCTTAATCTCCTAGAAAATGAATTCAAGAGCATGTTAAAGAGATAATTAAGCGATCCATTCTAAAATCTTAAAAAGTTTAATTCAGCATAAGTAAGTAATGAAGACAATTGTGGCATTAACATTAATTGGTTTGCTCTTTCTGCCCCTACTTAACACTCAACCAGTTTATAGCGATCCTAGTTCTATACAACAAGCTGTTCCAGCCAAGTGGTCTTACCTTGCCTTCAGTATCTGTATATCTAACATAGCTGATAGTAAGTATGAAAGATTATTTGTGCAGGCTATAGAAGAGTGGAAGAGCGCATGGCCTCATTTTAGCTATCAACTGCAAAAAAAGACTGGTTGTAACATAAATGTCAGTATCACAAAAGCTTTTGTTGAGCTTCAAAAGGCTGGACATGCAGGTGTTACAAAAACCGAATACTATACAGATGGTAATATCGTTAAGGCTGATATTATAATTCCCACTCAGATAAAAGGTGAGGTAAAGCAAGGATATTACTGCTGCAGAGAAGTGCAGTTTGAAGTTTCTGAAAAATTATTCTACACAACTGCCCTGCATGAATTTGGTCACGCATTAAATCTAGGGCATGCTCCTAACATCGATAAAGAACCACGTGATATCATGCACCCTGTAGCATCTGAAGAATCTCAATATGTTATATCAACTGATGCTATCGAGACACTCGATACAATATATGGAACCTCTACAGAAACTAAGGATCATCCAATTAACATAGAACCATCTGTCACGCTTGAGACAGTTATCGACAAACCCAGTTATGTATTTGACGAAACACTGAAACTATCTGGCAAGGTCTCAAAGATAGGAGGAACTGGCACCGTTCTGCTATTCGATCCTTCAATTTCCTTATACGTCTTTACCACTTTTGTTCCCAATAAAGATCGTACGTTTTCTATTGTCATAGATTTACGAACCAATGATCATGGCAGATGGATTCTAGCTGTCCAATATCTAGGCGCGTCGCAATTCATAGCGTTTGACGTTAAGGAAATACAACACAAAGCTTTTGGCCAAACTGACAAGGCAACTTATGCTGTTGGAGATTTAATAAAAATTAATGGAAATGTCACTAGACCAGGAGATAATGTCTTTCTAACCTTGATCAATCCTGATGGCATAGCTGTTGGTTCAACAACTGCACTTGTTTCATCTGATAAAAGATTCAAAGCAGAGTTTACTTTGAAAGAATCGCGATTTACTATTGAAGGAAGATGGACTATTCGTCTTGAGTATGTTGGATCTACCACAGATATACACTTCGATCTTGTAAAATTGGTTGTTTCACCACCCGCTGTTAAGGAGCAGGTTCCCAAACCTCCTCCGGAACAAGAAGAAGTGAAAGAAGAAAAGCAGAATTCGATTACCGTTAGTATGAAGGAGAAGAAGAGATCAACATTGCTTGCTGTAAAGAATGCTGGCGATATACCTGTTTACAGCATTAAGATCAAAGCGACTGATGGAAAGATCAAGTTCGTTAAAGCCAAAGGATGGGATAGGGAGAAGGTAGATGCTAACACTGTAATAATAAAGACCGAGCATATGGCGTTTGCAACAGCTAAAAGTTTGATTATAATGCTGGTCATTGATAACAAAGGAAGCGGAATAGAATGGACAGCACTCGATGCAGAGAATAGCGTTGTTTCATCTGGCACTTTGATCCCCAAATAGTCTAATTGAGGTTGCCAAACCTATTCGTCCAACAGTTTTGCTTTATTCTCTTGCTTCCATCTCTTATCCAGTTATTATCTATGAGATATTATCGCGAGAGACTTGCTATAGAACTCATCTGAATCGGGATAGCGTATATATTCATCTATGGGCATAACTAAATCATGCATCTAAAGCAACACCGTTTAATGATCTCAGGATCGTTCCTAGCGCTGTCGATGGTTCTGCTCCTTGGAACATTAGCGGTTCAAGCATGGGCGAGCCATGATAGATTTCAGGAAAATACTTTCCAGCCCAGAATTCCACCAGTAGGTTCCGTATATGTAATAGATATTGATGGTACAGCTAAAATAAAAAGCAAGGGTGTTAGCAAGCTAGCTTCTGCAGATATTGAATTGAAAGTTGTTAGTGTAAAAGCAAAAGGCATTCCAACTATACATCTAGTACTAAAGACAGGAGAGCTTAGTTTGGGCGACAATGTGTATGTGCTAGAGAAGGGAAGTGCTGTAATACAGAAGAACAAGGTGATCTTAAAGGTAACTAGCAATGATGGTAAAAACATCCTAGATGTATATGCCACATTAGCAGGTTCTTTGCCAATAAAAACAACAGAAAAACCTGTTAAGATTGTACCTGGTCAGGATCGTAAATCAGCAAGTATTCAGATTTTTACAGAGAAATGGACTCTGGACTTTGGTGGCAATATAGATAGAACTGCGTAAATACTGGAATCCTAGTAGCTCGATTAGAGATAGGTCGGACCTAACGGAATAAGTCTTTTACTACCAATGGTCATGTTTCAGTTCCCATTATAATTTAGTATACTTATATGCACAACAGTTAGCTAGATGGCATGCAAGGTCGGAAGAGAAGTGCTGTGTGGTATCTTTTGCCCATATTCTTAGGCGTGATAGGCGGTCTAATTGGATACTTTGCGGTAAGGCATGATGATCCTAGTCTAGCAAGGAAAGTTCTATACGTTGGAATTGGAATTACAGCATTTGGGATAAGTATCTCTATAGTAGCCAGTCTGTTTGTGCCAGAGGATTTTTACTCTATGCCCTCAATTTGATATAAATTATAACTAGTAGATGGCGAGAAATACGGTGTCACAAATATGCCTACAAAGATTAAAACTATAATCCCACCTTGGAAGACTTTCTATACGGTCCTCTTGTGCGCTTCCTAGCCTTCACCTTTTCTTCTTCTTTCAACATCACACGATCCTCTTCTTCTGTAAAATCTTTATCATGCGAAATTTTTTCTTTAAATTTGTTCTTCTTTAGCTTTTCTGGCAATTCTCGCATTAACATTAAATTGTCATCATTGTATTTGGACTTTCCGAACATACCCTTATAGCAAGTCCCCTACAGGCTCCAGAAATGAATGGGCTATAGATAACTTCACGATTTAGAACTCTTGCAGGAAAATTTTTGTAGCACCTTTAGGTATTTACCTATAGTACAACAATGAGCAGCCTCACGCATCTTGAAAGCGAGCTGGAGATAGTTGCAAAGTTATGGCTGAACAGACGTTTTCGTTTGGAAACCATAAAGACAAGCTTCGCATTTGAGAAGAAGAGCAGGCATTACGAGATCGACCTCTACGGTTCTAGGAAGGAGGGTTGGAAGAACAGTCCACATTACTTTGCAATTAATTGCATCTCTCGCAAGGTTAAGAAACCTGATTTCGTCAATTTCAACAAGGTTCTGCTGCAGATCCATAATGCTGCCGTTGAGGGCTTTCAGGACTGGTCTGCTGATTATGCTTTGATCTTTAGTGATACTGGTTTCACTAGCAGTGCAATTGCTTGGGCAAAAGAGAAAGGATTTGGCGCTTATTTGAAAGTAGATACAGATTTCAAAGAACTCTCTAAACCCATACAACTCTATTACTAAACAAGAATAATCTTATACCAGTTTGACGAATAAAATACATGAAGAAAAAAAGAAAGAAGAAGGCCAAATCGAAAAGCAAAGGTTTAACAGAAAAGGAGCGGGAAGAAGTGCAGGAAATGTTTAGAGAGTCACTTACATTTGATTAGCAGAAATTGTAATTCAATCATGATTTAATCAATGAGCAGCTTCATTCTTAACATAACTAGCGTAATACCTTATCTTCACACTAGCATCTTGACCAGATATATCAACCACTTTCACCAGCCATTCACCCTCTGGCAATGGCTCGCCTTTGGCACTCTTTACTGCGAAAAACCTTAACTTTTCATTCAGATCCGTATACTTTACAACAAGCGTTTGTCCTCCAATCTCAACCAAGTTCACTCTCTTCCCTACTTTATCAACAAGACCCTCTTCGCCTATAACCAATATGCCATCAGGAGAGACCAAGCTGACATCAGCTTCAATATCATCAACTACTATGGTAGCAGATATTCTGTCTGGTATTGCAACTATTACCTTTTTTCCTGTATTGGGATCAATTACACTTTGCTCTGCAATTATACTATCACTTTTTGCAGTTGCACTTACCAATCTATCAAAGGTCATAACGGTAACCTCATTGCTCACATTGTTAAAACCATGAACCTTTACAGAATGCATGGAAGGCTCATTGTCATTATTATCCCAAGTAAATGCAACTGTAATTGTTTTACTTGCTGGTACTTTTAACTCCTTGCTTCCGATCTTGAAGCCATCTATGATTAGCATAACGTTTCCTGCTAGATCAGTTGTCTGAAGGTTCTGTACCATTGCTGTGAACACAAATTCTGAACCCATACTCTTGATGGAATCGTCAACTTCAAGTTCTATACGCGCATCCGAAACATCGAACTTTGGCATTATGAAGATTCTAACAATGCCATCTTTTTGCGGATCCTGCAGTATTGCTGAAACAGAAATAGTACGTTTCTCGTCGGATACCAGTATTTCAGTTTCCTCAAGGTTTACCGTCCTTACAAATACAAAGAACCCTGCTTCCGCTAATTTGCCCAACTCTTCAAAGTTTGCTATTACCTGAGTGAACTTCTTCGCTCCTACCTGCCTGTCTATAGTTTTGACGATAACTACACCACCGCTATACTCTATGAGTTTTGAAATATACTTCATCTCTAGTTCAGAGATGATTTTATGATCAGCATCTGATGGCGTGTAATCTATTTCGTTATTGTTATTTTCAAAGAACTTGCATGCATCTGCTCTCCAGCCTAGAGTATCACTATTATCTTTCATAGCATCTATCATCAACTGTCCGTGCAGAAGTTCATGGTAGAGCATCATTTCGTTTTCTGCCATCGCTATGAGCTTCTTCTCATCACTTTCAGTCTCCTCCCTGACCATAAAACTGGGATTCAGCATGAGCAGATTTGTGCATTCTATAGTGATAGTGTAACGATCCTTCACAGCTTTGCAGTCCCAAATGTATATACCGCCAAGCATTCCTTCCTTGTGTTCTTCAGCAATTCTTTGATCAAACCTAACGAATTGTGTTGATATATCGATCGTTACTGACTCCACAGCTTTGTCGTTTATAGCTCTGCATGAAAAGAATATCTTTACTGGTTTGGAAAAACTCTTTTTAACGTCATCAACCTTTGTCTCGATCAATTCATCATGTTCTTCCAGCCTATCAAATATTTTGCCGAGCAACCGCGTTTCATCTTCAGTTGGCTGGGTCCTTTTTGTGTGCGAGGCATAGACTGGTATGCTAGCAGAAAATAGTATCATTAATACTAGCATAATAACAATTAGATATTTTGTACGCATGTGAATTATCATACCAACAAATCCCTAGTTTAAATATATATTCGCAGTTATCAGAGAATACTCTATCATCATGATTTACAATATATCAGTAACGATAACACTGCTTTTCTCGTTTGCAACTTTAATGCTAATACCATCAGCTTTAGAATTGTCATTTGCTAAAAATGATGAAATTCTTGTCATACCAAAAGGCATAAAACCAGCAGAAATAGACGGGATGTGGAGTACTAAAACAGAATGGATCGATGCTAGCGAAACAAAGATTGTAGAAAACCAATCAACAGCTTACCTTAGGGCAAAGTATGATGAATTATTTGTTTATATCTTGGTTGACTTCGTTTCAGATCAAGGCCTTGACAAGAGTGGCGATTTAACTGTAACCTGTTTTGATACGAGAAGTAATGGAGGCAACTTTCCTCTTTCAGATGATTACTGCTTCTACAGAGTCACAAGAACTGGAGAAGACATGAATGGTATAATTCAGGGCAATGGCACGGAATGGGTTATTTTACAAGAGGCTGAAAGCTGGGATCCATATGATAACAAGTTCGATGCTGCTGTTGCATACTCGCAGATGAACGATCCGTATGATAGCAACAATAACCATGTTATTTACGAATTTAGAATTCCCATTGACACTTACGGTCTTAGTGAAATGATGAAATTCTACGTTTATGTTAATGACGCGTATAGCAACGAATTTGTGGAATGGCCCACAAATGCTGGAGGCAAGCAGCTTAAATTAATAGTAAAAAATGTTCTGCCACCCCCAAATAAGTGGGGCGTCTTGCATCTGAAGTCCTACAACTCTGCAGGAATGCAAGATGAAAGACCAAAATCACCTATTGCTGTCTCTACAGATAAGACCGATTACTATACCGGCGAAATGGTAAAGATCATGGGACAAGTTCCTGCAGTTGAGAATGGTCATGAGGTTAACATAATCGTTAAGGATGCTAATGGGCGGACCTTTACAAAATTAATGATCAAACCGAAGGACAATAAGTTTGAAGCTTCTTTTCAGATATCCTCTTTTGATAAACTACTTCCTACTGGAAAATGGACGATCAACATAAGTTACTCTATCTGGGCAGCCAAAGTGGATATCAATGTTCTGACAGATGAAAAGAAGTCATACTCCATAACTATTTCCAAACCGGAGCTCGTTACTGTGTCAGTACCCATCAGGGATATTAGAGTTGGAGATAAAGTTATGGTAATATCAGAAGTGAAGAATAATGAGGAAAGAGATCAACGTATCTTCTATATTGTGCAGGTGAAGGATGATCTTGGTGCAACAGTCTTGCTTGATTGGCTAACCATAACCCTGAACGCGAAAGAAATGGTTAGGCTCTCCGTCAACTGGATGCCCGAATTGGAAGGCGAATACACACTGGAAACTTTCGTATGGGATGATATCAGCAGCCCAACTCCACTATCTCCTCCACAAACTGTTAGCTTCACAGTTGTTAGATAGATCGTAATGCAAGGTTCTAATGTTGCAGCTATGATTCATTATTCACGTCTGAGTGCAACTATTGGAGGCAGTCTAGCTGCTTTCAATGCTGGATAGAAACCAGCAAGTGCACTGAGTCCAACAGATAGGAACCATATCATTGCCAGATCCTGTGGGAAAAATACTGCAGTTATAGTAGGACCACTGCCACCAGATGTCATAGCAGCGGTTAGAACAAAACCACCGATAATACCAACTATCAGACCAGCACTAGCGCCTATAACACCTATGATTATCGCTTCGCTCAGAAATAATGAAAGAACGTCATTGCTCTGTGCGCCTATTGCCTTCATTGTGCCTATCTCTCTCGTTCTTTCCATCACAGAAGTGTAAAGCGTGGTAATTATTCCAACTGCTCCTACGAGCAATGCAACAACTGCTATACCCAGCAAGAAGTTCGTTATCCCACTTACAAACTCTTGGCGTGCCTTAAGTATAAACTGCATGGACGTTATACCTATATCATTGCCATAGAGTTTTCTTATTTCAGATTCTACCTCTGGCACAAGTTCTGCATTTTTAGCTAAAACTATTATGCTGTCATACCTGTTTCCCTTATTCATCAAAGAATTTGCTGCAGCAGGAGTCATTATTGCAGCGTTATCCACTGTAGGATTTCCCGTTATCTTCAGTATGGCTCTAACCACAAAGCTTTTAGAATTAACCTTCTGCTCGCCACTCTCATCAACATAGCTGTATTTAGCCTGCAATGCCTGACCCAAAACTGCAAATGGAAATGTTTCTGCTGGTGGTCTTGCGATATTTTCCGCCAACATTATAAATGATGGATCGTTGCTCAATAGTACAGAACCCTCATCGAACTCCGCATTTGGTACGAGTGCATATATCTTTTGAGGATCTTCTGCAAAGACCCTGATCGTCGTGGATTTGCCCTTAGTTTCAAGTGTTACCTGTCCCTGATAACTAGGTATAGCCTCTGAAACGTTAGGCAAATTATTTATATTATTAACAACGACAGAAGTAAGAATCACTTTAGGTGCTAGCGGAGGACCACCGGCTCCAATGCCAAAGCTCGTGCCACTGGTTTGTAATCGTGGCGCACTCGTAACAAATAAGACATTGGGAGCAAGGCTGCTGAACTGCTTTTCGGTAAACACAGCAAAGCCACCACTCAGACCGCTTAGCGATACCATCAAGCTACTGCCCACAACTACCATGATTATTGTCAGTATTGACCTTGTTTTGCGCTCCTTCAGCGCATCAAGAGCAAGACCAGATATCTCTTTAATTTCCATAACAAACACTTTACTTCTTTTCGCTGAGAAAATCTATATCATCGTCAGGTTCGATTTTACCCTCTACCTTCTTTGTCAATGCAGTAGTTTTGGTCTTTCTCTTACGTACGAAATAATAACCAGCAGCACCAGCTGCACCTACTCCTATCAAGATTCCTATACTTGAATACATGCTGGAATTTTCCTGTTTTTGTATCACAAGAGGAGTATATGTTATCGTGCCATCGATTTCCAATTCGAATGGAATTCTAAGGTCATCTTT
>Ga0185320_11106124_pt1 | contig 13568 bp, 10 predicted proteins | sample OV2TP2_FD_128023 | JGI IMG/M metagenome (GOLD analysis project Ga0185320, IMG submission 128023) | Hot spring microbial communities from Beatty, Nevada to study Microbial Dark Matter (Phase II) - OV2 TP2 (SPADES assembly) (version 2) | ecosystem: Environmental > Aquatic > Thermal springs > Hot...
TTTCTTGGAGAGGCTGTTTAATATCCTTTTGAACCATCCCCCATGCCCCCTTCCTTCCCTGGAAGGGGGTAAAAATTGAATCTGGGGGACACCCCCATAACCCCCGATGAGGGGGCTTTGCCCCCTCACAACCCCCGTTTTTAAACGCTCTTCCTGGGTCCTGCCCCAAGGCCTCGTCTCTAGTAGCTTTGGGGAAGGTGAGGTGTCTCAGACCTTTCTTTGAAGCTACTGCCGTCATCCAACCCAGGGGCGTCCTGAAGACGGCATAGCTGAGCGGCTGAGCTTGACGAAGAGGGAGGTTATGTCTGGTCTTTGGGAGGGGTTCGCTTGTAAGCACGTAAAATCAGAGAGACCAGGCCGAACTGAAGCCTTCTCCAGGCCTTAGCCAGCCTGCCACTTTCCTCAGGGTCTATGGGCTTGTGGCCATAGCGCAGTTTCACGTATCCCTCGGTAATATCTCGAATCTCTGTGGCATGAGGAGGGAGGGCTTCAGAAAGAGTACCCCCATACTCGAGAGGCGTCTGGTGAGGCCTCAGCCCCTTGCCGGCAAAAGAGGCTAAGCGGAGCATCCCTACATAGGGCCTCAAAGAGGGAGCTATTGTAATAAAGCTCAATCTCCAGGCCAAGATAGCCAAGAGAACGGCAACCATCAAACCCAGCAAGGCGAATCCCAGGGGACGCGTGAAGTTCCCTATTTGAGTGCCTAGGGAGATTGTCCCCCCCCCAAAAAACATATCGTCTTCCAGGAATTCATCAAAGAAAGGCTGAGTGTCCTGCTCCAGCTCTTCAGTCAGGCTCTCCTCTTCCCCAGGTAACCCCTCGCCGCGGCCGATAGGAGAGAAGATCGGGCTGGGCTCAAACTCTACCCAGCCGTAGCCTGGAAAGAAGGCCTCGGGCCAAGCATGGGCGTTATTCTCTCGAACCAGGTAGACGCCAGTGTTTCTCCTCTCGCCCTGGGTGTAGCCCACTGTCAGCCGAGCCGGTATTCCCACCGCTCTCAACATCACAGTCATAGCAGCAGAATAGTAGTCGCTATACCCTTTGCGAAGGTTGAAGAGGAAATGATCGACGCCATCGGCATCAAAAGCAGGGGCTTCGACTTCCAGGGTGTAAGGGTACTGCCTGAGGAACTCCTGGAGGGCAAGGGCCTTATCATAGGGAGTAGGGGAGTTTCTGGCAATGTCCCGGGCCAACGCCCGCACCCGTTCAGGCAGCGTGGAGGGCAGGGCCAGATATCGGTCAGTCACCCACTTGGGATATCTAGCGCCTGCGGCGCGAAGATCATCGCTGCTTGCCCCCGAACGGGATGAAACCACCTCATAGGTGCGGGAGGCCTTGATGCCGCCCCTGGCCACGACTCCAACCAGGTCAGGGGGATTAGGAGGCGTCCGAGAGACGGTTATCTTGTTGACCCTGCCGAAGCTGGATGAGACCTTGTCCAGTCTGGTCTGCGATGGGAGGCGCTCCTTGATAAAGGCCTCGCTGGCGGCCGAAGGTTGCAGAGAAGACCCAGCCAGACCTGCTGCCAGAGCCTCCAAGTCGCTAGGCAGAGCGGAGTTCTTGGAGAGGTCCTCCAAGTCTATGACAAATGTTAGAGGAGGTAACACTAGCAGCGAAGCTTCGATATTGGCGTTTTTGAGTTGCCCAAGAGCAAAGAGATGTTGAGTAGGAACATATGCATCTATTTTTTGGGCGATCTCACGGCGCTTACTGTACTCTCTCCTGGGGATGTCCTTAGGCTCCCAGCCCAGAGGATGAACTTCGGGCTCGCTGGCTACCCAGCCCTTAGACGTGTATGCATCGTATACCTTGGCCCTCCAATAGCCGCCAGAAGTCGCCTCCACCTGCAGTGCCAGCTCGGTGCCTGGGCTTATGTTCCCCCTGAAGGGGAGGGACCTTCCGTAGTTGTGAAGCGGAATAGGCTTCCTGGAGGGGAGGCCTGAAAACAAGCGCCCCATTTCATATTCGAACTGCTGCATAGGAGCCCGGAGCTTTATCCAGGTCTCTTTTAACGGCTCGATGGTGAACGCCGTAGTAGGTAGCTGCCACGCCACTAAAAGCACCGCTGCACTGACCCAAAAGGCTTCATTAAAGAATGCAGCCCCTAGCCAGCGGGGATATTGCACCTGATATGCATCCCATTCCTTTTTCTTGTTGACTACATGAAGACGCATTACTAAAAGCATGGCCCCCAGCAGATAGAGGATGAACCACGAGGCATACTGCTCAGGCAGATAGCTAAGGTTGGTCAATATTGCAAAGCCGCTGGGTATAGTTCCCGCCCACACACTCTGGGAGCGGAAGATAAACCAGGCAGACACATACCCCACCAGCCAACCCGCCAGCAGAAGGATGAAGGTAAAGGGCAATATATCGACGCTTATGTCCCCGCTCCTGGCAGCTTTGATAAACAGGTCCAGGCGCTGAAACAGCTCCCCCAGCCGCTCCTGCCAGTTCCCCTCTTCTATGGTGAGAGAGGCCTGAAATGAAACGAGGGCAAATCCCACCAGCAGCCCCAATGGCATCAACACCAGGCCGGAAAAACGGAGCTTAGCCAGGCCCAGGGCGAGCAAGGCTCCCAGCATCACCGGGACAGCAAGGGAAGGCATATTGGGAACCCATTGCGCCTCTTCTACCGATCTCACCACTGCCACAAGAACGACAGCTAGAAGTCCAAAGGTGAGCCATCCCTCCTTGGGAGCCAGGCGAAGCACCAGGGGCTTGCTCTGGCCTCGCGGATTACCATAAGTGGCTGTCCCTGTGGTCACTTCTGATACCCCCTGGAAAGAAGCCGATTTTTCCCGTCAGCGCCGGAAGTAGGCGCTCTGCCCTCGGCAGAGGTAAGAGCCTTGGAGATATCCTCTCCCTGGCGCACCAAGAAAGTAGAGAGATCAGAGGAGGCGAGGTGGTCCAGGATAGGAGCGGACCCATCGACGCCACCGAAAGAAGCGCCCTCCAGCAGCACTATGGCCAACCTCGCCTTTCTCTGAGTCAAATGCCGAAGGCCCAGCAACCATTCCTGCCGGGACGAAGGAGTTATGATCACTACGGTGGTATGTCTGCCGAACCGGTTGCTCTCGGTGACGAGGACCTGCTCTAAAGGAACGGTGCCCTTTGCTTTTATCAGGGCCAAGGCATCCATTACACGGTTGATCTGAGCGGGCCCTCGCTCGGCCTGGATTACTATCCGCTCCTGTCCATACGCCACCAGCCCAAGAGAAAAGTTGGCATCCAGATAGCGCTTTGCGATGGATGCTGCGATGGTAACTCCGTACTCCTCAGTGCTCTCATCTTCGGCTCCAGCGTGAACCTTTTCATCCAAATCCAGAATCAGCCATATCTCACTGGAAGGCTCCGCATCGAACTCCTTAACCATCAACCGCCCAGTGCGAACAGTCGTGAGCCAATGAATTCGATTAAAGCTATCGCCATAAACGTAGTCGCGAACGCTCGAAGCGTTGGGGGTTATATGCTGGGTCCGCTTCTGAAGGGTTGAATCTCCTGGGAGGTCATTGGGAGGCAGAAACAGGCGCGGCAGATCCACCGTTCGTGGATAAACCAGGAGATTATGAGTAGCGCCCCATGTCCTTTCAAGCCGAAAAAGACCGAAGGTGTCCCCGCTTACCACGCTTAAGGGTCCCAGAGTGAACCTGCCCCTCCTGAGGCATTGAGTCCTTACTAGCCACGACCGAAAACCCTTCCCCGGCAACGTGATAACTGTTGCGGTATGATGGCCAGGCAGGTCTGTCTTATCCATCACCTCTAGCCACGACTTGGGAAGAAGCCCCCGGTTCCTGATCCACAGCCGCTCCTCGGCCCACTGTCCCACCTGGGTCCTTGTGGTCTTCCGCTCCGCAGTAGCTTCCAGACTCCTTAAGTTGAGCCAGGACCACAGGAAAGCGATGGCGGTGGCTAGTACCAGGACATAGCTAAAGCGGTAAAGCAGCGTGAAGCCCGATGCAAACCCTACAATGAGGGTTAATGCCAAGAGAACAAGGACTATCTTGCTTCTCCTCATCCTTCGCACACCTGCCGAGTAACTAGGCTCCCACCCTTCCCCGGGGACGAGCGCCCGGCACAGGAACGGCATTAAGGATCTCGTTAACAACCGTCCTTCCTGTTACCTCTCGCATGCGGGCGGCTGGCGCAACGATAAGACGATGGGCCAGGACCGACTCCGCCAGGGCCTTAACATCGTCGGGCAGCACATAATCTCGATCCTGAAGCAGAGCCCTGGCCTGCGAGGTGCGGAAGAGGGACAAAGAGCCCCGGGGAGACGCTCCCAGATACACATTGGAGTGGGTGCGAGTGGCTGACACCAGGGAGACTATGTACTGCTTGATGAGATCATCCAGGTACACTCCCTTGGCGGCCGCCTGTAAACGCAGCAGGTCATTGGTATCCACCACCTGTCCTAGCTGCTCAATGGGGTGTATAAGCTGCTGCCGCTCCATAATCGTTATTTCCTGGTGGGCATCGGGGTAACCCAGGTTTATCCTTATGAGGAACCGGTCTAGTTGGGCCTCCGGCAGAGGGAAGGTTCCCTCATATTCGATGGGATTTTGAGTAGCAAGGACCATAAAAGGGTAGGGCATGGTGTGAGTAATGCCGTCTACCGTTACCTGGCGCTCCTCCATGCATTCCAACAAGGCTGACTGGGTCTTGGGGGTGGCACGATTGATCTCGTCTGCCAGGACAATCTGGGCTATAACGGGGCCTGGCCTGAATTCAAAATCTCCCGATTTCTGATTGTATATGGATACGCCCGTAACATCGCTGGGCAGTAGATCGGGGGTGAACTGGATACGCTTGAAGCTACAGCCTATAGACTTGGAGAGGCTCTTGGCCAGCATGGTTTTTCCAACACCCGGCACGTCCTCTATCAGGACATGGCCCTGGCATATAAGCGCTACGATGGCCTGCTCTATGGTCGTACGCTTGCCAACAATCACCTTCTCCACATTGTCTATAACCCGTAGCCCAGCATCTCGGACGTTTTGCAAGCCAATCTCCTTTCCCTAGTAAGGCCGTTGAGAACAGTGAAACAAGTCGACCCCACCTGCCAAGTGGATTCACATGATATCATGTTAAGCTACTTTATATCAAGAAACTTGGGTGGCCCCCAAAATAGCGAATGGCCCACAACGACACGGGACACAGGCCAGCGAACACCCCCTTTCTCCCCCCTCTTAAGCCTAAGAGGGGGGAGAAGATAAGAAGCTCAGGGGGACACCCCCTGGAACCCCCGGCGAGCCCCGACGGGTCGGCTCTGCACACCCGACGCTGCTAGGAAGGTGCCCTGATAATATCGGGGCCGGGGGAACGGGGGATGTCCCCCGAATTAACCTCCCCCTTCTCCCGCAGGAGAAGGGGGTAGGGGGATGAGGTATCAGGCCTGCCCCAGAGGGCTGACTTAGTGATGAGAACTCGGTCAGCCTGGTGCCCAACGAACACCATACTGGTGAAGCTGGGTAGAACTGAATCGCTGTTTTGGGGGGTGGCTCACAGCCAACACTGATCCTCCACGAAGACCCAGAGATCATCAGTTCCCTGCCTGCAAGCCCTAAAGTAGCATAAAGTAAAGGAGGGAGGCCTTTGTTAGGGCCTCCCTCCTTTACTTACCTAGGAAACCTGCGGCTCTACTTCTTCTTGCCAGCAGGCTTGGCGGCGGGCTTTGCCATTGGCTTCGCAGCCGGCTTCGCTCCTTTAGCCATTTAACAACACCTCCTTCCAAGGGGAAATGCAGGAAGTCTCTGGTTAGTCATCTTCACTGCGGGCGGACCGGTTCATGAGTTGAGCAAACTAACGCCACAAATCAACATATTCAGGTCCCTACTCATAACCTTGCGAAAGGAAAGCCCCTTGGATGTTAGCTAGGTGGTCACAATGGTGGGGAAGCTTTGTGGGAGTGGTGGACAGGCTTTCAGACACTAGAGTCTCCATTTTCATGTACGATAGCTCCTTAGGATTAACCCCTGCCGGAACTTCCGCCATATTATTGCACCTCTTGGTTTCTACCAGAGAGGCGACTCTATTAAGCCTCCTTTGTCCTACCATCGCTATCACTGTGTAATAGCTGTATAACAGTAGCATGTATATAGCACTTTGTCAATAGAAATGCAAGCTGTTTTTCAAGACTTTGCGATGTTTGGTGAAATCCCCCCGAATCACCAAGGTAATACGTCGAGTTAACCTACTGAGCCCTGAACTGTGAGCTAAATATATGCCCTGTCATTCTTCGTCGCCCCGATAGGATCGGGGCAACGAAGAATCTAAGACCTACGCCGTTAGCAAGGATGGGACGCCCTAGATTCCTCACTCCGCTTCGCTGCGTTCGGAATGACACCTACCCCAGTCCAGGCTGACCACCGGAAATGTTTAGACCGCTATGCATGGCTCTGTAAACCCTTGGCAACACACGTTCCCACCCTAAAATAGCGATTCAATCTGCAGGTCGGGTTTCCCAACCCGACCGTCCCCTGCGAGCAGGTTCGGAAACCTGCCCCACTGGGGTCAATCGCTATTTTAGGGTTTCGGTTTCCAGCACTTGTTAATTCCAAGGTGTATAATTGGCGCACGGTTAATGCTGCGGCTCTGGAATCCCTTAATCGAGACTCAAAGAGGTCAAGCCATGCGTGTTCATGCTCCTAGGGTGCCTCTTCAAGGCAGATTGGATAGAAAACAGCAGGATGCGCTCTGGCTACTTCGCCTCGATCAAGAGGGTGTCGGCAGCCTTATCGCCACCGAACCGAAGGAACCGCCCCAGTTAACTAAGGGGATCCAGGAGTTCAATGAGGAAATGTTTTTTGAATGCCACGAGACACTAGAAAACCTGTGGCGGGTTACACCCTATCCTCTTCGCCTTTTTTACCAGGGAGTTATAAAGGCGGCGGTGGGTTTCTTGCACACCACCAGGCGTAATCGTAAAGGTGGGATCAATCTCATGCATGGTGCCCAGATAGCCCTGCGTCCTTTTGGACCCCAGTTCATGAATGTTGACACTCAAGCCCTATTACTCCATCTCGCCCGATGGGAGGAAGCCCTTAGCGCGGGCACGTCCTGGAATGACCTCTTTTCCAACCCCTTTCCCAAGATAACCCGACTTACCAAAGTGCCGTAGCGGAGGAGCTACAATGAAAAGAATCGGTTTCGCCATAAGTGCAGCCCTAGACACCACCGACCTGCTGGACGTGGTAAAGGCAGCCGAGAGGTCAGGCTACGATAGCTTCTGGCTGACTGAGGGTGGCGGAAGGGACTCCATCTCCCAGCTAGCCGTTCTGGCACACAACACATCGACCATCAGACTGGGCACAGGCATCATAACCATCTATTCCAGGTCTCCTTCCCTCATCGCCATGAGCGCTGCCTCTCTGGACGAGATATCCGGAGGCCGCTTCATATTGGGGCTGGGGACAGGCCACAAGAGCGGCGTGGAGCGCTCCCACGGCGTACCTTTCCAAAAACCCGCTAGCCGGATGAGGGACTATATATCCATCATCAAGGGAGCCCTTAAAGATAAACGCGTCTCCTACCTGGGAACCGCCTACAGTGTTGAGGAGTTTCGGTTGGGAGTTAACACGCCCATTTCTGGCGTGCCTATCTATGTGGCTGCTCTGGGCAAAGCGCTGTCAGAGGTTGCAGGTGAGGTGGCCGACGGCGTTCTGCCTCTCTTGGCGTCCCCGAACTACATTCGCGAAATGGCGTCTTTTATTTCCTCAGGGGCCAAAAGAGCAGGAAGGGACCCAGCTTCGGTGGACATAGCCTGTTTCATCATATCCTCCGCTTCTGACAGCTTGTCTGAAGCAGAGCAAGAGGCCAGGAGGCAGATTGCCCGCTACGGTGCTATGCCTTTCTATCAGCGCACTCTCAAAGAGGACGGCTTCGCCCCAGAAGTTGAGAGGATATCTAAGGCATGGACAGCGGGCGACAGCGCGGAAGCCGCAAAGAGGGTATCCGAGAGGATGCTAGAATCGCTGGCTTTGGTGGGCAAGCCAAAACAGTGGCAGGAGCGCATCAAAAAGTTCCAGGAGGCTGGTGTAACGCTGCCCATAGTGTATGCCACCTATTTTGGGGCCGACCCTAAAGCAGCGCTGCTCCAAGCTGTCCATGATGGTGCTACGGATTAGTGCCACGCAACAGTATTATATGAGAACGTTTAATAACATGGGGTTACAAGGGGGCATGGGGGATGGTTCAAAAGGATAATAAACGCTCTCTCATTTTGTGTTTGCTGGGGTGATAAGGTGTTCATAGGAGTCATTGGCGGTGGAGATTGCACCCGCGAGATAGCCGAGATAGCCGAGCGAGTGGGGCAGGAGCTGGCCATCCGCAACTGTACCGTAGTATGCGGAGGCCTCAAAGGCGTAATGGAGGCGGTTTGCAAAGGAGCAAAGGCCGCTGGCGGCATGACCATTGGCATTTTGCCCGGCCATAGCCGATGGGAGGCGAATCCCTATGTGGATATTCCTATCGTGACAGGAATAGGCTACGCCAGAAACGTCATCGTGGTGAAGTCCTCGGAAGCCGTCATAGCTATCGATGGCGCATTCGGCACCCTCTCAGAGATCGCCCATGCCCTGAGTGACGGTATCCCGGTCATAGGGCTGAGGACATGGGGCCTCTCTCTCGAAGGCAAAGCACAGGGGTCCATAGTCCTAGCGGGAGATGCCGTAGATGCGGTAGAAAAGGCCATAGCGGCCACTCAGGCGAAGAAGGTAAACAAATAATTTTTCCTGCAGGAGGTTCGAGTGAGCACTATCAAATGGGTCTTTAGTCGTGAGATCCTGGATTCCAGAGGCAATCCCACCGTTGAGGCGGAGATCCTGCTGAATAACGACGTGGTGGGGCGCGCCTCGGTCCCATCGGGAGCCAGCACCAGCGGCCACGAGGCGGTCGAAATCAGAGACCAGGACGAAAGCCGATATGGGGGCATGGGTGTGCAGAGGGCGGTATCCAACATTCAAAACATGATCGCCCCCGAGATTGTTGGAGTCTCGGTCTTCGACCAGGCCGGCATAGACTCTCGAATGGCGGCTATGGATGGCACACCAGATAAAAGGCGGCTGGGTTCCAATGCCATGCTGGCGGTCTCCCTGGCCCTGGCCAACGCCGCAGCCCGATTCCTGGACATGCCTCTCTACCGATACCTCGGAGGCGCCGGGGCCAGGACTTTGCCTGTGCCTATGTTCAACATCCTTAACGGGGGCAAACACGCCGAGAACTCCACAGACATTCAGGAATTCATGGTGGTCCCCGTAGGCGCTCAGAGCTTCACCCACGCCTTGAGGATAGGCGCAGAGATATATCAAGCCCTCAGGAAGATCCTTAAAGAAAAGGCCCTGAGCACCAACGTTGGCGATGAAGGGGGTTTTGCGCCGAACCTCAGCTCCAACAAGGAGGCGGTAGAGCTGGTCGTGGCAGCCATTGAGGCCGCCAAATATAAGCCCGGCGAGGAGGTCTACGTGGCACTGGATGTGGCGGCCAGTGGGCTCCTCAAGGACGGGAAATATGCCTTCACGCGTGAAGGCAAGACCTTCACCGGCTCCGAGCTCACAAACCTGTACGAAAGCTGGGTTGGTCAGTACCCCATTATCAGCATCGAGGATGGCATGGCCGAGGACGACTGGGAGGGCTGGAAGGCCCTAACCGAGCGGCTGGGTTCCAGGATTCAGCTCGTAGGAGATGACCTATACGCCACTAACGCTGAACGTTTGATGCAGGGCATTACCCAGAAGTCCAGCAACGCCATCCTGGTTAAGGTGAACCAGGTAGGGACACTTACAGAAGCTTTGCTTACTTTGGGCATCGCCCAAAGGACTGGCTTCGGCATCGTGGTCAGCCACCGCTCAGGCGAAACCGAGGACACTACCATAGCTGACCTGGCAGTAGCTACCAATGCCGGCCAGATCAAGGCCGGCGCTCCGGCCAGAAGCGAGCGCGTAGCCAAGTACAACCGCCTCATTCGCATCGAGGATGAGCTGGGCGGCAGCGCCATCTACGCCGGCAAGTCCACCTTCCCTAACTTCAGGGCATAGCTTGCAGCGACCCCATATCATCCCACCAGTCAAAGTTCCTGCCAATGATAATGGCTACTTTGAAGAGATGACCCGAGCCGTTTTCCAGGCGGGCATCGACTGGGAGGTGATACGCCAGCGGTGGCCAGCCTTTCGCATAGCGTTCAAAAGGTTCTCAGTGGCAGGGGTCGCTGGCTTTGGGCCTGAGGACGTTGATAGGCTCATGCGACTCGATTCGGGCATCGTGCGCAACTACAGGAAGATCCTGGCTACGGTCCATAACGCTGTGGCCATGTTGGAACTGAGAAAGGAGTTTGGCTCCTTTGCCAGCTACATTCGGTCTTTCGATGGCCATGGGTATGTTCCTCTGGTCAAAGACCTGAAGAAGCGCTTTCATTACTTGGGCAACACGGGCAGCTTCGTATTCTTGCACCGGGTAGGGGAACCGGTGCCGGAATGGGAGGCCCGCCGCATATGATCAAAGATCTATGGGAAGACACTGTTTAATAACAAGGGGTTATAAGTCCTGACAGGTCGGGGCTTCAGATAACTTGGGGTGGCCCACAGATTTAATTTTCGCCGCTTCCTGGAAGGGTGAGAGCAGGGGGGATAGTCCAGCAGGCTATAAGCCATTCGGAAATTTTCTCCTGGGGAGTCCAGAGGGGGACAGCCCCCTCTGGCGGGAGTTTGGCGAAAGACATAGTGGAGCTTAAACGAGGAGATAAGAGCAGATAGTGGCAACGGCTGGATTCGAACCAGCGACCTAGCGCTTATGAAGCGCCCGCTCTAACCCCTGAGCTACGTTGCCCTGAAGTGAAGAAAATATAGCATGGGGCAAGTAAAGATTCAATTTGGAGCCTTCATATTTCAGAGATCCTCCTGCTGTCGGCATAAAGCACCCATACTTCCTTAGCAGCCACGGTATGCAGCCGGCTCGGTATCTTAAACTTAATCAACAACCTCGGACATCTTGTGCGACACTGACATCACAATTGTCTTGACATGCTAGCTATCGTACAGATATAATACTCATAACGACATTGTCATTGACATTGTCAACATTACGTAGTGGATGGTTATGGCTAATGCCTAGCTGGGATGTTCATTTTAACATTCGTCTTGATATTCAGAACATAGAGATGGTTCGGTGTATTGAGAGGGTGAGAGCACTTGCGTCTGTCATACGAGGGATTCCTATCCCCCCAGGAGTTCAGGATAAAATCGACGCGCTTAACATCATGCGGGCTGTTCGTGGTACTACTGGCATAGAAGGGACAGAGCTCTCCGAGGAGGAGGTCCAACAGATAATGGAAGCTCAGCCCGACCAAAGAGTTCTTCCTGAAAGTCGCCAACGAGAGGAACAAGAAGCGCGCAACGCCCAGGAAGTAATGCGCTTTGTCGCCTCGTTTATAGAGAAAAATCCTACAGCCCAATTGACCGAAGGACTAATTTGTGAAATCCATAAACTTACTACGCAAGATATTAACTATCCCAACAATACGCCAGGGGTTTATCGCTCTCATCCTGTGCATGCAGGTGATTACCTCCCTCCCAAGTCCGGCGACGAGGTCCGTCGTTTGATGCGAGAATTTGTCCAATGGTTTAATTCAGCCCAGCCGACTCACTGGGATCCTTTAATAAGGGCCATAGTGGCCCATTTTTATATAATTAGCATCCATCCCTTTGGAGATGGGAACGGTCGAACGTCTAGGGCTGTAGAAAGCGCATTGCTTTATCAGGCACAAGTTAACGCTCGCGGCTTCTATTCTCTCGCTAATTTCTATTACATGAATAGGCCCGAATACGTAAATATGCTTGACCACGTGCGATTTAGGACTAATGGAGATTTGACCCCATTCGTTCTTTTCGCCTTAAAAGGGCTTGTGTCAGAACTCGACAAAGTATACAAAGAGGTCTTGCACGAAGTAAGGGTGATTTCGTTCCGTGATTTTGCGCGGGAACAGTTGCTTTTGCAAGGTAAACTAGGCTCAAAGGCTGGTGAGAGGATGTTTTACTTCCTCGTAGCTTTAGATCCCTCTCCTGTATCAATTAAAGAGCTTCGGAGCGGCGAGCATCCGCTTGCGAGGCTTTACAGGAAAGTAACAAGTAGAACTCTTGCTAGAGATATTAGCTTTTTGAAGGAGCAGAAACTTATAGTAGTTAAAGGTGATGAGATAGTGCCAAACTTGGAGATTATGACACAATTCGTACCCCCTCGGGCAACTAGGATGTCTCGTCCTAGGCCCATTAAACGAGCTCGACTGAAGTGACGCAGAATTTAAGGAGGAATGTCTTAACTACCAACTTAGAGATCTTGACGTCGTTAAAAAGCGGGGATAGGTGTGTTTAAAGAAGGCTTCCGTTTCGACAAGCAGGAGCTGACGCAGTTCACTGAGCTGATTCTTGTGCACTGCGGTATGCCGCCGGAGGATGCGCGCACCGCCGCCGAGATCCTCATTCATGCCGACCTCATGGGGATAGACTCCCACGGCATAGCCCACCTCATGGGCCACCGGGATTACGTGCCGGGCCTCAGAAATGGCGCTGTGAGCCCGCTGGTGAGGCTGCGAATTGAGCATGAGACGCCTGCCACGGCCCGAGTAGACGCTCAGAGAGGCTTTGGCCTCCTGGTGGCTCATCGTGCCATGAACCTTGCCATAGAAAAGGCCAGGTCCTCAGGAATCGGCATGATTAGCGTGGCCAATAGCTCCCACATCGGCGCTATCGGTCATTACGCCCTCATGGCCATCCCACAAGACATGATAGGCATAGCCATGACCAATGCCCCACCGCAGGTGGTGCCCACCTTCGCCATAAAGCCCATGCTGGGAACAAACCCCATCGCCGTCGCCATTCCCGCAAAGTCGGAGCCTCCTTTTCTTCTGGACATGGCTACCAGCGTCGTGGCTGCTGGCAAGCTTGAAATCGCCCAGCGAGAGGAGAGGCCCATACCCGAGGGCTGGGCCGTGGATGCAGAAGGCAAGCCTTCCACGGATCCCTTCATCTATCGCAAAGGAGGAGGCCTTCTTCCCCTGGGCTCATGGCCTATGACCTCCTCGTACAAGGGCTATGGATTGGGGATGCTAGTGGACATCCTGTGTGGGGTGCTTTCCACCACCGGCTTTGGGGCGATGTTCTCTCGTGAACAATGGAGATATTCCCACCTCTTCGCCGCCCTTCGTATCGATGCCTTCCAGCCTGCCGAAGAGTTCAAGGGGATGATGGACCAGATGCTTAATACCTTCCGGACCTTGGATACAGCTCCCGGTGCCCAGCGCGTCCTCTACCCTGGCCTGCGCGAGTGGGAGATGGAGCAGCGCCGCCGTAAAGAGGGCATACCCTTGAATGGGAAGGTTATCTCCACCCTGGAGGAGCTAGGCAGAGAATTGGGCGTGCCCTTCCCCAAGGGCCTAGCAAGGAGCTAAAAAGGGGGAGTTCAGAGGGGCGAAGCCCTCTGAGCCTGCCCTGAGAGCTTGTGAAGAAATCGCCCCCGGCGGCATAATGGGTACTCAAAGAAGAAGCTAGATGCCTGTGTGAGGTGCAAGTTATGAGCCA
>Ga0185320_11397061_pt1 | contig 13555 bp, 17 predicted proteins | sample OV2TP2_FD_128023 | JGI IMG/M metagenome (GOLD analysis project Ga0185320, IMG submission 128023) | Hot spring microbial communities from Beatty, Nevada to study Microbial Dark Matter (Phase II) - OV2 TP2 (SPADES assembly) (version 2) | ecosystem: Environmental > Aquatic > Thermal springs > Hot...
GGAGGCGCCAGTGGTAGGATTTCTCTGACATGACTTATCCTGGAATACCAGACCCCTCGAATTGTTGGCCTGGCCTGAGCCCTTCGGCTTCTCTAGTACTAGCTCCGTCGAAGGGGTCAAGTTGAGCGCTAATCCTGCTGGGCGAATCCATTTTCGACACGGCTCCTGGGCTTATGGCGTCTGAGACACAGATTTCCAAAAGTACGACATCCTTAAGGACACGCATGGGCATAGGTGCTGCTGCCCTGGGAGGGCTGGCCTTCATGGCGCTGCTAGCCTATGGCCTGGCCAACGTAAAGGTCCCCACCGCCGGCAGCGGAGCTATGGCAGTAGATCGTCCCGCGCCTGATTTCTACCTGGCCCTTTTTGATGGCAAACAAATCTCCCTATCGCAGCAACGAGGCAAGGTGGTGGTGATCAACTTCTGGGCCTCCTGGTGCGTTCCATGTCGGGAGGAAGCCCCAATACTAGAGAACACCTCGCGCCAGTACAAGGACAAAGGCGTGGTTTTTATAGGTGTAGATATCCAGGACTCGGAGGGGGCAGCCAGAAGCTATCTGAGGGAGTTCGATATTACCTATCCTAACGGCCAGGACTTGGGCGGCAGGATCGCCATCGACTACGGGGTCAGCGGTATTCCCGTCACCTTCTTCATATCCAAGGCGGGCATCGTCAGCACCCGCTGGGTGGGCGCTATCAAGGCGGAGCCGCTCATATCAGAGATCGAGCGCTTGCTGGCTTCTCCATAAGATCAAGCGTGGAACCTAGAGACATACTAATGCTACTGATCCGCTGGGTCCACGCCCTGGCAGCGGTGGCCTGGGTGGGAGGAAGCATCTTCTTTTTTTGGGTCCTGCGTCCCACATACCGGACACTGGCCGACGAGACATCCCTGGAGGCCTTTAGAGCGACGGTTGCCCTTCGGTTTCGGGAGCTGGTGCAGGCGTGCACCTGGGCCTTTGTGATTACCGGCGTCCTGCTCTCCTTCGATCGCCTCACCAGCGGCTCTGTGGGAACAGCTTATGTATCCCTGTTAGCCCTGAAAATCGGTCTGGCGGGCTGGATGTTCTACCTTGCCAGGGCCCTGGCGAGAGCCGAAACAGCCCCAAGGCCGGCTAGCTCACCCTCGCCATCCAGCTCCCCACTGAGGAGGCTATCGTCCGCAAACCTGTTATTAGTCCTGGGGGTGTTGATCATCCTCATAGCCCTTGTCCTCAGGGGTATAATCGAACAGACCATAAGAGACTCTGGTTTATAGGTATCATAACCTCCACCGTTAAGAGCGGACTACCTGAGAATGACGGCCACAGGCCGTGAGCCTGAGACAATCCTAGAACACTCCATCGAAGTGGAGGACCTGGGCAAGGCCTTCGGCTCCCTCTGGGCGCTAAGGGATGTGGAGCTACAGCTAAGGAAAGGCCAGGTGATGGCCCTATTCGGCCCCAACGGCTCGGGCAAGACCACCCTCATTCGCGTGCTGGCAGCTCTGGCCAGGCCCAATCGCGGCTCCGCAGCAGTGGAGGGCCACGATATCAGGCGAGAGGCCCAGGCGGTCCGAAGGGTTGTAGGCGTGGTGACCCATCAGCCCCTGCTTTATGACGACCTGACCCCCTATGAGAACCTTACCTTCTACGGCCGCATGTACGGCGTCCACAACCTGAAGGAGAAGGTGCCGTCCGTCCTCAAAAGAGTAGGAATGGAGAGCAGGATGCACGATAGGGTGCGGACCCTCTCTCACGGGATGCAGAAGAGGGCAGCGCTGGCCAGGGCTATCCTTCACGACCCGCAAGTGCTTCTGCTGGACGAGCCGGAGAGCGGCTTGGACCCCGAAGGAGTACTGCGTCTCCACGAGATAGTCCTTGAGCTTAAATCCCAGGGAAAGAGTGTCCTCATGACCACCCATAACGTGGAGCAGGGGCTGGCCCTGGCCGACGAGGTGGTAGTGCTCAAGCAGGGTCGGGTGATTCTTCGGCAGCCGAAGGCAATGCTGGATGCCGAGAACTTTAGGGCCTCCTTGGCCGAACTGATGGAGTCTCGACCATGAAAAGTCATCTGCCCAAGATTGGCGCCATCCTCTGGAAAGATATCCTCTACGAGCTTCGGACTAAGGATATCATCGTCTCGGTAGCCGTCTTTGTCCTTCTAGTTCTAGTGATATTCAGCTTCGCTTTCGATCCACGGGCGGAGACGGTTCGCTCCCTGGCACCGGGTATAGTGTGGGTAGCATTCAGCTTTGCCGGAGTCCTGGGGCTTAATCGCTCCTTTGTCTTGGAGAAGGAGAAGGGATGCCTGGACGGCCTCCTCCTCTGCCCTGTGCCGCGAGAGGTGATTTTCCTGGGTAAGATGTTAGGGAGCTTCGTCTTCATGGTGCTGGTAGAGCTGCTGACCCTGCCAATCTTCTCTGTGCTATTCAACATATCTCTATTCGTCCCCTCATTTCTATTGATCGCTTTGCTGGCTACACTGGGGTTTGTGGCGGTGGGCAGCATCTTCTCGGCGGTGGCGGTCAACACCAAGAGCCGAGAGATCATGCTGCCTCTGCTTTTCTTCCCCATAGTAGTGCCGGTAATTATCGCGGCGGTAAGCGCCTCGGGCAGCATCCTGCAAAACGCCCCTTTCGGGGAGCTCAGGACCTGGTTCCAGGTCCTGGCCGCGTTCGACGTCATATTCCTGGTGGTATCATCGCTAACCTTTGAGTATGCGGTGGAGGAATAGCTTCTCCCATATTGAAGCGCTCAGCAGAGCTAAGTGATTATCTCAAAACCCTCACCCCCTGTGTCCCCCGCTCCCTTGGTAAGGGAGCGGGGGAGATAAAGGAATCTGGGGGACACCCCCAGACCCCTGGCAGAGGGGGTTGTGCCCCCTCTGCACTCCCCCAAATAACGGCTTTGAGATAGTTTCTAAGTGAGTTAGAGGAAGCGCGGAACCGAGGGGGCAAGGGATGCTGGTATAATGGCAAGGTGCTAAGGAGGTCAAGATGAGGGAACGATACGGGTGGCTCAACCCAGCACTGCTGGCGCTCACTGCCATGCTGATGGTGGCGGCCCTCTATATGATCTTTGTGTGGGTGCCGGATGAACGCCAACAGGGGCCTGTCTATCGAATCTTCTTCTTCCACGTCCCCGTGGCCTGGACCAGCTTTTTGGCGTTTTTTCTGGTGTTTATAGGCAGCATCCTCTATCTTTGGAAAAGGGACGAGAAGTATGACATCTTCGCTCATTCGGCTGCGGAGCTGGGGGTGGTCTTCGCCAGCCTGATGCTGATAAGCGGCTCCATTTGGGCTAAGCCCATATGGGGCGTCTGGTGGATCTGGGAGCCTCGCCTGACCACCTCGCTAATCCTCTGGCTTATATACGTCGCCTATCTGATGGTGCGGATGTATGCCACAGGCCCAGGACAGGGGGCCAGGTTCGCCGCTATCCTGGGGATCATAGGCTTCATCGATGTGCCAATAGTCTACTTCTCGGTCATCCTGTGGCGGACCATACACCCCCAGCCCTTGGTCGCCCCTGGCGACATGGGGCTTGAGCCTTCGATGATTATCACTCTCAATGTTTGTGTATTAACATTCACCTTGCTCTTCATTTACCTGCTGCGGGAGCGAATAGGGCTACGCCGCATGGGCTACGAGATGGAACAGCTCCGCCAGCTAGGCCGTTCTTAGGAGGCTCTCATTTCAAAATTAAGGATGATACAAGCCTTGATGAAACCCGCTCATGGTTCGACAGGCTCACCACGAGCGGAGGAATGTTCGTTCGTCCTGAGCCTGTCGAAGGACAAAGTGGCTGACTTTTGAAATGAGTGGGAGGACAAAGGTGCAGAACTTTCCTTACCTGTTCGCCGTGTACACTATCATATGGATCGCCTTTTTCATCTACGCCTTTTTCATGAACAGCCGAATTAGGGAGCTGAAGCGGGAGATAGCGGACCTGCGGGAGGAGCTGAAGGAGCGTCCAGTCCAGCAGGTGCCTGTGGCCCCCCCTGCGCCCAAGCGCCCAGACAGTTAGCGCCGCATGCAAGTTTCTCGGCAAAACCTGAGTGGCAGCTCCCATGCCATTCTCACGAAAATGTCATTCTGAGCCGCCAGGCGAACACCCCCTCTAGCTCCCCCTCTTAGGCCTAAGAGGGGGAGAAGAAAAAAGACCGGTTTCAGGGGGACACCCCCTGAAACCCCTGGCCCCGACCCGTCGGGGCACCCTCCACTTTGGTGAGACTTACCAAGGCCTATACATGAAGCCAATCTTGAGGGGGATGCTAAGAGGGCTTCGCCCCCTTGTCGGGGGTCTGGGGGTGTCCCCCAGTACTCTTCTTTTTCCCCTTCCCGGAAAGATCCTGTCCTGAGCGAAGTCGAAGGAAAGGGGGACACAGGGGGATGGTTCAGAAGTTATCGAATAACTTCCTTGTATTTGTAATTGATGCTCCCGAAAAGTTTGTGTTATAATTCGCAAGCTCAAGCGAGGGGCCTATGGACAAAAACCGATGGGTAGGTTCCCTCAGATATATCGGCATTGGCTGGTACATAGCCACATGCATTGTTGTGGGAATACTGGCAGGGGTGTGGCTGGACGGCAAGGTGGGGTTGGCCCCCTTGTTCACTTTAGTTGGGCTGTTTCTTGGGTTGGCTGCTGCTTTTTGGGGTGTGTACAGGACCCTTTTTCCGACCAGAAAATCATAGGAGCGTAAAAGCGGCCTAATGAAGAACATCGTCATAGCGGGCGGCCTGGTAGCAGCCCTTAGTATCCCAGGCGCCTTTTTCCTTCGCGTTGACAGACCTCACATTGTTCTTCCAGCCGAGGGCCTTTTTCACGTAGCTGGCTTTGTAATAACAAACACCATGCTTTCAGCATGGGTTACCCTATTGGTGCTGACCGTGGTTTTTCTCCTCGCCATTCGAAAACGGGACCTGGTTCCCTCGGGAATGCAGGCCTGGGTGGAGGGCTACACCGAAGCCATGTTAAGCCTCGTCGAAGGTGTCGCTGGCAAGGCCTGGGGCAGGCGCTTCTTCCCCCTCGTCGCCACCATATTCTTGTTCGTGATCACCAACAACTGGCTGGGGCTTTTACCGTGGGTTGGCCCCTCCGTTTATATCTCTGAAGAGGTGGTAAAAGAGGGCCATGCCGAGATCCTGCACTTACCTTTGTTTCGCAACCCCAATTCTGACCTGAACACCACCTTGGGGCTGGCCCTACTCGCCATGATCATGGTGCAGTACTGGGGTATCCGGGCCAATGGGCTACCGCGATACATCGGCAAGTTCGTCAATGTACACGGTCCGATAAACTTCTTCGTAGGTATACTGGAGCTCATCAGCGAGGTGGCTCGCGCCATCGCCTTTACTTTCCGACTATTTGGGAACATGTTCGCCGGCGAGGTGCTTCTGCTAATAATGACCTCCCTGATATCAGTCTTGTTCTTCATGCAGATTTTCTATGCTCTGGAGGTCTTCGTAGGGTTCGTCCAGGCCCTGATCTTCGCCATGTTAACCCTGGTCTTTGCCACCATGGCGGTAGCGGGGCATGGCGAAGGAGAGGAGCATAAAGAACATTAAGCAAAAGAGCTTGGACATTAAACAAAGAGGCATAATTAAAAGGAGGGTGTTGATATGGATCCACAAGCGGCTAAGTTAATCGGGGCCGGCTTGGCAATGGGCCTGGGGGCTATAGGGCCTGGTATAGGGATTGGGCTGCTAGCTGGACGAGCGATGGATGCTATTGGACGCAATCCTGAAGCTCAAGGGGCAGTACAGACCAACATGATTCTTGGTATGGCCTTCGCCGAGGCCATCGGAATCTACGCCCTGGTGGTAGCGCTGATCCTGAAGTTCGTCTAGTCCTCCCAGCCTTCTATTCGGCGAGGATCAGAGGAGAGAGACTTGGAAGCACTGGGTATAAATCCGCAGGGGTTGATCGTACAGATCATCAACTTCACTCTGCTCTTCGTGCTGCTCCGCCTCACCGTCTACAAGGTCCTGGTGGGCCTGATTGATAAGCGGAACGCGCGCATCAAGGAGAGCATGGACCAGGCAGAGGCTGTAAGGAAGCAAGCGGCTGAGGCAGAGGAGAACATCAAGAAGCAGTTGGATACGGCACGCCAGGAGGCTCAAGCCCTGATAAACCAGGCAGGCCAGATCAGGGAAAGGCTCATCGAGGAGGCCAGGGCGGATGCGCGGCGGCAGAACGAAACGGACCTTGAACGCGCTCGGGCCGCCATCCAGAGAGAACGGGACGATGCCATAGACCAGGTCCGGAAAGAGTTCGCAGAGCTTACCGTCCTGGCCGCAGAGCGGGTGATCCACAAGTCCCTGGACCCAGCGACCCATCGGGAGCTTATCGAAGAGGTCCTGAAAGAGAGCGGAAACCTCCAGGGAGGAAGCAGGTAGGCATGCCCGCCAAACGCGGCGCATCAGCGCGTCGGCATGCCCAGGCAGCCTACCATCTGGCGTTGGCCGAAGGTCAGCTAGACCGCTGGTTGGAGGAACTTAGAGCCGTGTCCGCCATCTTCTCCGATGCCACGGTCAAGTCCCTGCTAGAGGACCCCAAAGTGCCAGTCACGGAGAAGCTCGGGGTGCTTCAACAGAGCCTTGCAGGGTTTCACCCGCTGGTCCTTAATCTAGCACAGCTTTTGGTGGCAAAAGATCGAGCGGCCCTTGCCACCGCCATCTCCGATGAGTTCGAAAGGCTGGTGGATGCCCATCATGGCCTGGAACGGGTGGAGGTAACCACCGCGATACCGCTGGAGCCTGTGGAGATAGACGGGATTAGCCAGCGTATCTCTCGGGCCATTAGCAAAGGAGTGAAGCTCTCGGCACAGGTGGAGCCATCAATAGGTGGAGGCATTATCGCCCGCATCGGCGACCGCATTCTGGATGGGAGCATCAGGGCCAAGCTTCAAGAGCTCAAGAGGAGCCTCGTGGCAGCCAGATGACCCGGAAGTGCGAATCGAGGGCGGGTGGGTTAGAAGGAAGGCGCTCGTCAAGAATAGACAAAGTAGCGTTTAATAAGGGGTTACAAGTCCCGACATGTCGGGATTGACGGGGGTCTGGGGGTGTCCCCCAGATTCAGCTTAAGCCCCCTTCCAGGAAAGGAAGGGGGATGGGGGATGGTTCAAAGCATCTCAGACGCTCTCCACAAAGCTCTTAGGAGGTAACACATGGCAGTCCGTTCGCAAGACATCGCCGAAATCATAAAGAGGCAAATCCAGCAGTTCGGCACCACCGTCAGCATGGTGGACGTGGGCACCGTGGTGGAGGTGGGAGACGGCATAGCCCGCATTCACGGCCTATCCGGGGTGAAATATAGCGAGCTGCTCTCATTCCCCAACGATATCATGGGCCTGGCGCTCAACCTGGAAGAGGATACAGTCAGCGCCATCATCCTGGGTAATGGTGAGCTTATAAAGGAAGGGGACGAGGTCCGTTCCACATCCAGGATCGTGGAGGTGCCTGTTGGCGAAGGCCTCATCGGCAGGGTGGTGGATCCCCTGGGACGACCTATAGACGGGAAGGGGCCTGTACGGCATGAAAAGACCCGCCCCGTAGAGAGAGTGGCTCCAAACGTGGTTACTCGAATGTCTGTGGATACACCTGTTCAAACTGGGATCAAGGCCATAGACGCCATGATACCCATAGGCAGGGGACAGCGAGAGCTCATCATCGGCGACCGCTCTACCGGAAAGACGGCTATAGCCCTCGACGCCATAATCAACCAGAAAGGGGGCGACCTCACCTGCATTTACGTGGCCATAGGGCAGAAGGCAGGGAAAGTGGCCCAGACAGTAGCAGCCCTGGAGGAGCGCGGCGCTATGGTGCATACCATAGTGGTAGCGGCCAATGCCTCCGACTCCGCGGCCTTACAGTACCTGGCCCCCTACGCCGGCTGCGCCATAGGCGAGGAGTTCATGGAGCAGGGCAAGGATGCCCTAATCATTTACGACGACCTCTCCAAGCACGCCTGGGCATATCGCCAGGTCTCCCTCCTGCTGCGGCGACCTCCGGGCCGAGAGGCATACCCGGGGGATGTCTTTTACCTGCACAGCCGGCTTCTGGAGCGGGCCGCCAAGATGGCAACAGAGTTCGGTGGCGGCTCCCTTACCGCTCTCCCTATCATCGAGACCCAGGCTGGCGACGTGTCCGCATACATCCCCACCAACGTTATTTCGATAACTGATGGCCAGATCTATCTGGAAACGGACCTATTTAACACGGGCATACGGCCTGCCATCAACGCTGGCCTTTCCGTATCTCGCGTGGGTGGCGCTGCCCAGCGGCGGGCCATGAGGCAAGTCGCCGGGAGGCTTCGTCTGGACCTGGCCCAGTTTCGGGAGCTGGCAGCCTTTGCCCAGTTCGGCACCGCGGACCTGGACCGCTCCACTCGTAACCAGCTAGAGCGGGGCCTGCGCATTACCGAGGTCCTCAAGCAACCCCAATACGCTCCGGTAACGCTGGAAAAGCAGGTTATGGTCCTTTATGCGGTGGTGAACGGCTTCATGGATGACGTGCCAGTGGACAAGGTGCAGAGCTTTGAAACCGCCTTTCACCGCTTCATGGAGACGACTCACCCCGAGATTGGGCAGGCCATTATCCGAGATAGAGAGATCAAGCCCGAGGCCACTGAGGCGCTCCGGCAGGCCATCGGCGAGTTCAAGAAGACGGTGCCCTACTAGAAGTTAACAAACCCGGTATGCAGGTTTTTAACGGAGAAAATTGAGCCCTCTCATATGGTTCCCTTCGACGTGGCTCAGGGTAAACTAGGCTCACCATGAGCGGGCCTAAAATGGCACCTAAGACACAACGGAATAATCTTGCACACGGGGTTAACTAGCTTGGCAAAGAAAAGGAAGGTTCAGGAAACCTAAGGTTTCCTGGCGGGGTATTAGGGGTGTCCCCTAATACTTTCACTTACCCCCTTCTCCCATGTGTGGGAGAAGGGGGCAGGGGGATGAGGGAAGATGCCTAGCATAAGAATGATCCGGAGACGGATACGTAGCGTCCAGAACACCGCCAAGATAACCAAGGCCATGTCGATGATCGCCGCATCCAAGATGCGGCGGGCCCAGCAGAAGGCCCTGGCTGCCCGTCCCTACGCTGAGAGGATGCGGGATGTCCTGGCGGACCTGGCGGCCCAGTCCAGTGCTGAATGGGACCTTCCGGCTCTTCTCTTACCTCGGGAGGAGATAAGGCGGGTAGAGGTGATCCACATCACACCCGATAGGGGCCTCTGCGGCGGACTGAATGCCAACCTCAATCGCCGTGCCACGGCCTTCCTTCTGGAACTGACTGCGCCCGCGAGCATCGTAGCCGCAGGGAAAAAGGGGAGGGACTTCATGGTCCGCTACGGCAGGGAGGTGCGGGCGGAGTTCACTAATTTGACAGACAACCCCACCATCCTGGACGTGGCCCCTATCGCCAGGATCGCCATAGACGACTACGTGAGCGGCCACGCCGACCAGGTGCACCTCGTGTATTCCCAGTTCGTGAGCACCATGGTGCAGCGCCCTATCCTTAGACAGCTATTGCCCATACAGCCCGCCGAAATCGAAAGGCGACAGGCTGTCGGGTATATCTATGAGCCGGACATGCTCGCCGTCTTGCGGGAGCTATTGCCCAGGTTCGTCGAGATGCAGCTCTATCACGCCCTGGTGGAGTCCATCGCCAGCGAGCAGTCGGCCCGTATGGTAGCGATGCGGAGCGCCACCGATGCTGCCCTGGATATGATTGGCGGCCTGACCCTTATGCTCAACAAGGCGCGCCAGGAGAGCATCACCAAGGAGCTACTGGACATCGTCGGCGGGGTAGCGGCTCTGGAATGAAGAGGAGGCGATCGTGAGCTCCTTCTTCCACTATAACATTAGATATACACCCTTAGATACCGTCAATGTAATGTTTTCCGGATTTGACTCTTTTAACGAGATATTGACGGTGCTCGCGGGCGACGGCTGGGGTTCATCCAATCAGATTAGCCTTTATTTGGAAGAAGATAACAACAGAATAAAAACAGAAGATGCTTATCTCACCAAGCCTAGAGGACTAATTTCAAACGCTGTTCCTCGTCTTCACGTAAGATTCTGGCAAAACACTACCAACGTCATGGCATGTGCACATCGGGAGAGGGCTTTTCACATCATTAGAGGGGTCGATTTATTTGACGCGGGCAAGCTCGCTATTGAGAATGCCTTTATGCAAGCCAACCAGCGCGCTGGCCGCGTTGTGTACTTAATTAGCCATAACCAGATAAAGGTGACAACCCCCGTTGTCGATCCTCCCTCTGATGGCTATGCCACCATGATCACGAAGATATGATGAGATGTTTTATACTTATCGTGAGTAAAGATGGTGACACAAGAAGAACTAAGCGCCCTAACCGATGCTTTTTATAAGTTTGGCAGCAGAAGGGCAATAGTATTTGTGTCGGATGTTGTTACACCCGTTCAAATACTGTATTCGCCTGACTCGATGGAAATCAGAGAGTTAGTTGATGCCCCCAGAATCATCCGATTGGGACCCAATGGGACGGCAGAGGCCCTTATAAGGGGAAAATTACAAAAGTTGGAAGAAAAAGTGGCTCGCACCTTCAACATTTACAGATTCTTTGATCCCCGCGTTGTAGGAAGAGGCCTGGATGGAGACAAGGCCAATTGGCAATATATAGAACCTAATGGAGCATGGCTAGGTAGTGTTGACATACTAATGGCTGCTCAGAAGTCAAACTTCGCTTTGAATGAAGAGCTATTAGAGTGGCTAAGAGAACGCAAAATGAAGACTAAACGGCCCGTCGAGGCGGTTTTGCTTGAAATGAATTTGCTCGAGATGAGCCTATTTGAGTTTAATGCAGGACCAGTGACTTTAGGGGACAAATTTACCCTTAGATTCACCACCCAATGACAATACAACATCACGTTTCGGCAAGTAACTTTGGAGGATGTAATGGCTAAAGGGAAAGTAGTACAAGTAATTGGCACGGTGGTGGATGTGGGGTTTCCGCCCGAGGAGCTGCCGGCGCTGTTCAATGCCATTGAGATACCGCGCCCCGAGGGCACAAAGCTGTTGCTGGAGGTGGAGCAGCACATCGGCAACAACTGGGTGCGCTGTCTGGCCATGGGGCCCACTGAGGGGCTGGAGAGGGGTGCCGAGGCGACGGACACAGGGCAGCCCATATCTGTCCCCGTAGGCGAAGCAACCCTGGGCAGGCTCTTCAACGTGGCAGGCGAGCCTCTGGACAACCTGGGGACTGTAAACGCCACCGAGCGCTGGCCTATTCATCGCCCGCCTCCTCCCTTTGATCAGCAGGAGACTACCACGCAAATGTTAGAGACGGGGCTCAAGGTCATTGACCTTGTTACGCCCTTCACTCGGGGGGGCAAAATCGGAGCCTATGGCGGGGCTGGCGTAGGCAAGACGGTCATCATAATGGAGCTCATCCGCAACATTGCCACTGTCCATAAAGGCTTCTCCGTTTTCGCAGGCGTTGGGGAGCGCTCTCGCGAGGGCAATGACCTTTGGCACGAGATGCAAGCCTCAGGCGTCATTAAGAATACTGTTCTTGTTTTCGGCCAAATGAACGAGCCGCCGGGAGTTCGTGGCCGCATCGGCCTCACAGGACTCACTATGGCAGAGTATTTCCGAGACATGCATGGGCAGGACGTTCTCCTTTTCATCGATAACATCTACCGCTATATCCTGGCGGGAATGGAGATATCAGCTCTTCTGGGGCGCATGCCCTCGGCGGTAGGCTACCAGCCTACTCTGGGTACTGAGATGGGCGATCTGGAGGAGCGCATTACCACTACCAAGCGCGGCTCCATCACCTCCTTTCAGGCGATCTACGTGCCGGCGGACGACTATACAGACCCCGGCATCGTTACCACCTTCGGGCACCTAGATGCAGTCATCGCCCTGGAGCGCTCCATCGCCGAGCAGGGCCTGTATCCCGCCGTGGACCCGCTCTCTTCCACCTCCCGAATCCTCAGCTCCGATTTTGTAGGTGCTGAGCACTATGAGGTGGCCCGGGGAGTGCAGAGGGTGCTGCAACGCTACAAGGACCTACAAGACATCATCGCCATCCTGGGCATCGAGGAGCTATCGGAGGAGGACAAGGTAACGGTGGCACGTGCTCGCCGTATCCAGCGCTTCCTGTCGCAGCCTATGTTCGTGGCGGAGGCCTTCACAGGAACACCTGGCAAGTACGTGCCTGTGAAGGAGACGGTGAAGGGCTTCAAGGAGATCCTGGAAGGCAAGCACGACGACCTGACGGAGCAGGCCTTCTACATGGTGGGCACCATCGAGGAGGCTCGCGAGAAGGGCGAGCGCCTAGCAGCCGAAGCCAGGTAGAACTATAAGGCGGTCAGCCGCTACCTTCCGTAAATTCGCTGTTTTTTCATAGAGGGGCTTCCTGGCAACATGGAAATTGTGCTGTCTATTTTGGCCGGCCTCGGTGGCGGGAGCATTCTAACCTGGTGGCTTACCCAGAGATTTGGCCTGGAAATCGCCCACCGCCATGCCATCATCGAGGAGCACACGAAGAAGCTGCATGAATATGTAGAAGTATATTATCTCAAGCTAACTTCATTGGAACGAGCCCTTGCCGGCGTTTTGCAGGGCATCCTCCTTCTACTTCGGAGCGGCCAGGTTCCGACTCAAGATGAGCTTGACCTGTCACTTTGGCTCTATGCTCGATTGGCAAAACACGAGGAAGAGTGGTACCAAAATGCAACCGCCTTAATCTTGCTGAGGGATGATACAGGTGAAGAACTAATCGGGAGATTGAACAGAGATAAAGACGAAATCTTCCTGAAGACAACCGGATTAACTACTCTTGAAGAAGCAACACTCCGGCTTCAGATAAATCCTCACGAGACTTTGCCAGAATTTACCGCTAAGCTCAACCAATATCCACTTCTAAAAGGGATCTCCGCCAAATATCGCCTTGCCTTCCAGCAACCTGCAAGCGGGCAAACCTTAGATTCACTAAACACCTTTATCACGCATCTAGCTTGTGTGGCCGAGATTTTCGGCTTTGAGATAAACATGTGTTATAAGGCGTGGTACGGGAAAAATCCTGCAAGGCCAGCTTTCGACGGTGAGCAGGTTGCGTTGATCAAGGCTATCCTGAAAAGCCTAATAGACGAAAGGGAAAATCTAGCGGCTGAGAAAACCCTTCGGACTGAGGATTTAGAGATGTATAAGGACAGGATTGGACGATATAAGGAGAGGATCGGGATCAGCTAGAACCGATATCCAGCTACTTTGGCTTGACACCTACACGGTCCATTAACATACTCCTATGACTGATTTATCCTGTTTTAATCATATTCTAGCATGGGAGCCTCGTCAAGGACTTGCTAGAACGGCCTGAGAAAGAAGTAGCCCACCAGCTCCCGCATGTTGTTGGTGAAAACCACCACACCCAGAACAATCAGCAGCGCCCCTGAGCCGTAGGTCGAGAAGCGCACCCACCGCATGTGGCTCTTGATGAAGCGGCTCAGCCCTGAGGTGAAAAGTCCAAAGGCCAAAAAGGGGAGCATCATCCCCAGAGAGTAAGACAGCAGCAAAGAGCTTCCT
>Ga0185320_11201995_pt1 | contig 13473 bp, 12 predicted proteins | sample OV2TP2_FD_128023 | JGI IMG/M metagenome (GOLD analysis project Ga0185320, IMG submission 128023) | Hot spring microbial communities from Beatty, Nevada to study Microbial Dark Matter (Phase II) - OV2 TP2 (SPADES assembly) (version 2) | ecosystem: Environmental > Aquatic > Thermal springs > Hot...
TGTCAAGCCTATTGGGTACTTCAACCCAGACTTTGGAACTTCTGCAGAGGACCGGATAATAGATATGATCACAGATGAGGCTCATATAAAAGGAGGCAAGTTAACACTTTACTTTCAGCACCTACCAGTGCAAGCTCTTTCCTTAGAAAAATTCGTAGCATGGGCACAGAGCATCCTGCGTAAGTTAAGCGTTTGGGAAAAGTACCAGCAGGAAAAGAAGAAGTCCGAGCCACAGATAAGCATGGACCATGGAATATTATCTGTGATAATAGATGTGAATTTCGATAAACCAACCGAACTTACCAAGAATGGACTGGGTAAAGCATTAGATGGCATACTTGCAGATCTGCGTAACAGACAGATGATATGATATAAAAGATTTATTAGAACTAGAAATGGTGCAGCTATTCTCCTATTTCCTTCTTCCAGTCTGCCCTTATTCCAGGTCTGCCAGCAAGCCTTTGCAAATAGTTGTAAGCTGATATACCAGCCTTAGCACCTTCTCCTCCTGCAACTATGACTTGCTTGTATGATATGTTTGTGGCATCACCGGCAGCAAAAATTCCAGGATGGGATGTCTCGCAGAGCTCGTTAATCTCGATCTCACCTTTTGGATTTGTCTTGACCAGATGCTTCACGAATTCAACATTTATCATTGAACCCATTTCAACAAAAAGACCATCAACAGTTATCTCACGCAGATTCCCTTCAGAATCCTTTACCACCAACGCTTGCAAAACTGCGTTGCCCTTTAATTCGACTATCTCTGAATTGGAAATCTGCTCAACATTATCATTCTTTTCCAAGGCAGCAATCATATCCTTGTCACCAGCCATCTTACTCGTTCTATAGATTACATACACCTTCCTTGCTATCTTGCTCAAAAGTAACGCAGACTCTACCAAATACGAACCAACGCCAACGGTAGCAGCCACCCTGCCATGGTAAAACGGTGCAGAAGATCTGGTAGAGTAATGGACGCCCTTATTTACCAACAACTTTTCATTTTCAAAGCCAAGTTCCCTCGGTATCTTGCCTATCGCAAGAACCAGTGCCTTGCAATTAAGCTCTCTGTTGGGTGTTTTAATTATGAAACTATGGTCTTCGGTTTGTTCTATAGATCGGACAAAATCGAACAAAACCGTGCCGCCATAATTAGACACCTGATTTTCAAGCGTTCTTGCAAGAAGGTCGCCGCTTGTGAGCATAAGACCCGGGTAATTTTGCAGATTAGGAGTTAGATTCAACTGACCGCCCAGATCCTGCGATATAACAAGTGTTTGTACCTTCTGCCTTGATGCGTATAATGCTGCTGTAAGTCCAGCAACTCCAGCTCCAATTATGATAACATCATATACGTCTGCCATACCCGTTGTAGAACCAACTACAATGAATTAAATTTTGTTATCGAATGCGCCTAACCATTTAATATCATACACTAGCAGTAACGCATCTTATCGATTGAACATAAGTCTTGTGCACACGCCCAAGAACTCGAACATCTCATTTGAGTTCAGCTTCGACCTTCCCTCCCTCCTGTCAACAAACGTTATTGGCAGCTCGCAGATCCTGCACCCTAGCTGTTTCAGCTTGCAAAGCATCTCTATCTGAAATGCATAACCGCCTGATCGTATTGCATCAATATCTACACGGCGCAAACAATTATCGCTGTAAGCTCTGTACCCGCTTGTAACGTCTCTTACATCCAAACCGCACATGAGTCTAGCAACAGCGTTTGCTGTTGAGCTTACAGATTTTCTATAATATCCCCAGCCAACTACTGTGCCATCATCAACACGCCTGCTCCCAACAACAACGTCATTACCCTTTGCAATCATCCTTACCATACTCGGTATGTACTTCGGATCGTGCGAATTATCAGCATCCATCTGGACAATTACAGTTGGGTCAAACCTGTCAAGCGCATATTTGAAACCATCTTTATACGCAGAGCCGAGCCCCGCCTTTCCTTTCCTATGCAATACAGAAATATTGCCGTACCGCTTTCCAAGCTGCTCCGCAACCAGACCAGTGCCATCGGGTGAATCATCATCCACGATCACAACAAGCGACTTCATGTTCATACTGTCCAAAATGTCCTCTAGAGACTCCAGCAATACAGGCAAGTTTTCGTGCTCATTGTATGTCGGTATGACCACTGCAAGGTGCTGCAATTTATATGCATATGAATGACTTGATAGAAAAACGTTTTCTTCACTTTCCAGTATAGCATGCTCAAAATAATAAAAAGTGAGGTTAATGCTGAGGCAATGCCTTCAGTATCTGGTTCTTTCTGCTTACTGCTATAATCGCACCTACAGCTGCTGCCAATACAAGCGCTGCAAGAATGCCGAATTCTGGAACCACTACTGTACCGATGATCTCGATCTCCTCAGCTCCAGCAGGAACTGGTATAGTTAGTGTTCTCTCTGTGGAAGTTGTATCTGTTTCGTCAAAGTCTGCTTCATCGCCGTCAACAAGCACAATGAAATCATCATCGTCGCCATTTATTCTGGCATCTATCAGCTGTCTTGGCAATGTTATCGTCAGCTCGCCATCTTGGTCTGTTGTACTTACCGATATGATTATGCTTGTAAAGTCTGGATCGACTTCAATGCTACGTATGCTTCCATTTGACAGTGAAGCCTTTACATTGAAAACGTTGCCTTCAAACTCTACTCTTATTGTACCTGTTGGAACTCCTACTCCGCCTGTAAACTCAAATGTTGTTTGCACGCTCTGCCCAGAGTATGTTGCCTTGACAACGTATGCGCCGTTTATTCCTAGCTTGCCTCCAACCTTGAACTCGAACATATATGTTCCATCAGAATTTGGTGTTGGCTGTCCTATTGTGTACATCGTATTTCTTGGATTGAATACCTGTATCGCAACTGGCACGCCCTCTAGAACGGCAGGGACTGTTCCAGTTACTCGTATGGTTTCTCCTGCTGCAAAACTTGTTTTATCCACCTTGACGGTCAATGCTCCAGCTTGGGAATATGCAACTTGCGGAACCACGAATGTTAGAGATGCGACCAGCACAGCAACTATAGCGTATCTTGCGTAACGCATATTATTCATGCTCCACCGACCTATATTCCTCTTACTATATATCCTTTTATTATATGGCTAGTGATTGTTGCAAGCTCGATCTGCAGATGTTATCCACGAAGTATGAAATTAGCCCCATAAGATTTATATAATAACATCAAAGTAAAGTATAACTTTGGGTTTGAATCTCATGAATTGTTTGTCAGCAGATGCTATTATTAGGGGGTCATAGTTATGTCAGATAAGTCAAAACAGAATTTCGATGTTCTGAAACATGTATATGTGCCTAAACACGAGATATTGCCAAAGAAAGAGGCCGATGAAGTTCTGGTCAAGTATAATGCAAAACACGCCCAGTTGCCTTTCATATTCTTGAGCGACCCAGCTTTAAGAGAGTTGGGTGCAAAACCTGGTGATATTATTAAGATAACAAGAAAGAGTCCCACTGCTGGAGAGAGCATCTATTACAGGTATGTAGTGGAGGGATAGAAGATGGAGAAGCTCGGCCTAGATATGTGGCCAATAATCTATGATACTCTACGAAGAGAAGGCGTTGCAAGGCAGCACCTCAATTCTTACAACGAATTCATCGAACGAGGATTTCAGAGCATAATAGACGAAGTCAACGAAGTGGAGATAGAGACTGCAGAGTATCCATACAAGATAAAGCTCGGCAAGATAAAGCTGCAACAGCCTAGGATAATGGAACTTGATGGATCTATAACACATGTTGCACCGATGGAAGCCAGATTACGAAATCTAACCTATGGAGCGCCGATAATGTTAGAGTGTGGTGTTGTTGAAGATGGCAAGATCCTTGAATCAAAGTTCATACACATAGGCGATATGCCTGTCATGGTAAAGTCCAACGCATGTATCTTGCACAACCTGCCTGAAAATAGGCTTGTAGAATATGGCGAAGATCCTAGGGATCCTGGAGGTTACTTCGTAATCAATGGGTCCGAACGTGTTATAGTTGGACTTGAGGATCTTTCGTACAACAAGATAATAGTCGACTATGAAGAAACTAGTGGTGCCCTAGTTTACAAGGCGAAGGTATATTCATCGATCGTTGGCTATCGAGCAAAACTTGAGCTCGTTATGAAACAGGAAGGCTCGATAGCAGCAAAAATCCCTGGTTCTCCAGTTGATATTCCATTGGTAACACTCATGCGTGCATTGGGTTTGGAATCAGACAAGGAGATCGCTGATGCGGTATCGCTGAAACCAACGATCCAGGACGAACTGGAGCCATCGTTTGAAAAGGCTGGCGAGGTTGCAACAAGCAAAGAAGCTGTTGTCTACATAAGCAAAAGAATTGCACCTGGCATGCTGGAAGAGTTCCAGATCAAGAGGGCGGAAACTTTGCTTGACTGGGGTTTGTTGCCTCATCTGGGCAAGAGCCAAGAGAACAGGCAGGAAAAGGCATTATTCCTAGGGGAATCTGCATGCAAGTTGATCGAACTAAAATTAGGCTGGGTCGATCCCGATGATAAAGATCATTATGGAAATAAGGTGATCAAGTTTGCTGGACAGATGCTTGCAGATCTGTTCAGAACTGCTTTTAGAAACCTGGTAAGGGATATGAAATATCAATTGGAGCGCTCTGGGCAGAAGCGCGGAATAAGTGCTGTTGCAGCTGCTGTAAGGCCTGGTATAATAACTGACAAACTCAACAACGCAATTGCAACTGGAAATTGGGGTAGGGGTAGAGTTGGTGTTACACAGCTACTTGATAGAACAAACTATCTTTCCACGATAAGTCACCTGAGAAGGGTTCAGTCGCCCCTGAGCAGGAGCCAGCCGAACTTCGAAGCAAGAGACCTGCACCCCACACACTTTGGCAGGATATGCCCAAACGAGACACCTGAAGGATCGAACTGCGGTCTGGTAAAGAACCTTGCGTTATCAGCTGTTATATCTGTTAGTGTTCCAACTGCAGAAGTGGTTGAGAAACTTTATGAGTTAGGCGTGGTGTATGTTACCGACGCAAAAGACCAGTTGAAGGAAAACGGCGGCAGAGTCTTTGTTGATGGACGACTTATTGGCTATGCAGAAGATGGCAATGAACTTGCACAGACATTGAGATCGTTAAGGCGAACTGGCAAACTGCATCCACATATAGGGGTTTACTCCTACACACCAAAGATTACAAATGCAACGAGCAGGATATACATCAACTGCAATGCTGGCAGGGTTTTGAGGTCACTGATAATTGTAAAAGATGGCAGGCCATTAGTCAACGAAGAGATACTGGAGAAGATCACGAAGAAGTTCCTGTCTTGGCACGACCTCTTATCGATGGGCATAATCGACCTTATCGATGCCAATGAAGAGGAGAACTGCTACGTTTCACTTGACACTGCAAGCGTAACGAAGAAGCATACGCATGTCGAGATATTCCCGTCTGCGATACTTGGAGTTGCAGCATCGATAATTCCTTACCCTGAACATAATCAGTCACCTAGAAATACATACGAATCTGCTATGGCAAAGCAATCGCTAGGTTTCTCTACGCCTGTCATGAACTTCAGCACGTATGTAAGGCAGCACTTCATGCTTTACCCCCAGGTTCCAATGGTGAACACAAGGGCGATATCATTGCTTGGCTTGGAAGAGCGACCAACTGGGCAGAACTGCATAGTTGCTGTCTTGCCATTCGAAGGTTACAACATAGAAGATGCCATAGTGATCAACAAGTCATCTGTTGATAGGGGTCTGGGAAGAACATTCTTCTATCGAGTGTATGAGGCAGAGGCAAAGCAGTACCCTGGAGGGATGAGGGACAACTTTGAGGTCCCTGCAAGCGAGGCCAACATTAGAGGCTATCGTGGGGAAAAGGCATACAGGTTGTTGGAAGCTGATGGTGCTATAATGCATGAATCAGTTGTAACTGGCGGCGATATATTGATTGGAAGAACAAGCCCTCCGAGGTTCATGGAGGAGTACAAGGAGTTTGAAGTGAAGGGACCGTACAGGAGGGACACAAGTGTTGGTGTAAGACCGTCTGAAATTGGCGTAGTTGATACTGTAGTAATGACACAGTCACATGAAGGGGGTAAGATGTTCAAGGTCAGGGTTAGGGACATGCGCATTCCAGAAATTGGCGACAAGTTTGCATCGAGGCATGGACAGAAGGGAGTTATTGGAATGCTGGTCAACCATGAAGATATGCCGTATACAGAAGATGGTGTAGTCCCAGACGTTATTATCAACCCACATGCATTTCCGTCAAGAATGACTGTTGGGCAGTTCATGGAGTCTGTGACAGGGAAGGCAGCTGCAGTAAGGGGGCAGCTCGTAGATGGTTCTGCATTTGTTGGCGACAAGTTGGATGATGTCAAGGACGCGTTGGAAAAGTACGGTTTCAGGTACAGCGGGAAGGAAACTATGTACGATGGAAGGACTGGCAGAAAGTTTCCAGCTGATGTATTCATAGGCGTTGTGTATTACCAGAAGCTGCACCACATGGTTGCAGATAAGATTCATTCAAGGGCGCGGGGGCAAGTACAGATGCTTACAAAGCAGCCAACAGAGGGAAGGGCAAGAGGTGGCGGTCTCAGGTTTGGGGAGATGGAGCGCGACTGTCTTATCGCATACGGTGCGTCTATGATGCTTAAGGACAGGTTGCTAGAAGAGTCAGACAAGGCAGAGATATATGTCTGCGAAAGATGTGGTCTGCTTGCATTCTACGACATAAAGCAGAGAAGGTACGTTTGTAAAGTATGCGGCGACAAGGCAAAGGTTTCATCTGTAATAATCGCATATGCCTTCAAGCTTTTGCTGCAGGAGATGATGAGCCTTAACGTTGCTCCAAGATTGCTGGTGAAGGACAAGGTGTAGGGTATGGTGGAAGAGTCCGTAAAGATAATTGGTGGAATAAAGTTCTCGGTATGGTCCCCGAGCGAGGTAAGGAAGTATTCTGTTGCTGAGATCACTGCACCAGAAACCTACGATGAGGATGGCATGTCAGTGCAGGGAGGTCTGATGGACGGTCGCTTGGGCACTTTGGAGCCTGGGCAGAAGTGTGCTACTTGCGGTAACACATCTGCAAAATGTCCTGGGCACTTTGGGCACATCGAGCTTGCTGAGCCGGTTCTACACATAGCGTTTGTAGACAACATACACAAACTGCTTCTGGTAACATGCAGATCATGCAATAGAATAAAGCTGCCGCAGGAGGAACTTGATGTTTACAGGGCGAAACTTACAAGTGAGCAGGCATATGCAATCATTTCTAGAGAGAACATAAGAGGGGATATAATAGAAAAAGGAAAGAAGACCAAGACATGCCCGCACTGCGGAAAGCAGCAGTACGAAATTATATTTACAAAGCCCACGATGTTCGTAGAAAAGACAGATGTTGGGGAGAACAGGCTGCTCCCGATCACGATAAGAGAGAGACTTGTACATATTCTAGACGATGATCTGGTCCTTCTGGGTTACGATCCAAAGACAGCCAGACCAGAATGGTTCGTTCTGCAGGTTCTACCAGTTCCGCCAGTTACCGTTAGACCGTCGATCATACTGGAAACTGGTATAAGATCAGAGGATGATCTGACGCACAAACTTGTTGACATCATAAGGGTAAATCAGAGGTTGAAGGAGAGCAAGGAAGCTGGCACGCCGCCATTGATCGTGCAGGACCTTGTTGATCTCTTGCAGTACCACGTTACAACCTACTTCGATAACGAAGTGTCTGGAATACCGCAGGCGCATCATAGATCTGGAAGACCTTTGAAGACATTGACACAGAGGTTGAAGGGAAAGGAGGGAAGGTTCAGGGGCAGCCTTTCTGGCAAGCGTGTAGACTTTGCTAGCAGAACCGTGATATCACCAGATCCGAACCTAGACGTATCGGAGGTTGGTGTTCCTACAGATGTTGCCAAGAAACTTACCATACCGGAAACAGTTTCTGCATGGAACGTTGAAAGGCTAAAGCAGTTGATACTGAACGGGCCAAACAACTATCCAGGTGCTAATTACATAATCAGGCCAGACGGCGTAAAGATAAGGCTTGACTACGTTACTGATAGGCAACCGGTTGCCGATTCCCTCGCCCCAGGGTACATAGTTGAAAGGCATCTGTCTGATAGTGATATTGTTATGTTCAACAGACAACCATCGCTTCACAGGATGTCTATAATGGCTCACTTCGTCAGGGTTCTGCCATACAGAACCTTCAGGCTGCACCCTGCAGTCTGCCCACCGTACAACGCTGACTTTGATGGAGATGAAATGAACCTTCACGTTCCGCAGAGCAACGAGGCTAGAGCAGAAGCTATGCTTCTCATGCAGGTTCATGATCAACTGATATCACCAAGATATGGCGGTCCGATAATTGGGGGAATAAGAGACTTCATAACTGCGGCATACCTGCTCACCAAGGATGACACTTACCTAACGAAGGAAGAGTTTGCCAACTTGGCACTGATCGGAGGTTACAAAGGTCCATTACCAAAGCCCGAGAAGAGCAAGGAAGGTGTCAGGTATTATTCTGGCAAGCAGCTATTTTCGCTCTTCTTCCCGAAGGACTTTAACTACACCATTACATCAAAATGGTTGAAGAGCTCAAAGACAGGAGAGACAAAGGATGTTGTAATAAAGAATGGAGAACTTATCAGCGGGGTTGTTGACAAAGCATCTATAGGCGCAGAGGAGCCTGACAGCGTTCTGCACAGGATTGCAAAGGACTATGGAACAAGCTCGGCAAGAAATTTCCTGAACTCAGTGCTGGTCATGCTGAAGACTTTCATAACGCACAATGGGTTTACCTATGGGTATGACGATCTTATCTTGCCTGATACCGCAAGGAAGGAGATAAGCGGTATAATTCAAACTGCGTATGACAAGGTGTATGATCTAATCAAGCAGTACAAGGAAGGAAAGCTTGCACTAACAAGGGGTTTATCTGCCGAAGAGGCTCTTGAGCTTCACATAGTGAACGAGCTCGCCAGAGCAAGGGATAGAGCAGGAAGGGCGGCAGACAGGGCATTTCCAGATGACAATTCTGGAGTTATAATGGCGTCAACTGGTGCAAGGGGATCTACATTGAACATTGGACAGATGACAGCAGCGCTTGGACAGCAGTCCATTCGAGGTAAGAGGATCGAGAAAGGTTATCACAATAGAGCCTTATCCCACTACATGCCTAATGAAACCAATCCAGATGCGAAGGGCTTTGTAAAGTCAAACTACAGGGACGGTTTGAATCTCTTAGAATTCTTCTTCCATGCAATGGGCGGCAGGGAGGGTCTTGTCGATACAGCGGTCAGAACGCAGCAGAGCGGTTACATGCAGAGAAGGCTGATCAATGCGCTCGAACACCTTAAAATTGAATACGACCAGACGGTCAGAGACCCCCACGGCAACATCATACAGTTCCTTTACGGTGAAGACGGTATAGATCCTGCCAAGAGCGATCATGGTAGTGTAGTTAACATTGAAAGGCTTGTTGCATCAGAATCTGTTGTCGATGAAGGCAAGAAGGCGACTGATGCGGAGATCAGGGCAACAGTTAGCGGGTATGCAAAGCTGCTGAATCCAAAGATAATCGAGAGCCTAGAGGACGAGCTGAAGAAGAACAAGCTCAGCAAGAAAGGGGTAGAGAAAGTCTGCAAACGAACGCTCGAACTTGTTGATAGAGCTAGTGCTGAACCTGGAGAAGCTATTGGTGTTGTTACAGCGCAGTCGATAGGCGAACCCGGTACGCAGATGACACTTAGAACATTCCACTTTGCTGGTGTGAAAGAACGCAACGTTACACTTGGTCTGCCTAGGTTGATCGAACTCGTTGATGCAAGGAAGAAACCGGTTACACCGACGATGGACATCTATCTAAATCCAGATTTCAGCACGTCAAGGGAGAAGGCGCTGGAGATCGCTAGGGAGATACTGTTTACAAAGATAACCGACCTTGTTGAAAGGATGGAGACAGATTACAGGACGTTCTTGAAGTTCGCCCTCAGCAAGGAGAAGCTAGAGGAGCGTGGGTGTGACATGGAACTGGTGAGTAATATGCTGAAGACATCCAAGAAGAAACTCGATATAAGTGTAAAGGGAACAACCTTGACAGTAAAAAGCGCAACTGCAACTGATGTCCAGACGTTGATGACCTTGAGGGGCAAGATACTTAACACTAGGATAAAGGGCGTGCCAGAAATAGAGAGAGTAACTGTAGTTAAGCAGGGCGAGGAATGGATGATACAGACAGCTGGCTCAAACCTGCAGAAAGTGTTAAACGTTGAAGGCGTTGATCCGACAAGGACGGTAACGAACAACGTTTATGAGATCGCGGTTACGCTTGGCATGGAAGCTGCAAGAACTGCGCTGATAAAAGAGATCACTAATACCTTGGAAGAGCAGGGTTTGGAAGTTGACATGAGACATATCATGCTGGTTGCGGATCTGATGACATCGAAGGGTTATCTGCAGCAGATAGGAAGGCATGGTATTGCCGGCACAAAGACCAGTGTTCTCGCAAGGGCAGCCTTTGAAATTACCGTTCCAACTATAGCGCAGGCAGCGTTGAAAGGTGAAGTCGAAGCTCTTAGAGGGGTGACAGAAAATGTCATAGTTGGCTCAACGATTCCTGTTGGCACTGGTATGGTAGATCTGTATATGAAGGTTGATGAAAATGAGTAAGGTACTTGCAAAAGTTATCAAGGACGCAATATCAAGCAACAAGTGCAAGATAGGGCACAAGGAAGTGTTGCACACTGCAAAGAGTTCGAGGTTAATTGTTTGTTCAAACTCGCTTCCTGAAGATACAAAAAAGAAGATCGAAGAAACTGCAAGGTCAGCGCATATACCGATTTACAATTTCAATGACACATCAATGCAGCTGGGGAGATTGTGCAACAAACCGTTCAGAATTTCGGTAATCTCGATCGATGCCGTAAGCGATTCTGATATATCTGCAGTATTGGAAGAAATTAATAAGGAAGAAAGATCAAGTAGTTAGTGATGGTCGAGCAGCAATATCTGATGTTCTTGGGCTTAGCATTGATAATGTTCGGACTTGTAATACTAATGTTTTCCATCAGACCGAAGCATAACGGTTCTGCTGGGATAATATTGCTTGGCCCGATTCCAATAGTGTGGGAAGGCAGGAACAAATTGATACTTCTGATCCCATTGCTCTTCGCGCTTGTAGTTGCGCTGGTGTTTCTGTTATGAGCGGAAGATGTAATGTCTGTAATGCAAGAATGGCAGATCATTCTTGCTACAGATGCGGTAACAATGTATGCTCATCGTGCATAGATGAGAATGGTCTGTTGTGCAGAAACTGCAAGACAGCCAAAGAAGATGAAACAGAAGGCATAAAGATCGGCTATGCGCCGTTGAAGCGGATGGTGAACATGCCATTGTTCATTGTTGGCATTGTAGTCATAGTAATCGGTATGATTGTAATCATGTTGGCATCATTTGTATCTACTGAGCAGATGTCACAGCAACAGCCTGGGGGGCTCATATACATATTTCCATTTCCTTTTGTATTTGCCTGGGGTTCTCCGGATGCGATAAAAGTACTTCCGCTTATAATAGCGATGCTGGCGTTGCCAATAATAATGATACTCCTTATGTTTAGAAAATTTACTAGATTATAACACGGAAGTAATATTAAGATTTAAATGAGGCTTTATTGGTATGCGTGTGTTGCGTAACGGAGAAGCGAAATGACTGAAATAAAGTTAACATCGGGTGAGCTGCAACTAATGTCACTCTTCCAGAGTGTAACGGGGGCAACTGCTAGGGATTGTATAATCGATGAAAAGCTCGATAGGGTAATATTTGTTGTTAGCAAGGGCGAAATGGGTCTTGCAATTGGAAAGAACGGAGCAACGATAAAGACCCTGCAGGGCGTAGTTGGCAAGAAGATCGAGCTTGTTGAATATTCTGATGATGCTGCAGAATTTATTAGAAATATGTTAGGAGCAAATTTGGTTTTAGATGTTAAGATTAATGAAAAGGGCGATGGTACCAAGGTTGCCGTTGCCGTTGTAGACCCAAAGAAGAAGGGCGTTGTTGTTGGGAGGGAGGGAAGGAATGCAGAGAAGGCGAGGCTTCTTGCAAGGCGATACTTCCAAATACCCAATGTGCTAATTGTCGGCCCAGAGCAGGTTCCAAGGTGATGTTATGGCAGGAAAGTCTCCGTTGGGACTGTTTGCTGGACGTGTTTTAAAGCAAAAGAGGGGTAGGCTTCGATGGTCAAACAAGTATTACAGCCGAAAGGTGCTTATGCTTGACAGGAAGGCTAATCCATTGGAGGGTTCTCCTCAAGCGAGGGGTATTGTTTTAGAAAAGGTCGGTGTTGAATCGAAACAACCAAACTCCGCTGTTAGAAAATGTGTTAGGGTGCAATTGATTAAGAATGGCAAGACAGTTACAGCATTCCTGCCTAGAGACGGTGCTCTTAACTATGTTGACGAACATGACGAAGTTATGGTAGAGGGCATAGGTGGTTCGATGGGTGGAGCGATGGGCGATATTCCTGGTGTTAGATGGCAAGTCTTTAAAGTAAACGATGTTTCCCTGAAGGAACTTGTTTTGGGTAAGAAAGAGAAACCTAGGCGATGATCATGAGCAAATCAACACAGAATCTCGCATTGTTTAGAAAATGGGACTTTACGCAGGTAAAGGTTGATGACCCAGGACTGCAGAAGGTTCTTTCGTTGAAGCCAACTATAATGCCGACCACTTTTGGAAGGCATGAGCACAAGAGGTTCGGGAAGGCAGATGTTAATGTTGTCGAGCGCTTGGCAAACAAGTTGATGCACTTCGGCAAAAAGTATGCAAAGAACACGGGAAGGATGGGAGGAAAGAAGGAGAGGGCGATCAATATTGTTAAAACGGCGTTTGATATAATACACCTGAAGACTGGCCAGAATCCGCTTTCTATTTTGGTCAAGGCTATAGAGAACGCTTCTCCAAATGAAGATACAACTAGGATAGTTTATGGAGGAGTGGTTTACCACGTTTCAGTGGATGTTTCACCATTGAGAAGGATTGATCTAGCATTGAGGTTCATAACAGAAGGTGTAAAAGAGTCTACATTCTCGAACCCAAAGACTGTTGAGGAGGCTCTTGCTGATGAAGTAATGCTTGCAGCACAAAACGACATGAACAGTTTTGCGATAAAGAAAAAGAATGAGCAAGAACGCATAGCGATGGCGTCACGCTAGCAAGGTTTAGATTACCAAGTTCTTTTGCAGGTTTTATGGCTGGAAACAAGGCTATTTACGCAATAGCAGTAGCGATCTTTGCTGGACTTGCTCTGATAGGAGCAACAAACTTTCTAACGCAAAACACAGTAAATTTGGATTCAGAAAGTCAAGCATTTGCACAGTCAACAATCGGTATAAGGCAGAACATAATTTCGGTAACAGGCACAGCAGCAAAAGATGTTGCGCCAGATGAAGT
>Ga0185320_10371135_pt1 | contig 13451 bp, 15 predicted proteins | sample OV2TP2_FD_128023 | JGI IMG/M metagenome (GOLD analysis project Ga0185320, IMG submission 128023) | Hot spring microbial communities from Beatty, Nevada to study Microbial Dark Matter (Phase II) - OV2 TP2 (SPADES assembly) (version 2) | ecosystem: Environmental > Aquatic > Thermal springs > Hot...
ACCCTCCTGAAGCTGATAACTGACGTCCTGCACCCCCATAAAGGTGAGGTCCAACTTATGGGCGAAGCCGTGCCGAGGCTCCCTAGAGAGGAGATAGCGAGGCGCGTGGCGGTTCTCCCCCAGAACCCACAGATTCCAGAGGCCTTCTCGCCCCTGGAGGTGGTAATTATGGGCAGAACGCCCTATCTCCACTTTCTGCAATGGGAGGGTAAAAGGGACATGGATATCGTTAGAGAGGCCATGGAGGTCACGGACTCCTGGCAGTTTCAAGCCCGCCGCATGGGTGACCTCTCGGGCGGAGAGAGGCAGCGGGTGCTCATAGCCAGGGCTCTGGCTCAGGAATCCCCGCTGCTTTTATTGGATGAGCCGACTGCGCACCTGGATATAGGCTACCAGGAGGCCACTTTCGATCTTATTGGGAGGTTCTTAAAGGAAGGACGCATTGTGGCGGCATTGGCAGTAGTGCATGACCTGACCCAGGCCGCCCGCTACTGCCACAGGTTAATTATGCTCAATGACGGCTGCATAGTCGCTCAGGGCACGGCGGCGGAGGTCCTCACCGTAGACAGGATACAGGAGGTGTACCAGGCCAGCGTGGCCCTGGTCCGCCATCCCCTGGACGGGACCCTGGCCGTTCTGCCCGCTTCTAATGTAGGAAGGAGAGACACCTAGAACTTATCTGCCCTGAGTCCTTCGGCTTCGCTCAGGACAAGCTCCGTCGAGGGGACTGGATTCCAGGGGTGTCCTGGGCTTGCCGGAAAAACTCGAACAGGGAGTGCAGAGGGGCAATGCCCCTCTGCCGGGGGTACGGGGGCATCCCCCGTTTTGCTTCTTTTCCCCCCCTTCCTGGCAGGAAGGGGGCAAGGGGGATGGTCAAACCGCAGAGTAACAAGACTTTTGGGGCAAAGCCATGCCACACAGCTTCAAGGTTTGTAAGCGATGACCAGCGAAAGCGATGACAGGGAGCGCCGTCAGGGGCTGGTGGTGGTTAACACCGGCAACGGTAAGGGCAAGACCACCGCTGCCCTGGGCGTCCTTTTGCGGGCCTGGGGCAGGGATATGAAGGTAGTCATGCTCCAGTTCATCAAGCACTCCACTGCCAACTTCGGCGAGCACCGAGCCGCTCGCAAGATGAGGGTGGATATTATCCCCATGGGCAAAGGCTTCACATGGCTCTCCAAAAACATCCAGGACGACAAGGCGCTGGCCCAGAAGTGCTGGAAGTTGTGCCAGGAGAAGCTCAGCTCCGGCGAGTACGATATCGTAATCCTGGACGAGATAACTTACGCCATGAACTACAACTGGATCCCAGTCGCAGAGGTGCTGGAGGCGCTGAGGTCGCGCCCCAAGGGGACCCACGTGATCCTCACGGGAAGGAATGCGCCGCCAGAGCTTATTGAGTTCGCCGACCTGGTGACAGAGATGGTAGAGGTGAAGCACCCTTACAAACGCGGCATAAAAGCCCAAAGAGGACTGGAGTTTTAGCATGAAAGCTCTTTCAACGGCTATTCCGCAAATCACCCTTCGCGTAGACAAGGATAACTGCTGGATCCGTTCATCGATGCCCATTCGAGTCACCGGCTCCCCCGTGGTGGGTTCAGATCTGGAAGAGACCGGTGACATCCTGAGCATTCGGGTGCCCCGCAACTTTGACTGTTCTGATCCGGAGAAGCCTCTCATGGAGAGGGCAAAGGCTCTCGGCATCGAAGGGCCTTTTGCAGGGCTAATGACAGCTATCCCCTCCCTGGAACGGGTTAAGGTTTCTACGCAACAATCAGGAGGACTAACTGCCATCGCTATCGCCACCGTTGGCATAAGCAATGCCTCTACGCCGGGCTTTTCAGGGGTCTATGAATGCAAGCCCGGCACCGTTAACCTGGTAGTCCTTCTGGATGCAGACCTGGATAAGGGGGCCATGGTTAGAGCAGCAACCCTGGCAGCCGAGGCAAAGGCTCTGGCCTTCTTTCAAGCAGGCGTTAAGGGCAAGGAGGGCCTTCCCGCCACAGGCACATCTACAGATGTAATAATAGTGGGCTGCACCGGTAGAGGGCCCTCCTTCCGCTACGCCGGCCCGGCCACGCTAGTGGGCAATCTGCTATCGATGGCGGTTTACCGGGCGGTGAGCGAAGGAATACAAGGGGAGCAACTGTGAAGGCTTTGCTTATCGCAGGGACCGCTAGCGGAGTGGGGAAGACCACGGTAGCCAGTGGCATCATGGGGGCACTGGCGCGCCGTGGCATGAGGGTCCAGCCCTTTAAGGTAGGGCCGGACTATATAGACCCTACCTATCACTCCATGGCCTCTGGGAACCCCAGCAGAAACCTGGATAGCTGGATGCTGGCGCCCTCGACTCTTGTTGAGCTTTTTCACCATGCCATGCGAGACAAGGAGATCGCTGTCATCGAAGGGGTCATGGGCCTCTATGACGGCCGGTCCGGAGAGTCGGATGAGGGGAGCAGTGCCCAGGTGGCCAAGCTCTTGAGAGCGCCTGTGGTGCTGGTGGTGGATGCCTCGAAGATGGCCCGCAGCGCCGCAGCTACGGTCCTGGGCTACCAAAGTTTTGACCCCTCGCTCCAGTGGGCAGGGGTGATCCTCAATAATGTCGCTAGCCCTGGCCATTTGGAGATGCTCAGAGTGCCCATAGAGGGCGCCACTGGCCTGCCGGTGCTGGGATACCTGCCTAGGTCCAAGGAGCTAGAGCTTCCAGAACGCCACCTGGGCCTGATACCTACCACTGAGGGACAGAGGCTAAGGGATTTCCTTGACCGGCTCGCTGCTCAGGTAGAGCAGACCGTAGACCTGGAGCGCCTCCTCCAGATGGCCTTTTCCATCAGCAGCATGGTGTCCAACCCGGAAACCTCGGTCTTTCCCGTGGAGCCGCGGGGCCAAGTGGCTGCCATTGCGGTGGCCCGCGATAATGCCTTCTCCTTTTATTATGAGGACAGTCTTGACCTTCTAAGGGCTTGGGGAGCTGATATTCTATTCTTTAGCCCCTTGGAAGACAGGTCCATCCCGAAGGAGGCCACCGGGGTTTACCTGGGCGGGGGCTTCCCAGAGCTTTACGCCCAGGGGCTGATGGAGAATGAACCAATGAGGGAGTCCTTGCGCCAAGCTGCTCGCCAAGGGATGCCTATCTACGGGGAGTGCGGTGGCTTAATGTACCTGGGCCAGGGCATAACGGACTTCCAGGGCGCTCGCTACGGGATGGTAGGTTTGATCCCGGCCTGGTCATCTATGGAAAACTCTCGGTTGACCCTGGGCTACCGGAGGGTAAGGAGCCGAGGCCCGGGTCCGCTGCTGCGGGACGGGGAGGAGGTAAGGGGACACGAGTTTCACTGGTCGGTGCTGGAGTCAGCGCCGCCAATGGCTACGGCTGCTTACGAGATACTCGATCAAGGAAAGCGGCCCGAGGGGTTCCGCATGGGAAGCGTCCTCGCCAGCTACGTGCATTTGCACTTGGCGGCCAAAAAGAGCTTGGCCCCTAACTTTGTAGACACTTGTCTCAGGTGGCACAGGAGCCATCGGGACATGTGATATTTGCCCAGGCTATCTATGGCGAGGGGCAGGTTTTCGAAAAGAACGTAAGCGTGTCATTCTGAGTCCCGATATACGGGACGAAGAATCTGGGGAGGGGCCCCGCCCCAGACCCTTCGTCGCTCCGCTCCTCAGGGTGACAGAAAAACTCGCACTCGAGTTGTGATTTAATGAGAAGTTGTCTAGCGCTTCTGCTTTTTTCACCGCTGCTCCTGTGGGGCTGTACTGTGAGTGGAGGCCCAGGGGAGGTATCTGCCCAGTCCCCATCGCCAGCGGCCACATCCGGAGTCTCCTCTCCTGTGCCACAGGCGTCTCCGGCTCTGCCGGCGGGCTTCAAGACAATAAAGATAAAAGGTAGAGCCTTCAAGGTGGAGCTGGCGGATAATCCCGAAAAACAGGCCCTGGGGCTTAGCTGGCGGGAGAGCATGCCCCAGGATAGCGGCATGCTTTTTATCTTCCCGACTGAGGACCACTATTCCATATGGATGAGGGGGATGAGCTTCCCCTTGGACCTGATATGGGTATCCGAAGGGAAGATAATTGTCGAAATTCGAGAGCGGGTTTCCGCAGAGCCTGGGAAGCTTGACAGCGATCTCAAAATCTATACACCCAAGACCAAGAGTAAGTACATCATAGAGATGAATGCCGGCGTCGTCAGCGAGAACGGCTGGCAGGTGGGGGACCATGTTGAGTTCTGAGAAGATAGTGGAAACCGTTGCGGGCATTTCGGACCTGGACCAGGCTGCCATGGGCGCGGCGAGGAGTCGCCAGGACAGCCTTACCAAGCCCCAGGGTAGCCTGGGGGTACTGGAGGCGCTGGCGATCCGAGTCGCAGGCATCATGGGCCAGGCCAAGCCCCGCATTGGCAGGAAGGTCATCATAACTGCCGCCGCCGATCATGGAGTAGCCGAAGAGGGGGTGAGCGCCTATCCCCAGGAGGTAACCGCACAGATGGTCCAGAACTTCCTTCGGGGTGGGGCCGCCATCAACGTGCTGGCAAGACATGCAGGCGCGGAGGTGATCGTTGTGGATGCGGGTGTTGCGGTAGAGCTGGAGCCAACGACTGGCCTTATATCTGTCAAACTGGCCAAAGGCACGGTCAACATCGCCAGAGGCCCCGCCATGCAAAGGGAGAACGCTATCAGGATAGTGGAGGAGGGCATAGCCCTGGCCCAACAGGAGGTGGCCAAGGAGGCAGACATAATCGGCACGGGAGACATGGGCATAGCCAACACTACAGCCGCCAGCGCCGTCATCGCAGCCCTTTCCCGACAGAGCCCGTGGCTGACTACGGGTCGCGGGACCGGCATCGGAGATGTCCAATACCGCAAAAAGCTCTCCGTTGTAGAAAGCGCCCTGAAGCTGAACAGGCCAGATCCGTCCGACGCCCTGGACGTGCTGTCCAAAGTAGGAGGCTACGAGATAGGCTTCCTGGCAGGCGTCATCCTGGGGACAGCGGCGTCAAAGAGGCCTGTGGTCCTGGACGGTTTCATATCGGGGGCAGCGGCTATGATTGCCAACGGCCTGGCTCCCAGGGTCAAACGATACCTGTTCGCCTCTCATCGGTCGGCTGAGATAGGGCATCGAATAATGCTGGAGCGCCTTACCCTGGAGCCACTGCTCGATTTTGGCATGAGGTTGGGAGAGGGCACTGGCGCAGCCCTGGGCATGACCATCATAGAGGCTGCGGTGAAGTGCCTTACCGAGATGAGCACCTTTGAGGAGGCTGGAGTCTCTGGCAAAGAGGGTGCTCCTCGCAGGGAAAGCGTACGGCCGAGGGCGTAGCGGTGGCTTTCCTGGCTGCCATAACTTTCCTCACTGCGATACCACTGCCCATAAGGCGGTCGTGGGAGCCACGGGAGCTGGCCGATTCACGGCTCTTCTTCCCCCTGGTGGGCCTCATCCTGGGCGGGATCCTGGCCGGCTTGGACTGGGTCATGAGGCTCCTCCTCCCGCTGCCGGTGGCCAGTGCCCTCTTGCTGGCGGGCTGGGTGCTGCTCACAGGAGGCATCCACCTGGATGGCCTGATGGATACGTGCGATGGCGTGTTTGGAGGAAGGGACTCGGCCAGGCGGCTGGAGATAATGGCAGATCCCAGGGTAGGCAGCTTCGGTGTAGCGGGCGGCGTGCTGATGCTTCTGGTCAAATGGTCCTGCCTGACGACCCTCGCCCCATCTGTGCGCCTTCTTTCGCTGCTGGCTGTGCCTGTCTTCTCCCGATGGGGGATAGTGGTGGCTACCACTCTGTTTCCGTACGTCAGGACTCAAGGGACAGGCGCCGCCTTCCGATCAGATAGGAAGCTGATCCCCATAGGTGCGGGGGCCATATGCCTCGGCCTGTCATGGCTGTTACTGGGCCCAATAGGAGCCGGCCTGGCCGCCGGAGCGTCTGCGCTAGCATGGGGATTGGGACGCTGGCTCATGGGTCTCCTGGGTGGCCTGACAGGGGACACATATGGAGCCATAAATGAGCTTATAGAGGCGGCAGCCCTGGTTGCGATGGTAGCCATTGCCAATGGTTTTCTCTAAGAACCTATCCAATAACTCCAGATGGGGGAGTGCAGAGGGGGCTTCGCCCCCTCTGCCAGGGGTCTGGGGGTGTCCCCCAGACCCCTTTAGCTCCCCATCTCTCGCTGTTGTGGGAGAGGGGGATACAGGGGGTGAGGGTTGTTGGATAGGCTCTAAGAGATGTAAGAAGCTTTGCCATAGGATGCCATTAACGCCAACAAGGCGTTACAATGAGTGTTAACAGTGGTATAAGGAGGGATATGGGCAAAATACGGACCATAGCGATCTCCCAGGCCAGGCCAAATCTCACTCAGCTTGTGAATGAGGTGAATGAGGGGGGAGAGCCATATCTTATCGTAGCCAACAGTCAGGTAAAGGCCGTCCTTATCGGAATCAACCAGTTCAACGATATGGTAGAACGGCTAGAAGACCTGTCCGATGCTGCTAACCTTCTAGAGGCCCAGCTAGCGGGCGAACCCACCATCCCCTTTGAAGAGCACATAAAGAGATCTAAGGCGAGAGGCGCTGTTGTATCGGCTAGAGATTAGCCAGTCGGCCCATCGACAGATACGCCGCTTGCCCCCGGGGGCCATAGAACGCATTAACCAAGCCATCGCGAAGCTATCAGAGCAACCCAGGCCCCGTAGTGTAAAGAAGCTTACGGCTTTGGAAGGATACCGACTACGAGTAGGAGATTACCGCGTGCTATATACAGTAGATGACATTGGGCAACGAGTGGTGGTGTACCGAGTGATGGTAAGGGCTGAGGTATATAGGACGAGATGACCTAAATGATCGACAGCTTAGTTCTTCTAGCCGCCGCCATCCTGGACATCCTCTTTGCGGAGCCGCCCAACCGCTTTCATCCTACTGCATGGCTGGGCAAGGGCATCCAGGGATGGGTCGCATTGGCTCCAACCCAGGGAAGAGTCCGGCAATTGGCCTATGGATTTCTTCTGGCCTTGAGCGCCATCGCTCTCTTCTCCATGGGGGGCCTTGTCATCCTGTGGGCGTTAACCAAGACGAACCCTTGGCTTCATCTGCTGGGGTCGATAGGTGTTCTCAAGGCCACCTTCGCCGTTCGCGCCCTGGGAGACGCCTCGGCTGGGGTACAGGGCGCTCTAGAGAAGGGAAGGCCATCGGAGGCTATGCCCTTTCTCTCCTCACTGGTGCGGAGAGATGCGGCGGTGCTTTCACCAACGCTTATGGCTTCTGCCGCAGTGGAATCCCTGGCTGAGAACACGGCCGATAGCTTTATTGGCCCCTGGTTCTACTTCGCTTTGTTCGGGGTAGCAGGCGCACTGGCTTACCGAGCTATTAACACCCTTGATAGCATGCTGGGCTACCACGGAAAGTACGAGTATTTGGGGAAGGCCTCGGCGAGGCTGGACGATCTCGCCAGCTTCCTCCCTGCCCGCATTAGCGCCCTGCTGATTTTGCTGAGCTCGCCTCTGGCCAGGGGTAGCATTGTCAAGGGATGGACATCGATGCGAAAATATCACAGCGCCACTGAGAGCCCCAATGCGGGCTGGACCATGAGCGCCATGGCGGGGGCGCTGGGCGTGACCCTGGAGAAGCCTGGCTACTATCGACTGGGGGAGGACAGCCCGCCTCCCGACTCAGACGCTATACGAAGGGCCCGCAGGATCATGTATGCCGTGGCTGCAACAGGGCTTCTGCTGGTATCTTTACTCATCGCGGTACGCTATGCTCTTGGATAAGCAGTCCCCCAAGTCCTCATTCCCACAGCTCCATGGAGGGTTGAACCCTCGGGAGTTAGAAGCCCTTGGTATAGACAAGGATAGCGTCCTGGACTTCAGCGCCAACATCAATCCTTTAGGGCCGCCTTCCTCTGCGATAGAAGCGCTGAGAAGTTATAACCCGACTGAGTATCCGGACCCAGAGGCGTCTGAGTTGACTCTGGCGTTGGCACAGCATCTCGGAGCCCCGACAGAGAACATCCTTGTAGGCAACGGCTCCACCGAGCTTATCCACCTGCTGTCGAGGGTGCTGCTTCACCAAGAGCGCAACGATTCAAAGGCTGGGCCGGTGGCGTTTATACTGTCTCCAACCTTCAGCGAGTACGAAAGGGCCGCCCGCCTGGTGAGAGCCACCATTGAGCTTGCGGAGGCCAGGGAGGAGCAGGGGTTTCGATGGGATATCCCCGCCGTTTGCCAGCTAATGGCAAAGGGAAACGCTCGACTGGTGTTCCTGTGCAACCCTAATAACCCCACAGGGCTTTACCTGGGGCTAAAGGAGGCATGGGCGCTGGCAGAGTCGTGCGGGAAGGGCTACCTGGTGTTGGATGAAGCCTTCATATCCTTTGTAGATGGAGCATGGGACTCGCTTCCTTTGATACGTGAGGGCAATATAATAATCCTGCGCTCCATGACCAAAGACTACGCCCTGGCAGGCTTGCGCCTGGGGTACTGCCTGGGCCCTCCTGACATCATCAGACAGATCAGGGCCTTTCAGCCGCCCTGGAGCGTAAACGGGGCGGCTCAGGTAGCGGGCCTTGCCGCTTTGAGGGATTCGGAGCACCTGGAGAGGACCAGGAGGTTGATAGCTCAGGCCAGGGGGTTCTTGATGAAGGAGTTGGGGCAGATGGGATTGACGGTCATACCCTCCGCCGCCAACTTTCTGCTAGTAAAGGTGGGCGATGCTCCCGATATTAGGCTGCGCCTGCTTCGGCGGGGGATAAATGTCAGGGACTGCACCTCCTTCGGCCTGCCTGAGCACATTCGAATAGCTGTCAGGACTATACCAGAGTGCCACCGCCTGGTATCGGCGCTGAAGCAAGTGCTGGCCGAGGAGGCCGTTCATTAACAGGGGTTACAAGGGGACCCTGTCCCCTTGACGGGGGTCTGGGGGTGTCCCCCAGATTCAATTTAGACCCCCTTCCAGGAAAGGAAGGGGGTTGGGGGATGGTTCGGAGCGTTACTAAACGGCCTCAGCCGAGGCTAGGTTGATGAGGATTTAGGCGATGGTAGCCAAGGTGTTGATGGTGCAGGGGACCGCCTCCTCGGTGGGCAAGAGCCTGCTGGTTACGGCCTTCTGCCGGCTATTTCGCCAGGAGGGCTACGATGTCGCACCATTCAAGGCTCAGAACATGTCCCTGAACTCCTATGTTACCCCCGATGGCGGGGAGATCGGGCGTGCCCAGGCGGTGCAGGCCGAGGCTGCTATGGTGGAGCCCAGCGTTGACATGAACCCAATCCTCCTCAAGCCGGAGGCAGACGCCCGCAGTCAGGTAGTGGTCATGGGTAAGTCTCGAGGGTCATACCCGGCCAGGGAATACTACCAGTGGAAAAAGCAGCTCTGGCCTGTCGTCGCCCAGTCCCTGGATAGGCTTCGGCACGAGTATGAGGTGGTGGTGATAGAGGGGGCGGGAAGTCCGGCCGAGATCAACCTTCGGGGGCATGATCTGGTGAACATGTCCGTTGCCAGGTACTGCGAGGCCCCAGTTCTCTTGGTAGGGGACATAGAGCGCGGGGGCGTCTTCGCCTCGCTTGTTGGAACCATGCAGCTTCTGGAACCCCCTGAGCGGGCACTGGTCAAGGGCCTGGTCATCAACAAGTTCCGAGGCGATCTTTCCATATTGGAACCGGGCATCCGGATGTTGGAGGAAAGAGCGGGCGTGCCCGTTCTGGGCGTAATACCCTATCTCTCTCACCTGCGAATTCCTGATGAGGATTCTGTGTCTCTGGAGACCAGAAAGACCCGGCCGGAGGCGTCATCGGTCTTGAACATAGCCGTCATTCGACTTGCCCACATCTCCAATTTCGATGACTTCAATCCGTTAGAAGACGAGCCCTGCGTTCATTTGTACTACGTAAATGAGAAGGACAGCCTGGGCCAGCCGGACCTGATAATCCTACCCGGTAGCAAGACCACGGCTGCTGACCTGGCCAGCATACGCCAAGAAGGGCTTGCGTCTAAGATCGTGGCGCTAGCGAAGCAAAGCACTCCGGTCATCGGCATCTGCGGGGGCTACCAGATGCTGGGGCAGCGGCTCCTGGACCCCCAGGGGCTGGACTCAGACCAGAAAACGGCCGATGGCCTGGGCCTCCTGCCTGTTACGACCCTATTTCAGGCCCCTAAGGAGACCCATAGGGTTTCAGGCGAGGTTACAGGGGCTCGTGGCCTGCTGGAGGGAGCCACGGGGCTTAGCTTTCAGGGCTACGAGATCCATCTGGGCCGCACCTATGGAGAAGGCATTACTACGCCTCTGCGCATCACGGAGCGCTCGGGACAGCGATGGGATGCGCCGGACGGCGGCACGGATGTTAAGGGGATGGTGCTGGGGACATATGTGCATGGCCTGTTTCACAACGATGAGTTTCGCCACCAGCTCCTGAAGAACCTGGCCAGGAGGAAAGGGATAGCTCCTCCCCCTTTCAACACGCAGGGCAGGCAGGATGTCTTCGACCGCCTTGCCGACGCCGTTCGGCAGAGCCTCGACATGGAGACGGTGTACAGGCTAGTGGGGCTAAAGGGCGCATGACGCGAGAGCTGATTCTAGTCACTGGCGGCGCTCGCAGCGGAAAGAGTGCCTATGCTCAGGAGCTGGCCCTGAAGAGGAATGAGCGAACTCTTTTCTTAGCCACGGCCCAGCCTGGAGATGCGGAGATGGCGGAGCGCATCGCCCGGCATCGTCGGCTCAGACCGCAGGGATGGCTCACTATCGAGGAGCATTTGGATCTGGTAGCCGCATACGCTCGCATCCCCTCGGACGTAGAAATGGTCATAGTGGATTGCCTGACGCTGTGGGTGAGCAATGTCCTTCTAGCAAAAGACTCCCATATTGAGGATGTTAACAGAGCCGGGCGAATCCAGGAGGAGATCCTTCATCAGGCCGAAAAGCTGCTGGCAGCATACGACAAGGGCAAGGCCAGCCTTATTGTTGTTACCAACGAGGTTGGGATGGGCCTTGTGCCCGATACACCCATAGGGAGGGTTTTCAGGGACGCCTTGGGAAGGGTAAACCAGCTCTTTGCATCAAAGGCGGACCTGGTCTATCTGATGGTGGCGGGCCTGCCTATGGAAGTAAAGAGCCGAAGGCCCTTTTAGTTGCTGAGCTTTATCGGATGGTCCTAGTGCAGTCTTGCATAAAAACTCGAAAAAGGGGAGTGCAGAGGGGTCTTGCCCCTCTGCTGGGGGTATGGGGGTACCCCCCATACCTAAAAATTCCCCCTTCCTGAAAGGAAGGGGGAAAGGGGGATGGTCGATTTGAAATATTGGAAGGCGTTTGCCTAAATTGGCATAAGGAGACTTTTTGTGGGAAGCCCCCCAGCACGAAGAATAGGCGAGGCCGCGATCAGGGTTCCCGGGACTTGTGGTGAGCTGGTCCAGGGCACCCTGGATGGCATCTCCTTCCACATCTCCTGCCCCATAGACATCTTCTCTACCGTTCGGGCAAAGGCCTTTTCACCAGGGCATGGGGTTGCTGGCCCCCAGGATAGGCCCAAAGCCATAGCCGCCGCTGAGAGAACCTTGAAATATCTGTCAGTCAGGGACATCGGGATTGTCTTGCAGATTGACAATCCGCTTCCTTTAGGTAAGGGCATGGCCAGCAGCACCGCCGACGTGGCGGGCGCCATATACGCTACCAGCATGGCCTTGAATCGCTGCCTGTCGGCACAAGAGGCAGCGGAGCTAGCCCTCGCGGTGGAGCCAACCGATGGGTCGATCTTTCCTAACATAGTCCTCTTTGATCATAAGGGAGGGCGTCTCTATGAGGAGTTGGGGCCGCCGCCGGATATTGAGATTCTGGTGCTTGTCCTTGAAGGTTCTGTGGACACCCTGGAGTTCAACCGCAATGACTACTCGCATATATATGAACAGAACGAAGGGGAGATGCGCGCGGCCATAGAGCTGGTGCGACAAGGCATAAAAGAGGGCAATCCCTGGCTTGTGGGGGAGGGCGCTACGCTCAGCGCCATGTGCCATCAAAAGATTCTCTTCAAGCCCCAACTGGAGCAGGTTGTGGAGCTGGCAAGAGAGGTGAATGCTTTGGGAGTGAACGTGGCTCACAGCGGAACTGCTATCGGTATGCTCCTGCCCTCAAAGGCCGCCAGGCAAAACAAAACCCGAGAGAGACTGGAACAGTTCGTTCAAGAATCTCTCGGGCTGAGAGAGTTCTTTTGGTGTCGCCTAGTGGGCGGCGGGCGCCGGTGACCCTCCCATTTGGGCCATAAGCACGTCTATGGCCTGCCTGGCAGCCAGCTTGTCCTTAAACCAATCGGCGTTGATCTTGGTCCAGGGCTTCGATTTCGCGGGAAGGGCGCTCTCCTCAAAGATAGCCGTAACGGGACAAACAGGCTCGCAGGCAGCACAGTCGATGCACTCGTCCGGGTCGATGTAATAGATCTTGTCCTCATCCGTGGTGTGGATGCAGTCCACAGGGCATACCTCTACACATGCACCGTCTTTAACATTCACGCATGCCTCTTGAATGACGTAGGTCATCGCTTATCCTCCCGGAAACAGAATAGTCTGCTTGCTACAGAACTAGCCTAAACGGCCCGTATTAAATTATACAGTCGTGAGCTGCCCTTGCCAATACCCTATACTCCAGGGCCTATGCTATTAAGTGTGATGATATGTTAGAATTGAAGCACTATGGAGAAAAAGAAGGAAAAGACCTTTGACCAGGCCTTCGACGGCGCTAAGCGCATGTCTGAAAGGTATGTAGCCAAAGGGCCCTACAAGTTCTACTCGGACCCAGACATCGTTGAGACCGTTCAAAAAGGTCTGGCCAAGAACGAGCTGAAGTTCGGTTATCGTTACTGCCCTTGAATGACCGTGAGCGGCGATCCCGTCGAGGATCGCAAGAAGATCTGCCCCTGTGAAAGGCACCACGAGGACATCGCAAGGGACGGCTTTTGCATATGAATGTTCTTCGTCAGCGAGGAGTTTCTTCGCAGGATGAAGGAAGGGGACGAGATCGAGAGCACTCTTGGCGAGGTTGTTCCCTTGGGAGAGACCCTATTCCCTGAGGGAAAGCCCGGAGGAAAAGCCGGGTTCAACAAGGCTCGCACCTCTGAAGACGAGAACACCGGCTAGACATAATCCTCAAGAGATCGTCATTAAGTAAAGGGACCTAGCGTCCTGTCTCAGAAGGTCATTGCATAACTCATCGGGGATTGACAAGGGGCAAAGCCCCTTGTCCGGGGTTACAGGGGTGTCCCCTGACTGCTTCTTTTCCTCCCCCGCTCTTTGCAGGAGCGGGGGAACGAGGGGGTGAGGTATATGTAGGGAGCGGGGCTTGGCCAGAGCAAACCCCGTTGGACTTAGTCAACGAATTAGTGTGAAAGATCGAGCGACGCCCTCTTTTATCAGTCGGCTGACGTCCGTTTCAGAGAAGCCCAGTTCTCTTAATACTTCAACCGTGTGCTGTCCCAGTAGCGG
>Ga0185320_10973733_pt1 | contig 13438 bp, 18 predicted proteins | sample OV2TP2_FD_128023 | JGI IMG/M metagenome (GOLD analysis project Ga0185320, IMG submission 128023) | Hot spring microbial communities from Beatty, Nevada to study Microbial Dark Matter (Phase II) - OV2 TP2 (SPADES assembly) (version 2) | ecosystem: Environmental > Aquatic > Thermal springs > Hot...
ATGTACAGCTATTGATGGAACGACGATACATGAATTGTATAGTGACAGCGGTACAAGCGATCTCTACAGGGATCAAAACGCCAATGATGGAGGATGGGGGACAGATGTTGAGGTGCTTGATGCGGTCACAATCAATAGAGTTTCGGCAAACGTCTATGACCGTAGTGGGGCGAAACTGGCGTATGTGTATGATGATGGGGGAACGGTCAAGTACAACGAGGTTGCATTAGCAGTAGGTGACGGCCTCTCAATTCCTGTTGCCATGCACGATTATCGTCTGCGAAGGATGTTGTAGTGGCTGTTGATACTAGAGAGAAGCGCCAGAGTGCAACGGCCTTGCTAGTTCCGGCGTTCGTTCCAGGTGTGGAGCCTAGCACGTTGGATGTTGCGGGCCGTCAAGCATCCGTATGGATATATAGTGGAATTGTTTCAACCATTATTGCCAATGTAGCTATCTTCATGCGGTATTATAGGAATAGGAGAATGACCTAGTGGTTCAGTATTTGAAGCAAAATACAGCTGTTACACTCAAGGTTGGTCCGTTCCTCGATAGCACGGATGGTAATACGCCTGAGACGGCGCTGACAATTACAAATACTGAAGTCCGCTTGTCCAAAAATGGCGCGGACATTGTTGGAAAGAATGAGGCCTCATCGCTAACGCACGATGAACTTGGTTGGTATGATTGTCCGGTGAATGCCACGGACATAAATACGCTAGGTCGGCTTGATCTCATGGTTCATGAAGCTGGTGCATTGCAAGTATGGCATCAGTATATGGTAGTGCCAGCTAATGTTTGGGACAGTCTATTTGGTGCGGATGCGCTTCAAGTGCATGCGGTAGAAATGTCAGACGATCTTATTACGGCTGCAGTAATCGCTACGGATGCCATTGGATCGAATGAATTGGCTACTGCGGCAGTAAACGAGATTCGGGATGCTATCCTCAGTGATAGTACAGCTTTTGCAGGTGCCAATATTGATGCAGCCGTGACTTCACGCGCCACACCGGCTCAGGTTAATGCTGAGGTTGTTGACGCGTTGAACGTAGACACATACGCCGAACCAGCACAGGGAACTCCTGCTGCAACAACTACGTTGGTTCAGAAGCTCGGATTCTTGTACAAGTTCATGCGGAATCGCATAACCTCAACTGGTACAACAATCAGTGTTTTCAATGACGATGCAGCAACAGTGGATCATAAGAGTACGCACTCGGATGATGGCACCACGTATGATCGTGGCGAATTCGTTTCTGGTCCATAGTGAGCATATTTAATGCCAATTAACACACGTGAAGATAGAATGTCTGCGGTGAGTATGCTATTACCATTTCAGCAGCCTGGTGTGGAACCTGATCCAGGCATTGACGCGAGTGAGCGCCAGGCTGCTGCGTGGATGTATTCTGGTATTAGCGTCACAGGTAAATTCTTTGCTTGGCGTGATGCTATTGGTGCATGGTATAGGAGTAGTAGCTCATGAGTGATATTGTGCATGTGGATAGCGCACGGTTAGAGACTGCGTGGCGGGCTGTGCATAACTTGGCTGCCTTTTATTCTGGTTTGCAAACATTAGAGGAAGCATTGAACATATTTATTGCTGCTCAATCGCAGCATCAGGAAGTGTTGGAGCGTATTAGGGTATTATCATTAGAAGAATCTAAGACTACGACTGCTTTGGCAGAATTAAAATCTATGCAATCGGCTCGTGCGTTGCAGATCGAACAACAACACAAGCATACTATGCAAGGATTGCAAAAAGAAATTTCAGAAGCTGCTGGTGAATTGGAAGATCTTAAGCGTGAGCTTGTCATAATCAAGGATGATATTCGGAGTTCCCCAATAGTAGCTAGACGAATGGTACAAGAAGCTGCCGAAGCCGAGCGAGCCTTACAAAACGCTGCAATGGATGATCTCATCGCTGAGCGCGATCAACTACAAAACTCTGTGAATCAATTGCGAGCTACCTTCACCGCCTTGCAACAATCAGTCACTGCTACTCTTTCTGCAATACATGGAGCTACTAATGGCTAATTCCTATAAGAACCAACGATACATACTGGACACTGCTGGTGATACGTTGCTCAAGGCAGCACTTACCCCAGGTAGGGGTGAATTAGTTATCAATGGCATTCGTTGGGTTGGCAGTACTACGGCTGGGCACTTGTGCGTAATACTGGATGAGGATGGTGTTGTGTTGTGGGAGTCCATAGCCAGTGGTGCCAACTATGTTGAAAAAGACTCCATCGAAATGTATTGGCCGCTAGACTTTTCGTTGCCCACATTAGGCAGTGGCGTAGTGTACATTTATACTGGTAAAAAGGCCAAACGCTGATGCCAACGGTTAGGTTACAAATCATAGTCGAAGTGGATGGGGTACCGGTGCGAAATTTTCCCCTTACTATTTCACAAACTGTGGATGAGTGGCAAGAGTTTGACTATGAAGAGCCTGGCGATAACAACGACACAACATTTAGTGTTTTGCCAGTACAGGAAGTTGACACGGTGCAACTTCTAGTATTGTCTGCAGTTAATGCTGTAGGTGTACGTCTAGAAGGCGGTGAAGCTGGGAATGTTGCCTTACGACTTGGTGCGAATGGTGGGGTGGTTGTTTGGAATGTTGCATTGGCTGATACAAATTTAACTGTTAATGTAAATAGTATAAGTGCTGCTCGCCTACGTGGCATAGGTGGTGGGACCTAGTGGATTCAAAAGATGAATCAAGGGTTTGATAATGCCTAGTGATGAACGTTTGGATGACGTGCTAGCGCAGTGCTACAAACACACAGGTGTTTTTGGTAAGACCTTCATGCCTGACACATTTAATACTGAATTTTCATCGTTGCATCGTGCTATGCTCGCTGCTATTGATGGCCCGTATCAAAAGGTAGTTATTGCTGGCCCACGAGGTCTTGGCAAGACCAAAACGATTCATGCAAAGTGTATACAGAAATTATTGTTTCGTGATATTAATTTTTTACTTTATGTTACTAATAGTGAAAGTGCGGCCGTTTTGCAAACTGAGAATATTAAGCGTGAAATGCGCACTAATTGTGAGATCCGACGGTTATTTGGCGATGTTAGCATAGGTGACGCAGAGGGCGATTTTAGTGAAGTGTTTAGCAAGAAGGCATGGGTGGCGTATGGCCAAACTCTTGTGTTGCCGCGTGGTAGTGGTCAGCAAGTGCGTGGGCTAATTCATGGTCGCTATCGGCCGGACTTAATTGTTGTGGATGATCTTGAGAAGCGTGAAGAAATGGGCAACGCTGATATACGACAACAAACCAAAGATTGGTTTCATGCAGATTTGGAGAAGTGTGTAGATTTCTATTCTAATGATTGGCGTATCATCTACATGGATACGTTAAAGCACAGTGATTCACTTCTTAGTAAATTGCTTGAGTCACCTGATTGGCATGCGGTTCATTTAGATTTGTGTGATGATGAGTACAATAGTCGTGTGCCGGCGATGTTTACGACTGATGAATTGCGTCGCTTAGTCGACTCGCACCGTGATGCTGGAACTATGGATATTTTCTTTATGGAGTATCGTAATTTGCCGGTCTCCAAGGAGAACATGTCATTTGATCCAAAGTACTTTAAGCACTATGATGAAGCCACGCTTGATCCAGTAGTCAAAAAACGCTTAGAGAATATAATCATTGTTGATCCGGCCAAAACTGCTCAAATGCATAGTGCTGATTCTGCCATAGTTGGCATAGGCGTGGACTATGTGGGTGGTGGCATTTATGTGCGTGACATAATCAACGGTAAAATGTATCCTGACCAAGTATACAACGAAATGTTTGCTATGCGTCGGCGGTTGAGCGCGCATGTTGTGGGAGTGGAGGTGACTGGGCTCGAAGAATTCATTCGCCAGCCAATCATGAACGAGATGCTGAGGCGTGGTCCGATGGATGCCTTCGAGCCCGTGTGGTTGCGTGCTCGTGGTGGTAGTGAAGATGAACGAGGTAAAATAATGCGCATTCGTTCACTCGTTTCGTACTACCGCCAAGGACTCATATGGCATAATAGGAGTTGTTGTAGTGTACTTGAGGCGCAGCTTGTGCCGTTCCCACGTGGTAAGCGTTTGGATGTTGCGGATGCTACCTCGTATATTATTGAGATGCTTGAGATTGGTGAGCGTTATTTTGTAGCACCAAATGATACACAAGAGGGAGCTGAGGAATCATTTGCAGAACTTGAGTACGATCCACCGCTTGGCAGTGAATGGTTGAGGGTTTGAAACGTGGCCGAGCAACAAGTTTGGCTTGGTTCAGTTGGTCCATTTTTATATGATGACGCGGCCTTCTTTGCTGTGCGTACTAGTGGCCAACTACGTGTGGACACGGCGCCAACGCTTGGTACTCATGTTTTACGTCGCGATGATTTAGCTACTAGTGCATGGCCTGTTGGCTCAGTATTCATCGCAGTGGTTTCAACTAATCCTGGTACACTGCTTGGCTTTGGTACATGGGTGGCATTTGGTACTGGCCGAGTATTGGTTGGTATAGATACTGGCGACACAGACTTTGATACTGTTGAGGAGACTGGCGGTGCAAAGACTGTTGCAGCTGCGGGTACTAATGCTACCATTGCCGCTACAGCAACGTCAGCCGTTCAACGCACCGACACTGGACTTGATACTGCTGCACAAAGTCATACGCATCCAGCACCAGCATTCACTGGTTCGCCAACTAGTGTTGTACAGCCCTACATTGTGGTCTACATGTGGAAACGTACGGCATGAAATGCTGCATTCATTTTCTGAAATGAGGGACGATTTGTGCCTTATATTTTGACTGGTGACACATTGAGGGTCGATACTAGTGCCTTTCTTGACAAGGATTATGGGTATGACTATCCAAATGACCTGGACTTACGCCCGTCTAGTGAGTTACACACGGCTTTGGTGTCTCGTTTGTTGCGCTATGGCCTTGAGAGCTCACGCTTGACAACGCATCGGCATAGTTCGTGGAATGCCTTAGACACTAAACTTACAGCTTATATTGCTACGAGTGGCCAGGAAAAAGAAGTGCAGCTCAAAGATAAGCGCAAGCCGGTATCAATAGTGTTTCCGTATAGCTATGCTATACTTGAGACGTTGCTATCCTATTTTACCGCTGCATTTTTGCAAGAACCAATCTTCCGCTATGAAGGTATGGGACCAGAGGACATCGCTGGCGCAATATTACTTGAAAAAGTCATCATGTTGCACTGTGTCCGGTCCAAAATAGCTCTAAATCTCCATACTATGTTCCGTGATGCGTGTGCCTATGGCTTTGGAGCGGTGACGCCACAGTGGTTTGTGAAAACTGGTTTGAATGATCGTATATTGTTCGAGGGCAATGCACTGGAAAACATTGATCCGTACAATTACTTACCTGATCCAAGCGTGCCAGTGCACGACGTACAGCGTGGTGAGTTTGTGGGTTGGCTAGATCGCACTAACTATTTGGATTTGTTATCCGATGAGAGTAGTGGGGGTGATCTGTTTAATGTAAAGTATCTCACTCATGTGCAAAACAAGAAAACTACTATCTACAGTCAATATAACAGCAATCGTACACGACTGGGTGATAGCACATACAACACTCGCATGGACCGCATTATTAGTGATCCTGTGGATCAATTTAACCTTTATGTTAAGCTGGTACCGGAGCAGTGGCAAATTGGGCCTGGTCAACGCCCTGAGAAATGGCTGTTTACGCTAGCCGGCGACTCTGTAATAATTCGTGCCATGCCACTTGGTCTAACACACAACATGTTTCCTGTATGCGTTAGTGTACCAGACTTTGATGGCTACTCACCCGTCGCATTCTCACGCATGGAAATTCTTAGTGGTATGCAAGTAGTCATCGATTGGTTGTTCAATAGCCACATTGCAAATGTGCGAAAAGTCATTAATGATCTTTTGGTAGTCGATCCGTACTTAATAAACATAAGTGACCTTAAAGACCCAGAGGCGGGCGGGCTGGTACGTTTGCGGCGTCCTGCTTGGGGCAAAGGTGTAAAAGATGCTGTGATGCAGCTCAACGTCACTGATGTTACTCGTCAGCACATTGCGGATGTGGCCGCAATTATTCAATACATGCAAGTGATTGGTGGCACTGACAATCCATTAATGGGCAACGTGCGTCAGGGTGGTCCTGAACGCTTGACTTCTGTTGAGTTCCAAGGTACGGCTCGCGGCGCCGTCAATAGAATGGAGCGCATGGCAAAGGTTGTTGGTGTGCAAGGCATGCAAGATATTGGTACCATGTTTGCGTATCACACGCAACAATTCACACGTGACGACCTTTGGGTACGTTCCGTTGGTGAGTGGCCTGAAACAGTAACAAAACAGTTTGCCATTCAAAATGATCGTGTGTTGGTACGGCCGGGTGACTTGCAGGTTGCCTATGATTTGCTTGTGCGTGATGGTAGTATACCAGGTGGGAACTTTTCTGATGCGTGGCTTCAACTGTTTCAAACGATTGGCTCTAATGAAATGCTGCTGCAACACTTTGATGTCGTGCGCATTTTTAGTTACATTGCCACTAATTTGGGTGCCAAGAACGTAGAAGACTTTGCCCGACGTGCTCCACAAGTGCAAACTAAAGTAATGCCCGATGAAGTGGTTGGGAATGGCGTTGCGCGAGGTGATTTGGTTGCACTCCTTGGAGGGGCTACTTAATGGCTGAGCAAGTGATCATGGGCAGCTATGCTGCTCACAAAGAATTCGTTGCAAGTGTATTGTGGTTGGACTACAAGAACGAATTACTTGCTTGGATAGAAAGTGTGAGAGACGAATTGGAGACTGAAACAGACCCTAGCAGAATTCGACACTTGCAGGGTGTGGTAGAGGCGTGTCGTAATTTCTTGGCACTGCCTCGGCAAATACTTGAAATCATGGAGGCGCAAGGTGGAAAGCAATGATTTTGATCCTACACTGTTTATTGGCGCTAGTAGTGACCCTTTAATGGATGCGGATGTGTCTGATAAAACTGACACGCCAGTTGAGACTACACCAGCGCCATCGTCGGATGCTGCTGTAACTGACGTTACGCCGCCAGCAACGCCGGCTGTGCTTAGTGAGCCGGCACTTGATGCCGTTGAGTGGAAAGATTTAACACCACGCGAGCGCATGTTGCTAGATCGATTGGAGCGAGTAACTGGCGAGAAATTGAGTGCACCGGTCGCTGACCCTAAACCCGCTCTTGACCAACCCGTTCAGGATGCAGTGTATAATTTCCTGGATGGTCTTGACGTAGACGAGGTACTTTCTAGTGCTGAGACACTAAACAAAGTATTGTTGGCCGTGTATAACCGAGCACTACAAGAGGGCACTAAGTTGGCCACTGAGAATGTGCTGCGTAGTACGCCACAGGCAATTTCACAGTACGTAACTCAGCATATGACCATGCGTGAAATGGTAAAGGAGTTCTATGATACTAACCCTGAACTAGCTAGTGTGAAGCGCACGGTTGCGGCAGTTGCAAATGAAATTTCGGCAGAGAAACCAGAACTGTCTTTGGAGGACTTGTTTAGGGAAGCTGGCGAGCGTGTTTACAAAATGCTGGGACTGAAGAAGGCGGCAACAAAAAGTGCTGCTGCATTGGTAAGGCCTCGTGGGTCTAGTGGGCGTGTTAAGGCGCCTGCGCTGCAAGGATTGGCAGCGGAAGTCAGTGATCTTTTCGATATACGCTAGGGAGAAATTACTATGGTTGCTGTAGTGCGTCGTTACGATCGTAGTTCTGCGGAGGTTGCCATAACAGAGCGGCAATTTACTACCCACACGGCTGCGTATTCGATGCTTGCGCAGGATTACTTAATTCGTGCAAGTACGGCTGGTGGTGCTTGGACTTTGACCCTCCCATTCGCGCATGAAGCCGCTGGACACATGTATACTATAAAACTGGTGACTGGCCTTGATACCGCGGCTGCGCCTAATGCACTGACGATTACTAGTCGTGGTGATAGCTTGCGTTGGCGTGGTGATATTTTACTGCGACGCTCTGGTCAGTCGGTCATCCTTATGAGTGATGGTGATGAGTGGCATGTAATTGAGGCTAGTATTGGTGTGCGCGTGCCGCAACGTAAGGGCTTCCATGAAATGTTCGAGATGCCTTTTGTAGTTGCTGATGTGGCGGATGGTGGCCCACCAGCGGCTAGTGGCAAACAGATGATTGTGTGCGCTAGTGGTAATGTATTTACTTTGAACTCCATTGTGGGTCAGACCCTAACTGGACCGGCCTGGGATGATCCTGGTATGGATTTGGCTATGGATCAAACGGATAATGATGGCGTAGAGATCAGTGTGCCCCTTGGTGCAAATTCGCCTCACGCGTTTGTTATTGGTACTGATCCTGCGTTTTATTGTCGAGCACGCTTCAGCATTGCTGATGTGAGTGGCACTGATGACATGCTGGTGGGCTTTCGGCGTCGTGAAGCCTTTCAGGCTGCTGTAGATAACTATGCCGATATGGCAGCGCTCAATGTAATTAGTGGTGCCATAAATATCGAAACTATTCTTAACGATGCACCTACTACTACCACTGACACTACGAATACATGGGCTGATACTACCACTCATGTGCTTGAAGTGCGTGTCAGTGCGATTGGTGCTGTGACATATCGCATTGATGGTGTGGTACCAGCCGTAGTCGCAGCGTTCACTTTTGACAATGGCGATCCTGTTGTGCCGTTCATCTATGCTCTTCAGGCTGCCGATTTGAGTGGTGCAATTCAGGTGCTTGAATGGGAATGTGGCTATCAGGCCTAGGAAGGAGTTAGCATGAGTTGGATAGCCAATCAAATTAGGCAATTAATTGATGGTGATCCGCGGCTGCTAGTACGTACTGCGCGAATTGTAGTGACTGCCGCACAAGTTAATGTGTTACGTGCCACACCACGCACGCTAATTGCAGCTCAAGGCACTGGTCGCCTTGTGCAGTTGCTACCTAGCATGCTCGAAATCGTTCCTGGTACAGTGGCATGGACTGAGAGCGCTGACAATTTGGTTGTACGTTATACCAATAGTTCTGGTGTAATTGTGAGCCAGACTATTGAAATGACTTCGTTTATTACACGCACAGAGCGTGGTTTCACTAGTATCCAACCTGTGGTTGATGGTATTGTTGCTAGCACAGCTAGCTTGGCTCAAGCGCTTGTGTTGCACAATAGTGGTGATGGTGAGTTTGGTAATAGTGGCAATGGTCAGTTGATTGTACACCTGGCCTATAGAGTGTGGGATTTTGACTGAGATTTGGTAAGGGAGAAATCAGAATGGCTGGATTTCTTGGAATGCGTGGTAGTGGTGATTGGGCTGCAAACGAACGGCCGGAGAATTGGCGTCAAGGGCTACTTTATGAGTATCCAAATGGCGCTGCGCCATTGACGGGCCTATTGTCAAAAATGAAAACACGCAAAGTGGATGACAGTCGATTCCACTGGTGGACGAAAACACTTGCTGAACAGGGAGGTGCTGTCACTGGCGTATTTACCAATGCTGCTTTGACGGTAGCTTACGTGAGTGGTGGTGTTACTGGCAGTACATTGTTCTTGCAAATGGCCGAAGCTACTGCTGATGAATTTCGCGTTGGTCATCAAGCACTGCTGCGCGATTCTAGCAATCTGAACGTCGATGTAAATGCCAAGGTAACAGCGGTAGTGAAAAATGGTGCTAGTTCGTATGTGGCGGCGCGGTTGCTTGAGGCTGATGATAATAGTGCCACCAATGATCTCAGTGATTGCGATGCTATCCGAGTCATTGGTAACATCAATTCTGAAGGTGGGCCGATCCCTGACGCACTGGCCTACGATCCTGTTGAGTGGCACAATTTCATTCAGACCTTTCGTAATCCGCTCGATATTACTAGAATTGCTCGCCGTACTCGACTCCGGACGGAAGATGCGTATAAGGAAGCCAAGCGAGAGGCACTTGAATATCACTCTATTGAAATGGAGAAAGCATTTCTGTTTGGTATTGCTACTGAAAATATTGGTTCTAACGGCAAACTTGAACGTACTACCATGGGATTGATACCTTCAATTCGTGCTGGTGCTGCTGCAAATGTGAGTGACTACACTGTTGATCCTGATTTCGCTGGTGATGCATGGTTGACTGGTGGTGAGCAGTGGTTGGATGAAATGCTGGAGCAGATTTTCCGCTATGGTGAAATGGAGAAAATGGCTTTCGTTGGTAGTGGTGCCCTTTTGGGCATTAATCGTCTGGCCAAGCAGGGAGGCCAAATCCAACTGATGCCGACTACTGTTAGCTACGGTATCAAGGTGGTACAGTGGGTCACGCCATTTGGCATGTTGTATCTCAAAACGCATCCATTGTTCTCGTTTGACGCTGCAACTCGCAATTCCATGGTCGTGTTTGAGCCAGCACAACTAACTTACTGTCATATTGACGACACTCGGTTCATTCCTCAGAAGGAGGAAATGGTTAGTACGAGTGGCGAGCGCCTTGATGGTACAAAGGAAGAGTGGCTCACAGATTGTGGTCTTGAGTACCATTTTCCCTTGCGTAATGGGTTCCTCAGTGGATTGAACCAGGATAACGTTGTATAATGTGTTTGTGGATTCAATTCTTGAAATGAGGGATGTTATGTGACTCTTCGAGCAGTGCGAGCCGATTTTATCGAATTCAGTGGCCGCTACGATTTAGTGGTTGACACGACCAATTATGTCGATGCTGGCGCTGACAAGTACATACGGATGGGTCAAAAGTGGCTTAGTCGCACGTTCGAGATTGGCGCCAAAAACGGCATCCACTATGTTACACTCGCTGCGGGTGATTGGTTCGTACTAGTGCCTGATGCTCGTGCAATGCGCGAAGTATGGATGAGCCCAAACGAGAATGGCGACAAGTGGCAACTGCGTAAGTTATCCCAAGAGGAGTGGCGCAATGAAGCGCCGGCTGATCCAGCCACTATAAATAATGGTAGGCCGTTGTTTTGGGCTCATGCCATTCTCCGATCTGTGCCGGAGGTACAAAATGTCACTACTGTTGCGCGCTACGGTGTGGTCGCTTACAATGTGACTGACAATCACTGGGCTTTCAATGGAATTGTATGGACGCCGCCAATTGATCGAGTTACTACACTCGAAGTGCATGGAAACTTTTATCATCCCGAATTAAACACCGATGGCGATATGAACTATTGGACTGAGGAGGAGTCGAATGTGTTGGTGATGGCGGCATGTCGTGCATTGGAGCAAAGCTACCGTAACATGCAAGGCATGCTAGATTGGGAATCGGCTATAAAGTCAGAGCTAATTGGTGCTGAGTTTGATTTAGCTGATGACGAGGCCATTGGCACAACGGCGATGGAGAGTACTGGATTGTGAGGAAAAAATGCCCCCAATAATCAGAGGCACAACAATAGAAGATAAACTATCGTCCATTGAGCACATTTTACAGAGCTTTCAACGGCGTCTGAGCACTAAAGTAGTGGGTTTGTTGCCGCCAATAGCCCTGCTAGGTGATAGGCATGTGCTTGGCTTTGACGGCGTTGTCTTCTCCGCAGTGTGTCCCGTGTATGGAAAATTAGTGCGTGTATGTTTACGCGTTGGTGCATTTAGTGCGCAGACGATAGCTTGCACATTAGTTCATGAAAGTCGTGCTGCGACGTATACTGAGCAATTGAATATCAAGGAACGTACTACAGTAATTCCATTGGATGTGTTGGTGTCGCCTGCGGATTATTTTAGTATCACAATGTTTCCTGTTGATGGTGTTACTGATGTGTCAGTTGCCCTGCTCATTGTGCCAACATTGACTGGCCAAGTACGTCAAGAATCTTTTGCATTAGATCAATTTTTGCTGTTAGAGGAGAGAGAAAATGCTGAAGCAATACGATAGCCGAATTTCGTTATGTCATTGTTGTAGTTTTAGTAATGGAGTTGTGCGAGAGGTGTGGTTGGTGAGTTAGTAAAATACTATGATTATCAAGGAGGCATACCAATGCCGGCTAGGATAAGAAAAGTTGATGGTGAATACAGTGTTAGTACACCTGGTGGTACAAAGGCCAAACACACAACTAAAGCCAAAGCTAAGGCGCAACAGCGTTTGCTCAACGCGATTGATCATGGCTTCAAACCTCGTCGTACGAAGGGCGGTAAATATGATGATACGCATGGTGAGTTTTGTATAAGCCGCGCTAAGGCTAATGGGGTGGAGATGCCATGAGGCAAGTATGTTCGCAAATGTGTGCTATGCAAAAAAAGCAAGCGCAACGAAGAGTGAGAGTGTGGGATCTTGCTATTGGAGTATCCTGATGCGTGAGTTTGGCATTCCGTTCAAAGGCTTGCATAGGGGTCTGCGGAGATTCCCAGTGTCTCAACGCGGCGAAGATTGGTTGTTTGAGTGTCATAACTTGATGCCTACTGAAGTAGGTTTGGTAGCACATGAGGTAGTGATTGACATAAATGCTGGTGTGAGTCTACTATTACTGGAGACAGGTGATCGTGTTTTGCTAGAATCTTCTGACTTTATAGTTATAGGATAACGACCATGGCAGACACTAAAATAAGTGATCTTACGCAGTTGACAGCTTTGGAACAGGATGATCTGTTTGTGGTTGTTGAAGATTCTAGTGGTACTACCAAGAAAATTGTGCCCACTGATATTTTTGGTTCCTCGTCATTGTCCGACTTTAATGATTATAGCTTGTCTGGTGGTACGCATGGTACATCCGTTACACTAACCAGTCCACCATTTAGTACGATTGCTGTAATAAAGGGCCTAGCAATATCCCAGAATGTAGCTACAATAACCTATACTGACAATACGACTAATTGGGTAATATTCAGCTTAAGTACTAGTGGAAACTTAGCTAACTTTGTACGAGTTGTTGGCACACATTATTTAGTGGATTCTATTAGTGGTGCTACACCGCCAGCACTACCTGCCGATAGTGTGTGGCTTATGCAGGTAATTACTGCTGCTGGGCAAATAGTGACTGTTCATGATGCGCGGACTACGGAAATTTATACAGGAATTTTACGCTTAGATACTATAGCAGCATTACGCGCTAAACATAGCTTGACTGCAATTCCTAATTCTGTAATATTTATTCGCTCACATACGACCATTGGTGATCGAGGTGAGGGTGTATTCTGGTATGATGCAACTGCAACAGGAATGGACAATGATGGAACGCTGATAACGCCTGTGGATGATCCTGCTATTGGGCGCTGGCGGCGGCTTGTTCCTGGGAACTACATCTCCATAGATTGGTTTGGCGCCTATTTGGCTGCCAATGCGACCCCAGCGATTGCCAATGCCATTGCGAGCTTTCTGACACCAGGGCCGGGACCTCTACCAGGTGAAGGTGGTGGCGGGTTGCTTGTGGCAGGTGAAGGGTTGTATACATGCACCACCCGCATCAACATCAATCGGTCAATTACGTTTCGTGGAGCGCATAGTGGGACAAGCCAGTTTTGGCC
>Ga0185320_10621160_pt1 | contig 13294 bp, 11 predicted proteins | sample OV2TP2_FD_128023 | JGI IMG/M metagenome (GOLD analysis project Ga0185320, IMG submission 128023) | Hot spring microbial communities from Beatty, Nevada to study Microbial Dark Matter (Phase II) - OV2 TP2 (SPADES assembly) (version 2) | ecosystem: Environmental > Aquatic > Thermal springs > Hot...
AAATATTCTCAAGGTTACAAAAATTACTCCAAAGAAAATTACAATATACACAGCTAATGCTTTCAAATCAATGGTATATCATGTAATATTGGAAAAGGTGATGGCAGGCCAAACAAACATGGGTGCTATAATGCAAGACTTAATTGCAAATCCTCAAACAGCTGATATCAAAAAGAACCCTGACTTTGTTCAAAAGACCATTAAAGATATTTTGTCTGATCCGACTGAGATCAGAAAAACTAAGCTTGAAACAAAAGAGCTTGACGAAAAGTCGTTGATTGTCAAGGAATTGATCAGTCTTGCCAAAACTGACTTTGAAGCTGATATACAGGTGTTTTCAGAGAATGATTCAAAGATTTATGATCCGAAAGGAAAAGCTAGACAGGCCAGACCTTTCAAACCAGCTATTTTGATTGAATAAAGTACTGGTCCGAATCCACAGAATGGGCATGATTCTACAAGATACTCTAATTGGTATTCTTGAGGTGTTTCTTTCAGAATTGTGCTGCAATTTGAACAGCTGATTTGTTTTCTTCAAAATGTAAGTGATATACTTGAATTCTTCTTTCCTCTTGCTCTTTTTTGGTATAACGACCACCATTCTTTATCTGCTCAACTAAACCCATAATAGGTAATTACCTTTCAAGACTTAAGATACGTATCCTGTGTTTACTTTTGACCCAAGGTCAGCTATAAATCCATTATTTTGCAAAAACTGCATAGTTCTGCATAGTTATATAACAATTCTGATCTGAAACATTCTATTTATTAGGGCAGAATCGAATTTTTAGCTAAATTGAAGATTGCAGTTTGCGGAATGGGCGTTGCTGGCTCTTATCTAATGGCTAGGCTAAAAAACGAACACGAGGTTGTAGGCTTTGAACGAATGTCAGAACTAAAGCACGATTCAATCTGCGCTTGGGGCACCATAAAGAGCACGATGTCAGAGCTGTTAGCCAAGGCCGGTGTTGATTTTTCAAAATACGTGATTCATGAAGGAAAAACACTACATGTTGACATGAATAATCAAGAAAGTTTCAACGTAGGTTTACACGGTTTGTGCACATACAACAAGCTTGGCTTGATCAAGGACCTAATCAAGGACTGCACTGTACATTATGGAACAGCGCCAAAGCTAGAAGACCTAGAAAAAGAATTTGACATTATTGTAGACTGTACAGGTTTTCACAGAACGTATCTGCCAAAACCAGAACAAGATTTCTACCTACCAACATACGAATACAAAATTGAATACGATGACAAGGTTCCCTTTGATGATTTTTACATAAAGCCATTTCCAGGAATGAGTGGCTATTTCTGGTATTTTCCACTGGGTGAAAAAACAGCACACATTGGTGCAGGAGACTATAACAAACAACATGTGATAGAAACTGACAAGTTTTTCAAAAAATACGGCGGCAAAATAACAAAAACTGTTGGCCGCCCAATTAGATTAGCAACGCCTGATCTCTGCAAGCCGTTTTACAAAGGCAAAGTTGTAGGCGTTGGAGAATCAATTGGTACTGTTTATCCATTGCTTGGCGAAGGAATCATACCAAGCATGATTTGCGCAGACATCTTTGTTAAAAACTTGGGAAACAACGAAAAATACGAAAAAGATGTTTTAGAGTACTTTAAAATCTATGGCAAGGTATTAAATTTTGTCAGAAAAAAGATTCACAAGGACTTTAGCATTATAAAATCGCTCTCAGACGTTTTAGCAATATTTAGATACATGAAAAAGAATGAAAAAAGATTTGGAATGGAAATTCGTATAGGTGACATGATGAAAATCGCTAGGGCCTAGAAATTCATAGTAACAAAACCAAAGTTTTCTCGTACTGTTCTGTTTGAAGACATGTTGTAGTCATATATGGTTTTAGAGTAATCTAGAAGAATGTTTTTCATTGGATCTATAGATTTTGCAAGATAAAATCCTGGGCAATCTCCTGTAAACTGAAAACTGGCATGAACTCTTGCTTTTCCATTTTCATTTTCAAGCCAAGAAGAAAATGGGTACAGGTAACAAACACCAGGTCTTACTGGGTGCAAACTGCAATAGCCTTTTTCGTCCAAAAATCTACATTGAATATGAGTCCCATCCTCTGCCACAGTTTCGTCTTTTTTTCTCTTTAGATTAATCATAGTCATTATAGTGTTTATGTTACCGGATGGACCGTTTTCCTGCCACGAAACAATGTTTGTCTCGTTTTTTATAAAAGTCGATGTTTGTTTGTATTTTAGATTCTTCCCAATTGTGATAAGATCATCTGACGTAAGTGGCAACCTCCCTTGCCTGTTACAGCAGTTATGACAGTCAGGCCAATAGCACTTCCAAAGAATGTAGCTATCTTCTTTTGTCAGATATGGGATGTGAAATATAACATCTTTTACCTTTACTACGAATTCTGAAACGTCATCACGTTGCCCCAAAATGAAATTTCGTATAATTGGGTCAACATCCCATTCCTTTGATAAAAGATCAAGCGATTCCTCGAGTTCTCCACGCATCAACTAATAAATTACAACTAAACTTTTGAATGTTGTTAATGTTGAGAGAGAAGGGCAAGTATGCTTCTGCTACTGAAAACAGAAGATTTGCATGGGAGAAAGTCATGTGGCCCCTAATTTTGGAGTTGAATAGTGTCAGCTTTACAATGACACAGTATAAGAAGAAACGTGATCAGATATGCAAAGAGGTAGATATCCCATCATCAAGAATCGCTGGAGGTTTTGTATCTCTTTTATTGAAAGGAATACTCTACAAGGAGAATGATCTTTATTCAATTCATTACAGATTGATACCATATATGAGACTCAAAGCTGATTGTGATTATGCAACTGCAGTACACGAAACTAGTACCAAATAATTATATTCTCAACTAATCAAAGTCGCATCAGTAGCCCGATAGTCTAGTGGCCAAACAATTTTGGGTTAAGGATTCCAGGCTCTGGATCTTATGAGAGGATACCTGGAGACGGCAGTTCGAATCTGCCTCGGGCTACTTTTCTGTTTGTAAAAAATAAACTCCTATCGTGAAGCCATTGCTATTCTTTCAAGTTCATTTTTCTTTTTGACAGAAGGAGCGTTCATGTCATTTCCTGCAGCCAATATTAAGTGCTCTGCAAGATTTTCTTCTATTGCCTTTGGATTTGAAAATGAGGCATCCCTTACACCTTCTGCAATGAATCTTAATGCAAGATCTACTCTCCGCAATGGAGCCACATCCACTGATACATGATAGACTGTACCACCATAGACTATTCTTGTGGTGTCTTCGTTTGGGGCAGAGTTTTCAATTGCTCGTACCAAGACTTCGACCGGATTTTTACCTGTTTTTAGGTGTATGATTTCAAGTGCAGCCTTTACTGTCTTAATTGCACGGGTTTTCTTCCCACCCATCCTGCCAGTGTTTTTTGCATATCTTTTTCCAAAGTGTAAAAGCTTGTTTGCAAGCCTTTCAACTATGTTAACTTCAGCCTTGTTGAAGCGCTTCAGCGCAGAACGGCCAAAGGTCAAAGGCATTATAGTCTTATTTACTGATATAGCATTTTTTAATCCTAGATCTTTTATTTCAATATTTGATAGATCCCATTTTCTAAAAAGTAGAAGATTTGCTGTTTCTGCCATGATTATCTCCTTGGTTTCTCTTTCTTTCCATAAACGAGTTCTTTTAGCGATGTTCCATTCACTTTAAACACTTTCCATCTTACACCAGGAATATCTCCCATCGCACCACCCATGGACGCACCCATTCCCTCCACATGTACTTCATCGTGTTCATCTACGAAATTCATTGCACCGTCTTTTGGTAAAAATGCCGTGACAGTTTTTCCATTTTTTATAAGTTGAACACGCACACACTTTCTTACTGCAGAGTTTGGTTGTTTTGCTTCAATACCTACTTTTTCTAAAACAATTCCACGAGCCTGTGGAGCACCACCTAATGGACTTGCTTTTTTGTCAAGACCCAAGTTTCTCCTTTTGTAAGTACCTATAGCCCATCTTTGTTTCTTCCTTTTATCTTTTAGAACTCTACCAGCAAACAGACCAAGTGGTGATTTTGCCATGTATTCACTCCATTATTTGTTGTGGACTTTGTATTAGAACACTAGAAATTTGAAAGTATCTTTTAGCAAGAAGTCTTGCCTTTTCAGCGTTGCGCCCCTCTCGCCCAACTACTATACCTTTCTTTTTTGGATCAACCATAACTATTGCCTGCATAGAACCATCAAGTCTCTTGTTTATTTTTACTTCTGAGACGAGTTTTGGGTTTAACATATTTTTTAGAAACTCTGTGGGGTCTTCTGAATATTCAACAAGCTCAACATTTCTTTTTACTACATTCTGCAAGTTTCGAATGGTAGTGCCACCCTTTCCAATTGCAAGGCCCATCTTACCCTGATTTACAACAAATATGACTCTGTCAAGTTTCTCGTCTTCAATGCAATCACGCGCTGTTGCGCCAGTAACATTTTGAAATAGTGACATCAGTTTGATTTGATCAGTAGTAAGTTTGATTGTCTCCGTCATGCCTATGCCTATTTTAAACTCGATGCCTTTGTGGGCTCATTTAAATCTTCATAAAAAATTGTGTGAAAACAAGACATTTATTATTGGTTCTCCTGTTTCGCTTCCTTCAAAATTGATTTGAGATTTGCCTCACTCAAATTTTTCAGCGAGATGGCAGAGATCCTAAACTGTGTGCCACAAAGTCTTCCAAGTGCAACAGACGAATCCTTGAAATTCAAGGTTGGTACTTTTGAATTCTTGGCGTTCTCCAATATTTTTTGTAACATATTTTGTGGAATAGATTCCGATAACACTATTAGTTTAGAGTTTTTCATAGAACCAATAACTTCTTTAGCACCAAAAGAGCATTTGTTGTCTTCCATAGAGTCTTTGATCACTTTTTCTAAAAGTTTAGCCATCCTCTACCACCTTCATGTAAAGATCTACAGTTCCTGTTCCGACAGGTATATTTCCACCAACTATGACATTTTCTGTTACACCTTTTAATCGTTCAACTTCTCCTGTTAATGCAGCTTCTGCAATTGTAGGAACCGTAATTTCAAACGCTGCTCTTGCAAGTACGCTAGTCTTTGTACCAGCGATTCCATGTCTGCCAATTTGTTGCATGTATCCTCTTGAACACATCAAATCAGCAACAAGCATGATATACCTAATATCAACTTCAAGACCCTGATCTTCAAGTGTGGAGCTAAGTTCATTTATCAACGCGTTTCGTGCAGCTTCGATTCCAAGTGTATTTGCGATCTCAAAGACGTTGTTTGTGCGTATGTTTTTCTTGTCAATTCCCTCAATTTCCAAAACTTTTGCAATATTAGAACCTGATGTCTGTATAACCCACTCGTCACCTTGCTGTACAATGGTAACCCTTTCCACATCAGCCACACCCTTTACTTTTGTTCCAAGAACTTTGTTTCTAAGGGCAAGTATTGTTTGTGCATCAGACTCTTCAGCAAGAGTAAGAGTTATAGAGTTCCCACTTGTTTCAATTTCAAATTTCTTTTTTGAAGATTGTAACGCTTCTTCAACATCAGATGTTGTACATGCGCGTTCCTTTAGCTTGTCAGAATTCAGGTTCAGCTTTATCTTTGTAGAATAATCAGTCTCTGTACTAGATATGAGTGCACTAATTTTTGTATGCAAAATTTCGCGGGCAACTTTAATTGCTTTTTCTTTTGACTTTTCGTAGCTTTCCTCAAGATAGATGTCCATTGTTGGTGTTACTGGTTTTTTGCGTGCATCAACAAGTTCAATTAATCTTGGAAGGCCAAGAGTTACGTTTCTTTCTCTGATTCCTGCAAAGTGGAATGTCCTTAGAGTCATCTGAGTTCCAGGCTCGCCTATGGATTGAGCGGTTACTATTCCTACTGCTTGTCCTGGTTCAACTTTAGCCTTTTCATACAATTCTAAGGCTTTCTTGCAAACTTTCTCTACTCCTTCTTTACTCAGTTTTGATTCAAGCAATGCTTCTTGAACTATCTTTACCAATCTTGGATTGAATGTCTTGGTGTATTTTTTTGCGAGTTCAATAATATCGTCCTTTGTTGCCTTTTTACCGGAATCAACAATTGTTTCAGATTCGATCAATCTCTCGATTCTAAAGGCTTCGCCGTGATCGCTTTTTGCTACATCGATACCGTCTTCTCCATACAAGAATTGTATTATATGACCATGTGGATCTCTGACGGTTTCATCATATTCCAGTTTGAGGTGCTCAAGTGCATTGATTAATCTTCGTTGCATGTAACCACTTTGTTGTGTTCTAACTGCAGTATCTACAAGTCCCTCACGACCTCCCATGGCATGGAAAAAGAATTCAAGGGTGGAAAGGCCATCTCGATAATTTGATTTCACAAAACCTCTTGCGTCTGGGTTCGTATCGTTTTCTTTGAAATGTGGTAAAGCTCTATTATTGTATCCTTTTTGTATTCTTCTTCCTCGAATTGATTGCTGACCCAAGGCTCCTGCCATCTGTCCTATGTTTAAGGAGGATCCTCGTGCACCTGTTGTTGCCATTATTCTCCCGGAGTTAGTTTCATCAAAGGATTTGTCTGCCATGCCGCCTGCCCTATCCCTTGCTTTTGAGAGCTCATTTACAATGTATGCTTCTAGAGCTTCTTCTGCAGAAAGCCCCCTGCTTAGCTGTAATGTACCTTTCTTTGCCTGAGATATTAGATCGTAAACCTTGTCGTATGTTTCTTGTATTCCATCAAGTATGCTTTCTCTTGTTTTTTGTGATAGCTCGAGATCAGAGTATCCATAGCTGAATCCGTAATGTGTGATAAACTGTTTTAGCATTACCAGAATAGAGTTTAAAAATTTAGTTGCTACGTCATATCCATAATCCTTTGTTATTCTGTGCAACACACTGTCTGGTTCTTCTGCGCCTATTGATGACTTATCTATTACACCACTAATTAGCTGGCCATTTTTAATCACAACATCTTTTGTGGGGCCCTTTGTTCCTTTTGACCACTTTGATGTTATGACGTAGTTGAAATCTTTTGGTAAGAACAGTGAGAAGAGTTGCTTTCCGGTATACAGCCAACCGCTTTTATTTTTGATTGCAGGTTCTGGTAGGGTTTCTTCATACCCGCCAATCATTGCAAGGTTTGCAAATTCTTGTTTGGTAAGTGTTGTTCCATCTTTTGTCAACAGATATGCTCCCGTAATAAAATCGCGTAGTGCTCCAATAATTGGGCCGCCGTAACGAGGAGAAATTAGTTGGTCTTGAACACGCATCAAAAGAATTGCTTCCGCTCTAGCCTCCTCGCTTTGTGGCACATGCAGATTCATTTCATCGCCATCGAAGTCAGCGTTGTATGGTGGACATACAGATGGGTGTAACCTGAAAGTCTTGTTTGGCAAAACTTTTACATAGTGACCCATGATTGACATTTGGTGCAATGAGGGTTGTCTGTTGAACATTACTATATCACCATTTGAAAGATGTCTTTCTATTAGATAGCCAATTTCGATGTTGTTTGCTATTGTTTCTCTGTCTTCTACAAAGTCAAGTCGAATCTTTACCCCATCAGGTCTTACAATATAATTTGCGCCTGGAAACTTGTTTGGGCCGTTGATTACAAGCTTCTTTAGTCTTTCAATGTTCCATTCCGTCACAACCTCAGGAATTGTGAGTTTTATTGCAACAGATTCTGGAACTCCAACCTCTGATATGTCAAGGTTTGGATCTGGAGAAATTACAGTTCTGCTAGAAAAGTCTACTCTTTTCCCAGAAAGTGAACCCCTAAATCTTCCTTCTTTTCCTTTCAGTCTTTGTGTTAGAGTTTTTAAAGGCCTACCCGATCTGTGGTGAGCTTGTGGAATTCCAGAAACTTCGTTATCAAAGTATGTTGTTGTATGATATTGCAGTAAATCTACAAGGTCTTGTACGATAAGTGGAGGGGTTCCAGCTTCTTTGCTTTCTTTTAGTCTCTGGTTTACTCTGATTATATCTACAAGTTTATGGGTTAGGTCATCTTCTGATCTTATGCCGGTTTCCAAAATAATGGATGGTCTTACCGTAACTGGTGGAACAGGAAGAACTTGTAATACAAACCATTCTGGTCTTGCAGTAGCAGGATCATATCCTAAAAGTTTCAAGTCATCATCAATCATGTGAGAAAATCTTTCTCTAATTGTAATTGGAAGCAACCTATTTTCGCCAAGCTCTGTCTTTTCAATAAAGATGGTTGGCTTTGTAAATATCAGATCATATTGAGATTTACCACAGTGTGGGCAGGTTTTTTCTTTTTTTGCCTTTTCTATGATTTCGTCAGGAATGTGTTTTATTGATATTACAGTGTATGCAGCTTCTTTGCTTAACACTATGTGATATGCATCAAGTTCTTCTTGTGAAATTTTTAGTCTGGAACATGATCTGCATGTTGTCAAGAGGAGTTTGTGGATGTTATCAATAAATGCAATATGTAAAACTGGCTCGGCAAGTTCTATGTGACCAAAGTGCCCTGGGCATCTTGCAGCAGTGTTACCACATGTTACACATTTTTGTCCTGGTTCTAGTGTGCCAAGTCTTCCGTCCATCAACCCCCCTTGTACAGACATACCATCTTCATCATAGGTTTCTGGGGCTGTAATTTCTGCAACTGAATATTTTCTGATTTCAGTGGGAGACCAAACTGAAAATCGAATTCCATCGATTACTTTTATTGTCTCAAGTGACATTATACTCTTTCCTTAATCAAAAGTCGTGGAGCAACATCCAAGCTCATCATTTCCTGTAACAAAAGCTTGAAAGCATAAGCGACAGAAATGGATGTTACCTTTGCCTTGTCACCACATACTCTACAGACAAACTTCCTTTGTTTTATATCATAGTACGAGACAAGTCCGCATCTTTCACATATGTAAATGTCAGCTTTGTCTGATTCATCAAGTAGTCTGTCCTTTAACATCATTGAAGCTCCATATGCAATTAGACAGTCTCTTTCCATCTCTCCAAATCTCAGACCGCCTCCACGTGCACGTCCCTCTGTTGGTTGTTTTGTCAACATTTGTACCTGTCCTCTGGCTCTAGCGTGAATCTTATCAGCTACCATGTGGTGTAGCTTTTGATAATATACAACCCCAATGAAAACTTCTGCTGGAAAGGCCTTTCCTGTTCTACCGTCATACATCATTTCCTTTCCAGAGTATTTGAAGCCTGCAGATTCTAACACTCCTTTTACGTCTTCTAATTTTTCTCCCACAAATGCAGAACCATCTATCTTTGTTCCACGCAAAGCTGCAGCTTTGCCAGTTACGGATTCAAGAAACATTCCAACTGTCATTCTGGATGGAAATGCATGAGGGTTAATCAAAACATCCGGAACAATACCATCAGAGGTATATGGCAAATCCTCATGGTTTACAAGTAAACCGACAACTCCTTTCTGACCATGTCTTGAAGCAAATTTATCACCTATCTCAGGAATTCTTACGTCCCTTACTCTTATTTTGTACATTCTACCACCGTCATGCGATTGTGTCATTACTACAGTATCTACAACACCAGTTTCAGATGGTCTTACTCCAATCGATGTATCTCTTCTGTATGGACCTTTTACTTCAAACTCTCTATATTCTTCCATAAATCTTGGAGGACTTGTTTTACCGATTAAAATATCTCCGCCCTGAACCATAGATTCTGTTGCAATTACACCATCCTCTTCCAATAATCTGTAAGCTTTATCTCCACGGAATCCGCGTATATTTCCTTCTGCATTTGGGATCTCAAAGTTGTCGCGCATACCTCCTGGATATTGTTTTGCTTCAGCCTCGTAAATTCTATAAAAGAAAGTTCGTCCCAGCCCTCTTTCTACTGAAGATCTGCTCAAAACTATTGCGTCTTCTATATTGTAACCATCAAAAGGCAACACAGCTACAACACAGTTTTGTCCCGCGGGCCTGTCTTCTAGCCCCAAAAGTCCCATGGCCTTAGTTGTTACAATTGGAGTTTGAGGATAAAGCATGAAATGTTGTCGTACGTATGTACTTGCATTCATCAATGGAGTTGAGAATCCTAAGCTTTGCTTTGCCATAGCAGACTCGTATGTGTTTCTTGGTGACTGGTTATGTTCTGGATATGGTATGATTGATGCGCCTGCACCCAAAATTGCGGATGGAAATATTTCCATGTGTGTGTGTTTTTTAACATTTTCTTCATCCATGGCAATGTAACAGTTTTCTTCTTCATTTGCATCTATTAGTTCAATTACTCCTATATGCAAAAGATCATTCCACGAAAGGAATTTTTTGCTAATCTTTTCTATGAGCTCCTGCGTCAAAAGGGGTTTGTTGTCTTTTATTACGATTAATGGACGTAGAACTCTACCCGCATTACAATTTACATATAACCTCTTGGTTGCTCCTTCGATATTTGACTGGTACAAAAATATACCAATATGTGGATGTATCTTAGAGTTTCGTCTAAGTTCTCGTAATGAATGTGCAAGCTTCTGTCCATCTTTGTAGTATCCAATAAGTCTTCCATCTACAAAGATTCTTGCTCCTTCTTTTTTGAGTTCATCTTTTGCATCTGAAACATATGTCACACCAAGGTCATAGAGCTTTTCTACTATGTCCTCCGATGGTACATTTACTGATATGATTGCAGAAAGTGCAAGGTTCTTTACTAGTCCACAATTTGATCCCTCCGGGGTTTCGCTTGGACAGATTCTGCCAAAATGAGTTGCGTGCAAATCTCTTGCTTCAAAGTTTGGCTGACTCCTACTAAGTGGAGATTGGATTCTTCTGAGGTGGCTTATGGTTGATAGGTAGTTTGTTCTGTCTAAAAGCTGTGTTACTCCAACTCTACCCCTTCCCCAGTTTCCTGTTGCAATAGCATTGTTAAGCTTATCAGTTACTATACCTGGTCTTACAGCCGCCGCTACTGCATTAATTCCTCTTTTTTGACCTGACCTTTCAAGTTGGTATTTCATATCTCGCACTAAGTTTCTAAAAGCTGTTCTAAACAGATCTGCAAGCATCTGACCTGCAAACTTTATGACTTTGTTTCCATAATGATCTTTGTCATCTGGAGCAAGCCAACCAAGTTTTAGTTCAATTAATTTACAAGCTGCTTCTCCCAAAAACTGTGCTTTTTCTTTTCTATTGTCAGGATGCTTACCCAGATGTGGCAACAGTCCCCAATCAAGTAGAGTCTCTGCTCTCTTAATTTGAAATTCCTCAAGCATTCCAGGTGCTATTCTCTTACTTATGTATACAATAGCATCCTTATCAGTTGGCACATCACCTGATTTTTCAAATGAAGCCTCAAGCTCGTCTTGGATTTTATCAACAAGTGAAACTGCTGCGGCAATTTCTCTGTCAGATTCAAGTCCAAGTGCACGTATCAAAGTAACCACAGGAATATCAACTGGAGATCCTGGAATTTTTGCAACAATCAGTCCATCATTTTTCATGACAAGCTCTAGCTTTGCACGATAACCAACAATAGATGAATACACTTTTGCTTTGAACACTGTATTTCCTCCCACTATTTCTTTGTCAACTATTATTTTGTTGTAAGAAAGATCCTCAAGTCCAACAATTACCCGTTCTGATCCATTTATGATAAAGTATCCTCCTGGGTCATTTGGATCCTCACCATGCTCAACTAGTTTTTGATCAGAAAGGTTGTGCAAAATGCAAGCATTTGATCTAACCATTACTGGTATGTCACCAATATGCACAAATCTAGATTCTAAAATTTTTCCATCCTCTACGACACTTGCCTCAAGCATTACTGGAGATGCGTATGTAACGTTTCGTAGTCTTGCTTCCATTGGAGCTATGTGTGTAATGGAACCATCAAGCTCCATCATTCTTGCTTGTTGTAGTTTTAGCTTGCCAAGCTGAATTTTGTATGGATACTCAGCACTCTCAATTTCTATTTGTCCTACCTCATCAATTATGCTCTGAAGACCACGTTCCAAAAACTCATCATATGAGTTAAGGTGTTGTCGTGCGATTCCTTCTCGTTTTAGTATGTCTTGAATAATTGGCCATCGTTTGTTTGAGATATTTGTCATTTATTCTTCCACCACGTAACGGTAGTAAACACTCTCGCCTGCTGTTGTACTTTTTCTTGTTATTTTTATCATATCACCAGGCTTTACTCCCAATCCCTTGATTGCAGGATCAGTTACGTAAATGAGTGGCATTTCGGTCGGCTTGGTGTGAAATTTCTCTAAGACTTCTTCTGCTTCTATTTTGGTTATTATTTCATGTTTTGGGACATAGATGTGATCTGGGACGAGGATATGATCTTTTTTAGTCAGCAAATTAATGATCTCCTTAGAATAACATTAGCTGTAAATGCACCATTAATACACAAACCACGACAGTTGCACAGAGAGGTTAATATATATGTAATCGGTTGATCGCCCTAAAATTTACTGTTTTTTGTCAACATTGTTTTCCGTAACCTTAAATAATCAAAAAACAAGACTCACAAACAAGATGAGTACTAGTTTTAAAGGATTTGCTTTACTTGCAATTCTGGTTACAGCTGTAGGAACTGTTCCAGCTTTTGCACAAAGTCCTTTGGACACGGTACCAATTACTGTCACAACAGACAAGGAATCGTACGCAGATGGAGAAACCATCATCATCTCTGGTGAAACAAGAGATTACATCTCTAATACACAAGTCACCATCACCATTATCAATCCAATTGGTAATCGTGTGGCGCTGGACCAAGTAGAAGTTGGAACTGACAAAACATATTCTACGGAGATTACTGCAGGTGGCAGCTTGTGGAAAGCTGCTGGTACCTACACAATAAAGGTTCAATATGGTGGCGAAAACAGAGCTAATGAAACAACATTTGAGTTTAGTGGTTCTACAGGCGGACCTTCAGGAAAGACGATCAAGGTACAGGGTACTGACTTTTCTGTCAGGTATGAAATTACAGGAGGTAGAGTCATAGGGATCACAGCTGATGTGGAAGCCAAATCTCTGTTAATAGAGATAGAAACAACAAGTGATGGAATGTTAACCATACACCTGCCACGCGCGTTAATCGATGCAAAGATAACACCTACAGAAGATGACAACTTCTTTGTCCTAGTAGATTTAGAAGAGTCAGACTTTAGTGAAGTAGAAACAACATCTACTGAGAGGACTCTCCAAATTCCCTTTACTGATGGAACGACAGAGATAGAGATCATTGGTACACAAATAGTTCCAGAGTTTGGTCCAATAGCAGCGTTGGTACTTGCAGTTGCAATTATATCCATAATTGCTGTTTCTGCAAAG
>Ga0185320_11019489_pt1 | contig 12929 bp, 12 predicted proteins | sample OV2TP2_FD_128023 | JGI IMG/M metagenome (GOLD analysis project Ga0185320, IMG submission 128023) | Hot spring microbial communities from Beatty, Nevada to study Microbial Dark Matter (Phase II) - OV2 TP2 (SPADES assembly) (version 2) | ecosystem: Environmental > Aquatic > Thermal springs > Hot...
ATTATATACTAAGCAACTCCTCAAACTCCATATTCGCTCTATGCGGCCCGATTATCGCCAGTCGTAAGAATCCTGGCTGAAACATGTCTTCCGCGGCTTTCTCCACCTCTGCTACGTTTACGGCGTCAATACGAGCCATAACTTCTTCGGGAGAAATAACGCTGCCGTAAAACAATTCATGGCTGCCGTAAAATGACGCCGCTTCATCGGACGATTCCAAGCTGATGGCAAATTGACCACGCCAATAATCCTTCGCGCGCTGCAATTCCCGGCTCGTGACGCCGCGCACGCGCATTTTTTTCAGCTCGGCCGCAATTCTGCGCACCACTTCTTTCGTCTTTCCGTGCGGCACGCCCGCATACACGGAAAAATATCCCGTATCCGTAAACTGCTCCGCCATGGCGGCCACCGTATATGCCAAACCGCGCTTCTCGCGAATTTCTTCAAACAAGCGCGAGCTCGTTTTGCCGCCCAGAATGGTGGCAAGCAAATGTACGGCATATCGCTGATCATCAAACATGCCGCACGCTGCCGTACCCATCACAAGATGAGTCTGATCCGTTTTCTTAAACTCCAGATGCACAGCCGGCCGCCGCGCGCTGCCGTTTTCTTTTTTTGATGCCGCCTGCCGCTTTGCGGCACCGGCCGGAAACCGCGCAAATGCCCGGGATGCGCGGCTTATGGCGTTGTCCTCACCAACATTCCCCGCCACCACCAGTACCGCGTTTGATCCTACATAATGGGACTTGCGATACGCGAGAATGTCCTCCCGGTGAAGGCCGCGCAAACTCTCGGGTGTGCCGATAATTTCCCACCCCATCGGCGTGTCTCCGTACATGAGCGCCTCAAATACATCGTGCACATGCCGGCGGGGCGAATCCAAATACATGCTTAACTCCTGAAAAATAACGCCGCGTTCTTTTTCTATCTCTTCGGCCTTAAACAAAGGCTCCAGCAGAATATCGGAGACAATCTCCAGCGCCAGCGGAAACTGGCGGGATGCCGCTTTTACCCAATACCCCGTGTATTCCTTCGCGGTAAAAGCGTTGTGCTCGGCGCCGATGTCATCCAGCGCCTGGCTCACCTGCCCGGCCTTGGGACGCGTTTTGGTACCTTTGAAAAACAAATGTTCCAGAAAATGCGATACGCCGTTTATGCGCTTCGTCTCGTACCGCGATCCCGTGCCGAACAGCACCAAAAGCGTCAAGCTCTTGGTATCCTTCATGGGCGCCGTGATAATACGCATCCCGTTTTTGAGGGTGGTTTTCGTGTGATGCATGTAAGTTCTAATCCGATTTTAAAATTTTAAAAAACTCCTGCGGATTCAATTCGGCATCGCGCAAGATTTTTAATAACAATCCGCGTCCTATTGTTTTATGATCCGGTACCGTTACTGACTTTCTGCCTTCACAAACCAAGCGAACATGGCTCCCCCCAAGGACTTTTATAAGCTCATTGCCGGAACATAAAGGAAAACGCGCCATGGTTATACCGTAATAGTATGCAAGCTCAACTCTTGCGGATGATACAATCTAAGAATGTTCCTGTTTTCCGGCTCTTCCAAAAGAAGATCAATAACTTCGCGTATATTGTTGAGCGCCGTATCAAGCGTTTTTCCCTGACTGTAACATCCACCAAAAAGCGGACACTCTACCACATAAAAGCCATCCTCATCTTTTTCGACAAAGAGAGGCAACTGCGTATGATGTTTTGCATGTTTGTCCATGGTCATATTATACATCTTCTGTGCGTGCAGTCAATGCACTTGTTGCCAAATAAAAAGGAGCTTCTTGAGGAAACTCCCGTCGCGGATAGTGGATTTGCACGAAGTTAAAAACCGGCAAAGAGGCAAGTTTATGCGCCTCTGCAATTTCAGACCTTCGTGCCTAGACCATTTTGGAAATTAACACTGGATAAGGTCCCGACTTATCCTGGCAACTACTTCTATAAAAACCGTAGAACTTTGAGCCCGGTCTCTTTGCTTTCAGCAACTTTTTCATCTTATTTTCAGCTGTTTCCTTTGACTTCGCTTCCACAAACATCAGCACAAGCATAGTACTCCCCTTATACTCCTCACCTTTGCGAAGATATTGGATTTCGCTCCACCAGAGACCTTTTCGCTCTTTCTCAACAAGTATCCCATCCATAACACTTTACCTTCCTTTCTTATGAATTTACTCGCTTTATACCATCTCTCCGAAGTACGCGTCAAGGTCGGCTATGGATTTTCTGATTTGTTCGGCCGTGTCTCTATCGCGCACCGTTACGGTGTCGTCTTCCAGCGTCTGAAAATCCACCGTGACGCACCACGGCGTGCCAATTTCGTCCTGCGCGTAGTAGCGCTTGCCGATGTTACCGCGCATATCCGTCGTAACTCGTAACTCGTAACTCGTAACTCGTAGTTTGTTGTATATGCCTTGCGCTTTTTCAACAAGTTGTGGTTTGTTGGCAAGTAACGGGAATACCGCGACTTGGTACGGGGCGAGTTTTGGCGGGAGTTTAAGATATACACGCTTGTCTTTGCCTTCGCCTGTTTCCCGATAGGTATCCAGCAGCACCGCCAGCGCCGAACGGTCCACGCCCCACGTTGGTTCTATAACATGTGGCCAAAACTCCTCGTTTGTGTCCGGGTCGCGGTATTTGAGATTTTTGCCGGATGCCTTCTCATGATTTCGCAAATCAAAATCCGTACGATAGGCCAAGCCGTAGAGTTCTTTGCGCCCGAACGGAAAGTCGTACTCAAAATCCATGGTGCGCTTGGAATAATGCGCCCGCTCGCCGTCCGGAATGTCTATTTCATGCACGTGCGCCAAATCAACGCCCAAATCTCCAATCCATCGCTTTATCTCGTCCTGCCAATGATCAAACCGATCCTTCCATTCTTCTTCGCGCACAAAATATTCTATCTCCATCTGCTCAAACTCCCGCATGCGGAAAATAAAATTCCCGGGCGTGATTTCGTTGCGGAATGCTTTGCCGGTCTGCGCGATACCAAACGGCAGCTTGGGACGCATGGTATCCAGCACGTTTTTGAAATTGACGAACATCGCCTGCGCCGTCTCGGGGCGGAAATACACTTCATTCGCTTTTTCTTCCGCCGGCCCGAGAAATGTTTTAAGCATCAAATTAAACTTCCTTGGAGTGGTTAATTCTCCTCCACATTCTGGACATTTTTGATTTTGATTTAAATCTGAAATCTGAAATCTGAAATCTGAAATTTCACCAAGTTCATCAAACCGAAACCTCTGATGACACTTTTTACACTCGACGAGCTCATCAGCAAAACCGGCGCCGAGGTGTCCGGACGCTTCCCATACTTTCGAATTCATCAGCAAAGCCGCATCAATACCAAATACATCACTCCGCGATCTGACAAACCGATCCCACCACATCTGCTTGATAGTATTCTTAAGCTCGACGCCTAACGGACCGTAGTCCCAGGAATTTGCAAGGCCGCCATATATCTCCGACCCGGGAAAGATAAAACCGCGCCGCTTGCAGAGCGACACAATCTTGTCCATTAAATCGTTTTCCATATTTTTACGTTCCACGTTCTGCATTACATTACGCGTTTTACGCTTACTGCACCACCTGATGCTCCTTGTTCGTAACCAACGGGTCGCTCTTAACGGCAGTTGAGATTACTCCCTCATCCTGCTCCAACATAACGCTCGTAAACGTATCGCGCCCTGATGCCGCCGCCCTGGAAATAAGCTGAGGCGAAGTTCCCACATGGCTCACGCCAGGAATAATACCCAACTGAAACGAAACTTCGCGCGCGGGCCGCGTGTACCCGATACCCGCCACCAAAAATCCGGCATCCCATGTTATCTCTCGCGTGTCGGGGTCGTACACCACATGCTCACCGGCGGGCTGTACCACGTTTTTCCATTGAACGTATGCGGGTATGCTCGCTTTTACGATCAGATTTTCCATGTCATTCGCGCTTGAGGTAAGCGACCATGTGATGGTATATGTCGTTTCCTCGTTTATGCGCGGCGGCAGCGGTCCCGTATTTTGGAGAATGCCGCTTCTATGCAGCCCGCGGGCTACAAACCCCATCTGTGTTATCACGTTTGCGGTAATGGAATCACGGCCGGATGTCTCCACGCCCTGGAACCCTTCCGGCACCGTATTCGTAAACATTACTGCTTCCACCTGTACCTCAAAATTCTTATCCAGTAGGGAAGAGATGGGCAATGTGCCCATGATTGGCACCTGCATAGCAAGCACACCCGATTGGCCCGGAGAGACAAACCGGAAATCCGGCTCTTGGCTTGCCGTCCAGACCACTTTATGCTGGGCGCTGTCGTACGAGCCGCGGCCTTCCGAAGACCGTACGCGCGCGTAATCAACAGCCGCGCCCGACACCACCGCTTCCACTATCACATTCCGCACGCTCACCGGCAAGTTGTTGCGCCAGGAAATCTCAACTTGCAGGGACCCGCCCGGCTGCACATTCTCATTCGCCGAGAGATCAACGGCAAGCAGCGTCTCGCGCATGGCAAGCGAACGGGATGCCTGCCCGTATACGCTCCAACTTTTCGTTGTTTCATCAAACAATCCTATGCGAACCGAAAAAAACTTTGATTCCCCCGGGTTTCCCATAACGGTGCCGCGGATAGTAATAGTTCCTTGCTCCCCCGGCGCAATATCTCCCACATGCCATAAATTCGTATCTTTGGCGGGTTGCGGCGTGGAAGACACAAACGTAAACCCGGGCGGATAAAGGATGTCAAGCGACACATTCTGCAACAACGATTCAGTGGTAGAGACATAATCAAGCGCTATCTCAACTTTCTGGCCCTGCGTTGCGTCACCCGGCATGGCGATTGCGACGCCGATAGGCGAGCGCTCTATGGAAACATCATACACAACATCTTTTCCGAACCGCGCGCTGGTATTCTGCGGACGGTATTCCAGCGTTGCTTTCGCCTGCAACACGTCGCCTTCCTTCCCGAATAAGAACGCGGTGAATGTCTCGTGCTTTTCTTCGTTGGGGAGGAGCCTTCCTATGGAAATGCGCTCGCGGAACGGGCCGCGCGGCTTCTCGCCAAACACGGGCTTAGCGCCCGGCGGATATTCAAATATAAGATCCACGCTTTCCAGCGCTATGGCATTTCTGTTCTGGAACCGCACTTCAAATGCCACTTTCTCGCCCACGGTAATTTTCTGCGGCGCTTCCACCATCAGGAATATATTCTCTTTTGTTACCGAGGCGCGCTCCCCCAGCACCACAAACACAACAGCGGCTCCCGCGAGCGCCAGAACGCCCAATGTTATCGCAGCAAAAAGCGCATAGCGCGTAAGGCGTTTGCGCTGACGCTGTTGGAGAGCTGCGGCAAGGGCGGCATCACGCTCCCTGCCCCACGAGCGCGGACCGGCCGTCGGCGCCGGGCTCAATGTCGGCTCGCCTTCCCGCTCTTTAAATGTCTCTTCCTTGCGAAAGAGGCGCTTTCGCAATTCGTCTAGGGATTTCATATACAAAATGTATTATACATCAGGAAATAGGAATTAGCTTGTAGGCGCTTTTCTCCATTCCCGGATGTGCCAAACCTGCCTATCCACAATCCTTGCGCTTGCTCGGGTTTGTGAGTTTTTACCCCCTGCAAGCTAATTCCTATTTCCTAGATTAGCGTACTGCCGAATATCCCGCAAAAAAACGGAAAGCTGCTCCAGATCATGCGGCTTGAGCGGCTCTTCCGGCATAAATGCGGGTGCCGATACCAGCATATACGCAGCACGCGGCACTTCGCGCGGAAGATACCCTAAACACCGCAAAAATTTCAATTCAAACGAACATAAAAATATGCGGACGTTCTCTCTCTTAAAATCGCTGCCGTCCAAAAACGAAAACGCGCGGACCAGAAGCTGCCATAACTCTTGATCTTGTTCGCCATTGGCCACCACGCGTCCCATCAGATTCGCAATGTATCCCGCCGCGCGGTAGCGGTCCCAATCCGCGCGCATGCGCGGAAACATCTGCTCGGCTTGCGCATACGTAAGGCGGTACACTTCTCTGCCGGCGACAAACCCGGCATTAAGCCGGCAGAACAAATCAATATTTCCGCGCAATTTTGATTTCTCCAGCCGCACGCCTTTGGCAACGAGCGTAATGCCGCCGTAGGCGCGGGTGTAGAGCCGCAAGGTACGGTCCGCCTCCCCGCGCGGCCACGCGGCTAACACAATGCCTTCTGTTTGGTGAAGAGAGTACATAATGAATCATGAAGTAGAATTACGAATTAAGGAAAATGATGCTTCGCTATCGCCTAGCTTACTCATGTGCTTGCCACTCTCTTGCATGACAACCAAAGCATCCGCATGAACCGCATTCATAATCTCGCTGCGATACTTCTCAAAAAAAACTTTCAGGCTATCTCTTGCATGTACCCGAAGAGTAACGCCGTCCTTCGGCTGCAAGCCCTCCTTTTTGCGGGCGTCCTGCACCGCGCGGATAAATTCGCGCAGCATGCCTTTCTCTTTGAGTTCCGGCGTTAAGACAGTATCAATCCGCGCGCCGCCCGCGGGGCCCAGCGTATCATCCTCTTCCACGCGCTCCACGTTCGCGCGTTCGCGGATAATGGCGCGGTACTCCTCTCCGCGCGGCAAAGCGCGCACCCATGCTGTTGCAAGCGGCTGGCGCACGGGAATGCCCGCCTTGCTGCGTTCTGCAAGAATCCATTCTATAACGCCGGGAATCTGCGCAACAGCGGCAGCTTCGTTATGATATGTCTTCGTGTTTTCATGCGTGGAAGGCCAGCCTTCCAGATGTACCGATTCAGCTGCATCATTATACTTCACCTGTTGGTAAAAATACTCCGCAGCGAAAGGCGCAAAAGGCGCCACTATCTTTGCAAATTGCACCAAAACGTAACGAAAACTCGCGAGAGCGCGTACGCGCCCGTCTGCCCCTTCACGGAACCGGTCGCGCGAGTACTGCAAATACACTGTGGAAACCATATCAATAAATTCGCTGATACGGCGTGCCGCATGTCCAAGCTTATACTCGTCTATTGCACCCTGCACGCTGAGCGTGACGCGTTCAAGCTCCCAAAGAATAAATTTATCCAACACATGCAGTGATTCGTTAAAAATCGGACGAGACATCGTTTCCATTTTATAGAGATTATAAAATGCATACACATTGGCAAGACGCAGTATATTTTTCTTATATACGTCATCCACGCCTTTCTCCGAGAAATTCAAATCCTCCGCGTACACGGCGGGCGAGGAGAGGAGATAAAGCCGCAACGCGTCCGCACCGTATTTTCCCACAATATCCATGGGGTCGGGGTAATTTTTCAAGCGCTTGGACATTTTCTGGCCGTCTTCAGCCAGTATAATGCCGTTCACCAGCACGTTTTTGAACGCGGGCTTTTCAAAAAGGCCGCTCGCCAGCACATGCAGCGCGTAAAACCAGCCGCGCGTCTGATCCAGCCCTTCGGCGATAAAATCCGCCGGAAAGTTTTGGATGCCGCCGCCCATCCAGTGCTGCTGGCCATAGGGCATGGAGCCGGATTCAAACCAGCAATCAAAGACCTCCGGAATGCGCTTCATGGTACCGCCGCACATGCAACGCAGCGTAATCTCGTCAATATACGGCCGGTGCATATTGAGGCGGCCTTCTTCATCATACGGCCAGTTGCGCACGTACACCTCCCGCAGTTCTCCCTGTTTTATGTAGCATTCGCGGGCCGCAAGCGTCTCTTCCTCCGTGCGGTTTTGAAGCGCACTCTCCAACATCCAGAGCGGATCGCCATGGCTTATCAAAAGCACGCGCTTGCCTTCATGCGCGCGTTCAAACTCCCGCGCCACTGCCATCACGCGCGCCGTAACATCATGCAACGTCTCCCCGCCCTCCGGCGCTTTGGTAAACCGTTCCTTTGAGTCCGCAAAATAATTCCAATACTCGTCAACCGTACCCCCTTCAAACGCAGGACCATGATTGAGTTCGCGTAGGCGTTTGTCATACGCAACCGCAACGCCGAGTACTTCGCTTATAATTACAGCGGTTTCCTTCGCGCGGATAAAATCGGAGGAGATAATTACATCAACGCCGCCTTGCTGTTTGAGTTCCTGCGCAACAGCCCGGATACCCTCTTTCCCTTTTTCGGAGATATGAATATCAACAAGCGGATCGGAACTGATGATAACCGGACCGTAATCTTTCGGGTTATCCTTGTGATGTGGAATATCCTCCCGCTCGCCATGCCGGAGAATATAATACGTGTTTGGTTTCTTTACGCGCCGCGTTTCCAGATCTTCCAGTGATCCCGCCGCAAATTCTTCTTCGCACGCCGTACACTTCCATACGGGAATAGGCGCTCCCCAAAACCGCGCGCGCGATATGGCCCAGTCGGGCGCCGTATCCAAGCCCCTGCCGAACCGTCCCTCTTTCAGATGCGCGGGCACCCATGAAATTTCCTGTGCCGTTTTCTGAAGTTTTCCTTTAAACTGCGTAACATCCACAAACCACGATGTTGCCGCGTAGTTCAAGAGCGGCGTCTCGCATCGCCAACAAAAAGGATACGAGTGTGTAATTTTTTTCTTGGAAAAGAGCAGATTGCGATCCGGATGCGCGAGGTATTTTATAATTTCCACATCGGTTTTTTGATGATCTTCCTTCGGCTTTACGGGAAGCCCCGCAAAATCTTTCACATCCGGCCTGAACGCACCATCCATGCCCACGTGTTGAATGAACGGCAAGTCTTGCTCTTTGCCAAGCTGCATGTCATCGGCGCCGAACGCGGGCGCGATATGCACAATGCCGGTTCCTTCATCGGTACTCACAAAATCCGCCGCATATATTTTCCAGCCGTTCCCGTGGTTTTCCAATTTTTCGTCAGACGAATAATAATCAAAAAGCGGTTTGTATTTTTTGCCGACTAACTCTGAACCAAGAAATTCTTCTACAATTTCATATTCACCATCAAAAAACACTTCCCGAATCCTTTCTTTAGCCACTATATAATACGCCTCTTCTAATTTTGAACTTTGAACTGCAACTTTTAACTTTGCACTTTGCACTTTGCACTTTGCGTAAACTATTTTATCGTTTACCGCTAACGCCGCATTCCCCGGCAACGTCCACGGCGTAGTAGTCCACGCCAGCATAAACGTACCTGCTGGTTCCTCTTCCAGCTCAAATTTCACGGTCACCGAAATGTCGGTTACTTCTTTGTACCCTTGCGAAACTTCAAAGTTCGCAAGCGTGGTCTCGCACCGCGGGCAGATATGCATGGACTTGTATCCTTCATATACAAACCCTTTTTCATGCAGCGTTTTAAACACCTGCCACACGCTCTCGGTATAACTCCAATCCATGGTGCGGTAATCGTGTTCCATGTCCGCCCAGCGGCCGATGCGCGGTATTATCTTCTTCCAATCATCCGCATACCGCAGCACCGCGCGCTCGGCTTCCTTATTGAACTTCGCAATGCCGTACGCTTCAATGTCTTTTTTATGCTGCAAGCCCAGCTCCCGCTCTATAATGTTCTCCAGCGGCAGGCCGTGGCAATCCCACCCCCACCGCCGCGGCACGAATTTTCCGCGCATTGTCTGATACCGCGGCACCACATCTTTGATTATACTCGCCAAAATATGCCCGTAGTGCGGCAAGCCCGTGGCAAATGGCGGCCCGTCGTAAAATACAAACGTATCCGCGCCCGCTCGCTGTTCCAAGGATTTCTCAAAAATCTTATTCTCTCGCCAAAACGTTAAGATTTCCTCCTCCCTTTGGCTCACCGTAGCATTAGCATAGGCGGCTTGTTCCGGGACCGTTTTTTTCTTGCCCTTTTCGGCCATGATGTATGCATAGTAAAGAAAAAACACGCATCTTTCAATGCGCGCACGAGATGCCGGTCATGCGGATTCCTTTATCAGATGCTCCTTGTAACCTGCGCCGACTAATTGCCCGTATGCCGTCCAAACATCATCAGGAATTTCTTGTTGAATCTGAAAACCTCTTTCTGGATAAATTTTTATTCGCTGCAAATCTCCCACCATAATGTTTATTATTTCGTCTTCAGAAATTTCGCCGTTTGGATACTCTTCAAACGATAGTTGGGGAGATGTTACAATTACTTCCTTCTCTGGCCAAACTTTCTTACAGGTTGCATATGCTCTCCTTTCCATGTACGGTTTTTGCACAAGAATTATCTTTTTTGGATCAATACCATATTCAACAAGTAATTTCTTCGTAAATTTGATATTTTCTCCTGTGTTTGATGATGCATTCTCTATCAGAATTTTTTCCTTCGGAACACCCATTTCGATCGCAACTTTGGCAAATTTATCTGCCTCTGGCTCATTCCAGCTTTCGGGCGTTAAACGCCCAATACCTCCAGAAAATATTAGCAATGGAGACCATTCCTCCAAAAATAACTGAGCGCCTCTCTCGGCAACGCGCGTATCATGACTTCCTAACGCCAAAATGCAATCAGCTTTTTCGAGCTTATGATTTAGATGATGATATTCCCAGATCATTTTTGCCGCTTGGCGAATTTTTTCTCTATCCATATTTTCATCTCCTATAACATCTCATAAGCTTATTCCTGTATCCACAAAGCCAACTTATCCAACACCGTATCAAACCCCGGCAACAGTTTCAACTTCTTTGCCTCTTGAGGCGCAACCCAGCGGTAATCCTGCGCCTCCCAATCAAGTCGCACTTTGTTCGTTGTTACTTCAACCAGCACCGGATGCACAATCCATGTTTTCTTGTACTTCGGCTCGTTCTGATGGAATATCTCGCCAAGTTTTATGCTTTTGATTTTATTTTTTGCAATTCCCAACTCCTCCCGCAATTCGTCCCGCACTTTTTGTTCCAAACTCCGATGATCATCAAGAAACCCAGAAATCCCGTTCCAATAACCAGGATAAAAATTCATTTCCTTACTCCGTCGAACAAGCAGCAGCTTATCATTATATCTTACAACACAATTAACAACCGGCGCCCACCGCGCATGCGTATAATCCATCTGCCCCGGTTTTGGTTTGAATGCGCGCTTTCTCATAAGATTACAATCATCACTGTATAGTTCATGTATAAACACTACTGCGTTATTCCGTATCTGCAAACATGGCAGTTTAGCCGCTATCGGCTAAACTGCCATGTTGCTAAATATGTTTTTTATACCACAACGTAGCAAACAAAAAAAGTCCGCCGGTTAGACGGACTGTAAAAAATTATCGGCCGAACAGGGGTGTCCGCCAATAGAGGGAAAACATGAGTAAAATGGACAACAACACAGCGGCCGCTTCCCCATAAGTATGGATCGGATACCTATGTTCTTTGAACAGTATAAAAATCACAATTGTATTTGTAAACGGACTGATCCACTTCGCTCCCCAAGCAGAAAATTGAGCTGCCCACGGGCTTCCGGTTTTATGGTAGATGTTATAGAAGGCAACTAAAAACGCGAAATTCAAGAGTAATAATACCGTTCCAGACGACACCACCGTACACCATCCAATTCTCCCATAGAGCGAAGGCACCAATTTTATGAACCATGGTTTATCCACAAGCCATATAATGACAAATCCCACGACGGAAAACCCCGCCGTAGCCAATGAAAGCAAAAGCAACCAATACGACATAAAGGAAAACCTCCTTCTTAATCATTTGTTATATTCTCCCGCAAGTGTACCATACCGCTATAAATTTTGCTATGCTCCGCATATGACCGAACTTGCCGGTAACAAGAAGGCTTTTTTTGATTACGACATCCTGGAAAAATTCGAGGCGGGTTTGGTATTGCGCGGACATGAAGTTAAATCCGTAAAAAATGGCTGGGCAAACATACAAGGAGCGCATGCCATCATCCGCGGCGGCGAGTTGTATATAGTAGGCATGCATATCCCGCCCTATCAGCAAGCAAATACGCCTGGCGACTATGACCCCGACCGCACCCGCAAAGCCTTGCTTACGAAAGATGAGCTGTCCCACCTCATCGGCAAAACAGCCGAAAAGGGCTTGACTATAACACCTCTTTCCGTGTATACTAAACATGGTCTTGTGAAGATTGCGTTGGGCCTTGGCAAGGGTAAAAAGAAAGCCGATAAACGCCAAACCATTAAGGCTCGCGAATCAAAACGCAAGATTGAACGAATATTGAAAGGGAGCGCATAAGGCTTCGACAGACGCTTGACCATTAAAGCTCAAGTTGAGGGTGAGATTGCCTCATAAAACCCGTCTCAAACGAATACGTGCAAACGCATTCAATAGCGCACGGAACGCGGTAGCCAACCTCTTCGGAGGCGGGCAAACAGCTCCTGCGCTTTCCTTTGCTTAAATCCGGATTCGTCCGGATACTCAAAGGCATCGGCTCTCCCACGCCCGATAGGAAACCGCCGGTGTTATACATCGGGCTCGCGAATAATTTTTCTGTTTCGGATTGTTCGTAACATAAAGAAACAGACAATGTAAACTTGTCAACCTTTGCTGTGATACGTCTGGACGGGAGTTCGATTCTCCCCGCTTCCACATAAAATTTCCACTTCGTGGAAATTTTGAGTAATTAGTATTTAGTAGTTGGTATTTAGGATAAGATGGATATTGATAACAAGAAACGGAAATTTTATTCCTAAATACTAACTACTCACACTAACTACTTTTACTTCTTTTAAATAAACCCCTATCCAACACCCCCGCATTAACAATCAAATACGCGTGCCGGAAGTCCGTGTTATCGCTGAAGACGGAACAAATCTTGGCGTGCTGCCTACCGAAGAAGCCCGCAAGCGCGCGGAAGAAGCCAGTTTAGACCTGATTGAAATCGCCGCAAGCGCCCATCCGCCGGTAGTCCGCATTATGGATTACGGCAAATACCAGTATCAGAAAGAAAAAGATGCGCGCGATGCGGCAAAGAAGCAAAAAAATGTGGAGCTCAAAGCGGTTCGCGTCGGGTTCAACGCTTCCGCGCATGACA
>Ga0185320_10228838_pt1 | contig 12902 bp, 12 predicted proteins | sample OV2TP2_FD_128023 | JGI IMG/M metagenome (GOLD analysis project Ga0185320, IMG submission 128023) | Hot spring microbial communities from Beatty, Nevada to study Microbial Dark Matter (Phase II) - OV2 TP2 (SPADES assembly) (version 2) | ecosystem: Environmental > Aquatic > Thermal springs > Hot...
CTGCAACGATAGGCGCCTTAATGCCGACCTGTTCCGCTCGCTCCATAAAGGCGAAGAAGTCCCTGTTGTCGAAGAAAAGCTGTGTGATAAGAAAATCGGCTCCCGTATCAACCTTCTGTTTGTGATAGGCTATGTCCGTAGCTAAATCAAGGGAGTCGGGATGCCCCTCGGGGAAGCTAGACCCCGCGATCCCAAAGTCAAAATTCCGGCGGATATAGGCTATCAGCTCGGAAGCGTAGCGAAACCCGCCCTCCACAGGCACGAATTTCGCCTCGCCACGGGGTGGGTCCCCTCGCAGCGCCAGAACGTTCTCAATGCCCGCCTCGCTCAGCCGCACCAGCACATTGTGGACATCCTCTTGCCTCTGGGCCACACACGTCAGATGGGACATGGCCTCCAGGCCCGTCTCCCTCTTAATACGTGCAACGATGTCCACCGTTTTATCCCTGGTGCTCCCTCCTGCTCCGTAGGTGACTGAGACGTAGCCAGGCTTGTAGGCCTTCAACTGGTCAATGGTCTCAAAAAGGGACTCAATCGCCTGGTCTGTTTTGGGCGGAAAGAACTCAAAGGATACAGTCCGCCCACCGGCTTTGAAGATGTCTCGGATCTTCAATCAAGCCTCTCTAGCCATTCGTACATCAACCTGGATACAGTATATCAAAAGTGCAACCCGGTATAAACGTAAGCTCAGTGTTGAAAGCTGTACTGGGGTTGCTCGTTCATCCCCTGGCCGCGTTCCTGACGTCCCACTCTCGCCTGATGTCGGCGCACTCCTTGGGCAGAACACCTGTCACAACTTGGAGCTTGTCTCCCCACCTCGCCAGCTCTATCAAGCTTTCCACTCTATAGGCTCCATACCGGCTCTCCCCAGGGGCGGGACGGGCACCCATCACCAGCATGGTAACTCCGCTTACTATGATGGCACCACAGCACATGGGACACGGCTGATATGTGGTGTAGAGGGTACACCCTGATAGGTCTACCTGGCCCAGCGCGGCCCCCGCCTCACGCAACGCTACGGTCTCGGCGTGGGCTGTTGGGTCAACGGTCGAGGTGACCAGGTTTCTGCCACGTGCTATCACCGTGTTGCCCCGCACGATCACCGAACCCACAGCTACGTTGCCTTCGGCGCCTGACCTCGCCGCCTCGTCTAGCGCCATCCGCATGAAAAGCTCATGATCCTGTGGCATCAAGCCTCCTCCCTTCAGCATGCTAAAGGATATGCGCCACTTCCCGGCGACGCCATTATATTCCACTGCTGGCATTGTTCCAAGCCTTGATCTCACGGCTAGCGCCTGTATTCGTCGCCGCAGTCGCCGATGAGGCGGTACAGATCAAGCGACCTGGGGAGCACTGCCTGTATCCGGTCATGGTCATCCGCGTCAAGGGTAAAGGTGAACGAACGAGCATTGTCAGCTTGATGGTCGGTCACACCCAATCGCACGCCTATGATCACCCCTGCCACCACCGGCCGGTCCAGGATGTACCGCGTGGCTACATTGGCGATGCTGACGTCATGCTTATCGGCGACACTCTTGAGCGCTGCTAGCAGCTCTTGAAACAAGCTCCAGCCACCCCATGCATCCACCATCTGCTTGTATTTCGACAAGCTGGCTGTGGTCAGCTCTCTGCGCCCGGGCTCAGGTCGGTCCAGGTATCTCTCGGACAGCAGGCCGCCACAGAGGGTCCCGTAGGCCAATAGCTGGATGTCATGCTCCTGGCAGAATCGGACCATCTGCACCTCTGGCCGGAGGTCAATCAGTGAAAACTGGACCTGGTTGGATACCACACGAATGCCGGAATCAACGATACGCTTTAAGTGCTCTGTATCGAAGTTGGTCAGTCCAAGGTGTCTGATTTTACCCTCGTCCCGGAGCTGGGACAGGTAGGTCAGCGCGTCCAGGTAGCTGGTATTCTGGTAGTCCCACCAGTGGAACTGCAACAGATCGAGGGTTGAGGCATCCATGCGCCGTAGCGACAGCGCAATATTGCTCTCGACCAGCCGTCGAGTCATCAGTCCTGGGCGCGGCACCCACTTGGTGAAAGCCTGGAGGCCAGAAAGCGCCTCAGCGCCACGGGAGGCTACCAACTGACGCTTGAATTCCCCGATGAAGTCTTCCGCCGGGCCGTAGTGGTCCGCAAGGTCCCAGGTAGTGAAACCCGAGTCTACCAGGGTGAACATGCTCAGAATGGCTGCCCTGGGATCAATAGGCCCGTGGGCTCCCGATACCTGCCACATCCCGTTCAAAATGCGGGACATCTCTAGACCATTTGCTATTTCAATTCGCTCAATCATTGGGCTAAACCTCCATAATACAAGACACCTCTGGAGCAATTGCTATTTCTATTCGAGAGGTCATTGGGCTAATTATAGTGTGCTCTATGGTAAGAAAACCAGCTATCGTTTCATATATCCCAACTGAGCCAGCCGCTCTGCCAACTTACCCTTGCCGAAGATGGGCCTTATCTGCACCCACTCCACTCGTCTGCCCTGGTAATGCTTCTTCTCCTGGGCACACACCAGACCTTGGGGACACCTCAGCCTCGGCTTGGGACGCCGACCTATAGTGCACTTACGAGGCACAGGATAGCGATTGCCGAAAGCCTCCAGGACAGCAGGATGCCCCAAAATCTTATCTGGCTGAGAAAAACTGCAAGGATAGAAGACTTGCATTATATCAATATATATGATACTATAGTTCATATTGAATACTTATAAAATATAAAGGCTGGATATTATATGAGTATATTATCTTCCGTGCCCAGGGGTGAAGATCTAAGTCTGCGGTTGGTGGAAGCCCTTGCCAGCTTTGAGCGTGTCTACGCCAGATGGGTAGAAGCGCCGCTCCAAAACACTGGTCTCACTTACGCCCGCATACGGTTGCTGGGTGTTCTTGACCGCAGGGGGCCGCGAATCATGAGCGCGCTCAGCGATGAGCTTGTTGTGAGCCCTCGCAATGTCACAGTGCTGGTGGACGCCTTAGAAGCCAGCGGCTTGGTGCGACGCCACGCCCACCCTACCGATCGGCGGGCCATTCTCATCGAACTAACCCCACAGGGCGTTGAAACCTGTGCCACCATGTACTACCAGCATGCCGAGGCTGTGTCAGAGCTGTTCTCCGACCTGTCCACGGCTGATCAAAGAGAGCTTCTCCGCCTCTTGAATCTACTGGGCACCGGACTGGAACGTAGAGGAGTCATCGACGAATATCCTAGAAATGGGGTCTAGGTTGCGGCCTGTTGGGGATTGACGCAGCAGGTTTTAGTGTGGGTGCGGGGAAACCAAGGTAGAGTATGACAAAAAGACGGGACTAGAGGAGGTAAAGCAATGGATCAGAAAGTAATTAGCCTGACAGAAAAAGGGCAAGTTGTGGAGCACGATCCCGAAGAACTGAGCGCCAAAGTGATAGAGGAGTTGATAGACCTCGTCCAAACAGTCGAGAACCGAGAAGAAGCCAACAGTGGGTCAAAGGCCGCCTACTGGTTCTATCGAGTGCCTTTTGCCGGAGTCAGGTACTACTCTTACGAGTAGTGCTTGAAAGCGATCAGCATATCAGACCCATTTAATGGGGAGTTAAGGAGATTAAGGATGGCGCTGGGTTTTGCCCAAAAAATAGTTAATCGGGAGAAGTTTCATGACGAGGCCATTTAGTGCTTGCAGAGGTCATAAGTGCGACCGTTGCCTTATCTGTGGTATGGGACATTGTTGTGGGGAAGACAAGGACCTTGCTCCCGTTGGAGCAAAGCGTCTGCCAAGCATAGGGCCTTCCAAGTACCTCAGTCAGAAGGTAGCAATTATAGCACCAAGAGGTGAGATGTGAGTGGTCCAAACCACGTTGTACAACAAGGACAGAGTACTCCGGCATGTCGGCATCACTGGGTTATCGAGCAGCCTAACGGTCCAATAAGTCAGGGCGTATGCCGGATTTGCCAGGAGGTCCGGGAGTTCAAGAACTCCATCGAGGAATTTGGGCCACGAAAAGCCAGAAGGTCGTCTTCCTGAAGCTCAGCAAAGGAAGCCACGGGCGTTCGGCAGTTAACGGTCTCTAAAGTTTCAGTAACCAGATTCAAGTGTAAGGAAGGAAAATATCATTCTACCTGACATACGTGCTTCCAACCCTCAAGCCCAGCAGACGGCTTCGCCCCCCGGAACCCGGCCCCACTGGTGGCACCGCCGTCCCAGGCACAAGCAGCAAGACCCTGGCCCCATTGCTCCTCTCCAAGTCTCACAGCCTCCCCAGATAGAGTCCTACCCTGCCACCGACACGCATTGGTTCGGCACTCTTGAGGTCAGCTACGATGTTGCCCGGGCCCTCAAGCAAATTGGCTACCAGGAACCCACGCCCATCCAGCAGCAGTGTATTTCCCCACTCCTGGCGGGGAAGGATGTGGTGGGGCAGGCCCTGACTGGAACCGGTAAGACGGCCGCCTTCGGTATTCCGCTGGTCGAACAGGCGAACTCATCCCAGACAGCCATCCAGGGGCTGGTACTGGTCCCGACCCGGGAGCTGGCGATGCAGGTCTGCGATGAGCTGGTCCGTCTGGCACAGTTCCGTCGTCTAAGCGTTGTGGCCTGCTACGGTGGCCAGCCCATCTCCAAGCAGATCGCAGCTCTTGAGCGCAAGCCCCAGATCGTTGTGGGAACACCCGGTCGGGTACTGGACCACTTGGGTCGAGGGACCCTGCAACTAGGATACCTCCGCACAATTGTGCTGGATGAGGCCGACGAGATGCTGGACATCGGCTTCCTACCAGATATCCAGCGGATTCTGGCCCAGACGCCCAGGGAACGACAGACAGCCCTCTTCTCTGCCACCATGCCCTCCATTATCCATCGTATTGTGTATCGCCACATGCGTTCGCCGATGTGGGTGCGCATCGGAGGGGAGATTGAGACGGCTCCCAATGTGCGCCAGTTGTACTACGAGGTGCTGGAAGAGGACCGGGTGTACGCGCTCGTTGAGTTGCTAAGGACCCAGGTGAACGGAGGAAAGGCACTCCTATTCCGGCGGACCCAGGCCGGGGTAGACAAGCTGGTCCGGGTGCTGCAGCGTCAGGGCATTACGGTAGCGGGGATTCACGGTGGCATGACCCAGAGTAACCGCAACGCCGTGATGCGTGCTTTTCGGACCGGGGGGCTCAAAGTGCTGGTGGCTACCAATGTGGCGGCCAGAGGCCTAGACATCCCCCAGGTCTCCCATGTGGTTAACTACGACATGCCACAAAGCCTGGAGGAGTACGTACACCGGATCGGTAGAACAGCGCGCATGGGGAGCGAGGGTACAGCCATCACTTTTGTCACCGAGTGGGATTTCCCAATGTTGGACACCCTACGGGCCTGCCAGGCTGGTGAGCTGGAGCAAGGAACCCTGTCTCTCTACCAGGTCACCAGACAGAACGTGGGTCAACCCAAGGTGGTTTGACCCCTCAGCCTTTGTAATCCTGATGGGAGCAAGAGCACCCACTAGCTGTCGGATTTCAGGAGTGATCCCATCTTCAAGGGGGTACGACAATTCGGAGCGAACTTTCCCTGTTCCAGCTATGATGGTGCCCAGGGCTATCGTCCTTTTTCGGGAGGCAGTGCAAGCTGGTAGGAACCTGCGGCCAGGAAAATTCACAGATTTTTGCACACTCCCTTGAACGTGGGGTGATGGCCTCATCGCCCCAAATTTCAGAGGACATCCATGACCTTGCAAGAGCTTTCGAGCAACAACCTCTACGAGTCTTAAAGAACGAAACGTATCCCTATTCTCGGCATTTTCGGCCAGAAACCTGAATCACAACTATAGAGGTGATACTATGAAAAGGGTTTTATGGGTAGCAGCAGGGGCAGGGGTAGGAGCACTCGGATGGGTAGCTTTACGAGGAATCCTCTGGGGAGAGGTCGCTGCTATTGTGAAGGCTATGGACTGGCGCATATTGATGCTGGCCTTGGGAGCCGTAATTTTTGCTGGGCTTCTGGAGACATGTCGGTGGAAGTTGTTGTTGCCTAAGGAAAAGGTCTCTGTCTTTCGCCTCTTCCTTGTGAAGAATGTTGGACAGGGTATCAATAGCATCAGTCCAGTAAGGGTATTGGGAGAAGTCAGTCAGGTGGCTATTCTGGCCCAGGCTGAAGGAGTCAAGGCACCCAAGGTGATGTCCAGCATTGTAATGTCCAAGCTGTTTGACCTGCTGGTGACGGTGAACCTGGTAGGTGCCGGACTTATTGTGCTACCCCAGTTCTCTGGGTTCAAGCCTATAGTTGTACCACTTTGGGGCATGACAGCCGTGGGTCTAGTGGCTCTGTTTCTATTTAGTAGGCGGTTGCACAAGCTTCCTGGGGTCCATAAACTGCGTCCCCTAGAAGAGACCCTGGGCTCCCTAAGCGCGATGCTAACTCACCGAAGAGCACTAGCGGCGTGTCTAGCATTAACTTCAGTGGCCTGGGTGTCTATTGGAGTTGCGGCATGGCTGGTGGCTCGAGCGGCTGGAGTAGAAATGCCTTTCTGGCTCGTGTTAATACTGATAGTTGCTGTGAACCTGTTTACAGGAGCGATCCCAGCACCCATTGGAAGGGTGGGCGCATATGAACTTGTGACTGTTTCTACCCTTGGACTCTTTGCAGTAAACCCATCGGCAGCTTTAACCTTTGCCTTGGTGTCTCATGGAGTGGTTTTCTTGCCACCACTAATCGTAGGGATATCGGTACTGGCGCTGGAACGAAGAACGGGCAGGGCTTTGTTGGCCACAGCCGGTGCGGCTGTCAGGTCCGCTACACAATTTAAGGGCTTCTAGAACCCATCTCAAAAATCATCTTCTACCCCTGCCTGAAGGCGGGGGTGTCCTGGGTTTCTACCCTGCTGGTTTCTCCTATGAGCAGTTGTGTTTCCTCCATCCCTTGCTTCCTCCCAATTGCTGTGCTTGAGAGGAAGCTTAGCATAGTTGGTCACTCCTATTCAGTAGAAAATTAGCTCTCCCCAGACTCAGCCTCGGAAATGTGGGTTAATAGTAGAACCGGGTTTTGGCCCAGCCCTCCTCAAAAGGGGTGTTGAAGAGACGAGTGGAGGTCTTCCTCTGGAACTTCCATTGGCCGTCCACACGCACGTACTCCTCATCGTCTATGCCTGCCCTCCACATAGCCTTGTTCCCTTCACCCACTGTGCAGGGCATAAAGAGGTACCATGTAGCGCGGGCGGTATCGCCGTTGACTTCGATGCGGGGATTGAGGCCGTAGTGTATTGCGAAGGTAAAGATTCTGGAGGCTCCTTCAAAAAACTTGCGAATAGCCTCTCGCCCCTCGAATCTTCCGAGGCCCTCGCTCTCCCAAACTGCATCTTCGGTGAAAAGCTGTGCGATTTTGTCTGCATTGTAGTTGTCGTCGCAGTATGCGGCGTATCTTGCCTTCAGGTTTCTTATGGCTTCGGCGTCCTCCAAAGCCCTGATGCGTTTTTCAAGCTCTTCCAGGCTCATGCTCTTACTCCCTTTTGGGTATAGGACATCAGTATTGGACGGCAAAATCACTACGGTGTCAAGCACATGGCGGACGGGGCTAGGGCCTTTCGATTCTCCAAGGTGTCCAAGCAATTGTCATTGCGAGCGAAGCGAAGCAATCTCTTCCTCTGCCTGGGATTGCTTCGGGGCTTTGCCCCTGCTCAGAAACTTCAGGCGTTGGCGGCAGATCACGCGGGCGACTCCACAAGCGCCATGCCCAGCTTGGACGCCTTCTTGCGCAAGTTGGCGATTTCACGCTCCCGGGCCCGCTGTTCATATTCCTCGGCACTCAGGTCATGGAATGGGGTACGATGTTTGAGCATGTGATAGAAGGTGCGCGCCAGTTTGTGGGCGGTAGCGACAATGGCCGCCTTTGGACCCACTTTGGCCCGCAGGCGCCGGTAAAAGGCCCCAAAGCCACTGTGGCTGCGACTCACCCCTTGCGCTGCCAACCGAAAGGCTTGCCCAGCACGGTTGCGGGTTTTCAGCGTGCCTCGACGCAGCACTTTGCCTCCCGAGATGTCGTGATGGGGCGCCAGCCCCAGCCAAGAACAGAAATGCTTCTGGCTGGGCCACTTGCTCATATCTGTGCCAATCTCCGACACGATGGTCTGCACCGTGATGGCGTTCAAGCCAGTGATGGCTACCAAGTCCACCCCAGTCACCTGATACAACAAGGTGCGTGCATCGTATGCTGGGGCATTCTTGCTGTGGGACCCCTTCTTGTCTTCGTGGTCAAGAGGGGGCAGCTCCTCAGGCCACACCGGCTTGATGGCCTGAAACTGCCTCTCGATTTCCCCATCGCACTCCCCCAACTGCTCAGTGTAGCTGTCATACAAGGCCAGGGCCTGCTTCAGGGCAAAGAGGTGCTCCCCCCTATAATTCCCCGTCAACGCCTTGGCAATCTCTCCCCTACTGCTCTTACAGCGCCCATCACGAAACCGTGCCAACTGCACCGGGTCCCGCTCCCCAGCCACAATGGCTCGTATGATCGCCTGTCCAGTGGTGCCAGTGATGTCACTGAGCACCTGGGTCAACTGTACATTCATCTGCAGCAGGGCCTTCTGCATATGCTGAATATGGGCGGCCCGGTGTTCCAGCAACATCCCCCTATGGCGCAAGTAGGCCCTCAAAGCACACATCTCTCCTTCAGGGCGAAAAGAGCCCTCCAGAAGACCATAGGTGTGCAGGCGCTGAATCCACTGGCAGTCTTGTACATCGCTCTTGCGCCCAGGCACATTCTTCAGGTGGCGGGCATTGACCACTTGCACTTGGAAGCCTCGCTCCTCCAGAATCTCGTAGATGGGAATCCAATACACCCCCGTGGATTCCATGGCCACCCTATCCACCTGGCAGGCGGCCAACCAATCGGCCAGGGCATACAAGTCCGGGGTAAAGGTGTCAAACTGCCCCACTGGCTGAGCATCTCGGTCTTGGGGCACACAGGCCCAAATCTCCTGGCTACCGATGTCCAGACCAGCAGCGTTGGGGTTTACCCTCTTGAGGGATTCAGCCTGCAATTGTGCCTTTCGGCTTGCACTCATGGGAAAGCCTCCTTAGACCTGGGGTATGGCCGCATTCAGACCCGGTCAGGACTCTCAATATCAACCTGCTCAACGGGGTCTTCGTCCAGCCCAAACGAAGCCACCATTCATCACATCACGCCTGACCAGGACCATTCTCGCAAGCGGGCTGTCACGCACCAGTGGGCGCACGGTCTTAGCTTGTCTGAATGCTAGACACCATTATTCCACGGGCCCCCTACAAGTTTCTCCTTTCAAGCATACCGCCCAGCGGTATGGGGTTCTCGCAATGACAACCGAAAGACCCTGCGGACGGGGCCGCTCTATGTCTCACCCAGGGCGTTATTGGTATAATGGTGGCTAGTCTGAGGGAGCGGAGGCATACGGGAGCTATGAGGAGGAGCTAGGAGATCACCGCCATGCCACTCTCCACAGCCCCGCATCTGCTTGTTAGGAGGCTTTCATGGCTAGAAGAGACAGGGATTCGGCTGAGGTTTATGGACGCCTGGGTGTGAAGCCTATCATCAACGCCGCTGGTTCTATCACACGCCTGGGTGGAACACGGACCCGCCCGGAAGTGCTGGATGTGATGGCCGACGCAGCGACGGTCCTAGTGGAGATGGGTGAGCTGAACAGGAAAGCCGGTGAGGCTATAGCTCGCCTCACGGGCACCGAGGCAGGGTTTGTGTGCAGTGGTGCATCGGGGGGGTTAGTGCTCCAGGCCGCCGCCTGCATCGCCGGTAGCGACCCTGTGAAAATGTATCGCCTTCCCGATACCGAGGGCATGAAGAATGAGGTCATCATTCATAGTGTGCACCGGTTCCCCTATGAACAGGCGTACCGAGCTGCTGGGGCCAAGCTGATAGAGATCGGGAACTACCTCCGCTGCCAGCCCTGGGAGCTTGAGGGGGCTATCAACGAGCGCACCGCAGCTGTGGCCTATCTCTGCGCACCTTTTATCAGCCGCCGTGCCCTCTCGCTTTCGCAGGTGTGCCAGATTGCCCACAAACATGGATTGCCAGTGATTGTTGATGCCGCTTCTATGCTGCCACCACGAGAGAACCTGCACGAATATCTCCGCCAGGGTGCTGACATGGTGGTCTTTAGCGGTGGAAAGGGGGTACGAGGGCCACAGGGGACAGGTATCCTGTGTGGCCGGAAGGACCTCATAGAAGCCGCCGCCGCCAATGCCAATCCCAACCAGTTTCTGGGACGCCCCATGAAAGTAGCCAAGGAGGAGATTGTCGGCCTGGTGACTGCGTTGGAGCTTTTCGTGGAGGAAGATGAGGCGGAGGAGATGCAGCAGTATCGCCAAAAGGCCCAGCATGTGGTGGATGCTCTGGCAGAGTTCCCAGGTCTGGAGGTTAGCGTAAAGCACGACGAATTCGATCATCTTATTCCCCAGGCGGTGATCCGCTTCGGGAAGGCATGGCGTGGCCCTTCCAGGGACCAGGTGGCAGAGACCCTGGAAACAGGCTCCCCACCTATCCATCTCAGCCGGTTAGGAAGTCCCGATGATCTGATAGTAGACCCCCTCAACCTTCTGGATGATGAGCTGGAGACCGTGACACGCCGACTTCGGGAGGAGTTGATGGGATAGCCACCTCAAAAAATGGGTTCACACCATCTCACCACAGGTGTATCCACCATAGGCATCTTGATAGCTCTTGCCCTATGATACGAATGCATGACTGGAGCAGGAACCATATCATAACTAACCCGTTGTGGCGCTTATAGGCTACGGAATGCGAACAGGAATCAGAGTTAGCGATACGAGCAGCAACCCTTTTCGGGAGGGTGAGAAGGGGACTCTTCGGCGTGAAGCGAGCGGGAGAGCCTCAAGCTACCTGTTCTGGATGATAATATTGTCGTTTCTGGCCGAGCTAATACTGATTGACGGAGTAGTGCTACTCAAGTGGAGGGTAGAGGACTTCGTAAGCAGGGAGGCTGCCGTTGCCCTGGGAATAGGGCTTGTAGTAATGGGAGGGGTGTTATTGACTATCACCTGTATAACCGTATGGATCAAGATCAACGCTAAGGAGGACATAGAGAAACTGAGGCAACTCCAGGGCCCTTAGCTGAGAAGTAACGATCCACGGAGCTTTGTAATTGCGGAAGCCATTGGTGTAGGCCAGTGGCTTTTCTTTGGCTTCCTCGCAGTGGATGACGGATATAGTAGCTCGCCACTAAAGTAAGACAGGCTCTGAACAGGTATACCCCCTTTCGGTGCTCGGTGAGTGTCAGGTATACTGTAGGCATCCCATAGATGGAAGGAGGGGAATATGAAACGGAGCACAAATGGGATCCTGACCAGCCACACCGGTAGCCTTCCGCGCCCCCAGGACCTCCTGGGTCTGCTGCTCGCAAAGGAGGAAGGCAAGCCCGTAGACCGCGTGATGTTTGATACCGCAGCTCGGCGCGCTGTGGCCGACGTGGTCAAGCACCAGGCCGAAGTGGGCATCACCGTGCTCAACGACGGTGAACAAAGCAAGATCGGCTACGCCACATATGTCAAAGACCGCCTGACCGGATTTGAAGGAGTTGAAACTGTGCGTCCGGGAGGCGTGGAAGCGCGTGACTTCCCCGAGTATACTGCTCTCCGCCCTCCAATCCCCATCAGGCGTCCCACCTGTAGCGGCCCTATCGAGTGGAAGGACTTCTCCGCGGCTCAGAAAGACATTGACAACCTTAAATCAGCTACCAGGGATGTCAAGGCCGAGGAAGTTTTCATGACTGCTGCTTCGCCGGGCGTCATCGCGCTCTTCCTGAACAACCGTTACTACCCCACGGAGGAGGAGTACCTCTACACTCTGGCCGATGTGATGAAACGGGAGTACAATGCCATCGTCAGAGCAGGCTTTCTGCTCCAGATAGACTGTCCAGACCTGGCGATGGGGTGGAACACTCAGTTCGCAGACCTCTCCTTGCAGGAGTTCCGGAAGGTGGTGGCCTTGCACGTGGAGGTGCTCAACCATGCGTTGGCAGATGTCCCGCCGGAGCAGGTCCGTATGCACCTGTGCTGGGGCAACTACGAGGGCCCGCATCACCGGGACGTTTCCCTCAAGGACATCGTTGATCTGGTGTTGAAGGCGCGGCCCACGGCCATCTCCTTTGTCGGCGCGAACCCGCGCCACGAGCACGAGTGGAAGGTCTGGAAGGATGTCAAGCTCCCCGATGGAAAGGTGATCATACCCGGCGTCATAGACTCTACCACCAACTTTGTCGAGCACCCAGAGCTAGTCGCAGAGCGCATCGTCCGCTACGCCAGCGTAGTGGGTCGGGAGAACGTCATCGCGGGGTCTGACTGCGGGTTCGGCACCAGCGCTGGCCGGACCGTGGTGGATGCCAGGGTCTCCTGGGCCAAGCTCCAGGCGATGTCGGAAGGGGCGCTGCTGGCGACTGAGGAGCTTTGGGGGAATTAGCGTCATAGTGTTGCTCCACCCTTTCCCTGCCACCCTCGCACACTCTCGATTTCGATCAGTTGACGTAACCAGAAGGCGAGGGTATCATACGCTCGTTCCATTTCTGCACTGGCGGGGAATCAGGGCCAGTGGCAAATGGGAAGCTCCAGTTCATAGTGAGAGGAGGCGGCCAACATGGATTTTGGACTGCAAGGCAAGCATGCGGTGGTGGCTGGAGGAGGTCGGGGCATTGGCAAGGCGATTGCGCGGGAGCTGGCCCGGGAAGGGGCCGATGTGGCTATCGCCTCCCGCACGCTGGAGCAGCTGAAGAAAACAGCGCAAGAGATTGAGGACGAGACGGGCCAGCGCGTCATTCCCCTGCCATTTGATGTGACCCAACGGGAGCAGGTGGATCGCTTGATAGCTGAGGCAGCGGAGAAGCTGGGCGGGCTGCACATTCTGGTCAACAGCGCCTCGCTGCCGGGTGGGTCGGCCACGGCTACCGGCC
>Ga0185320_10578889_pt1 | contig 12880 bp, 14 predicted proteins | sample OV2TP2_FD_128023 | JGI IMG/M metagenome (GOLD analysis project Ga0185320, IMG submission 128023) | Hot spring microbial communities from Beatty, Nevada to study Microbial Dark Matter (Phase II) - OV2 TP2 (SPADES assembly) (version 2) | ecosystem: Environmental > Aquatic > Thermal springs > Hot...
ATCCTAGCACGACCCTTTGGCACAGTTGGGTATCTTATTGCCTGTGCAAATACGCCATGTTCTAGCAATGATTTAGAAAATTGCAGCGCAAGTTTTTCGTCGTTAACAATAATTGGCATTATATGGCTTGGCGATCTTACATCAAAACCTGTCTCTGTCAGCCCACTTCTGAACCGTTTAACATTTTCCCATAATTTCTTCTGCAAGGAACCTTTTCTTGCTATTTGTAAAGCAGCCATGGCACCAGATGCTATTGCAGATGGCAAAGCTGACGTGTAGATGAAAGACCTTGATTTGTTGATAAGATATTCAATTATTTCACTTCTGCTGCCAACATAGCCACCAAAACAACCTAATGCCTTGCTCACGCTGCTTACAAATATATCGACATATTTTTCTGCGTTAAGATGTTCCGCAGTTCCTCTATAATGCGTACCATAGACAAAGTCTCCATGAGCATCATCAAGAATCAACAACGCATCATTTTCGTGAGTTATTTTGCCTATCTCATCCAACACAGCTAAATCACCATCCATGCTGAAGACACCTTCTACAACAACGATCTTCCTTCTGTAACCTGAGATAGACAATTTAGACTCTAAGTCATGTACATCGTTATGCTTGAAGACACTTACATCTGCCCTGCTCATTTTACATGCATCGACAATGCTCGCATGATTGAACTCATCGCTAACCATCAGATCGTTCTTGCCAGCTAAACATGATATAATGCCTATATTTGCCATGTAACCTGTGGGATACACTAGAACACGTTCGAAGCCTTTGTGTTTTGCCAGATTCCGCTCCAACTTTTCCAATATGCTGTCATTGCCAGCAACGAGTCTTGAACTGCACTGAGATGTGCCGTGTTTTAATGAATTTACTATCGAAGAAATCACACGTTTGTTCCTCGACAAACCTAGATAATCGTTGGAGCAGAGCAGAATCACATCTTTACCGTTTATCCTTGCTGTAGGTCCTAGCACCTCTACAGCCCTAAGTTCCCTGTACAAGTTATTTGCATCTAAAGAATCGAGCTCGTCTCTAATACTGAAACTTTCATGTTTTGAGGCCAAGTTCTCTTATCATCCTGATATCTTGCTCGGCTTCATTGCCTCCAACCGTAAGGTAACCTCCAGTAATAATGCCATTTGCACCTCCAAGAAGAGCTAGAGACTGCAATTCTCGCAGGTGAACCTCTCTTCCCCCAGCTATCTTTATTATCGATCTTGGGAGTATGAATCTGTAAATAGCAATAGTCTTTATCACCTCCATTGGATCCAAGGGTTTTGCGTTTTCCAATGGCGTTCCAGACCTGGGTAGGAGTATATTGACTGGGAACTCTTCTGGTTCGAGTTCGCTTGCCTGGAAAGCAAGTTCTAGCCTTTGTTGCCTCGTCTCCCCCATTCCAAGTATTCCTCCCGAACACAACTTCAAACCGCATGATTTTACGATCCTAGCAGTATTGACTCTATCATAGAATGTATGTGTATTGCATATATTGTCAAAGAAACTCTTGCTGGCTTCCAAGTTATGGTTATACCTGTTCACACCAAGTGCCTTCAGTTTCTTGGCACGTTTTTCTGTCAAAAATCCTAAGGAGCAGTTAACATCTATGCCAACTTTATCTTGGATATGCTTAACCACACTGCAAACATCATCAAACTCTTTTTCTTGAGGTTCTCTCCATGCACATACTAGGCAGAAACTTCTTGCACCACCATTTTTGGCCTTTGCCGCCGCTTCAAGAACGATCTCCTCGTCAAGAAACGGATACTTTTTGATGTTAGTTTTGTACCTAGCAGATTGCGCACAAAATGCACAGTCTTCTGAGCAGTTGCCAGACTTTGCATTTATCAAGCATTCAACGTCAACAACATCACCGTTCATTTCCCTGCATATAGTATTTGCAGCACTTGTAAGTTTCAATGTATATTTATCATCAAGTTCGAGAAGTTCGTTTGCTTCACTCATTGTAATTTTTTTGCCACACAAAACCTTGTTCATGCAAGAATAAATGCAGTCTGTTGCATTTTGCATACACAGCATGCTGTAAACCAGTAATTAAGATTTTGGTTTACAATGATTTACCGCATCTTCTGTAGGTATTTTATTATTTCAATAGCAACATCGATAAGTGTGTTCAACTCTTTGGTTGGAATTGCTAACGGAGGTACCAATAGCAGGATATGCCCAAGAGGTCTAAGAAATACACCCAGCTTTAACGACTTCTGCATAATAATGTAGTTAATTCTCTTTCCTCTTACTGTACATGGCTTCTTACTTTTCTTATCATTTACCAGCTCTATCCCTACCATCATTCCCCTATGTCTCACTTCGCCAACTATCTCGAGTTCCTCAATCTCGCCTAACCGTTTAGCTATGAATCGAGATTTTCTTTGTACACTCTTAACTAACTGTTCTTTTTCGTACAATTGTAAATTAGCAATCGCGGTAGCACAGGCAATAGGATTGCCTGTAAATGTATGCCCATGAAACAGGTGTTTGCGCTCATCGAACTCACCAAGAAATGCATTATAGATCTCTTTCGTGGAAAGTGTTGCTGCAAGCGGTAAATATCCACCAGTGAGCATCTTACCAAATGCTACTATATCGGGTACCGATCCCTGTTTAGTATACTCGACCATAGAACCTAATCTACCTAAGCCCGTAGCAATCTCATCTAGTATGAATAATGTGTCGTACTTCTCGCATAGCTTTCTGATCTCCTTTTGGTAACCATCTGGATAGATTATAGCGCCACCTGCAAGCTGTGCTCCACTCTCCATTATTACAGCAGCAACATTATTGTCTTTCTTCAGTATTCTCTCCATTGAATCTATACAATGAGTTACGAACCCCTCTTCGCTCATATTGCTGGGTCTTCTGTACAAATATGGTGACAGTGCTCTTTGTACAGTGAACAGTACCTTCCTATAATTTTTGAAGAAATTTTCAATGTACCCTACTGACATTGCTCCTATGGTATCACCATGGTAACCATTTTGCAACGCAACAAACCTACTTTTATTTGGCTTCCCCAGATTGCGCCAGTATTGCAGGGCCATCTTTAATGCCACTTCAATTGCAGTGGAGCCATTATCTGAGTAGAATACTTTGGACATGCCATTAGCATGTTTGACAAGCATCTGGGCTAACAATATAGAAGGTTCGTTTGCCAAGCCAAACAGCGTAGAATGCTGTAGTTTCTTTAGCTGACCTGCTACAGTGTTTATAATTTCCTTTCTTGTGTGACCCCAGACGTTGCACCACATGCTTGCAACGCCATCCAAATACTTCCTACCCTTACTGTCTATCAGCCATGAACCCTCTGCTCTTTTTATAACCTTAATGTCAGAATCTTGCCAATCCTTCATCTGTGTATATGGATGCCAGACATACTTCTTATCGAGGTCTTCGAGATTCAATTCAGTTAAATTCTACTCTTAGGGCTTATAACAATATATGAGTGGAGTATTTGTAACTGGAACAGATACTGGAGTAGGCAAGACTGTAGTTGCTGCTGGCATCGCAGGTGCGATGAGAAGAGATGGCATTGATGTGGGTGTTATGAAACCTATTGCCACAGGTATACCAAAAGAAAATGGTTTCAAATCTTCCGATGCGGAGCTGCTTGCAAAGATTGCCGGTTCCACGGATCCAGAGAGTGAAATAAACCCGATCTTTCTTCCTCTTGAAGCTTCACCACTAACTGCAAGTCGAACACTAAACATGGATATTAAACTTGACAAAGTGTTTTCAGCGTTCAAAAGCCTAACTGGTAAACATGAGTTCGTCATTGTCGAAGGTATAGGAGGCGTAATGGTTCCTATAAAACAGGATTATTTCGTAATTGATATGATCAAAGAAATGAACATACCAGTTTTGATCGTGTCTAGAGCTGCACTTGGTACATTGAATCATACACTGTTGACAGTTAGAGCCTGTAGAGAATACGATCTTAATGTAGCTGGTATTGTGATCAACTGTGTAAGAGCCAATAACATTATCGAAAAAACTGCAGGTGAAATCATTCATGAACTGACTGGAGTGTTCGTGATAGGATCTATACCATTCGTAGAAGTATTCGATGCAAACAGCGTGATTGATCTAGTAAGTAAGCATGTGAAATACGATCTTCTCATCTCCTGATCCTCATTAGATTTATTAGTTGCATTTGTGAACAAATAACTATGGCAGTAAGAGTAGCGCAGGGTCTAGTCATAGCATCGTTAGTTCTATTGATCATTTATGGTGCCGATGTGGGTGCCCAGCAAGGCAAAGAAGATAGTGGGTTCCTTCCTATGGATGCTATGGCTAGAGGTATAGGCCTTGGAGTTCCAGCAATTGCACTCTCAACAGCAGCCTTCTTCGTAGCAATGAAAGAAAAATCCACACTTGTATCTGTGTTGTTGCTAGTAAATGGTGTTCTAATAATTATTGGTGGAATAGCCGCGGTATCCTCCTCTACAGGTGGTTATGCTGTTGCAGGAGCTGGTGTATGGGTACTTGCTTTAGGTATAATAAAGAGTCTAAGAGCCAGAGCCATAAAAACCGCATAGCTGTAAACGTGCAGAAAACAGTCAATTTCACAAGTTTTATTTTGTCAACATTGGTAGCTGAGCGCATGCACAGCATGTACAAAATGATAAAGAGGCAACCAGAGGCAGTTAACTACACTATACAAAACTGCGCCAAGCAGGCATCCGATGTAGCAAGACTCTTGGAAGGTAAACGCGTATACATAACAGGTTGCGGTTCCTCGTTCCATGCGGCACTTTATGGTGAATATGTGTTGCGAGCAAATGGTTCTGATGCGTTTGCTGTACATGCCATGGATATGCTGCATTACACGCCAGATCTGAAGAATTCGATTGCAATTGTGGTAAGCCATAGCTGGAAAACCCAAACAACACTAAGAGCACTTCGCCTGCTAAACAAGAGAAAAATCACATGTATAGGGATAACTGCAAACAGAGCTGCGAAGGGGTCAAAAATTTTCATAAGGACTGGCAATGAATTTGATGAATCAGATTGTGTTACAATGGGTTACACAACAGAACTAGTTGCACTAGCATTAATTGCGAGGTCTAGAGACAAAGAATTACGCAGGGTTCCTTTGCTGATCAATGATGTGCTGAATACGGAAAGACAAGTCAAGGAGCTAGTTGATACTTACGCTGGCAAGAAAAGATTCTTCGTTCTTGGGGCTGGACCCAATACGGCAACTGCATACGAAATGGCACTAAAGATGAAGGAAGGTAACTTTACTGATGCAGAGGGAATGCAGATCGAACAGATGCTACACGGGTCAATATCAGGTATAGATGCTGACGATGTTGTATTCCTTATTGCTCCTAAGACTAGCAAGACCTATCAGCGAACCATTGATGCTGCTCAGGCACTGAAGAAGATTGGTGCATCAACTATAGCAGTTACAGATGGCAATGACATGGCAAGGATCTGCAACCATGCAATAAAGATACTGTCATGTTCAGAGCATATCAATCCCATAGTGTCTATAGTTCCGTTGCAGCTATTTGCGTATCATCTTGCAGTAACAAATGGCATCAACCCTGATCTAACAAGGGAAGATGATATCAGGTATAGAAATGCGTATTCTTCACTTCGCCTACACCTTAAACAATTAACTTTGTAATATCTGCTGTGAAGATATGCCACAAGTGCCATAAAGAGGTATACAGAGTTTTCTCATGTGAGCATACAAACGATGCAGAATTGTGTGTTGAATGTTACCAAGAGTTACATCACAATCTTACAAACGAATAAACATACAACTTTTATAACATACCTAGCAAGATTGTGATATGAAGGCTGTTATACTCGCAGGCGGTTATGGCAAGAGGCTGAAGCCATTAACTGATGAAAAACCAAAACCAATGATCCAGGTTCTTGATAGGCCGATCATTGAGTGGCAGATCAGGTGGTTAAAGAATAATGGCACCGATGATATCATAATTTGTGTTGGTTATATGAAGGAGCATATAATAAACTACATTGGGAGCGGGAGCAAGCTGTCAGTCAAGGTTGGTTACACAGTTGAAGATGAGCCATTAGGAACTGGCGGTGCCTTGAAGAACGCAGAAGCACTTCTCTCCAATGAAGAGAGTTTCTTCATGCTCAACGGTGATGTTTTAACAAACATAAACATGTCTAATCTTAAGAAGAACCTGACGAATGATCTTGTAGCAACGCTAGCAGTAGTGCCATTGCCAAGCCCATTTGGTATTGTTGAGATCGCTGATAATTCTAAGGTTCTGGGATTTACGGAGAAGCCAACTATAAATCAGTTCTGGATAAACGCAGGTGTTTACTGCTTTTCAAACAAGATCTTTAACTTTCTTCCAAAAAAAGGCAATATAGAAACAACCGCACTTCCGATACTTGCCAAAGACAAAAAATTGAAAGCCGTCAAATACGAACATACATTTTGGCGTTCGATCGATTCGCATAAGGATATCGAGGAGGCAAGCGCAGAACTAGGCCCACTATCGAAGAAAACATCGCTCACCAAATAGAATATTTCAAAATTCGAATTTTGAAACATTAATCTATATACCTCTTTGCCTTAGTTGAGTTTTATGCGACTAGGATTCAGTCTTGGCACGCTTCTAGAGCACGATGAAGTTCTTAGATGCGCTGCAATCGCAGACAAGCAAGAAGCAGAATCTGTCTGGATCCCAGAATCTTGGGGAAGAGAAGCTTTCGTTACACTTGGTAGCCTTGCTGCACTAACAAAGCGAGTATTGCTAGGTACGGGAATAATAGGAATCTACTCCAGAAGCCCAGCAAGCATTGCAATGGCTGTCACAACATTAGATGCGCTGTCAAACGGTCGAGCATTGTTAGGACTGGGTGCAAGCAGTAAGGCAATAGTGGAGAACTGGCATGGAGCACGTTTTTCCAATCATGTTGCCAGAATGCGGGAATACGTTGAGCTTGTACGACTGATCTGCAAGGGTGATAAGGTTAGTTATACTGGAAAATTTTCAAAGGTGAATAATTTCAAACTTGGGTTCAAACCTGTGCGTGAACGCATTCCAATTTACGTAGCTGCAGTAAATGAAAAGATGCTGAAACTATCAGCTGGCATGGCAGATGGCGCCATACTGTTTTTGCGTCCAATCGACGATTTGAAACAAACTACCAGTCAGTTGAAAATAAACAAGGATAGTTTTGATATTGCATGTGTAATAATGACTGCCATTTCCAAGGATGCTGAGCTTGCTAGAGAACGAGTTAGAAAGACACTTGCCTTCTACGTTGCAGTAGGCAAGATATACAGCAAATTTCTAGCATCTCATGGGTTTGAGGATACCGTGGAGCAGATAACTGACGAGTACAAAAAACATGGCCTTGAGAATGTGCATAAACTTGTACCAGATAAAATGCTTGACTCTATTGCGATTGCTGGTGCGCCAGAGGAGTGCAGGAGGAGGCTTGCCAAGTTTAGAGAAACAGGTATTTCACTGCCAATAATCCAATTCAACCCTATAGGCGATGCAGAAAATTCCTTTAAGGAGGTTTTAGCAACTCTTATGGGGAAGGAGTAATTATGCGAAGGGTAGCTGTTGCAGGTTACGGTTTGACCAGATTCAGAAAGAGCAGTGATACACTCTACACTCTAGCATGCGAATCAGCTAGGGATCTACTTCAAGACTCTAGGAACCTTTCACAGCAGGACGTGCAAGCTGTACTTGTATCTACATGCGATAACGAGCAGTACACCTCCAGCATAATATCTGAGATGCTTGGTTTGAGACCCAAGGTCTCGCATAGGATAGAGAGCATGTGCAATTCCGGCGGCAATGCGATGATCTCTGCGTACTCTTACATAGCATCTGGTCTTTGCGACGTAGCACTTGTAATTGGTGTTGAAAAGGCCGATAGTCCAGCTGCTAGACTCGAATGGGACATGTCTAGAGGATCGTTCAAGCATCCTGCACACTGGGCTGCAATGTTTGCAAAAGCGCATATGAATGAGTATGGAACAACAGAAGAACAGATGGCTATGGTTTCTGTCAAGAATCATGATAATGCATTGATGAACCCAGCAGCATATTTTCAACATAAAATAACACTTGACGATGTCCTCGATTCAAAACCAGTTGTTAGACCTATTAAACTGTACGACTGTTCTGCACCTTGCGATGGCGCTGCATCGTTACTGCTTGTGTCTGAAGAAAAGGCTAGAGAGTTTACCGATCAACCAGTTTGGATAACTGGAATAGGACAGAGAACCGTATCAGCAAGTTTCAGCAAAGTAAGTGAATTGACAAGAATGGAATCAACAGTACTTGCTGCCAGAGATGCATATGCGATGGCAAACATCGAACCAAGCATGGTAAATGTTGTCGAGGTTCACGATGCGTTTACGATCTGTGAAATACTTGCATACGAAGATCTTGGTTTTGTGAAGAAAGGCAAAGGAGGGATATTTGCGAAGGAATCTCAATCTAGCATCGACGGAAGGGTTGCAGTAAACCCTAGGGGTGGTCTGATTGGAACTGGGCATCCTATTGGTGCTACTGGTGTTGCTCAAGCTGTGGAGATTACTATGCAGTTAAGAAGCGAAGCAGGAAAAAGGCAGGTTAAGAACTGCAAGACAGGGCTAATACATAATCTATCTGCAGCTGCAACATCAACTACTATTGTAACAATGGGTGTATAGTTCTTGCAAAGATTTACCGAGTCCTTGAATGCTGGGAAATTGGTAACCAGCAAATGTTTGGCATGTGAACATGTTATATGGCCACCAAGCAATGTATGCCCTAAATGCCTCTCAAATAACATAGAATGGTTTGATATTGATAGTAACGGAAGATTAATTGAATTCTCAGAGTCATTTCTTATGGAGCAACCGTCTGTATTTGGTTTAGTTGAGTTGAATGATAACATAAGGTTGATGGCAAAGATAAGATGTGATGATATTGCACAGCTAAAAAAAGGAATTTCTGTTAGAATGATGCGATGTGGAATAAAGAACAACGAACCGTATTATGAATTTCAGCCGATATAACTCGGAACGGCAGAACCAAAAGCGTAGAGTATCCCATCACGTGACCCTATGAATAACATCTCGTCAGCAATGCAAGGCGAGGAATCTATCATCTGCATGGTCGGGAACTTCCACATCTGTCTTCCAGTCCTAGGATCCAATGAATAGATATGCCCATCTAACGAGCCTATGAACAACGTGTTTTCTGTAAGTGCGGGTGATGACCAAAGTTTGTCGCCCGTTTCGAACTCCCAGAGCCTCTTTCCATCTTTTGTGTTCAGACAGTACAGCTTGTGATCTGAAGACGCAAAAAACACACTGTCATCTAATACTGCTGGCGATGATAACATAGGCGCACCTGCAGATGCCTCCCATTTTATCTTCCCATCTTCGTCAAGTGCGTATATCACATTATTGTATGTACCAATAAAGACCAGTTCGTTAGATACACATGGGGAAGAAGATCTGACCATACCATTTAGTCTAGTCTTCCAAACTAGGTCACCTTCACGATCCAGCGCATAAAGATGACCGTCGTCTGAACCAACAAGGATTGTGTCATTTAAAACTGCGGGTGATGACCAGACCTCTCCAGCTGTGCCGTATTCCCATTTCAGATCGCCAGTTCTTATATCAAGCGCGTACACATTCTTGTCCAGCGAGCCAATGAAAAGCAAGTTATCAATCGCGCATGGAGATGAGAAGATATCACCTTTTACTTGGTACCTCCATCTTATTTTTCCTTTCAGGGCATCTATTGCAATGATATAGTTTGCTCCCAAGTATTGCGTTCCCTTGACCCAAGAATCGAAAGTTGCTACAGTTAGCGTGTTATTGGAGATAAGGGGTGAGGAGATCAGTGGGCTGCCTATATCCAACCTCCACAATATCTCCTCACCATGCGTTTGCATCGCAAAGATCGTGCCCAGCATAGAAGGAACATAAATGACCTTGTTGCTGATCACTGGAGAAGCTACTATCTCACCCAGTTCAGCGAGCCATTGCAACGATGGCCTGCTAGCAATATTGGATGATGATGCGCCACTATGCATTATGTTTCCTCTAAACATGACCCAAGAATCTTTTGGCGATCGCAATAGTTGATCTATTGTACTGAACTTTATATCCTTAATTATACCAAGGAAAATTTCATTAACCCACACTTGATTAATTGATAGCATGGGAAAGGCGAGCTCGCTAAGATCAGCTAGAACAAGGAGGCAGCGAGGATATAGATGGGAGGACGTTCTGGTTAAAAGATTAAACTCTTGCGACGGATGGCGGGCATTCAGATTAGGCTCACCAAGCATCGGACTCCCTGATGTTGTTGCTGCAAACACGAATCATGACATGATGCTTGCCATAGAGGCCAAGTCTGGAACTTCTGATACCATTCCTGTTCCAAGGGATCAGATCGAGCGTTGTTTAAAATGGCTTGATGCATTTGGCAAGTATTCAAACAGGCATGCAGTGGTGGCTTTCAAGTTCATGTCAAAGAAATGGAAGAAGGTTGGGGTATATGAGAAGAGGGAGAGAAGAGAGTACTTCAAACTCTGGGATCCAATAAAGATGCCATGCGACCTTGTGTGCAAGTATGATGGCTCTACATATGCAATTACGGAAGGCAAGCGAAAGAAGCTCAAATTGACAAATTTTGCGATGCCATTTCAAACATCATGAAAACGAAGATTTTTAACAGAGAATTGAGAAATGACTACAGATGAGTTTCAAGAGCTATGCAGATGAGCGCCTCATAACGAGCAGGGACGCGCTAAACAGGTGGGAATTTAAGTTAAAGCTTCTTGAGATCGAGGAAGGCGTGATAGACCCAGTCGCCTTTAAATACGGAAGCAGAATTCTCGTCAAGAAGATCCTTGCAATAATCAAGAATTTACGAACAAATGAGGTTGAGGAGAGAGAACTCGATTTAAGCCAAATAGAACAGGAGACCATGGCAAAAAGAACCTACAGCACCTCGAACAGATGGGTGTTTGCCACAGAAATAAAGAATGGATACATAATTGCGTGGAAGCATGTTGATCTACTCGCCAATGCAATCGCACTGAACTACATCGTTATTTGAAATTCAGCAGACCCTTTGGGATCAAATTCTTTGGCACTGTTCTGCTCCATTTTGCATCTCTGAAATGTTTGTTACCATCGATCAAAGTCTTTCTGGCACTGCACCTGTACACAACAAAGTTTGCCCTTAACTTCTTGGAGTTGTGCTTGAACATAACGCGATCTATACCTACTATCTTCCCCACCTTTGCATCAAGATCAATATCTTCAAGATGCTTCTTGAGCATCTCTGCATGATCACTACCGCGCTTTACCACAAACCATGGAAGCATCCATCTAGCACGCCATACCTTTGGATCACGTTTTACAAACAAGCACTCGTTGTTGCCATTGTAGATCAAACCTGCAACACATCTAAGTGTAAACTCGCTTTTACCCATTCTTTTAAGCTCATTGAAGATACTCTTACCAACATTGATCTGTCTTCTGTTGCTGCCTAACTTCTTACCTAGAGTTCTATACATTCCCCGATGGTAAATTAACGGTGTTTTAGCCTTGTCATACTTCGCGTGCAGAACTTCACCAATTATAGCAGTGTGATCCCCGATATTGTAGTACTTCACAACCTTGCACTCTGCATTTACTATACATCCCCTGATCATGGGAGCCTTGATGTAACGCCCAGGATAGAGTTTGAACAGGTCTCCAACATTGAGTTTGTCTATCTCCTTCTTTGAGTATCCACCAGATATATTGACCAGACATGCCTGTTCATCAGTGCTCATGTTAACACCAAATTCTCTCGTCTGTATTATGTTGTCATATGTAGCTTCGCCTTTGTGTACGAATATAGCTATAAGCATGGGTTCGTATGAGATATGCAAGGTCCATTCTGCAGCCATAACATTTGAACCATACCTGCCTGTTGATGTGATCAGACCCACACCAGTTGTGAAGTATTTTTCGATGCCTTTCATTATATGCTTCTTCATATTACAGGATAATTTAACAGGCTACTATTTACGTTACGAAGCATGATATTTGGCTTGCCTACAGCTAACTCGATCCATCCATCGCATTAGCCTTCAGGAACTAGATACCCATGCTAAAATGCCAAACGAAGGCAGAGCCTTCTTATAAAGAGCTAGTGTTGCAGTGCGGTTTTAACCATACAATTGCCATTGTTGGCGTGATTCTGGCATTTTATCCTCGTGCAGCAACAAAACGATACAGTAAAATTTATCGGTAATGACCTAACATGACATAATATGATAACGCAAACGGTCAAGGTTAATGGGCGCAGTTACACCATCACACTCAGCGATCAGACAAACATGCTTGCAACGCGTTTAAAGAAGTTGTACTCTGCAAGTTTTGGTGATGTTGAAAGCTTTGACCAGATTAGCTCTGCCATATCAAGCACGATAAACGAGCTCAAGAGGCACTCCGTCAACCCAGAACCCCGTGATGAGGACCTTGACGGTGTCATACAGGCATTATTGAAGTTATTTGAAAAGAAAGAACAATAAGTAGCAAAAATTGGTCATGTGTTCACATTCATTTGCAAGTAACTTTAAATGTGCGGGAGGCGAATATTTGTCATGATCCATTGCGAATGTGGCATTTGTGGCCACTCTTCAGAGAAGGAATGTATTGAAAAGGAATGTGATTGCTGCATAAACTTTCACCTTAGGTCAGGCCCTAAGCTTTTGAGGGCAAGCAGCAACCATACTTAATTTTTCATATTTTATCAAAAACGAATCTAGGTTTAAATAACTATCAATTCCTGTCTCAGGTTATAAATGATAGTTAAAGCATATCAGCAGTGCATAAACCCTG
>Ga0185320_11334991_pt1 | contig 12827 bp, 12 predicted proteins | sample OV2TP2_FD_128023 | JGI IMG/M metagenome (GOLD analysis project Ga0185320, IMG submission 128023) | Hot spring microbial communities from Beatty, Nevada to study Microbial Dark Matter (Phase II) - OV2 TP2 (SPADES assembly) (version 2) | ecosystem: Environmental > Aquatic > Thermal springs > Hot...
AATTCGGTCGCATGTTCTTGAAGCGATATCTATCAAGTTTGATCAATTGATGGTACGAACCAAACCTAGATATATCATCGACCCTGTCCAGCGGATCCTCGTATTCTGCACCATCAAACATCTTCAGTATCTTGTAAGTAGTCGATCTTTGCGCAGGCACTCTTCCAGATCTTCTTATCAGATTCCTTATCTCTTTGGGCTTTAGTAGCTGTCCATGCTGCGCACCAGCAGCTGTGGATATGCTTTCGTTTATCAGAGTGCCTCCAAAGTCATTTACACCTGCGTCAAGCAGGAACTGCGAAAACTCCGCACCTTCCTTCACCCATGATACTTGTATGTTGTTTATGTAGTTGTTCAGCATCAGTCTGGAGATAGCATGCATCTTGATCACTTCGTCTCTGGTAGCACCAGCCCTTATACCATCAACAAATTTACGTTTAAACATCGGTGCTTCTGTATAGACAAAACTTAATGGAACAAATTCCGTAAAGCCATGAGTCTCTTTCTGTATCTCCCTTATCAATGCCAGATGTTTTGCCTTATGCATAGATTGTTCAACATGTCCGTACATTATCGTAGATGTTGTTGGTATGCCTAACTTATGCGCAGTCTTGATTACACTGATCCAGTCATCAACACTTATTCTCCCAGGAGATATCATGTCCCTGATCTCTTGATCCAGTATCTCCGCAGCAGTTCCAGGTAAACTTCCAACGCCTGCTTCCCTTAACATCTTCAGGTAATCTTCAACGCTGGTATCGGATCTAACAGCACCGTAAAGCACCTCTTCGGGAGAGAAGCCATGTATGTGCATGTCTGGAAGTTCCTTCTTTATTGCCTTGCAGATATCGATGTAGAGGTAACCATCCATCTTTGGCGGGAGACCTGCCTGTATGCACACTTCTGTTGCGCCAAGGCTCCATGCCTCCTTTGCTCTTCTGACAATCTCTTCAACCGGCAGGAAGTATCCTTCCTCCTCTCTAAAGTCCCTGCTGAAGGCGCAAAAGCCGCAGCGCTTTATGCACACGTTGGTAAAGTTCACATTCCTGTTTACAACGTATGTTACCAGATCGCCTACCCTTCTCTTCCTCAATTCGTCTGCAACATGCATCAGCAGTTTTAGTTCTAAATCATTACACTCAAAAAGTTCCACTGCATCTTCAATAGACAGCTCCTTATCGTCTAAAGCTCTGTTCAAAATGTCTGCTATAATTGGGTCTGCGTTCTTTGTGTCAAGCTCGCTCATTCAAATACTCCTCCTTGACAAGGCCATGCTCGTCTGCAAGAACTGCAATATGCTCTAGCATCTCATCTAAAAGAAAGTCTTTGCTGATATACTCGGGATAAACTGGCAATCTAGCTCTAAGCACAAATCCGTTTTGCTCAGTTGCTGATTTAACATCATCAATTCTTGGCCATGGGAATTCTGGATTTACATGGTCGATTGTAACAGGAGAGATTCCTCCCCAGTCGTTTATCCCTGCATTAAGATATCTGTTATAGTGAGTTGGGTTAAGATTTGGGGGTACCTGTATGTTCATGCCTGGCATTATTATTCGCGCAATAGCAATTGCTTTGAGCATGTAAGTCAGTGTTGGCGTTGGAGCTAGAGCCATTGGTGTATCTGGTTTTGGGCTGAAGTTCTGTATGATTACTTCTTGTATATGGCGATACTTTGTATGCAGTTCTTTGATTGCAAATAGCGAATCAACAAGCTCGTATGGAGTTTCGCCAATGCCAACGAGAAGACCAGTTGTAAATGGTATCTTCAGCTGTCCTGCATTTTCAATTGTCTTGAGCCTAACCTTCGGATTTTTGCTTGGAGCCAATTCATGCGGCATACCTTTTGAGCATAATCTTTCACTGACATTCTCCAGCATCATCCCAAGACTGGGATTTGATTGCTTCAATTCAACCATCTCTTCCTTCGTCATATTTCCTGGGTTTGTGTGAGGCAAAAGTCCTGTCTTTTTAAGCACAAGTTCGCTCATGTGCGTTACATATTCGATTGTGCTTGAATAACCAAGAGATTTCAGCCATTGCCTAGCTTCGCTATACCTCTGTTCGGGTCTTTCACCCGTCATGAACAACGCTTCTGTGCACCTTGCCTTCTTACCCCTTTCAGCAATTTCCAAGACCTGCTCTGGTTTCATCATCACTGCCTTTGGGTCACTTGGTTCTCTTTTGTAGGTGCAGTACGAACATGTGTCCCTGCATAGGTTCGTTAGAGGTATGAAGACCTTTCTAGAGTAAGTTACTATGTTGCTCTTCTTGCCTTTCTTAATACGATAAGCAAGTTCACATAACTGATCAGCATTGCTACTTTGCATTAATGCGTACGCTTCTTCTCTGCTGATCTCTTTACCCAATAACGCATGATCGAATATCTCTTGGCTCAGCAATACAAATCTGACGAATCTGAATTATAATAACTTTCTTGTGCCTAGTCAAGATCGATGCTAGTAATGCTTTCACTGCTAACATTTAATTTAGGCAAAATGGGCTGCGCTCTTATGGCAAGGGCAAGGCATAAGAAATTTCCGGTTGCAAAATTGGCGATTGTAGGTGCTATAATTGCGCTCATTGGCATCGTTGCCTACTTTGGCTTTGCAACCAGAACCAGTATTCTTCCAACGGCAAACGCAAAGAACTTCTCCTTTACTATAAAGAAGACATCCAGTGGCCCAACGTTTGTAGGCGTTGGTCCTGGCGGGAAGAAAACCATTGCTACGGGGCACAACAGCCCAACGCTTGAGGTTAACAAGGGCGATGCTGTAACGATACACATAATCAACGAGGATACGGGTGAGAAGCATGATTTTGTGATCCCAGAATTAAATGTGCATTCGAAAGTGATGAATTACTTTGAAGCCGATACTGTGACATTCGTTGCCGATAGAGAAGGAGAGTTTACCTATACAAGCACAACTCATCCCGAAATGAAAGGACTGATTGTGGTTAGATAGCGCATAATTGCTTAAATTTATACGGTAAGAAGTTCTATTCTCACTAGTGAATAGAAATTCAGATGGCGTAAGAAGGTCATTTGGTTTGTTATTTCTAACAGTAGCTATTGCTGTTGCCGTGGCAGCAATGCTTAGCGAGTTAATTTTCCTTCATAATGGTTCAATGGTCTATTACGCAGCGGTATGGTTCTCGAGCATCTGCATCGCAATAGGATTGTTGTTTTACAGGTCTCCTAGTGTAGTGCATAATCTAAGGCAAAGATTCAGAGAAAGCACAGGGTTACCTAAAATTATGAAGGTCATAAATGGTCTGTCATGGGCTACTCCATTTGCATTTATTCCAGTCTTCCCAGTGTACTATCCATATTTAGTACTCTTGGGAATAGGCTTGGGGAATGTTTCGACATACCTTATTTTTAGACACATGCGTGGTCTTGCATTTGGCGAGCAATTGATTGTAGGCGTGATATCGCTGTCAGCCTTGCCTTTGCTTGTTGCTGTAAAATCACTGAATGCTGTATCAGACGATGCATTGCTGTTACTTGTGAGACTATGCATTGCATTGGCATATGGCATAGGGGGCACATATGCCCTGCAATTTGAATAGTTTCTTCGATTGCCTATGACAAACAAGTTAAATCTTTATTTCGTTGTAAATATACACTCTTTGTGCAGGACAAGATAGTAATTCGTTCATTAATGAATATTTTGAGTCGTGACAGTATTATTTATGATGCAGACGGCCTTCAATTGTACAGCAGGGATGCACTTGATGTAACAAGAGCATTGCCTTTAAACTTTAAGCCCAAGACACCAATCGCAGTTGTAAGACCCAAGACAGAAAGTGATGTTGTAAAGGTTGTAAAATTTGCTAACAAAAACAGGATATCCATCGTTCCATATGGCGGTGGCACTGGATTGATGGGAGGTGCTGCTACTGTTAAGCGTGGTATAGTGATGGATCTAAAGGAGCTCAACAGTATAGAGATCAACAGGGAAGATCTTACAGTAGTGGCTGGAGCAGGTGTTATTATTAAACAACTTGATTCTGAATTAAAAAAGCATGGTCTAATGTTCACACACGATCCTTGGAGTGCTTCCTATGCAACCGTTGGAGGTTCAATTTGTACTGATGGCATTGGTTACCTTGCTGCCAAGTACGGTTCAATGGGCGAGCAGGTTCTTGGGCTAAGAGCTGTTACCGCAGATGGTAGCATATTGGACATAAGACCTGCGAAAAAGAAGTCAACTGGCATGGATTTGAAGGATTTGTTTATTGGCAGCGAAGGCGTATTTGGGATAATAACATCTGCTACGCTCAAGGCATATCCTGTACCAGAGTCTGAGCAGGTATGTGCGTTTGAATTCAAGAACCTTGAAAAGGGATACAGGGCTGTAATAGACATTTTTTCTCATGGGGTCAAACCTACTTCACTGGATCTTTTTGAAGTGTACGATATAGGTGCGGATTCAGAAACCAAATTATGGTTGCAAGACGAACTAGGAACCAGACTTTACGTTATGTTTGATGGTTTCAAGGAAGAAGTGGACGCCAAATCTGTCAAAACGAGGAGTATTCTCAAGGAATTTGGGGCTACAGAACTTGATGGCAGTGTGGCTAATGAGTACTGGAAGAGCAGGTATGAAATAGCAGAACGTTACATATCTTTCATAAGAAGCAAATCCAGAAATACAGACATAAAGTTCGACTTCATCCAAGTTTCAGTATCTGCAGGAAGGCTTTTGGAGTTCGATAAAGCATGCATGGACATTGCATCTAAACACAAGATCATTGTGCAAGGGCATGGCATATGGCAGACACCAGAATTTTATTCGATGAACCTATTTGCAGATAGTGCAAAGGCAAATGATAGAATGTATGATGCTATGGACAAGATGCTGAAGTATGCCAGTAAGATTGGCACGATGGAATACTGTCACGGTGTGGGTGTGAAGCTTGCACACCTGATGAAGGAAGAACATAGTGATAGCATAGCTGTTATGAAGAAGATCAAGCGAACACTAGACCCTAATAATATAATGAACCCAGGCAAGTTAGCGCTATAATTATGGTGATTCAGAAAGGCTTGGTCTTTCATCAAGAACAGCTGTTATCTTCATAGGTGCACCGTCCCTTATTATACTAAGGACGACCTCATCTCCAACGGACTTTTCCCTCTGCATGTAAACTAGGATATCGTCGATCTTTCTAACAGGGGCATCGTCAATTGCAACAATAACATCACCACCTAGTCTTATCTGCCTACCATCAAGCGTCACCTGTTTACCTCCACCCTTGATGCCATACTTGTCTGCCGGGCTGTCTGCCACTACATCGATAACCAAGAAGCCCTTTGGTTCTTCAAGATGAAGCGCTTCTGCGATTTCTGGTACTATGTCCGTGCCAGAAACACCAAGCCATGGATGCCTGTATTTGCCATCCTTGATCAAACTAGGTACTATCTTTTTCACTGTATTGGATGGTATTGCAAATCCTACCCCAGCGAACTCGCCTGTACCAGAAGTTATAGCCGAGTTCACACCCACGACTGCTCCTTTAAGGTCAAGTAGTGGTCCTCCTGAATTGCCTGGATTGATTGCCGCATCTGTTTGAATAACATCAGGAATGGAGAAACCTCCTACCTCTTGTAGTGGCAACAATCTGTGTAACTGGCTTATTATCCCAGTTGTCATTGATCCGCTCAAGCCAAATGGGTTGCCTATCGCAGCCACCTGTTGCCCTACCTGCAGTTGAGAAGAGTCGCCAAGTGGCAATGGAAGTAACTTCTCCTTTGGCACATCGACTCTGATCACAGCTAGATCCGTATATGGATCGGTTCCAATAACATCTGCCTTGTACACAGTGCCATCCAGGAACGTTACAGTAGCCTTGTTTTCGCCTTCCACAACATGGTTGTTAGTTATTATATGACCATTAGCGTCGTACACAAAACCAGAACCTAGCCTTTCACCTCCAAAAAGGCGCTGTTCTCCTTCTCGTACAGTTATCTGCACAACCGAGTTTTCAGTCTTTTGGAACAGTGCTGGAAGCGACAGATCCTGCTCAGAGGGTTCTGTCGTAATGACTTCGCCCTGTGTCGTTATAGGATGACCATTAGTCTGAGTAAGAGATGGTTTCGTTGGCGCTGGAGTGGTCACCTGTTCAGGCTGACCTTGCTGCAAAACCGCGCTGTAGTAATACATTCCCGCGGCAATTGCAACTACAATAGCGATAACAGCAGCGACCTTCATTTGTGGGCAGTATGTATACGGCATCTATATTCCTTTTCTTACGAATATTTCATGAGGTTGCTGGAACAGTCGTTCCTAGAGAGTCCTGATATAACTTGCAAGGTTAATATCTAGTGTGAACGTGCGGGGAGATCCTTTGTTTGCATTTGTAGGAGATAGACCTGCTTACCGTGAAGGCTCCCAGTCACGTATAAATACCAAAAAGTTTGTGAGTGAACGCTATAAAATGAGAGTAAGATATTTCAAGGCCTTTATGCTCTTTGGCATCCTTTTGGCCTCTGCCCTAGCCTTTCCTGCTTCATACGGGCAGGGAGGGGTTGTTCTGAATCTGGATAAGCGTGTTCATACGGTTGAAGAATCTGTAGTTATACAAGGCATTGTGCAGTCGCCTAATAATATACCTGTGATAGTTCAGGTATGGAACCCTAACAACGAGGCGTGCAGCTTTCAGCAGATAAATGTAGACGATGACGGTTCGTTCACTGCAAGCCCGATCCTACTTTCTGGCAGGACCTGTGGTATGGCAGGCACATACACGATCAAGGCGTTTTATGGCGAATTCGATGGTTCTACTACGTTTGAAGTTCAGCTGCCAACAGCGAGTGCGAAGGCAGGTAACGGTAGGCTTCAGACACTTCTGGACATCCTGAACAGGGCCAGACAGAATGTAGATAATAAAATTGCCGATCTTCAGGGCAAGGGAATAGACATTCCTGACGAGGTAAATGCGATGTATAAGGGCGGTCTTGCCGAGCTTGAATTGGCGAAACAGGCAGTAAAGGCAGATGATACCAATTCTGCAAATGAGCATATCAAGAACGCTATGAAGACATCCAGGAAGGTCTTTGCCGAGTTGACAGTGCTTGAACAAGGAGAAACTGAAACACCATCTGCAGTAAGTAAGGCAGTACAGGAAGACCTTGAAAAGGCGGAGGAGATCAGCAGGTTAAAGCAGGCAATCGCACAAGCAGTGGAATTTAAAAAGAAACTTAAAAAGATAGCTGAAGCCAGTGCTGTAGAGGCAAATATTGCAGATTTTGATAAGAATTTTGATAAGACTATAGCTGAGGCTTTAGCACTTGCGGACAAGGGTGATGTTGAGGCTGCTGCCAAATCGCTAGCAAAGGCAAGACAGATCCTTGCCGATATTCAAAAATCGCTTATGGAGAATGCACAAAAACAAAGACTCGACAAGGCAAAAGAATTTGTGGCAAAAACAATTGAGCGTATAGATAGCATGATCGTAGATGCTAAGGCACTGGATCTTTCGCAGGAAGTGATAGATGCCCTAGAAGCAGCCAAACAGAAGATACTAAACGCTAAAACTGTAAACGAGATACTGGAAATTTCGAGGGAGCTCAAGGACAAGCAGGAGCAGTTATCAGGACAAAAGGGCAAGAACTTTGAGAAGGCACTAGAGCATCTGAAGTCGAAGTTGCGCGAGACAAAAACCAAGGCAGAACAAATTGGTCTGGATCTAAATGTATTCGATCGCATACAAGGTTTGATCGATGACGCTGTAGCAAAGTGGGAATCTGGCGAAACCAAAAATGCAGTTGATACTCTGGAAAAGTCTGAAGAGATTCTCAGAGAAGTTGATGGTATACTGGATCATATAAGTGACAAACTGCAGGAACTAGACAGACTTGAGGAAGCAGCAGATGAACTAAAGCAAAATTACAAGGATAATCCAGAAGTGCTGAACGCTATAGAAAAGGCGTTAAGGCTGATAACTGGTGCTAGGGAAACGCTGCAAAGTGCGATGTCGAAGAAGGATCTTAGGATTGCGGAGGATATGACTCAGCAGGCAAAGAATATTCTTGGAAGGGTTAAGCATTCTGTCGAGACCGAGAAGGAGGGTTTCGATGTCAATGCAGCACCAGTAAAGGAAGGGCAGGCAGATGCTATAATGAAGGAAATACATGCGCTGGAAGCGCTCGCTGCCGATCTGAAGTCAAAGGCAGGTGGCAATGATGATGCTCTTGATGAGATCGAGGAAGCGCTGAGCGACATTAAGGATGCTAAAGAGTCTGTTAGGGAGGGAAAACTTGATGTGGCAAAGGGAAAGGTAGGTGATGCAAAGCAACACCTAAGAAAGGCGAAGCAGATCATTGAACAAGGCGAAGATCAGACTGAGGGCAAGACGGGAAAGGACAGAGAAAAGGAAAAAGGCAAGAATAGATCTGGATGAGAATTCTTTAAGGATAATACTACAGTTTGAAGCCCCGCGAGCCGTATAATGAATAAACATAGTCTCTGCCGCGCCACTGTACACCCTTCTTCCTTCCAGCCTTTACAATCCCAGACAAAAATCCAAACGCAATTATCGCAGCACTTAACGGCGCCGCAAGTGCATACAATGGATTTATCTTGAGGCCAGCGTGCGCTTCAAACATCCCAGATGCTGTGATGAGTACGCATGCTACACTGCTGACTGCAAAGAGCATCCTTGTTATAATACCATCGATAAATGCAAGTGAATAAGGCAAGACCAGAAATGGTGCAAGGAATAGGAAGAAAGAAACAAGGAATATAGCAATTGAATTGAATTTGCTTATTGCGTAGAGCGGTATGATCAGCCTCCCAAGTCCATTCCACAGCGAGCTGAAGTCTCTTGCCCATATAGCAGAGAACAAATGCTCGCCTCTAAGCATCTTCAATTTGAAACCACTTTTCTTCACCCTAAAACCCAATGCGCCATCTTCCACGAGCTCATTTCTTACATCAGAATGCGTTCCTATAGCTTCGTATACGCTGCGCCTTATTATGTAAAAACTGCCGAAAAAGTAACCTATGCCATGTACAGGGTCGTTTACGCGCAGTGGCGAGTATCGCGAGTGCAAGAAGGTGCTCAAGAACGGCAAAGTGATCTTTGTCCACGGATCTATGCAGATCAGTCTAGGTATTAGTGTCAGGGCATCAAGACCCTCGCTTATTACATGCGAGACTGCAAGTGACACCAAACTTTTTGAATATTCGCTATCTGCATCTGTAAAAAGCAAGAGATCCGCATCTGACTTCAAATAACCCTGATAGCAGGCCCAGTTCTTCCCTACCCAGCCGTCTGGCTTCGGTCCAGCTTCGACAAAAACGATCTTCCTGCTTTTTCCTGCGTAGTCCTTGATCAGTTGCGCAGTTCTATCAGTGGAGGAATCGTCGATGGCAATTATGCTGTAATTTGGATAATCCTGGTTTAAGATCGATTCCAAACAGTTGCCTATGAACCGTTCCTCGTTTCTCGCGGGTACGATTATGTTGACACTTGGATTTGAATTATTATGTGCTACACCATTGAGTTTTGGTGCCTTTCTGAACGAATGCGAAATGTATCCTGCAAAGTAGATCCATGTGCCCAACACGCCAAACATTATTGCTAGCAATACTATATTGAAGATATCAAATGCTATGCTCATGGCAACCACTAGTTCTTTTCAGCATCCTCGCTTATCCTTTCAAGGGCATCCTTGGTGCCCTGCTCTATATGCCCCTTTACCATGCCGGTAAACATGGACATCATGCCCGACAACTTGATGTCCCACACTACATCGACTTTGGTTTTGCCGCTTGCATCGTTCAGTGTAATAACTTTGCTTCCCTTCATAGGCCCCTCTGTTATTTGCACCTCTATGCTCTTCATTGGGTTCAATGCAACTGTCTCCATACACTTCGAGTTCTTGAAGGCAATTATAACTTCTCTAGTAATTGTGTTGCCTGCAGCATTCAAATTTTTTACCGACTTTGTTCCGTGCCAATACTTTGGTTCGTTGTCCATATCGCTCGCAATCTTCCATACCTTTTCAATAGGTGCGTTTATCTCCCTGCTTACCTCGATTCGAACCATTGTGTATGGTAGCAGGGTATGGCTTTATTAGTTTTAATTATAACGCAACCAATTTTAATTGGCATTTTGCAGCTCTGCCATGGAATACATAACATACGACGATTTCAAAAAACTTGATCTAAGGGTTGGAAAGGTTGTAAAGGCAGAAAGGATCAAAGGCATGACGAAGGTAATGAAGGCATTGGTAGACCTGGGCAACGAAAAGAGAGAGTTGATAGTAGGAGGAGCTGAATTCTATGAGCCAGAGTACTTTACAAACAAAACAGTAATAGTCGTTGCAAATCTTGAACCAAAGAAGATTGCTGGCATGACTTCGAATGGCATGTTATTGGCCGCAGATGTGAATGGCAAGCCTATATGGTTAACAGTTGCCGAAGATGTTCCTACAGGAAGCAGGGTAGCCTGATCAGGCAACTCCTGGTGTAAAGCCTGCATCCTCTTTTGGTACTTCACCTGCAGCAACGTCTATGTGCTGCTGTTCCAACTCTTTGGTGTTAATTTCTGCATTGATCATCCTAGCAATCACTTTCACTATGCTCTTTGCAGCCAGATGCTGTGGGACGCTCGGATTGTCTATCTCTCCAAAAAGTCCGATGCCCTCAATGCCCCGCTTGGCAGCCGTTCCAAGTATTAGCCCGTTGAACCATGTTATCGAGTTGACCTCATTTCCCAGTCTTCCGACGTTGTATCTGTCCAGTTCCTTCAATAAGTTTGCGTTGTTTGCTGTACCGTATACTTTTGGCTCGCCAATAACTTCCTGCTTTAGATAACCGCCAGAAGAGTAAAGACGCTTTACATTTCCGTATCCCTGCACTGTGTCAAGCAATAGATCGCATAGCTCGTATAGCTCGTGCGCATCCTGCGGCTGTACATTGCCTGTGAAGACAACGATCGAATTTTGTTTGTCTGCAAATATCTTGTAGGTATCAACATGCAGATTCGCAATTCCATTTTCATATGTTACCCATGGCTTTTCAATTGACTCGATCTCTGCAACGAGTTTTGTATTGAGCTGCTTTGCAAGGAAGTTAGACACCAATCCTCCAACCTTTCCCATGTCTGGCAGCGATGCTACCAGAATTATATCGTTCATCTTCACGTTTTCTATCTGTTTTAGTTTCATTATCACTTCAACCCATTTATCTTTTCCAGAAATGCAAGTATACCAGTATAGTCCAGATCAGCAAAACTACTGTTCGTGGCAGCTCTATACAGTTGCTCCGCAAGCGATGCCATCGGCAATGTAACGTTGAACGCCCTTGCAGTTTCGTTTATCGTGTCAAGATCCTTCATCATCATTCGCAGAGCAAACGTGGTCTCGAAGTTATTTTTTATCATCTTTGGTCCCTTGTTCTCGCTCATGCCTGTCTTGAAGTACGTTGAGTTAAGTATCTGCAAGAATAGCTCTGGATTCAAGCCAGCACTCTTTGTTAATGTTATTCCTTCAGACAATGCCAGTGCGATCATTGCTATCTGAAGATTCAACGCCAGTTTCATAGCATGCGCAGTGCCGTTGTCTCCCAAGTAGAAGGTCTTGCTAGCCATAGTGTCAAACACTTTCTTGTACTTCTCGTACGTCTCCTTGCTACCACCTATCATTACAACTAATGTTCCCTGCTCAGCAAGTCTAGGCCCGCCCATCACAGGTGTGTCTAGCATAGTTATTCCATCTTCTTTCAATCTCTTTGCAATTGTCCTTGATGCAACGGGGTTTATTGTGCTCACATCTGCTAGAACCAGATCATCATGTTTGCCATGAATAATTCCGTTGTCTCCAAATGCAACCTGCTCTACAGCGCTGGAATCCTTTACAACCGTTATAATCAGATCGGAATTCATTGCAACTTGCTTTGGGCTGTCTGCTATAACGGCTCCCAATGCCTTCAAGGATTCAGCCTTTTCTCTTGTTCTGTTGTAAACGACAAGTTTGTATCCTGATTTAAGGAACCTAATTGCTATTGCCTTTCCCATTATTCCCGTACCAATGAGTCCTACTCTAGCGCTCATAGTATACATTGAAATGATTAGATGATATGTGTTTTGTGCTCTATCACTTTGCTTATTAGACCCTCTTGTTTGAGCAGAACTAGAGATATACGATGCAATACTTCTTTAAATAATAATATGTAGTTACTGAAGCATTCTTTTGATTTGGCTATCGCAATAAGAAAGCTCGCTCTTGCAGAATGCGATTTCCTCTGCAACCTTTTCCTTGTTTGTTTTAAAATGCGTTATATCATTACTTTCAAGAGCAGAGCGCATATCGTTGAGCAGTATATTTGTGATCCTGATTCTTTGACCTAGGTTATACAGCCTTTCCATAAGTTCAGTTGGTATCTTTGCCTTGCGTGCCTGATCGTCCAGCATGTCGTATGAGTGCAAAATATCTCTAAACTGCTCGTGTAGATTATACAGTCCATCCTTCTCTTCACGCAGACCGCTTAACTTGCCAATGTTAGACAGGTCTATTGCCTTTGGCTTTTCTACGAACGACTGATACTTCATGAAGATCTGGTTAGCACATTCTATGCAGATCTTCTTGCCCCTTGTATCAATTGCAAGAAGAGTTTCTCTTCCACATATGTGACACTTGTCAAGCGAAGCCATGCTACAGCAAGAAATTACTGGATATTAAATCCTTAGCCAGAATTAGGTTGCTTTTTCTCGTCCTTATGAAATAACCAATGAAGAATACATCCGACGTACATATGTTTCGTACAACCGCATATAGGACAATGTTTCTTCTCGTCCATATTACAATGATAACC
>Ga0185320_10338517_pt1 | contig 12711 bp, 17 predicted proteins | sample OV2TP2_FD_128023 | JGI IMG/M metagenome (GOLD analysis project Ga0185320, IMG submission 128023) | Hot spring microbial communities from Beatty, Nevada to study Microbial Dark Matter (Phase II) - OV2 TP2 (SPADES assembly) (version 2) | ecosystem: Environmental > Aquatic > Thermal springs > Hot...
ATCCCATATTTGTGTGAAGTGATGCGTCCCACCGGCAAACTGAATCAACGTCGTGCGTCCCTGACTATCCAACGTCTCCTTGCGGATTTGCCAGGCCGCCGCGGAGGCGGCCGCTCCGGGCGTCGCCCGCCCATAATAGTTCGTGGTTGCGTTCGCGTAATCGATGCGGGTCTGGAAGTTCGAGGTCACATCGTCATAGATGGCAAAGCTCATGCGGGGGTCGTCTCCGCGAGTTCGTCCTCCAGCCGATGCTTCTCCACCAGGACGGCGACCTTGTGCTCACGGAGTTCGAGCTGCAGTTGACGCACGGCCAATTCCTCCGTCTTCAGCTTCCATTCCGCTTGCTGAGTTGCGAGGGCGTCTGCGCGGGCCGTGAGTTGGGAGGTCCAGCCGTCGAGATGGCGTTCCTGCGCCTCAAGCGTCAGGCGTCGCGAGGCGAGTCGCTCGTCTTCCGCATCCGCCGCGATCTGCCGCGCATCGAGGACGGCGGTCCGTTGGGCGAGCTCTCCCTGCCGGCGCGAGGCGTCGGCCGTCGCTGCGGCGGTTCCGGCATCGAGGGTTGATCGCTGAGCGATCAGCGCGTCATGCAAGACCTCACACACGCGCGCGCGCTGCGTCAGCGTGGCGGCCGTCTGCGCGTCGCGCTCCGATTGGCGCCGCTGTTCCTCACGGAACGCCTCGCGCTCACGCGCGAGTTCCGACCGTTCGTTGTCCCGTTGCGTGACGAAGTCCGCCCGCTCCGCCGACAGCGCCTGCTGCGCCATGGTCTGCGCCTCTTCACGGACGGTGAGCGACGCCTCTCGATCGGCGCAGGAGACTTCACGCGCGCGGACATTCGCGTCCTTCGCCGCGACCGCCGCTTCACGCTCCGCCACCGCCGATGCCCGTTGGGCGAGGCGCTGTTCCTGTGGGACCAGCGCGGATTCGCGCGCGCGCAACGCTTCGTCTCGTTCCGTATTCGCCGCGTTGATGAGCGCGGCTTGCGCCTCGCCATCATGCTGGAGCTGCGTCTGTTGGAGGACCAGATCGTCCGCCCATCGCTGAAGCCGATCCCGCTCGGCTTGGAGCGCCTCAGGGGTCAACTCAAGGCCTGGCATCGTGTCCTCCCGCAGGCATCCGCCGCATGTCCGAGAGACGAAATCGGATCTCCTTCGTGCCCTTCTCCGGTCCATATTCGTCGATCGAAATGCCCATGACCCTGGCCTTCATCGTGAGCGTGACCGTCTGCCCGACGGTGACCTCGCCCAAGCCCGCAATCTCGCTGCTCGGGCTGTGCAGCGACGGTTTCGGCTTCATGGGAGACTCACTGACGAGTGTCTGTTTGGCCATCGATTCCCTCACCTCCACGTGATGCATGATCTGCGCCCTTCATTCTCGAATTTCGTACCCCCAACAGGTCACTGACGTGGACGCCGTGAGCAATCCTAACCCTGTGCTCGATGTGGAGTACCGCAGCACCGCATCTTTCGCACTCACATAGATCGCCGCCTCCCCGCCACCGACCAAGGCATTCCCATAGGATTCCAGCTTCACCGGAGCGATCACATCGACATCGGAGACTTCCAGATCGAATTCGACGGGAAAATCACTGCTGAAGAAGCATCCTTGCAGGACGAAGTAGTTGCCGGTCGTGGGCGTCCAGAGGGCCGTATCGCTCTGCGCTGTCGTCGCGGTCGCGGTCTTCGTGATGGTTTGGTAGTCATCCACCGGAGGGCCGGCCGCCGTCGTCCCCGTCAGCCAGAGCCAGACACAGGCGAGCGTCAAGATTCGTCGGGCATTCATCCGATCTCCTTTGCGTGATCGCATTCGACCCACCACCAGACGAGGAGCAAGAGCAGCGTCCCCGCAATGCGGGCGTGGCTGACCACCGATTGACCGAGCGCCATGACGCCGATGCCGACGACGCTCTCTTGCAGGGCGCGTTGCCAGGGGGTCACGCTTCGCGTCCGCAGCATCGACCCGACCGCCCACGCCATCAGGCCGAAGACGATCCATCCGGCATGAAAGGCGAGTGACAGCCAATCGGAATGCACGCTGGGCAATCGCGCTCCAACGGCGGCGCTCATGCGGCTGAAGGCCATGGGGGAGAACCCCCATCCGGCGAACGGATGTTGAAGAGTCGCCGACCATGTCGGCCCCCAGGTCTGCAGGCGCTGCACCACTTTGCTGACATCCGCCGGATGCTCTCCACGAATCAGCACGGCTCGTTCAGCCGAGACCACAGCGATCGCGAGTCCCACAGGAACGAGCCACCACAGTCGGCGCGGCCAGCGCCAGACCACGATGGCCAGGACCCCCACCCATGCCATTTCTTTGCCGCAGAGCGCGATCAACGTCAGGGGCAACGCCGCCAACCACCATCGCCAGGCGGCGAGGATGGGCAACCACAGCACAGCATAGGCGCCCAACAAGCGGTCGATCCCCATGAGTCCCGTCGCGGCGCGCCCTCCCCAGGGCCAGGACGCGATGAGATTCGCCGCGCACATCACGACCCCGACCCATCGGAGGCGCCGCCACCAGGCGAGCGGAAGTTGCCGGAGGGCCCACAGACCCCAGACGACGGCCACGACGACCAACAACCCGTCCGCAAAGAAGGCGGTTTCGATGAAGGTCTCGAAATAGGTCGCCTCCCGGATCGTTGGAAGGCCATGCCAGAGCCGCACCGCCAGCGCTCCTGCAACGACGACCCCGCACGAGGCCGGCAATGGCTTCGTCACGCCGACGCGCCAACAGGCCGTCAGCCCGCACGCAACCGACAGGCAGACCAGCGTCAGCCGATGGCTGATGTCGGCGACGAGCGAGGGCCACAGGAGCCACGGTTGCACCAGACCCCACGCGAGCAATAACCCTGCGGCACACCGCCTTAGGTATAGATCAGGCAGACCGTATCTGCTCCGACAATGCCGATGCTGACCCCCACATCGAAGTTGATGGGACTCGGCCACAGATGGACATTGGTGTCCTCGGCGGTCGGCTCGTTGATCTCATCGACCGGTTTGGTCGTGTTGCTGGCCGGCGTGGCGGTCGCGTTGAACAAGGCGCACCGTGAGTTGGCGGAGAAGGCGATCATCTTGAACCCCTTGACGCGCGTCCCTCCAGAGGCCACGTTGTTGCAGCCTCCCACCGAGCCCGTGTTGATGCAGACCGTGGTTTGCAGCTCCGACGGACCGATTTCGCTTTGCGCCGAGATATCCGCGTGCGCCATCCTCGGAGTCATCCACCGCCAGAGCATCCCTCCGGCGAGCGCAACGCCCACGGCCACCCTCACCCATCCTCGTATTCGCATCCATCCTCCCCTTCGTTACAAGCCGGGATCGGCGCTCTGTGTGTCGAGCAACCGCTTCAGCGCCAGATTGCGGTCTCGTTTCTGTCGATCGTCGTGACGCCATCGCCCTTGGCTGTGATGCTCCCAGAGGTACGCATCCCACCACCGCCCTCTCCGAAAGACGACCTCGCTTTCCACGGCTTGCGTGGACCAGTCCGTCGCAATCGCGGGAAATCGGCTGTCCTTCGGCAGAGGGCTGCGGCGCGGCATCAGATGTCGTCAGTCTCACGACAACGGTGCGTTAGAACTTCCCCAAAATCGGAAGTTCCAGAACATCCAGCCTGCCCGCATCCGCGCGGAGGCTTTGTACGCCCCGGAATCCTCATCCCGGAAGAGCCGGATCGTCGGCGCCCCGCGGTGGTAAAAGGCAATCCCCTGTTTGAGGATGCCCAGATACCAGGCGGTGGCATTCGCCCGCAGCAAGGACCACTCCACCAGCTTGCACGCCTGGAAGAGCGGGTTCTTGTCGTTGGTATCCACCCCGGGCAGATACTCCGATTCCACGGCTTGAACTGCCGCCCGCTTCAGTTGCGGGGGATAGAGCAAGGCCACCGTCCCCATCGACGCCAATTCGACTTCTTCATCCCGCTCGTCGTAGGCGTTCTCGACGAAGACCCGGTCATAGAGCGTGCCGAGATTCGTCACGTTCAGCGGAATCGCCAGTCCGTTGTGGTAGGTCCCGCCGCCTTTGCTCGTCCTGACGTTGTCCGAGCGGGTAAACGCCGGCTTGCTGTCGTAGGCGAGGCTGTTCGTCACGAAATTGTTCCCGCCGTAGATCGCGTTGAAGTCATCGTGGCCCGCGGTTTTCCCTCCGTTTTTGAACAAGCTCGCGGCGAACTTATCCTCCGTGAGCTTCATCTTCGTCCCCCAACTGCGGACGTGGTCCTCCACGAGGTCTTTGGCTTTGTTCTTCGGCATATCCTCAACCTCCGTGAGGTTGAGTTCGACGCCATCGGTGAAGTTCCGGTAGACGGTATAGGCCGTATAGCCTTCCGAGGGACGCCGGTAGGTCACGCCCATGTCATCGGCGCTCGTCTTCTGCTCCAAGGTGCCGGCCGCAAGCCAACTCGTGCGCTGGTCGTAGCCGCCTTGCTGCTTGGTCTTCTCCTCAAACAGGGTGGACACCATCCCCTTGGTCGCATCATACGCATCGATCATGAAATCGTATGAATCTTCCACCAAGCCTTTCGTCCAATTCGCAATTGCCATAGAACCTCCTTAGTTCCTCACAGGGATCACACCACACCGCGATGCACGATGGTCCGCGGATTGAGCTTGCACAAGACGCTCACCACCGTGCCGGCCGCGTTGGTCGTGCCCTTGTCGATGAGCTGCACGACATCTTCGCCTGAGGCGGTCAGATCGACGCCTTGCTTGTTGGCGGACACGACGAGATCGCAATCCTTGCCGCGCATCGTATCGGCCCACGTCCCGGTGATGATGGGGACCTCGTAGACGGAGTCGTAGGACACATCCACGACGACCTTGGTTCCCCCTTCGGTAGCGGAGGCCGTCAGGTCTTCGTTGAGCAGGGCGTGCCCGATGATCTCGGTATCGCCCGCCACGGCAATCTCGACGCGGCCGGATCCATCCGTCCTCAGAAACGAGCTGCCGCCCTTCTTGAACACCTCCGACGCCCCCACGGGGAACGTGAACTCATTCGCTCCCGAATGGGATTTGCGCCGGCCATATTCGGTTGATTGCTGAGCCATAGAACCTCCTCATTGTCACCAGATGGAATTGCACGATCGGAGAGACTCCGGGAATGGAGGACCACTCAGGAAGGAGCGCGCGCTTCCGTCAGCAGGGCGCTGACAGGGTGGGGAAGACCCCACCGATCCGCTCAGGGCGGATCGCCTCGTCGAAGGAGGCTACCGAAAACTGCGAAACGTCTTCGGGATTGGGCGTCCGGCCGCTTTGGCCTTCTCCGCCCGCGCTTTATACTTGGCGGCGTATTGCTCTCGCGTCAGGTCCATGCCCTCGGAGAGCAAGGCTTGAAAATCCGACTCTTGCTCCGCCGTCAACGTGACACCTGCCGACTTCTTGGCGGGCGCTCCACGGCCGACGCTCACATCGCGCAACGCGGCCGAGGCCGTCCCGCGCGGTGTCGTCGTGGCCGCCGCGAGCCTCGAGCCATTGCGTTGGCCGAGGAGTTGATGATAAATCTTGGTGACGATGCCTCGGCCGTGGTCATCCAACGCGGCGCGTTCGTTCCAGCGGGTCTTCTTCAGGATGGCGCGCACGTCGCGTTCCAGTGAGGTGAAGACGGACCCTGTGTCACGCAGATCGCGGATCTCCACCTCGTTTTGAAGCAGGATCACGCGCCGGCTGATGCGATCGTGGAAGGGGAACACGTGGTCGTCCAGCACGGATTTCACCAGATGACTGGACATCTCATAGGTGGCGTCAAATTGATCGCTCAGGGTGGCGGTGTCGGCCGTGAACCTGCGCTTGAGCTCCGGGGCCGTCTGTTTCACGAAGGCCTCGATGTGAGAGACGGGGGCGGTGGCCGTGGCGGCCGCCGGCGCCGCAGCTCCTTTGAGCGTCGCGATTTCGTCTTCGAGCTTCTTGATGCGCGAGGAGGCGGACAGCTCCTCCACGCTGGGTTCAGGGGCTTCGTCGGACGTTTCGTCGCGCGCGTCCTCAGGCGACGCCTCGTCCGTCTGGTCGGCGTCCGTCCCCTCCTCCGCTCCCTCCGTCGTGTCGGCGGGGTCGTTCGTCACGGGGGTGTCGTCTTCCGTCACCTCTGGGGCGGTCGTCTCGGTGTCATCGACGACCTTCGCCTCGTCCTCCTCGGTGACGGCGTCTGTCTTAGGCTTCTGTGGCGGCATACCTGACCTCCGGTTCGATCCCTGCGCGACGCAAGGCGTGCTTCACATGTCGAAGCGTATCCCGCGAGACACTCCCATCGTAGAAGCGCACGACGAAGTTGCCGTTGAATCGATGCATCTGCATCAGGTACAACAGATAGGTCATCTCTTCCACGCGGTCACGCACGTCCATCAGGAGGCATCGAACGCGTCCGGGTCCGTCTCGTCGTCTCCGAGGGGCTGCTCGCGCTCGAACCAGATCGTTTCCAGGGGGGCGGCGATGACCTCCTGCAAGAGCGTGATGCGCTCCGCTCGCGGGGCGCATCGAGGACAGACCGAGGCGGTCTTCACCAGACTCCGCAACTGCTCGCCCATGATGGTCGTCAATTCGCCGCGCACCGCCTTGTAGCGCGGGTCATCCATCAGCTCGCGGTAGGCCGCCACCAGGCGCTTCATCCGCAGCTCCGCCAACCGCTTGGCGCGATGATCGGCAAGGACGGTGTCCGTGATCTCGCGCGTCAAGGCGGCGAATGGATTAAGGTGTGATGGCATGGGATGGCGTCGTCCGCACGGGCCACAAGGCCGCATTCACCTCGGCGGGATCGCGTCCCTCCAGGAGGGCGAGCTGTTCATGGATGAGAATGGCGCGATCCATATCCCGCATAAACTCATGCAGGAGCGCGTGCATCTGATCGATGCGATCGCGTTGATGATCGCGGATGAGCGCTTGGGAGGTCACCAGGCGCTGTCGCACAGGATCTGGATCACTCATGCCGCCCTGCCGGCCGTTGCGCCCAATCGATTGACGAGTTGTTCCACGGGAGTCCCCGCCGTCCCATTCACCGGAGGGAGGGCCGTCGTCGGCATCTCCCCGGCCCCAGGCGCCGGCACAGGTTGCGGGCGCTCCAAATCCAGCGTATCCACCAGCCGCGCCCATTGGCTGTCCGCCTGGGAGATCGTCACGCGCAGCATCTTCAGAATCACGTCGGGTCGCGTTCCCGCCAGAATCGCGTGGGTCAACTGCAACAACCCCACATTGCGGTTGAATCGGCCCTGGCGGTCGAACTCGAACAAGACCGCGCGCGGATGAAGACGGTCGGCCACCTCCAACAAGAAATCGGGAGGAACCTGGAGTCCACCAGGCAACACCTCAATCCATCCGAGCTTCAAGCCCTGAAAGTACAGCCAGAGCGTCCAACGCCCCATCTGACGAATGGCCGGCTCCAGGGAGCGGAGGATGTCCCGCTCATTCGGTTGGACTTGCTGCAACAACAGCATCGTTTTGATGCCTGGGGCCGTCGGATCAACCGGCGATTCCCGTCCACTCTGCAAGCTGGTCGTGCCCGTCGCCTCATCCGACTGCCGGCGCATGACCTCCAGGCCGGTGACAATGGCTCCCAGATGATTCACCGGCGTGCTCAAGGAGGACACCTCGTTTTCATTGTCTTCGTAGGGCACGGGCAGGTGGGGCGAGTGTCGTCCAGACACGAGGTGGGCATACGCTCTGGAGCGCCACTTCGCCCGCCAGCGCATGGAATTCGCCATGTCAATCGCGTTGAGGTACATATTCAGGATGGCATTGATGACGGTATGCTCATCGACCACGTCAAAGGCAATCCCGCGCTTGAAGAAGCCCGGCTCTTCCATGCGGACATAGCACGGAATCAAATCGGCCTCGTGATACCACCACGGATAGAAGCGCATGCGCAGGAGGACCTGTTCCTTCACGGCATACCACACTTTGTAGCGCACGGGATCCTCATCTCCCGCGAGGCGATAACGGATCGTCCCCTGGAACACCTCGAACGCCTCGGTCTGGGAGCGCGCATCGTCGTCCCCGCGGGTCGACGACGGCGCCTCCGGGGCGAGGCGCGTCAGGGCGTCTTCGTCGATCGCCCCCGTGCGCTGGAGTTCTTCGAGTTCAAAGCGGGTAGCGGTCGACACAAAGCCGTAGAGGGGCGTCGTCCGCAACCCTTCATACCCTTCGACGGTCGGATACACGCGCACCTGCTTCGCCGGGATATGCTGGAAGTCCGGGTGGTTCTGGACCGCGACGGTCGCGGTGATCTCGCGCGTCACGTCCTGCCCGCGACGGAGGAGTCCATGCAGCCGGCGCAACTCCGGTTCCTCCCGCCAATTCGGATAGTCGCGCTCGAAGTCGAAGAGCCCTTGGAGCGCTGCGCGGAGGTCGTCCTCGGTCCGCCCGAACTGCGCGGCGTCTTCATCGAACCCCGGCCAGGACTGCACCCGTCGAACGCGCTCTTCGTGATAGAGCCAGCAGGGCATCAAGAACCCTGCCCCATGCGCCGTCGCTTCGAAGAGGGCTTGGGAGAGGTCGTCTTCCTCATCCAACTCATGATCCAAGGCGGTATCCAGGGCCTTCTCCAACTTCGTCGCCAGCTCGAAGAGCCTCGGATCATCCAAGTCGATGCCCCACACGGGATTCGATTCCAAGTACGCCTGCTTGATTCGATTGGCGATGTCTCGGACTTTGCGCCGCGTCACGGGGGCATTGACGCGGAAGGCGCCGCTGTAGGGATAGTTCGCCCCCGGCATGTTCCCTTCGAGCTGATCGACTTCTTGCTGAAACCGCGCGAGGATCGGTTGCATCTCGGTCGTGATCTGCGTCAGATGCAGATGCACCCACGCTTCGAGCGCCGTGCGATCCGACTCCGACAGCTCGACGGCGAGATAGGCGGACGGCGTCTCGGGCGTCGCGTCGGGATCGACGGGCGTCGCGATGGCGTCGTGGGGGTCAGCGACGGGCATCACCCTTGACCTCTGCAACGAGCCGTTCAAACCGGCTGGCCGTTTCAATGGGGACTTGATTTCCAGTCAACTTTGAAATGGCGCGTAAGAGTTGCGCCACGACGCCCTCTAAGAGATCCACACGCAGTTCAAGCTGGTGCTGTGTCATCGACTTGTCGCCTCGATCAGACGCTTGAGATGCGGGACAACGACGTCCTCAATCATACTCATGGCCTCTCGGACACGTCGAATGCGTCGTGGTCATAGGCGAGCCCGTAAGAGCATTTTGAGGTACGGCACCCACTCCGCCTCACAGCGTCGCGTAAACGCCAGCCGGTCGATCCGATACTTGAACTGCTTGTCCTCGGTATGCAAAAACATCCCGACATGAAAGGGCATTTGCGCCAGGTCCAGCGGCAACGGTTCGAGGGACGGCATGCCGGGCCAGGGCAGCGCCTGCGGCGTGGCCTCACGCGAGAGACGCAATTCCAATCGCGCATCGGCTTGCGTCGAGATCGCTTTGCCGGCCACCCCACGACAAATATTGCCTGTCGTCGCGGTCGCCATCCCCGCCAACTCCTGATCCGTGGCGCTGAACAGATCATGCCAACACCCCGGGGCAAAGCGATGCCACACCCGTTGCTGCGGCGTCGGCTGGGGATCACCCAGCCATCCATTCGCATGACCCGTTAGCCAGGTCTCTATCACAGGAAACACCACTGGATCGCGCACCGGCTGACGGCAGAGCACATCCTCCGCCGGAGGAGCCTCACGGACACTGAGGATCATCTCGTCCTCGCCGACGTGCGTGACCACGGTGTCACGGGGCATCTATCATCGCTTGCGCTTCTTCAACGGACGGCCGGTGTGGAAATTTTGCCGTGTGGCACGTTGGCAGACGGCCCAGGCATTGATCCCCTTGCGATGCTTCAATCGTTCGACACACCGATGGACGCGCGCACCTGTCGGCATCAATACCCCGGCTTACGCTTGATCTTCGGCTTGGGCTTCGGTCGCTTCGGCATCCGATCCTCCCTGTTGAAAGGCCTCCAGACGCAGACCGCACCAATGACAGCGTTTGACCCCATCCTCCGCCATGCGGAAGTGGTGCCAATGATCGCGTCCGATCGCTTCAGGTTCAGCCCCCACGACGGCGCATCCTCGTGGGCTTCGTCTGTTTCGTCAGCGTCACGTCCGGCAACCCGCCGATCGTCCGATTGGGCGGTGGGTCGCGTCGCGTGGGCGTGCCGGCAATCTGATCTCTTCCGTGATACGTGCGTTCAACGGGCATGGATGGCCTCCGGGTTCTTCCTGTCGGCGCGTTTCACCACTGGCGGCTTCAGCGTGGGCATCGGGAGATCAGGAGCGGGCGCCGTGTGGGGGGTCGCCGTCATGGGCACCTCGCGGCCGTCCTCGCTGATCGGCAACTGATTCATGGCGAGACGGCATTGGTTCACCGCCTGGAGCCAATGGGCGTCGGTGATCGGGTCTCCCGGCTCCACCTTCACCATCTGCCCGCAGACGCAGATAATCCCGTCATGGCGATTGCGGCCCCCGATCGCATTGGGGTTGCGGAGGGCCGGTGGCCGGCGGAGATTCGGATCGTCCTTCGGCTCGAACCACAGGCGATGGCCCTTCGGGAGAAACCCGAGCCAGCGCTCCGGCATCTTCGCCCTAGGAGCCTGACCGGCGAAATCCGTAGCCATAGTTCAGCGGCGCCTCCTCTGGTTCCTCCATCCACCCCTCCTCCAATCCGTCCACGGGACGCGCCATCGACGCCGACTTCATCCCCCACACCGCCATGACCCAGGCGTCGGCGCGATCCGGGCTTCGGCCCAAACGCTCTTTGATGTCCGCCTTCGGTTCCAGCAGGATCTTCCCGGAGCGATGCACGACATACGTCGTCTCGCACAATTCATCGATGGCGTGCGCATCCTGAGGGGCTTGCACTTTGCCGAGATGCAGTTGCTCTCGCGCGTAGAAATACGCCTCGGCCCGTTGGTTGGCGTATTCGGAGTCTTCCGTCGTGGGGCGCTCCGAACCGGCGAACGACACGACGCGCCATGTCTCGTCCGCCAGCTCGCGCAGCATCGACGCCACCCCAGCGCCGACGCCGAGTCGATCCACAACGACCACCCCGCACCGGTGCGTTTTGCGATACAAGGCGGCCCGTCCGGCGGTGTCGGTGGGCTCGTGCTTCGACGTCGTTTCCATCCCGCGCACGACCCCGTCGGCGAGCACCACGAAGACGCTCTCATCATCTCCGAACTCCGCGACATCGACGCCAAGGGAGATGCGCTGCCCGCGATCCGTGAGGGGAAACCGATGCGAGCGCTCGATGAGGTCGCGGTCAAAGACGCTGTCGACGCTCGTCGTCGGCAACTGGCCTTTGACCCGCGACAGCCAGAGCGGATGATGGGGATGCTCCGCATACCAGCGCCGGCGTTTGTCCTCGACCCATTCGCGACTCACCAGACCAGGAATGACCTCGCGGCCTTCGAGCACATTCGGGGATTGCTCGCAATCCAGGTGGAGCACGACATGATGCGCGCGGTCACGCACCCCGTGAGCGAACCATCCCGTCGTGACGAGCGGATTCCCAATGGCGACGAGCAGGGCCTCGCCGGAGGTCAACAACCCGTCGATCTGCTCCTTGATGCTCGTCGGCACCGCTTGCGCTTCCGTCACGATCACGAGCGTATGGGGGGAGTGGTAGCCTTGCAGACGGCCGACGAGCGATTCGCTCGTGGACGTGGTGAGGGCGACGATGAAATGTCGCTCATCCCACTCGTATTTGCCTTGGGTGATGCGTCCGCCGAGCGGCGGGAGATCAGCGCGCCACCGCGTGGCGTGGTGCAGGAGCTCGTTCCAGGTGATCTCGATCACTTGGTGATGCGTGGGGCCGGTGAGGATCGTCTTGGCGGGATAGCGCGTCGTCTGCCACCACAAGGGGAGGCCGCCGGCGATAAAATCCTTGCCACAGTTATGCAGCACCAGGGAATCTGCGCCGAGGAAGAGATGGTTCCCGTCAAGCAAGAATCCATAATAGTCGTCATAGCCCATGGGCGTCACCGACCTGACGGCTGTGGATGCGGGGTCGTTGTCTGACTGACGCACGGTCGAGGCTTTTCTTTCCAAGGCAACCGGAATGCGCTCCTGTGTCATTCCGAGATAGACACGAGCGTAGCGGCCTGTTTTACTCGTCCCGTTCGGAAATGTTCCCGTCATGGTGCGCATGGTCAATGACGACGGGAACCCAAGCGAGCGTGCCAAGACCACAATATTTTCAGCTAACTCCACGCGCCGTTGCGTGATCTCATGGCCGCCCGACGGGTTCTTATAGCCATCGGAATCAACCAACCCAGCCAAGAGCGCCATCCGTTGGGTGCTCGAGGAAGTCAAATAATCGGGTGGGATATGTTTATGCCGGTAGACGCCCATCGCATGGAGGGATTGCACAAATGGATTTTTCCCGTGGCCGACTCCATGGTAGCGGAGATAGACATTCCGTCCATTCCGTTGCGTCGAGAGCGTGCATCCCAACGTACTCGCATACTCCGCGAGATGCTCACGGATCACGGGCTCGGTAGCCGCAAAATCAGCCGTACTCTCGCAACCATCACCCAGCCAGAGGCCAAAAATGTAGGGAGGAATCGGCAACGCTCGCTCAGGATAAATGACCGGACGGCGAAAGCCGCAATGCCGTCGTTGATACTTCGATCCCCACGTTAACCACTCTCGTACCGGCACAGTGACGTGCCGGCCTCGTCGCATTCGCCCCTGCGTGGACATTTGACGAAGCACTAACTCATGGGCTCCATTATGAAC
>Ga0185320_11329644_pt1 | contig 12486 bp, 10 predicted proteins | sample OV2TP2_FD_128023 | JGI IMG/M metagenome (GOLD analysis project Ga0185320, IMG submission 128023) | Hot spring microbial communities from Beatty, Nevada to study Microbial Dark Matter (Phase II) - OV2 TP2 (SPADES assembly) (version 2) | ecosystem: Environmental > Aquatic > Thermal springs > Hot...
GCATTGTAGCGAATAAAAAAACTTTTTGACAATTTTTCTGTGCATAAGTATGTGGACAAAGTAACAAACAAAAAATCATATGAATTATCATATGATTTCCAAAACGTACCTACAAGCTACAAACTATTTCCTAATTCCTAAAATGGATTTTTCGAGCCCCGCACTTCAAAATGCACATGGCAACCGGTGGAACGGCCGGTAGTGCCGACCGTACCTATTACTTCGCCCTGCCCTACATATTCTCCGGATGAGACAAGGTTGGCGGTATTGTGCGCGTAAAGCGTCTGCGTGCCATTTGCATGCGTAATTACGATATAGTTTCCATAGCCGCCGTTCCAACCGTATCCTTTGGATACAATAACCGTGCCTGCAGCAGCCGCATAAATCACTTCTCCGCAGCCCGCCGCCAAATCAACGCCGTTATACCCATGCAGCCCCTGCGAGCGCACGCCGTTGACAGGGCGCGTATAATAGCCGCCCGCATCCTTCAAGGAACCGCTATTCACGGCAATGCGCGTTCCTGAAGAAGAGGCAGGGGATGCCGGCGCCAAAAACATCTCGCCGTCAGGGATAATAACCTCGCTGCCTATGGAGAGGGGGGCATCAGCCGGTAAACCGTTAAACGCCATTATCTCACCCAGATCCCCTTTATATTTCTTTGTGATGGTTGAAAGTGTGTCGCCCTCCGCAACTGTATGCTTAATGCCCGATACCGGCAAGATAACCAATACGTCGCCGGGCTGGATAAGATCGCGACTGCTTATATCGTTCGCCCACAAAATGGTATTTACGGTAACGCCAAACATCTGTGCTAACACCGAGATATTGTCGCCCTCGCGGACGGTATAGAGCGTGATGCGACCCGTTTTGATAACATCGCTCGCATCAGTACTGCTGCCAAGCGGTCCGGTTACTGCCAGCAGCGCACTATTGTCCACAATCGCAAGAGCCGCTCCGCCCTGCGCGGTTTTTTGCGTTTCGGCGCTTACCGGCGCACTCAAGAGCGGCATGGTATGAAGCGACCGCGCTAAAATGCTTTGCATTTCCTGACCCGCGTCATCTGAAGCAATGCGCGGCTTAAAAATAGAGCCGAGCAAGGAAAAAACACCTGCATGCGCGGCGCCAAACGGAAGCGCAGATATAAGAGCTGATATAACCAGAACGGCAGCCGTCTTTTTGAGTACGTAGCGCCCAACCCGTTGTAGTCTGTTTGGAGTACTAATAGGATCAAATCTAATGGTAATGCGCCCGGAAAAACTGTTGAAAAATAAGGACTTATTCTGCCTCGCAGGATGTATACCAGTAAAATTAATCTTATCACCCCGCGGTATAGGGAGCAACCCCTTTCTTTTTATACCTGTGGAGAAATAGAAAAATGAATTAGGGGGCTGGAATTATGAATCATGGGAAAATAGTATTTGCATAATTCATAATTCATGCTTCATAATTCAAAAGCTTATCACTTGGTATGCAGAACATTCTCACAAATTTAAATCCGGCACAACATTCAGCTGTAACCACTCTAAGCGGCCCCCTTTTAGTTATTGCAGGAGCAGGTTCCGGCAAAACGCGCGTGCTGGTACATCGCATTGCGTATCTCATAGAATCCGGCATGCGCCCGGACCGTATTCTTGCGGTTACCTTCACAAACAAGGCAGCGGGTGAAATGAAAGAACGTATTCAGAATTTGATTACAAGTTACGAGTTACGAGTTACGAGTTACGGGAATCCATGGATCGGAACGTTTCATGCGTTGGGGGTATATCTACTACGGCGCGACGGGCATCATATTGGAATTCCGCGATCGTTTACCATTTTGGATGAAGAAGACGCTCTTTCTGTGGTACGGCGCATTATAAAAGAACGGCGGCTTGACCCCAAACAATTCCAACCCGCGCGCGTGCGGCATATCATCTCCGCCCTCAAAAACCAACCCTTCAGCGATGTCGCTTCAAACAATGAAGAAGCAGGCGCTTCGTACCCGCGCGAAATTATGGAAATCTACGCTCACTACGAAAAAGAGCTGGAAGAAGCCCACGCGCTTGATTTTGACGATCTGTTGCTCAAAACCGAAGAGCTGTTCCGCACGCAGCCGGAAATACTGGCGCGCTGGCAAGACCAATGGCAGCACATTATGATAGATGAATATCAGGATACCAACCGTATTCAGTATTTGCTTTCAAAACTCCTTGCCGGGAAACATAAGAATATTATGGTTGTAGGCGATGTAGACCAGGCAATCTATAGCTGGCGGGGAGCAAACTTCCGCAACATTCTCTCGTTTGAGCGCGACTGGCCGGCCGTAAAAGTGGTAACGCTGGAACAAAACTACCGTTCCACCAGCGTTATTCTGGAAGCCGCCAATACCGTTATCCAAAAAAACACCAAGCGCAAGGAAAAGAATCTCTGGACCGATCGCGCGGGCGGCGTCCCCCTGGAACTCGCGGTGGCGGATAACGAGCGGGAAGAAGCAATGTTCATCGTCAAGGAAATTGTACGCTTGAAGAACGCAAAAACGCCGCTACACGATATAGCGGTCCTCTACCGCACGAATGCCCAGTCGCGCGCGCTGGAAGAGGCATTCATGCGCTACCACATACCATACCGCCTGATAGGCGGCGTGCGGTTTTACGAGCGGCGGGAAATAAAGGATATGCTCGCCTATATGCGCCTTGCGGCAAACCCCGCCGACCGCGTGAGCCTGCGCCGCGTCCTCAACACACCGCCGCGGAGCATCGGCGCCGTCCTTGCAGAAAAATACTTCGCGGGAAATGCTTTGTCCGGCAAGGAACAAAACCGCGTGGACAGTTTTTGGCGCATCATACAGCAGTTGGAACATATATACCGGGCCGATCCTCCCAGTGTCCTCGTGCGGGAAATTTTATCAAAGACGGATTACAAGAACTATGTCTGCGACGGCACGCCGGAGGGGGAAGACCGATGGGCAAACATCCAGGAACTTCTTTCCGTAACAAGCGCCTATGACGCTCTACCCGCGCCCGAAGGCATGGATGTTTTTTTAGAGAATGCGGCGCTCATGTCGGATGCGGATTTAGTGGACAAGTCCGCAGATGCCGTCCATGTTATGACCATACACGCCGCAAAAGGACTTGAATTTGAAATTGTATTTCTGGCAGGCATGGAAGAAGGTATCTTCCCGCATAGCTTGAGTATGCGCGACCCGGCGCAGATGGAAGAAGAGCGGCGGCTTTGCTATGTGGCGCTGACGCGCGCGAAAACGCGCCTTTATATCAGCACCGCCCAGACCCGCACGCTCTATGGCGAGACATTATGGAACGAACCTTCACGGTTTTTAGCCGACATACCGACGCACTTGGTGCACGTACGAAAACAAGCAGAAACAAATTATCTGGATTTTAAGGAGGACACGGTGAAATATGATTAAAAATGTAAAATTGAAAAATAAAAAATCATTTTGGCATTTTAAATTGTCATTTTTCATTTTGATATTTACATTTTGATTTTGTATGCGTAAACTTGGTCAACATTTTTTAACAAACCCCGCAATAGCAAAACGCATTGTGGATGCTGCCGACATTACAAAAAATGATAGTGTGCTTGAAGTGGGCCCCGGCAGGGGAATGCTCACGCAGTTTTTGGTTGAAAAGGCAAAAAAAGTAATCGCGGTTGAGCGAGATAAAAAACTGGCATCTTTTTTGCAGGAAAAATTTGCAGACAAAAAAAATATCGAAATAATTGAGAGCGATATTTTAAAAATTACGAGTTACGAGTTACGAGTTACGAGTTACAAAGTTGTAGCGAACCTCCCTTATTACATAACTTCCCGGTTTTTGCGTCTTTTTTTGGAGAACATAAAAAACAAACCGCAATCCATGACGCTGATGGTTCAAAAAGAAGTGGCGGAGCGGATATGCGCCAAGCCGCCACAGATGAATTTGCTGGCACTCTCCGTACAGGCGTTCGGGCGGCCAAAGATTTTGTTTAACGTAAAAAAAGGCAGTTTCTCCCCGCCACCGGAGGTGGATTCGGCTCTAATTTGCATAGAAAATATATCAGACGCCTTTTTTAAAAAACACGGCATACCACCTGAAGAATTCTTTAAACTCCCTAAAAAGGCATTTTCTCAAAAGCGCAAAATGCTCCGCGCTTCCATTAATGTCAAACACTTAGTGTTTGACAAAAAACGGCCGCAGGAGCTTGGGTTGGCGGATTGGGTTGAGTTGTGCAAAGCTAAGCTTTGAACATTATTGCACATAATTCCATACCCTATAACTCATAAATCGCACCCGCAAATACCGGTCTCGGGGTCCCAAATAGCGTTGCCGCCCGGGCAAATTGCATTTAAACAGCCGAGTGGTTCCGCACAGACGCCTACCGATCCATCAGCACAACAATCACAGCAGGGCGCTATGGTATTGGAACCCTTTATTAAATTGCCGGGAATTGGATCTTGGTAGCAATCACCGCTCCCTGCGCCCGCATTTATTTGAGCAAGAGCCGCCCCACTGGAAAGCAACGCTAAAAATCGCCGAAGAATGTCGTATGACGCTTCCCGCCGCTGAAATGCCTTTAAATCTTCCGTCTGGCTTTGGGGAAAATTACTATTGAGACTTTTGGTAATTCTTGCCACCTCCATGGCCGAAAGTATGCCTTTGTTGCCCAAAAAAACCAAAAATTCTTCAAAAAATAGGAATATCTCGTCCTCCATTGCAAATGTATACGCACGGGAAAGCGTTCCGCCGTCGCGCTGCATGATCGCCTGCATACGATACAGATACTCAATATAATAATCAGGCCAAAGAATGCTAAAAGCAGGGTCCCCTTGCTGAAACGGGCGCTCAAACCCCAATTTTCGCTGATCTTCAAATACCTGACGAAAGTTTGCGGGGACATCAACTATAGCGGAGTTTTCATTATAATCGCCGTATGCCGCAGACTGACCGCCATTACGTTCTGCTTCTTCTTGTACTATATGATGTTGCGCTTCGCCGCCGGTAACTCGGCGCCATACGGATACGGGAAACGATTCCCGTATTATTTTTGCGATATTGAATTGCCTCGGCCTCCATTCCTGTCCTTGCGTCTGTCCGGGAGATATGGATTCCTGCGGCTGCCAGACAGCATATAATATGCCGCCGCCCGCCACGGCCCCTATAATCGCTAACGCCATAATGATAGCACGCTTCGTACCCATGCCATGTAGTATAAATAAAAAAAATACGCCCCGCCATGCTTGCGCATACGGGGCTTGAGTCAACATGGCCTCCGGACAAACTCTGCACATCCGGATGTGGTGTCTGTGCAAAGTTTGTTCCTTTCAAAACAACTACCCCGATCGTATGACGGCACCGGCTTAGGTGGGGGTGTTGCATATTTTGCCGGCTTTGATGGAGGGGCGGCGGGTGCCGATGGCTCAAACAACGACAGAAGGGATGGGCGATTTTGGCCCATTATTGTCTCATATTCACACACCGTGCCATTCCTTTCCTCGTAACAACGCGTACGCATCGTTGTTTTTGACGCATGCGCTTGCGAGGTAGTACCCAACACATTATCCGCAATCTTTGCAACCGCCATGCTTGCAAGGTAAGCGGAACCATGAGTCGCACAGCCATTTAACAAAACCATCGTCAGAAATACAGAACGCATAAACATAAAATCATCCTTTCTATTTGCTGTATTTGCTGTACTGCAATGATAGTATGAAAAAATGTATTTGTCAACCCATCCTCCGGTAACCGCTCACAGATCTCCAAAAACATTGAGAATACTGTTTGGGAAAAATCCGTGCCCGTTACAGGAAAAAATTAAGAAACCTGAAACTCTATTTACTAAAACACACCGGCATGTGATGCGGTATGTGACTTAGGGTAAGTTATCCACATACTTACAATATATAACGTAAATAAAAAATATGTATGGTGTATACTAAAGCCATACTATAGAAATAGCTCCATTTTTTTGAAATTTTTACCAAGCAAAAAGTTTGCATTCGTATTTGGAACGCTACTGCTTGCCGCGGGGGTGTTTTATCTTTTTAACCGCGTGGACGACGTGCCGGCTCCATCATCTGATCCGGTCATTTCTTTGAAAGAAGCGACCTTCTATCAGGATACCGACGGCGATGGATTGGAAGACTGGGAGGAGGTTCTATGGAAAACCGATCCGCGTAATCCCGACACGGACGGCGATGGTACACCAGACGGGGAAGAAGTGAAAGCGGGCCGTGACCCCGCCAAACCGGCGCCGGACGATGCAGTAGCCAGCCCACAGAAACTGGTTCGCAAGACCAACAACGACGCGCCCGAAACAGAAAACCTTACCCGGAAAATAGCTTCTGATTTTATCTCAACGTATATGCGCCGCAAATTCGCAAGCGCCGCAAATGCGGACGCGCTTGATTTGGATGCTCTTCAAACAGCAGTCTTTAACGAAATTAAAGCTGTTATGACCGAGGAAGCCCAAAAAAAAATTCCTGACGCGTTCTCGCGCGAAACGATCTCCATAACAAATTCGTCCACGGAAGAAGAAATAAAATCATATATAAACACCGTGGGCAGCATCCTGCAAAACCCGCCTCACACAACTACTCCAGGCGCGCAGGAACTCATACTAAAAGCTTTTGAAGAAGAAAATATCCATGTCTTGGCAGGTATGCAAAGCCACGCGGAAAACTATATGTATTTTGTGGAAAAATTAAAGGATATAGCCGCGCCGTTGGCGCTTGCGGACGCTCACGCCGCGCTTCTTAACAATCTTCAGCGGCTTGAGACTGTAATGCAAAGTCTTGCCGCGTTTCCGGATGATCCCGTGCGCGGATTCGCCGCTTTGGCGCAGTACGACACAGTAATGAAGGAATCGCTCATACCGCTTGGAGCCCTTGTGGATGAGATTAAACGCTATCAATTGACATTTAACGAAACAGAGGGCGGGTCCCTCTTCGCAAAATATGTGGCGCTTCGCCAGTAAAATTTTAATATGTGCCGCTGTGTTCAGTTTATTGGCGCCAGCCAAGACGCATGCCGTTGTACCCGTATTCTGCCCCAGCATCTGCGAAACATGGGATGTAGCGTTATCGGGCCATGTGGGTGACTCTCCCAAACGGTGGTTTGCCACAAAAGAAATAGGACCGCAGAGCGCGTTAACCAGTCTCACCGGCATCAGCGGCATCGGGGATATTACTTCTTTCGTGGCAGGACTTTTCCAATTGCCTATCTCATTTTTAAAGGATATCACCGGCATCAGCAACTGGGATGCCATTGCATGGTTTTTCGCGCGTTTAATTCTCCTTGATTTTTCTGAAGGCATTGTGGAATGGATACGCACCGGTCAGGATCCGTTTTTTTCCATCGGCACGGCAGGCACGCTGTTTACCACCAATATTGATGACTATATTCTACACGGCGCGGACAATGCGGCGTCTATCTTCCTCTCGGAATATTTCGGAGAAGATACCTGGAACAAACTCTGTACCCCGTTCAAACTGAATGTCGGGTTGGGTTTGAGCCGGAATTACGGCCGCGATTTGGGCACGTTTAAATTCCAGGCAGCGTGCACAATAACAGATATTGTGGATAACTTGGAAAGTTATTATGTAAGTTTTTTTAACGGCGGCTGGCCCGCCTTTCTTTCAACGGCACGGTATGAAAATACCCCATTCGGCCTCCTTTCCTTGTCCCGGTCCGTGTCCGAAAGCCGTGAAGCGCGAAAATCGCAGGAAAACAAGCTTCAACTTCAAGCCGGGCAGGGATTTATCGGCGTTCTGGAATGCGTAGAAGGGGTAGCACAGGGAAGGATAATTGACCCGCAGTCCGAGGAGGCCGCTTTATGCAACAAAGCCGTTATCAAAACGCCCGGCAAATCCGTAGTGGATTACTGGGAACATGCATCCGGCGCGGAAATCAAAAAACTTGCCGATGCCGATGAAGTTGATGAGGTTCTCGTTGAAATATTCAGTAATCTGTTTGCATGGCTTATCAGCGGCGGAGGGAGCAGCCTTTTGGAAGGCAGTACAGACACGCGTGGTAATGAGGAATTTTCATTGACGGCCTGCAACGATGGGCGTGACAATGATAATGACAGCCTTTTTGATATGAATGATCCCGGATGCACAAGCCCTGATGATGACGATGAATTTAATGTTCCACTACCCGCACCCCAGTGCGGCAACGGCATTGATGATGACGGCGATGGTCTTGTTGATATGGCCGATCCTGATTGTACCAGCGCGTTAGACCCAAGTGAGAGTGATAGCGGCCTATTGCCTGGCGTATAAATAATCCTATGCCTCTACGAAAACGTATTACAACATGGATTAAGTTTGTCATACCCACCCTGCGCAAAACCGCGCCGATGCTGGGAGTTGTTGGTATTGTTTTTGGGGGAATTTTAGCAGTGCCACAAAATGCAATATCTCAAGAAACGGCAGAAACTAAATTTGGTTGTAGTGTTCTCATCAGTAGTGTTCCGCCAACTAGGGAATGTACAGGTGGCCCTTTTGATACAAAGGAGGCATGTGTAGCGAGCGGGTGTCTTGAATTATGGTGTGTGCCATACAACGAGTGTGTTGCAAAAAATGTAATCGCAAAAAAGGTTCATGAAGAGCGTGGCGGTATGGTCACCTTTGCAGTTGGATTAGCAGTTCAAGGTCTTATAGAACTCCTTGAAATCGTAAACGCCGCCTTGGTGTGGGTTACCGGGCAAGTGGCAAACTTGCTGGACGCCGCAATTGGCATTTCGCTCGCGGGCCTCTCCGATATTAGAGCGATACACATCGGTTGGGAAATAACGCGGGATGTCGCCAATATTTTCTTTATATTCATTTTACTCATCATTGCTATAGCAACCATTTTACGATACGAGCCATACGGCGCCAAACAGCTGCTTGCAAAATTAATTGTAGTAGCGCTCCTCATCAATTTCAGCCTGGTCATCTCATTTGTTGTGGTAGATGCTTCCAATATTCTCGCCCTCGCGTTCATATCAGAAATACATCCAGTCTCCGACCATATTGCTGAAATTTTACAACTAAACAAATTTACCCAAGAAGACACAACCAGCAAGGAAACAACGGAACCGACTCCTGAAGAACAGATATCTATCGGCTATGCCGCCGCTCTTCAAAAACACGACCGCGGCTTTACGGATGCCACCACGCTTACTACCATGGCGTATGGCGATACCACCAGTGCACCTAATGCTCAAATTGCCGAGCTCTTCTTTCAGATAACTATCCTTATCCTAATTTTGTCCATTATTTTCGTGTTCGTGGCCATGAGCGTGATGCTTCTGATTCGCAGCGTGGCGCTGATTGTGCTCTTCGTGCTTGCACCTCTTGGATTCTTGGCCGCCATCCTTCCGTCAACGCGCGGCATGAGCAATCAATGGTGGCAGCGCCTGTTGTATCAGTCATTCTTCTTTCCCGCCATGTCATTTATGATTTATCTCGCTATTACCTACGGCGTACAAATGAAAGATGTGTTTGCATCCGGCGGTTCGCACGTCATCAACACTGGTATCCTGTTTAATTACTTTGCCACAGTAGCCATTTTACTGGGTTCACTCCTCGTAGCACGCCAGATGGGAGCATACGGCGCCACCGCCGCCATAGGTCTCGGCCTTGCCGCCGTCCGTCGCGCGCGCGGGTATGCGGGACAGGTATCACGGCAAACGGCTTTGCGGTATGGTGTGGGACCGGCAGGCGCTGTCGCTGGATTTATACCCCAACAACTTGGACGCATTCCTTATATTGGCGCGCCTCTTCGTGTTATAGCGAAGCCATTTGCAAGAATGCAACGTGCCGGTGCAGAAGTGCGGGAAAAACAGTATGAGGACATTAAAAAGCGCACCACCGAATCCGAGTCTGCAAATCTGGCAACGTTGCGCGCCCTCACTGCGCCAGGCGCCCGCCGTGCTTTTCGGGAAGCGGTTATTGATAAAGGACAGGCACACATACTGCCGCAGGGAGAACTTCGGCAAGATGTACAACGATTCAAACGTGAAGGAGATCTTAACAAACTGCGTAAAATTTATGCCTATAATCCAAATCTTGCCGTGGAAGGCGAAGCAACTCCTGAACAGCAAGCAGCGGCTGTTACACGAGCCGCGCAAGGTCTCTCCGCCGATGATATCCGCGCTAAAACACATGCGAGCGCAATTCGAAATGCCATGTTCGCCGATGCTGAGCTGCTTACATCAGGAAGCACAAAACTGGAAGCTTCGGCTGAGAAATTTGGGGAAGAGCTTGGTCCTGCGCTAAACCAAGCATATGACCGGTTGGTTGATACGAAGAGGACTGAAGCGAAAGCTGCTCTCGCTGCACGAGGCATAACAGCCCCCACCGCGGCGCAAGAAACACAAGAAGCGGAAATACTTGCAACGTATCGGTTAGATAAGGAAAACAAAGACGTGCTTAAGTTCGGAACAAGGAACCCATCGATGCTTGTAACAACGCAAGGCAAGGAATTGCAAAATAAAATTATCCGGGCACAGGAAGAATACAATAAGAGGGAAGCCGATAGGGCTATTGAAGCGCTGGAAGCCCGCGAAGCCGCTCGGGGTCGCGCCATCTCTTCAATTACGGAAGCAGAACGGGATCAAGCCCGCCGCGGAGCGCGAAAAATAGAAATTTAATATTTGTCAGATGCCAAAAAATTATACCCAACAAGAACTCGCAGAAAAGTTTAGAAGAATTCCGCCGGATCTGCGGAAAGCCATAAGTTCGGCGACTAATGCTGACGCAATTTTTGAAATTGGCAAAAAACACGGCCTCTTAATGGATAAAACCGGAGAACTTGCGTCGGAAACCGGCCTTTTGATGCTTGGCGCCACGCACCCGAACGAGTTTGTAGGAAATTTGGCAACGCGATTGGAAATAGATAAAAAGAAGGCGAAAGAAATAGCAGACGATATAAACCGCGAGATTTTCGCGCCCGTGCGGCAGCATCTGCGGGCTTTGTTTGCAGACGCCAACGAGGGCACAGATCAACCTACGCCTCCTGCCGCCCAGAAACCGGTACCGCCATCCGGCATGAATCATGAATCTGGAATTATGAATTATGGGAAAGAAAAACTGGATTCCGGAAAACATGCTGGGAGCATGTTTTACCGCGGGAATGACAAAGTGAGCGCAGAAAAACCTTCTGATTCCGAGTTTCAGGTTTCAGGTTCCAGGCTTCAGAATAAAGAAACTTCATTTGAGGATCTGGAAGCTGAACTCAAAAAACAGTTGGAGGAAGAAGGCGGGGGAGAGCCATTTAGCATTGTTACAGAATCACTTGCTAAAGAACCTGCCCCGACAGCATCGTTGGAGCAAGTGCCGAAAGCGCCTCCGCCTTACAAAGGCCCCGACCCCTACCGCGAACCAGTGGAGGATACGCTGCCGAACGTGGCAGGGAAACCCTATGCGCCTCCGGCGCAGAATCATGAATCTGGAATTATGAAGTATGGGGAAAAAGAAGAAAAACCTTCCGGGTTTCAGGTTTCAGGTTCCAGGCTTCAGGATAAAGAACAATCTCCGTTCTCGCCGGTACAGCCGCCACCGCAACAACCACAACAAAAACCGGACCCTCAAAAACGTGATCCGTACCGAGAAAAACTGGAAGAAGCTGCCGGTGTTACTTCACAAGGCACGCTTAAGTCATTCCGCGGCGCGAATATTGCAGAAATAACAAAACAGCAGGCGGAACGTAAGGAAAACGGACAAAAAAATGAATTATGAATCTGGAATTATGAATTATGGAAGAAAAGAAAAAGAAAATACAAAGCTTTACCGACCTGGATGCATGGAGAGAGGCGCACAAGCTTGTAGTAAAGAAGAACAGTTTGGTCTTACCAATCAACTTCGGCGCGCAGTAATATCTATAACCTCGAACATTTATAGCAAGCAAGATTCTTAACGGTCTTATCAAAAGTTCAAAAAACAATTTCCATAATTCATAATTCCAGATTCATAATTCAATTTATGCAGCAGTTTCAAGTGCCACAATTTATAGAGGTAGAAGACAAGATTTTCGGGCCGCTGACAACCAAGCAGTTTTTTTACCTGTTGGGCGGGGGGGGGTTGGCGTTTCTTATAGGGTTTTTTGTGGAAAATACATTCTTTACCATGCTTCTTGCCACTCCTGTTATAGCGCTCTCGGTATCGCTAGCGTTCGTGAAAGTAAACGGACGGCCGTTCATTGATGTGGTAACTAATTCCATTGCTTATATAAGCAGGCCGCGCCTCTACTTATGGCAAAAAGCAAAAAAACAACTGGATGGAAGTGTGGGAAAAGATGTAAAAGTCCGCAAAGGGCTTATTATCCCCAAAGTAACCCAGAGCAAACTCAATGATTTGGCATGGTCGCTGGACGTGATGACGAATATCAAGAGGGAAGAAGAGAAAGATCAACCGGCGCGGCAGCCGAAAAGCGACAGGCGGCGATGACCGCGTTCAACGACCGGCAGGTCGGGCGCATGGCGCTGGTGGGCTGTACGGAAGCGAACCGGCCGATCATCGAGGAG
>Ga0185320_11435965_pt1 | contig 12453 bp, 11 predicted proteins | sample OV2TP2_FD_128023 | JGI IMG/M metagenome (GOLD analysis project Ga0185320, IMG submission 128023) | Hot spring microbial communities from Beatty, Nevada to study Microbial Dark Matter (Phase II) - OV2 TP2 (SPADES assembly) (version 2) | ecosystem: Environmental > Aquatic > Thermal springs > Hot...
ACTCTGGACATCGTTATGAAATTCGCCCCTCAAGAGGATAGGGACCACCAGAAGTATATGCTGGGTGTAGAGCTAGCCGCAGCAGAGAGCGACCTGACCCGCTCAAAAGGCCCAGGTTGGATGGCTCCCCAGCAGTGGAAGGCGCTTCATGATAGCCTGACGGAGTTTGGAGCCATCGCCAAGCCCATAGACATCTCCATCGCCTTCACCGACCAGTTTCTCCAACGCATATACAAAGACGGCAAGCTAATCTGGCCCTAGGAGACGAATAGTAGCAAAATCCTTCACTAGTCAGGAAAGCTTAAGGCCACTACGCAACAGGACCCTTCTGCCCCCGCAATACTGCTTCAAGATGCCTTTGGAGATTGGCTTCGACTTCGGGCTTTCCACGTATTTTGTCCTCATAGAAGATACAACGATAACCGCTAACGTCAAACGGGAGTTTCGTATTTCGGTCTGCCAAAAGAATAGTAGGTTTTTTCAACGCATGGGCATAACCAACTTCATAGAAAACGTTAGGGTTAGGGGGAGTAATTTCAGCGATAACCACTGCCGACTCTACAATACTTTGCACGATGTCTTGAAGGATAGATCCCGGCCCGTAGATTTCAGAGGCCAAATAGCAGTTTAACCCCATTGACTCGGCGATTGGTTTTATCACCCCTCCATACAGGTCAAAATAGGGGTCAGACAACTGAATGACTACAAAAGCAGTGGCAGGATCACTAGTTGCTTTTACGTTCGAAAACTTTGCCTCGCCTTTGCCCCAAGCGAAAAGTCCAACCTGTTGGCCGGAAAGTGGCTCGTCGAGTACATCCTCTAACACTGGTATGCCATCCACACTGAGCAGAACTCGCTGGCCTTTGATCCCTACTCCTAGAGCGTATTCGCGCTGCGCTTGTAAATTTGAACTGTCCCCAGCCAACTGGCGAGCTATCCACCCTACTCCGGGTGAATACTCTGAAATACAATAGGCCCTTCCGTAGCCACCTAGTCCCACAGTGATATATCTGCCAGGCAAGGGTGAGTAACCTAGCATGATCCGTGCAGCCTCCAGGTCTTCTCCCAAAGTCACATTTGCTCTTACATTGCCCTGCTTCAACTCAATTTTGCTCAGCACGATCCCATAAGGGTCTTCACCATTGCGTTGTGGGCTCTTATAGACAGCCTCTCCATTCTTAAGCTCCCACAGCCCTTTTACGGGCACCCAGTTGGCAGTTGGAAGGGCTTTCTGTCTCATTGATGGCCCCCTCTCGCTTTAAATAAACCCAATAACAAATAGTCTCGCAAGTCAACTTCATTATAACGCATACACTTGACACGGGGGGGGGTTGAGTATACGCTTACCGCACTTTACGCAAGGAGAAGGGAAATGAACGGAAAACTTGTTCTGCGTCTTGCAACGTTGCTGAGCGCCATCACTGCAGCGCTGGTGGTAGCAACGGCATGTGCCACGCCGCCGGCGCCGACTCCAACACCACCACCGCCTACGCCTACAAAGGCACCCGAGCCGGCGGTCTCTCAAATCAGCATTGGTGGTGTCGGTGGGACCATCTTCGCTGCTGTATTTCTTCCTCGTGAGGCCACCGTACCAGTGGGGTCAACACTGACCTGGACACAAGATGCAGACTGGGGACACCAGGTAACATTCTTAGGATCCGAAGGCAAGCTGCCGGCACTGGCCCAGGGACAAAGCGACAGGACCAGGCCAGCAACCCTCAAGGTGGGGGAGACGGTCTCATACGACGGGAGTAACTTCATCCATTCTGGCATTCTCAGAAGAGACAACAAAATCAGTGTAACCTTCACAAAGGAAGGGACATATAAGTACCTCTGTCCCATCCATCCTGGTATGGAAGGAACCGTCAAGGTGGTGGCCAAGGGGCAACCGTACACCACGGCCCCGCAAGCAACTGCGGTGGCGAAGGCGGAACTCGACTTGGTCCTGGCGCTGGTGAAACCGACCGAGGCCACGTTCACCAATCTCTTCTCCAAGAAGGTAGCCCAGAAGGATGGAAGTACGTTGGTGGTCGTGCCGGTGGGCCCCAGAAATGGGGTCCCAGGTGGCTTTCTGGAGATTGCCGAGTTTTACCCAAAGGAGGTAAAGATCAAAAAGGGGGATACGGTGCGGTGGCTAGGCTTCTCCGGGCATACCGTCACCTTCCTTCCCGCAGGACAGACCTCGCCGCCTGTCGCACCGGCCCCGGCCCTGGCGGTGGCAAAGCCCTCTCCTGACTACGATGGCAAGAGTCTCTACAACTCAGGGGGAATTGGACCCACCCCCGAGGGCGCACCAGGAGTCTTTGAGCTTAAATTCCCAAGTGCTGGAACCTTCAATTACATTTGCATACCCCACTTTCCTGAGGGACAGAAAGGGACGGTAATTGTCGAATAGCACTTGCGAGAGCGAAGACCCCTGAATGGGGATGAGCGGCCTGCCTATATGAATTAGGCGGGCCGCCTTGTTTCGGCGCTCCCTAGATACCCCTGTACAGCAAGCGGTTCGCAAAGGAACTTGAAGTCCGGGTGCACAAGAGCGATGGCCTTAGTCAGTCAGCTCCCATGAGTCAGGGCAGGTGAAACCCGCTCTTCGGCAGGCACTTTTGTCTTCTCTACCGGGGGCTTGGCGGAGAACATCAGGAAGCCAGAAATCACATACATGGCAATGAAGATACGGAAAGAGGTCTGGTAGCTCCCAGTGGAATCGAATAGGAAGGCGGCAAATACAGGCCCCACGGCCGAAGCTACTGCCTCGAAGGGGTGACCTACCCCTCGGATGGCTCCAATATGCAGCCGGCCATAATAGTCAGGCCAAAGTATCCCCCTCAGGATAGTTGATCCCCCCGCCAGGAATCCCATAAGTGTCGCCAGGGGGAATAGAATCCAGACCTCCAACATGAACTTGAAGGAGGACATGGCTAGAATCAGGCTTAGCACCCCCGCAGCCAGGAAAACCAGAATAGTAAATAGATAGCGTATTGGGAACCTCTCGCTCATGATCCCCCAAAAAAGCCGCGCCACAAAGGTGGCAAAGGCGTAGGCCCCCATAGCGGTTGCAGCGACAGCGGGGGAAAACCCGATATCGGAGAAATAGGAGGGCAGGTTAAGAAAAACCCCTATAAGGGGAAAGCTAAAGAGGACCGAGAAGACGGTAAGTAGCCAGAAGGAGCGACCTCGAAGGGCTTCGCCCAGCGTGATGTTTACCTCCTCCTTCCTGGGCGGGCTAGCTATGCTGGCTCTCGACTGAATCTCACCCACCTTAGGAGCAGGTGGGGCACCATCTGGCCGGAGCCCCATATCTTCGGGACGCCTTCGCATGAGGAACCATACGGGAAGCAGGATCACTGCCCAGATGATGACGGCCTTAACCACCCAGGTAGTCCGCCAGCCCCAGGTAGAGGCAATGACCTGGGTTAAAGGAGCAAAGATGGTCCCGCTGAGAGATATGCCTATCATGCTGAAGGCCATGGCACGCCCGCGGTTGCGAATGAACCAGTTGGCGATGGCGGCTTGAGGGGCAGTCCCAGTCATCTCCGCCTGAGCCAGGGCACCACCCAGGCCATAGAGGACATAAAGCTGCCACAGGTCGGTGACCCGGGAGAGCATCATGAGGATTACCCCTTGAGCAAAGGCCCCCCATACGATAAAGCCTCTAGTCCCATACTTATCGATGAGCGGCCCAATTATAGGCGCTAGAGCCGCGGCAAGGAGCGAAGAGAAGCTGGAGGCCCCAATGATGCTAGACCTGGTCCAGTGCATCTCATCGGAGATGGGCTTGATGAGCACCATCAGCACATATCCACCCAGGCCACCGCCCCCAAAATGGACAAGGAAGATCAGGGCAACAATGACCCAGCCGTAGTAGAAACGCCCCCTGGTTGCCTTATGTACCGCTTCGCTAAGCACAGTTCCACATTCCTTCTAGCCCGCTAAGGGTTTGGCGGGAATGACGCAAAAGGAGCATTCCAAGATATTGGCAGGATTATAGCACCTAAAGTCAGGAGTTCAACCATGAGCGTTGATGGGGCCTGCGCATGCTGTTACTATATTCCACCAGACATGAGCAGAGACGCACAATCGCAGTTCGGCAGGCAGGCGGCCTTCTACGCCATTAGCCGCACCCATTCCCAGGGAGAAAGCCTACAGGTACTCAAGGAATTGGCTAACGCCCAGGGACATGAGGTGGCGGTAGATATAGGCACCGGTGCCGGCTTTACCGCCTTCGCCATTGCGGAGGGGGCACGCTCTGTCGTTGCCACAGACATCACGCGGCCCATGCTGCATGAGGCCCACCGTCTGCGCGCCGAGAGGGGATTACAGAACGTTCATTTGGCCCTGGCCGCCGGGGAATGTCTGCCATTTAAAGAGAGCTCCCTGGACATGGTAACCTGCCGCCAGGCCTTTCACCACTTTCAGCAGCTTCCTAAATCCATAGCCGAGATCTACAGCGTCCTGAAACCTGAAGGAAAGCTGGTCGTCAGCGACACCGTATCGCCCGAAGACGACGCCATTACCCGATGGCTGAACGATGTGGAACGGCGCCGAGACACCAGCCACGTGTATGACCTGAAGGTCAGCGAGTGGCAATCCCTTTTGTCGGCTGCGGGGTTCAGGGTTACTCACATAGTGATGGCACGGACGGAGCTGGAGTTCCATGATTGGACACGCCGTTCCGGCACTCCAGAGCCTGCGATAACGAAACTAAAGCAGGACTTCCTATCTGCCACGCCGGGGGCCGCTGGGCAGTTCCGCATCAAGCCATCGGGAGATAGAATAGAGTTCTCCTGGGAAGTGGCTGTCATCCGAGCCGTCAAGCCACAAAGATAGGCCCCAATGTCAGACGTGAAAGAGACAGTCGCACACCAGATCCCCCTTTTCGCCAGGGTGGTCCAGGAGTTCACCGATGATTCTATCCCGGACCCCGCGGCCTCTCTCAAGACCCAACTCCTCCAGATGGGGCTGAAGGAAAAGGTCAAGCCTGGTGACAGGCTTGCCATCTGCGCCGGCAGCAGGGGGATATTCAAGATAGCCGAGCTTACCAGGGCTGTAGTGGAGGTGGTCAAAGGCTGGGGGACAGAGCCCTTCGTAGTGCCCGCTATGGGCAGCCACGGCGGCGCTACCCCAAGGGGCCAGCTAGCCATCTTGGCCAGCTACGGCATCACGTCAGAAAGCATGGGCTGCCCCATCGTAACGGAGATGGATGTGGTAGACCTGGGGCCTACCCCTTCAGGGTGCCCAGTATATTTAGGCCGGGCTGCGTACCAGTCCCAGGGGATAGTGGTCATCAATCGAGTCAAGCCTCACACTATTCTCACTGGCGAGCTGGGAAGCGGGCTTATGAAGATGCTAGCCTTGGGCCTAGGCAAGGCCAAGGGGGCTGAGGTCATCCATGCCATGGGGCTGGAGACTCATATGATTGACGTGGCCAAGGCTATCATCTCCAAAGCGCCAGTGCTCGGAGGAGTCGCCCTCGTGGAAAACTCCTTTGATCGCACGGCGCGCATCGAGGCCCTCCTTCCAGATGCCTTCGAAGAGGCCGATAAGCGACTATTGAAGCTGTCCTGGTCTTACCTTCCCAACATACCTTTCGACCCTATCGACGTTCTAATAGTGCGCCACATAGGCAAGAACATATCTGGAACAGGGATGGATCCCAACGTCATCGGAATGCACCGCAGGTTGGGCGGCCCACCCGCCAGGGAGATAGGCCGCATAGTAGCCCTGGACCTAACCGAGGAGAGCCACGGCAACGCCATGGGGGTGGGCATGGCGGACATCATCACAGAGCGCCTCAAAGCCAGGATCGACTACGAGGCCACATATATTAACGCCATCAACTCGGTATTCTTCTGGGGCATTAAGATGCCTATCGCCTTGCCCTCGGACAGGGAGGCTTTGGAGCTGGCCTTCCGCGGTTTCACCCCCGAAACGGTCAGGAGCGTCTTGATCCAGGACACAGCCCACCTGGACACAATGCTGGTATCTCAGGGCCTGGCGAAGGAGATGCGCCGACACCCTTCCGTCCTCATGGTGGAGGAGCTACGGCAACTGCCCTTCGATGGTCAAGGGAACCTGACTCTGGATTAGTGCCTGCCCGGAAAATCATTCCTGCCCTTGGGGAGGCGTGGCAAAGCCCGCCGTCGGTGAATTTCCGAACCACTTCTAGAATTGGCCAGCTCTAAGAAACTGTCTCAAAACTCTAATTTGGGGGAGTTCAGAGGGGGTTTGACCTCCTCTGGCGGGGGTCTGGGGGTGTCCCCCAGATTCTTTTTCCTCCCCCGCTCCCTTGGCAAGGGAGCGGGGGACACAGGGGGTGAGGGTTTAGGATAACTCTAAGCCCTAGGGCTTCCCACTGTTTCGGCCTTTGTACCCCTGGCCAGGAATAGAAGCTCAAGGATAGACATGCCCTCCCGCGGTAACTGTATGGCCGCAATGATAATGGGAGGTACAAACAGCACCAGGTGGGTAAGGATGGCGAAGGTCAGCGCCTCAACCTTCCCAACACCAAACAGACCTATTAGATAACCTGCAGCGAACTCGAAGGTCCCAGCCGCAGCAGGCAGAGAAGGGACATAGCTCGTGAATATGATTACCCCTACTACGACAAACAGGACTGCTAGAAACGACACTTGAAGATTTAGGCCGGCGGCTACGAGCCAGGCTGCGCCAGCAACACAGCACCAGAGAGCTATAGAAAGGAAGATGGCAAGAACCAGCCGCCCTTTTCGCATCCACAGCCCGGAGATAGCGCTTGAATAGTTGGCAAAAAAGGGCATCCTCGCCAAACCGGGTATTCGGCTGATAATCTGAGGAGCTGCCATAGCGAGGACCAAAATTGCAACAAACGCCAGGAACAACGCCGATATAGGCACCCTGACAGCGTGCAACGGTGGCAAAAAGAGGACGCCCAACCAGACAATTCCCGCCGTAACCATGCCATCAATTGTCCTGTCAACTACTATGGTCGCCGTGACAGATCCGCTGCTCAGCCCGCCTCTCACCGTCAAAAGGCCTAGTTGAACGGGTTCAGCCATCACTCGTATTGGGAAGACGTTGTTCACCCCCAGTCCCATGTGCTGGACAAGAAACAGCCGCCACGTAGAAACCACTTTCTCTACAAAGAAAATTCGCCAGCGATAAGCCCTAACAAGACCTGCCAAGACCTGCAGCGCTACGGCCAAAATAGCCAGAGCCCATGGGAAGTGGCTCAATTGGGCCAGGGTTTCCTGCCACCGAATGCCCCGAATGGCTAACCATCCTAATAAAACCCCTAGCGCTAACCCTACAAGAACAGTTGGTAGGTTTAGAAGCCTATGTATTGCTATGGGAGTTGCCTTAGATTGCAAAGCGTTACCGTCACAGGGACAGCGTTCGTCACGTCAGTTGCCTGGCGCTTCCACCCCATTTCAGGAGATGTGCGTCCTTCAGCGCCTGAAAGTGTGACTGAAATGCAGCGGAGGTGATGACATCGGTGGTCATCACATAGGCATCCTCATGGTTGTCACTGTAATAGCCCTTTCTAAGCCCTACTCGGCCAAAACCGTATTTTTCATACAGCGCCTGAGCGCCCAGATTGCTCACCCTCACCTCTAGAGACACCACTCGAGCATTCCGCTGCATACCCAAGTCTATGGCAGACATCAACAAAAGCTCACCTATGCCCCGCCTTCGATAACTTTCCCTAACGGCGATAGAGGTCACATGAGCCTCGTCCACCATGAACCAGAGGCCAACATACCCAAAAACGGGGACCGAGTTATCGAGCGCTGCCCTTGTGTCCCCTGAGGAGGTCGAGAATGCCTGCCTGAGGCCAGTCAGCCACCGTTGAATGGGAGAAGGGGATAACGACTCGGCGGGTAGAGCCGCCTTGCCTTCCGGTATTGCGGCTGGCCTGTTCATGCCGGGCAAGGCGTCCACCGCAACCAAATACCTGGCAAGGCGGTTCTGGAGCTCCTTTTTGAAGGGAGTCCATGGCCATTGGGTTGAAAAGGCTTCCCGCTCGATCTCGGCAACCTGCGGGATGTCCTCCTCTTCCATGGGCCGTATCACATATGAATTTCTATGATCAGCTTCAGCCATGATATCCAGAGCCTGGCATATCGCATCTGGATTCTATTATAACGTTTCAGGTGTGTCGTTTCAGGCAGGGCTATCCTAAAGGCAATTCTTTCGTTTAATATGATTGCACAGATAGTTCCGAGACCCAGAGTGAACGCAAAGGGCAGCGGAGTTCGTCGGTGCAAATGGATAAAGAGCTAGTTGAGGCGGCCCAACAGGGCGATGTGGCTGCCTTTGGGCAACTATATGACAGGTACGTAGACAAAATCTATCGCTACCTCTACTTGCATTTGCGAAGAAGGGAGGAGGCTGAAGACCTAGCTGAGGAGGTGTTCCTTAAAGCCCTTAAGTCCCTAAAGAGTTTCCGTTGGCAGGGCGTGCCGTTCTCGGCCTGGCTTTTTCGGATCGCCAGGAACCTGCTCATAGACCATTACCGCAAGGGGGTTGCGCCGGTGGCATTGGACGAAGGCGCTCCCAGCAGCAGCCCTGACGTTGAGTCAATGGTGGAGGATAGGCTGTCCATCGCACAGGTGAAAGAAGCTATGCGCGAGCTGACCGAGGCCCAACAGCAGGTGATCGCTCTGCGTTTCGGGGCTGAGCTCTCCATAGCTGAGACGGCTCAGATTATGTCAAAAAAAGAAGGGGCCATTAAGGCACTACAGCATAGTGCAGTAGCAGCTCTAAGGAGACTTATGGCTTCATCATTCCCTGAGTTGGGGCAAATATCAACGAGGTTAACCGATAATGAGCAAACGCCTGGACTCCTCTGAGCTCTTAGCAGAGGCTCTGGACCACTGCCTGGACCTCCTGGCCCAGGGTGAATCGGCGGAGACCTGCCTTGCTCGCTACCCTCAACTGGCAGAAGAGCTACGCCCTCTTCTGAAATCGACAGCGGAACTCCGAGGTATGGCCTCACTACAGCTCTCCCAAGCGGCTAGGGAAAAGATCAGAGCCAGGATTCTACACGAATTCTCGCGTTCGGCCAACAGAAAAAGCTGGTTTACAATGGGCGTGTGGCGATGGGCCAGCGCTAGCGCCGCAGCTATATTGGCCATGGCCGTACTGGGAGCAGGGACAGTTCGAGCCTCCCTTGATAGTTTGCCGGGTAGCCCGATGTACGAGGTCAAGATAGCGACCGAGCAGGTGCAGCTCGCGTTGGCGCGCTCAGATACCGACCGAGCCAGAATACATGCAGACCTGGCTGACAAAAGGGCCCAAGAGATGGCTGCCGAGGCCCGTTTCGGAAAGGCGAAAGAGGTATCACATCTGGGAAACAAGCTAAATAGCCATATCGAGCGTGCCATAGAGCTCACTCAGTTAGCGGAAGAGGACGAATCCCCTCCCAGGGATGCCGCCCCCAAGGACTACCCGCCTAAACCCTCTCGACTACAGGGCACTCCAACTGATGGCCCCCTGCGGACGGCTCCAACGGCAAGGAAAGGCTTCAAAGGGCCCATGGGACCCGTGAGGCAAACCCTTCGGCAACGCTTCATCATTCACCAGAGAATGCTGGAGGCGGCTATAGATGAGGCCCCTCCTGCCCATAGGCCAGCTCTTCGGAAGACCTTGGGAGAACATGGACTGAAGTATCGCAAACTTCTAGAGAAGCTGGGGGAGGCCTCGCAGGAGCAGGGTTCTCCTTAGCTTAAAGCACCTCACTGCCGACTCCTCAGTTAGCTCGAAGCTGGCCTCGCACAAGAAGTCCCCTGCGCCCATCACACTGACGCGTCTCACAACTCTTCTTCGACCATCCCCCTGGCCCCCTTCCTGCCAGGAAGGGGGAAATAGATATAGGACGGGGGACACCCCCGTGCCCCCGCCAGAGAGGGAGCACCCTCTCTGGACTCTCCCCTAGAGGGCCGCTGAAAAGGGGGAGTCCAGAGGGGCGAAGCCCCGGAGCTTGCCCTGATCCTTCTTAGGAAGGACGAAGGAACGGCGGTCTATACCATGAGGAGGTGACACCTCCTCACGGGTTCTCCTGGGAGGAAGCACTGAAAGAGGACTCATCCCCCTTCAGATGTTAATCAGAGCTATAATATGACACGTGATAAGCCTTCCGAAGCTTCGCTGGGTAGCTATTGGGCTTCCAGCCGCCTTCCTCATAGGCCTGGAGATGTTTCGCTCTCTTGTGCTGGAGAGCGTGCTAGCACCCTCACTTACAAGGCTGGCTGTCTTGGGCGCAATGTTAATGGGGGTGGTAGTCTTCTCCGTCGCCATATTTAGAGTACTGGAGGCCATGCAACGGAGAATAGTGCATCAGAACTTAGAACTCTTACAGCTCCACCGTGAGGCTGAGCGGCGCGGCCAGCAGTTGGAGGCTCTAAATGAGGCGGGCATCAGCATGACCGAGGAGCTCTCCCTGGAAGCGGTCCTGCAAAAGGTAGTGGACTTCAGCAGAGGCCTCGTCCGCGCCCAATATGGCGCTCTCTCCGTCTTCGATGAAGATGGCGCCATCAGCCAGTTCATCACCTCTGGCATTACTGCAGAAGAAAAGGCAAAGATAGGCCACCTACCCGAAGGCAGGGGCGTCTTAGGAATCATAAAAGGCCGCGACAAGCCCCTTCGCCTAGCAAACATCGCGGAACATCCCCAATCGGCGGGCTTTCCTCCTCACCATCCGCCCATGAAGAGCTTCATGGGGGTGCCTATTGTCTATAAGGGGCGGGTGTTAGGCAGCCTTTACCTTACCAACAAGGAGGGGGCGCAGGAGTTTTCCCAGGAGGATGAGGACGTGATGACTATGTTTGCTACCCAGGCCGCGATAGCCATCGAGAACGCCATCCTGTACGAGAAAGTTCAATCCCTGGCAGTAATGGAGGAGCGGGATAGAATTGGCAAAGAGCTTCACGATGGCATCATTCAGTCCATCTACGCCATTGGCTTGGGCCTGGAGGACACTGCTCACCAGCTAGGAGATGTTTCTCCAGAGGTTAAGGACCGCCTAAATCATAGCCTTGAGGACCTGAATGATGTCATCAGGGACATTCGTAACTACATTCTGGACCTGCGCCCCCAGATGCTCCAGGGCAAGACCCTCGTCCAGGGGCTGGAGGAGCTTGCCATGGAGTTTCGGGCCAACTCCGTATTAGACCTGGAGCTGCGGATCGACGCACCGCATAACGTTTCGCTGCCCCTGGAGGCCACGTTGAATTTGCTCCAGATAGCCAGAGAGGGCCTCACCAATGTAATCAAACATGCCAGCGGCACGAAGGTGGTCGTCACATTGAAGGCCCAGAATGGCACGCTAGAGATGCTCATTGAAGATGACGGGACAGGATTCGATACAAAAGCCCCCAGGAGCAGCCATCGCCAGGGCTTGCGGAACATGGAGCAGCGGGCTCAGGCCCTGGGGGGCAAGCTAACCGTAGAAAGCGCTCCCCACAGGGGAACGCGCCTTCGATTAACATTGTCCAATAATAGTTAGAGGTGCAACATGAGTCAAAACGGTGTAAGAATCCTGATCGTGGATGACCACGAGGTGGTGCGTCAGGGCCTGCGCGCCCTTCTGGAGCGCCAGCCAGGCTTTCAGGTGGTGGCCGAGGCAGGCTCGGTAGAGGAGGCCATTCGAGAGGCCGATACCAAGAAGCCCCGCGTGGTCATCATGGACGTGCGTCTCCCCGATGGCAGTGGCGTGGAGGCGTGTCGGGACATCAAAGCTGCCGATCCCTCCGTGAAGGTCCTCATCCTCACCTCCTATGCTGATGACGAGGCCGTGTTCAACTCCATACTGGCCGGCGCCAGCGGCTATCTCCTGAAGCAGGTCCGCAGCCGGGAGCTTGTCTCTGCCATCGAGAGGGTGTCCCGAGGAGAGTCCCTTCTGGACCCTGCCGTAACCCAAAACGTTTTGTCCCGAGTGAGAGACTTGGCCGCCAAACCCACTAGAGATAAGGAGGGGCCTCTCTCCGAACAGGAGGAAAAGATCCTCTCGCTGATTGCCGAGGGGAAGACCAACAAAGAGATCGCCCAGGAGCTTTACCTGAGCGATAAAACGATCAAGAACTACGTCAGCCACATCCTCACCAAGCTGAACCTCTCCCGCCGAGCCGAAGCAGCCGCATACTACGTACGAAAAGAGGGCCCGCCCCGACCTCGGCCCTAGTCCAGGCCTCCTAGCCTTCTCCTTGTCAGGAGAAGGCTAGAACAACTCATCCCGAAATTCGTCCTTGGGGGTGTCCAGAGGGGGCCTTGTCCCCGTGGCGGGGGTCTGGGGGTGCCCCCCCAGATTCCATTTTCTCCCCCTCTCCCTTTCCGATGGAGAGGGGGATCAAGGGGGTGAGGGATTTAGGGATAGCCTCTAGGAGCTGTCTCTATTGCTTCACGCCTCTTCCCATAAGATGCGGCTCTGTTGAAATCATGTTCCTGGGAGAGGCCAGTCCCGACTAGTCGGGACTGGCC
>Ga0185320_10539922_pt1 | contig 12280 bp, 7 predicted proteins | sample OV2TP2_FD_128023 | JGI IMG/M metagenome (GOLD analysis project Ga0185320, IMG submission 128023) | Hot spring microbial communities from Beatty, Nevada to study Microbial Dark Matter (Phase II) - OV2 TP2 (SPADES assembly) (version 2) | ecosystem: Environmental > Aquatic > Thermal springs > Hot...
TTCTCGGAGGGCTTGAGGATCAGGCTGTTGCCGGCGGCGAGCGCCGGGCCGATCTTCCAGGCCGCCATCAGCATCGGGTAGTTCCAGGGGATGATGGCCGCGACCACGCCGACCGGCTCGCGCGTGACCAGGGCGAGGCTGTCGGCGCCGGTGGGCGCCACCTGGTCGTAGATCTTGTCGATCGCCTCGCCGCTCCAGCGCAGCGCCCGCGCCGCACCGGGGATGTCCACCGTCAGCGAGTCGCCGATCGGCTTGCCCATGTCGAGGGTCTCCAGCAGGGCCAGCTCCTCGCGGTTCGCTTCCAGCAGATCGGCGAAGCGAATCAGCACCGCCTTGCGCTTGGCCGGCGCCAGCTTCGCCCAGCTGCCTGCCTCGAATGCGGCGCGTGCGCTGGCCACCGCACGCTCGGCATCGGCCAGGTCGCAGCTGGCGACCTGGGCCAGCACCCGCCCGTCCACCGGGCTGATGCAGTCGAACTGGCCACCCTGCGCCGCGGCGCAATACTCACCCTGGATAAAGGCGCGACCTTCGATACGCAGGTCACGGGCACGCTGTTGCCAATCGGCGAAGGTCAGGCTGGGCATGGTGCTTCCTCTCTCTCAGGTCTTCGGGTGATGGAAAACGCACCCTAAACCAGCGGCGCGGACCCTATCAATATTTTTTACGAACGGCCGGTTTTGCGCCTTGTTTTGTTCGTTTTATTAAACATAGACTCGATCGAAACGCTGCGGCGCCGTCGCAGCATAGTCGCTCGTCGCCGGAGCTCGCCCATGTCCCAGGATTTTGCCACCTCGCCCGAACACTTCTGGATGCCCTTCACCGCCAATCGCCAGTTCAAGGCCAGTCCGCGCCTGCTGGAGCGCGCCGAAGGCATGTATTACACGGCGAGCGACGGCCGCCAAGTGCTCGACGGCACGGCAGGCCTGTGGTGCTGCAATGCCGGCCACGGGCGCCGCGAGATCAGCGAGGCGGTGAGCAAGCAGATCGCCAGGATGGATTTCGCCCCGACCTTCCAGATGGGCCACCCGCTGCCCTTCGAGCTGGCGGAAACGCTCGCCGCCATCAGCCCCGAGGGACTGAACCGGGTGTTCTTCACCAACTCCGGATCGGAATCGGCCGATACCGCGCTGAAGATCGCCCTGGCCTATCAGCGCGCCATCGGCCAGGGCAGCCGTACCCGCTTGATCGGCCGTGAGCTGGCCTATCACGGCGTCGGCTTCGGTGGCATGTCGGTGGGTGGCATGGCCAACAACCGCCGCGCCTTCGGCCCGATGCTACCCGGCGTCGATCACCTGCCGCACACCCTCGACCTGCAGCGCAACGCCTTCAGCAAGGGCCTGCCGCAGCATGGCGTGGAGCGCGCCGATGAGCTGGAGCGGCTGGTGACGCTGCATGGCGCGGAGAATATAGCCGCGGTGATCGTCGAGCCGATGTCCGGCTCGGCCGGGGTGATCCTGCCGCCGGTGGGCTATCTGCAGCGGCTGCGCGAGATCACCGCCAAGCACGGCATCCTGCTGATCTTCGATGAGGTCATCACCGGCTTCGGCCGCGTCGGCGAAGCCTTCGCCGCGCAGCGCTGGGGCGTCACGCCGGACATCCTCACCTGTGCCAAGGGCCTGACCAACGGCGCGATCCCCATGGGCGCGGTCGCCGTGCGCGAGGAAATCTACGATACGATCGTCGAGGCGGCGCCGGAGGGGGCGGTGGAATTCTTCCACGGCTATACCTATTCGGCCCATCCGGTCGCCTGCGCGGCGGCGCTCGCCGCCCTCGGCATCTACGAGAAAGAGAAGCTGTTCGAGCGCGCCGCGCGGCTTTCCGGCCCCTTCCTCGACGCCGTCTATTCGCTGCGCGACTGCGGCCTCGTCACCGACATCCGCGGCATCGGCATGATCGCGGGCTTCGACGTCGCGCCCGGCGACACCCCCGGCGCGCGCGGCGCCGAGTTGCAGAAGCGGCTGTTCGCCAACGGGCTCCACGTCAAGTTCACCGGCGACACCGGCATCGTCGCGCCGCCCTTCGTGATCGAGGAGGACGAGATCGGCGAGATCATCTCGATCCTGCGCGCCACCCTCGACGAGTTGGCGTGAGGAGCGGCGGCGCCCATGGCTTAGGCGAAGGTCTTGTTGATCTCTTCGAGCTTGGCGCTGCCGGGGCAGAGTTCGCTGGCGGGGATTGCGTTGAGCGGCGTCTTGGTGATGTTCATCAGCTCGTGCAGATCCTGCTTGCGCTCGTCGATATAGAGCAGGCCGGTGACCACCTGGCCGGAGGTGTAGCGCTTGCGCAGGACCGCCAGCGCCGCGTCGGCGTCGCGGGGGTCGTAATCGGACGAGAGCTTGTGCAGCTGCATGGTCGAACCGTCATGCATCTTCACGTAGATCGTCTGGCCTTCCTCGTAATCGGCCGTGATCTCCTTGCGCTCGGGCACGAAGTCGAGCTTGTCGACCGCCTCGGAATGGTCGCGGATATAGTCGTAGCTCTTGGTCGAGGCGGCGTGGTTGTTGAAGGTGACGCAGGGCGAGATGACGTCGAGCAGCGCGAAGCCGTTGTAGCGGATCGCCGCCTTCATCAGCGGCACCAGCTGGTCCTTGTCGCCTGAGAACGAGCGCGCCACGAAGCCCGCCCCAAGCTGGATTCCCAGCATGGCGAGGTCGATCGAATCGAACATATTGTCCTCGCCCTTCTTGTTCTTGGATTCGCGGTCGTTGGTGGCCGAGAACTGGCCCTTGGTGAGCCCGTAGGTGCCGTTGTTCTCGACGATGTAGATCATGTTGAGCCGGCGGCGGATGGCGTGGCTGAACTGCCCCATGCCGATCGAGGCGGTGTCGCCGTCGCCCGAGACGCCCAAATAGATCAGGTCGCGGTTGGCTAGGTTGGCGCCGGTCGCCACCGAGGGCATCCGCCCGTGCACGCCGTTGAAGCCGTGCGCGCGATCGAGGAAATAGTTCGGTGTCTTCGACGAGCAGCCGATGCCCGAAAGCTTGGCGATGCGGTGGGCCGGCAGATCGAGCTCGAAACAGGCCTCGATGATCGCCGCCGAGACGGAATCGTGCCCGCACCCAGCGCACAGCGTCGAGAGCACGCCCTCATAGTCGCGCCGCGTTAGACCCAGATGGTTCTGCTTGAGCCCCGGATGGCGTATCGCCGGCTTCTTCATATAGGTCATGTCGTCCTCGCTTCCCGCCCTACATCGCCGCCGCCGACAGCCGCAACGCATGCGCCACCGCCTTGTCGCTCTCGATTCCACCCGCGACGCCTGCCACGATCGCTTTCGCCGTCATCGGCATGCCGTCATAGCTCAGCACCGGGATCAGCTTCTCGGCCGGAATGCCCGCCTCGGCGATGAGCAGGGTGCGCATTTGCGCGTCCCGGTTCATCTCGACCACGAAGATGCGCTCGTGCTCGGCCGCGAACGCCTTGACCTCCTTGGTGAAGGGGAAGGCGCGCAGCCGCATGGTGTTGACCTTGTAGCCGTCGCGCCTGAGCTGGCCGACCGCCTCGCGCACGGCGGGCTCGGTCGAGCCGAAATTGATCAGCCCCAGCTTCGAGGAGCGGCTCGCCCGCTTGATGACGGGGCGCGGCATCATGGTCGCCGCCGTCTCGAACTTGCGCGCCAGCCGGTCGAGATTGGCCGCGTTCACCTTGCCGTCCTCGGTGTAGCGGGCGACGCCGTCGTGGGAGGAGCCGCGCGAAAAATAGGCGCCCTTGGTGGGATGGGTGCCGGGAACCGTGCGGTAGGGGATGGCATCGCCGTCGACGTCGAGATAGCGGCCGAACTGCTCGATCTTCTCCAGCGCCTCGGCGTCCAGCACCTTGCCGCGGTCGTGGCCGCGCGCGTCGTCCCATACGAGCGGGTCGATCACCCAGTCGTTCATGCCGATGTCGAGGTCGCTCATGACGATCACCGGCGTCTGCAGCCGCTCGGCCAGATCGAAGGCGCGGGCGGCGAAGTCGAAGCACTCATGCGGGTCGCCCGGCAGCAGCAGCACCTGGCGGGTGTCGCCATGCGAGGCGTAGGCGCAGCAGATAACGTCCGATTGCTGGGTGCGCGTCGGCATGCCGGTCGAGGGACCGCCGCGCTGGACGTCGAACAGCACCACCGGCACCTCGGCGAAATAGGCGAGCCCCAGGAATTCGCTCATCAAGGAAACGCCGGGGCCGGACGTGGCGGTGAAGGCGCGGGCGCCGTTCCATCCCGCCCCCACGGCGATACCGATCGCCGCCAATTCGTCCTCGGCCTGGATCACCGCGGCGCGCCGCTTGCCGCCCTTTTCGAGCCGCAGGCGGCCGCAATACTTCTCGAACGCCTCCGCCAGCGAGGTGGAGGGCGTGATCGGATACCAGGAGGCGACCGTTGCACCCGCCCAAATGCAGCCGAGCGCCGCCGCCTCGTTGCCCGTCATGATGATCTTGCCCCGCGTTGCCTCGGCGGGGCGCACCTTGATGGGCAACGGGCATTGGAAGGTCTCGAGCACGTATTGCCGGCCGATTTCCAGCGCCTTGAGATTGGGCTCGATCAGCTTTGGCTTGCGCCTGAAACGCTCCTCGACGAGCTGCTGGACGATGTCGTAGTCCATGTCGAGCAGCGCCGCGACCGCGCCCACATAGGCAATGTTCTTGAACAGCTGGCGCTGGCGCAGGTCCTTGTAGGCCCGGGCGCACATCTGCGCGATCGGGATGGGGAGCACCTCGATGTCGTCGCGCTCGAAGGTGCGGATCAGGCTGGAATCGTAGATCAGATAGCCGCCCGGCAGCAGCTCGGTCGCGTCGTCCGCATAGGTTTGCGGGTTCATCGCCACCACGATGTCGGCGCCCTCGCGCCGCGCCGTGTGCCCGGCATCGCTCACCCGCACCTCGTACCAGGTGGGCAGTCCCTGGATGTTGGAGGGGAAGATGTTCTTCGGGCTGACGTAAAGGCCCATGCGGAACAGCGCCTTGGCGAACAGCGTGTTGGCGCTGGCCGAGCCCGAGCCGTTGACGGTCGCGAATTTGATGACGAAGTCGTTGACGCGTTTCATCGCAAATAGGTGGCGCTGTAGGCGCTGCAGCTCGGCGACGCTTGAGCCTCTACATAGGTGAACTTTTGCATGTCCCAAGCCCCGGTCGGGCAGCGCTCGGCGCAGAGCCCGCAATGCAGGCAGAGATCCTCGTCCTTGGCCATCACCCGCCCCGTCTTGAGGGCGGCCGAGACGTAGAGGTCCTGCTCCGCATTGTGGGCCGGCACCCGCAGCCGCTCGCGCAGGTCCTGCTCGTCGCCGTTGAAGGTGAAATTGATGCAGTCGACGGGGCAGACATCCATGCAGGCGTCGCACTCGATGCAGAGGTCGCGCGTGAACACCGTCTGCACGTCGCAATTGAGGCAGCGTTCAGCCTCCTGGAAGGCGAGCCGGTCGTCATAGCCCAGCTCCACCTCCACCTTGAGGTTCTTGAGCGCCTTGGATTGCTCGGCGTGGGGCACCGGAACCCGCCGGTCGGCGGAGAACTCGTTGTCGTAGGACCACTCGTGGATGCCCATCTTCTGGCTCATCAGGCTGGAGCCCTGAAGCGGACGCCGATCGAGCGGCTTGCCCTTGCAATGGAGATTGATCGAGACCGCCGCCTGATGGCCGTGGGCCACCGCCCAGATGATGTTTTCCGGCCCCCAGGCCGCGTCACCGCCGAAAAAGACGTTCTCTCTGGTGGACCGCATGGTCTCGCCGTCGACCACCGGCATGTCCCATTCGTTGAAGCTGATGCCGATGTCGCGCTCGATCCACGGGAAGGCGTTCTCCTGGCCGATCGCCATCAGCACGTCGTCGCAGGCGATCACGACCTCCTCGCCGGTCGGCGTTAGGCTGCGTTTTGCCGCGTTGTCGTACTCCGCCTTCATCTTGGCGAACCTGACGCCGGTGAGCTTGCCGTTCTCGACGATGAATTCCTTCGGCGCGTGGTTGTCCAGGATCGGCACGCCCTCGGCCTCGGCGTCCTCGATTTCCCAATCCGACGCCTTCGTGTCCTTGCGCGGACTGCGCACCGTGACGCGCACGTCCTTGCCGCCTAGCCGCAGCGCCGTCCGGCAACAATCCATCGCCGTGTTGCCGCCGCCGATCACCACCACCCGCTTGCCGATCTTGTCGATATGGCCGAAGGCGACCGAGGTGAGCCAGTCGATGCCGATATGGATGTTGGCCGCGCCTTCCTCGCGCCCCGGGACGGCCAAGTCCTTGCCGCGCGGCGCGCCGGTGCCGATGAATACCGCGTCGAACCCCTCGTCCAGCACCTCCTTGAGGCTCGTCACCTCGCGGCCGAACTGGGTCTCGAGTCCCATGTCGATGATCCGGCCGACCTCCTCGTCCAGCACCGTCTCCGGCAGGCGGAAGGGGGGAATGTTGCTGCGCATCAGCCCGCCGGCGCGCGCGTCCTTCTCGATCAGCACGCAGCGGTAGCCGAGCGGCATCAGGTCGCGCGCCACCGTGAGCGAGGCGGGCCCCGCCCCGATCAGCGCGACGCGCTTGCCGTTCTTGCGTTTCGGCGCCTTGGGCAGGCGCCCCTCGATGTCGCCCTTGTAGTCGGCCGCAACCCGTTTCAGGCGGCAGATCGCCACCGGTTTCTCGTCCAGCCGCCCCCGCCGGCAGGCCGGTTCGCACGGCCGGTCGCAGGTCCGCCCCAAAATGCCCGGGAACACGTTAGACTCCCAATTGAGCATGAAGGCGTCGCCATAGCGCCCCTGGGCGATCAGCCGGATGTATTCGGGCACCGGCGTGTGCGTCGGGCAGGCCCACTGGCAGTCGACCACCTTGTGGAAGTATTTCGGATTGGAGATGTCGGTTGGCGGCACGCCGCGCCGTGCGGCGGTAGCGTCTTTGGGCTTCATCGACCCGCCCCCATCGGTTCGGCCCTAAGTCGTCCGCGGCTGTCGTGGAATTGGTTCACCGAACCCAGCATCTCCGTCTGTCGATAACGCGGAGACAGCCCCTTCGATCGTACTCTCGACACCGTCCCGGGTGGGAATCGCACTCCTCCGGGACGGACCAGCCATATAGGTGCTTCGCCTTGGCAAAGCAAAGTCTTTCAATGCCGTTACCCGCCAAGCACCCGTTTTTCCTGTGATTAAGGCATCGCCCGTAGGCCCGTTTCGCGCGCCGCGACTCGGCCACGCCGCCATCGGCGCACCATCCCCGTTGTTTATGGCGATTCGAAGGTGACGGCCGGACGCGGAATCGGCAGGTGGCGGCGCGACCCCGCCCTTTCCTTGCCCCGCGCATTCGACGCCCTCATATGGTGCCCCATGGCCGGTCGCCGGAGCGGACGGGCGAGGACGCGGATTGGCATGGCAACGACAGTGTTCGACGTTAAGGGCCTCACTAAGGTCTACCGCACCGGCGATGTCGAGATCCACGCGCTGCGCGGCGTCAACATGCGGCTGCTCGAAGGCGAGGTCGCGGTTTTGCTCGGGCCCTCGGGCAGCGGCAAGTCGACGCTGCTTAACATCCTGGGCGGCCTCGATACCGCGACCAGCGGCGTCGTGCGGTTCCGCGATCAGGTGCTGACCGATATGGACGAACGCGCCCTCAACCTCTACCGCCGCGACCACGTCGGCTTCGTGTTCCAGTTCTATAATCTGATCCCGAGCCTGTCGGCGCGCGAGAACGTCGCCCTGGTGACCGAGATTTCGCGCGAGCCGATGTCGCCCCAGGAGGCGCTCGAGATCGTCGGCCTCGGCGACCGGGTCGACCACTTCCCTTCCCAGCTTTCCGGCGGCGAGCAGCAGCGCGTGGCGATCGCCCGCGCCATCGCCAAGCGCCCGGAGGTGCTGCTGTGCGACGAGCCGACCGGCGCGCTCGACAGCAAGACCGGCGTGCGCGTGCTCGAGGCGCTGACCCAGGTCAACGAGGAGCTCGGCACCACCACCGCGCTCATCACCCACAACGCCGCCATCAAGGCGATCGCCCAGCGCGTCTTCCAGTTCGGCGACGGCCGGATCGTCAAGACCCACGTCAACCGCCGCCGCGTGGCGCCCGCCAAGGTGAGCTGGTAAGCCCATGGTTGCCGCCCTCGACAGGAAGCTGCTGCGCGATTTCCGGCGCCTGTGGGGCCAGGCGCTCGCCATCGCCCTGGTGATGGCGGCGGGCGTCGCGACGCTGATTCTCGCCGTCGGCGCCTACCGCTCGCTCGAGGAGACGCGCGCGGCATATTACGAGCGCTACCGCTTCGCCGACGTGTTCGCCTCGCTCAAGCGCGCGCCCGCTGCCGTCGAGCAGCGCATTTTGACGATTCCGGGCGTCGCCGCCGCCGAGACGCGGATCGTCGAATTCGCCCTGCTCGACATCGAAGGCATGGTCCAGCCGGCGACCGGCATCGCTATCTCGCTTCCCGATTACCGCGACCCCCGCCTCAACCGCCTCTATTTGCGCTCGGGCCGCCTGCCCCAGCCCGGCCGTCCCGACGAGGTGGCCGTCAACGAGGCCTTCGCCTCGGCCCACGGCTACGCCCCCGGTGCCACCTTCCAGGCGATCCTCAACGGCAAGAAGCGCACCCTGTCCATCGTCGGCATCGTGCTCTCGCCCGAATACATCTACGCCCTCGGCCCCGGCGACCTGATCCCCGACAATTCCCGCTTCGGCGTCCTGTGGATGTCGCAGGAGGCGCTCGCCGCCATTTTCGATCTCGAAGGCGCCTTCAACTCGGTGAGCCTAACGCTGCTGCGCCACGCCTCCGAGGCGGAGGTGATCACCAGGCTGGACGATCTGCTGGAGCGCTATGGCGGCACCGGCGCCTATGGCCGCAAGGATCAGCAGTCCCACGCCTTCATCGACGCCGAGCTCAAGCAGCTCGAGGCGATGGCCAAGGTCATCCCGCCGATTTTCCTGTTCGTCTCGGCCTTCCTCATCAACATCACGCTGACCCGCCTGATCGCGCTCGAGCGCGAGCAGATCGGCCTGCTGAAGGCGCTGGGCTACGCCCCGCTCGCGATCGTCTGGCACTATCTCAAGCTGACGCTGGCGATCGCCGTGGTGGGCATTCTGATCGGCTTCGTCGCCGGCACCTGGCTCGGCCAGGGGATGACCCGCCTCTATGCCGATTTCTTCAACTTCCCGTTCCTGATCTTCAAGCACGACCCCGATATCTACGCCATCGCCGCCTCGGTCACTGGCATCGCCGCCGCCGGCGGAGCCGCCCGCGCGCTCTACGCGGTCCTCGCCCTGCCGCCCGCCGTCGCCATGGCGCCGCCGGCGCCGATCCGCTACCGCCATTTGGGCGTCGAACATTTGCCGCTTTTCCGCTATTTCACGCAGCTCACCATGATGGCGCTGCGCCACATGATCCGCTGGCCCGTGCGCACCGGCCTCACCGTCATCGGCATCGCCATGAGCGGCGCGCTCCTCGTCACCGCCTTCTTCACGCTGGATTCGATGGAATTCCTGATCGATACCATGTACTTCCGCACTGACCGCCAGGACGCCACCATCGCCTTCACCCACGAGCGGCCGGTCGCCGTGATGCAGGCGGTCGAGCATTTGCCGGGAGTGCTCGCCGCCGAGCCCTACCGCAGCGTCGCCGTGCGTCTGCGCCACGGCCACCTTCACCGCAAGCTCACCATCATCGGCAAGGCGGCCGACGCCGATCTGAGCCGCGTGCTCGGCCTCGACCTCGCCGCGATCAAGCTTCCCGAGACCGGCCTCGTCATGAGCGAAAACGTGGCCGAGGCGCTCGGCGTGCGCCGCGGCGACATCGTCGAGGTGGAGATATTGGAGGGCAAGCGCGGCGAGGCCCGCGCCCCCGAATCCGAGCGTCCGGGAACCACCGGGCCGGAGCGGAGCGAGATCGTCGCCGGCGACCGCCGCGGCCTGCGCTACGTGCCGGTGACGGAGATCATCCAATCCTATATGGGTCTCATGGTCTTCATCGATATCGACGCCCTCAACGACATGATGGACGAGGGCCCCACCGTCAGCGGCGCCTACATCGCCTTCGACCACGCCCGAACCGACGAGCTCTACGGTACCATCAAGGATTTGCCGAGCGTCTCGTCGATCTCGCTGCAGAATGCCTCCCTGGAGAAATTCCGCGAGACGATCGCCCAGAACATCAACATCATGACCACCGTCTACGTGGTCCTCAGCGTCATCATCGCCTTCGGCGTCGTCTACAACAGCGCCCGCATCCAGCTCTCCGAACGGGCCCGCTCCTTCGCCAGCCTGCGGGTATTGGGCTTCACCAGGGCCGAGGTGTCGCACGTGCTGCTGACCGAGCTCGCCACCCTCATCGGTTTCGCCATCCCCCTTTCCTGGGCCTTCGGCTACGCCTTCGCCTGGGCCACGGTTCAGGGGTTCCAAAGCGATCTCTACCGCATCCCCTTCGTCATCGAGACCAACACCTATGCGATCTCCAGCCTCGTGGTGCTGGCGGCGGCGGCGGTATCGGCGCTGATCGTGCGCCGCCGCATCGACCGGCTCGATCTCGTCGGCGTGCTGAAGGCGCGGGAATAGGCGATGGCCAGGAAACCCAAGATGCCGGCACCCCGCTCCGTCTGGGCCGATCTGCGGCAACGTCTCGCCGGGCTCGACCAGAAACTGGTCAAGCGCGGGCTGATGGCGGCCTTCGCGCTGCTGATGCTGCTGGGCTTCGTCTATGCGCTGCTGCCGAGCGCCGTCCTGGTGGACACCGCCCTCGTCGCGCGCGGACCGCTCGAGGTGACGGTCGACGAGGAGGGCGAGACGCGCATCCTCGAGATCTACACCGTCTCCGCCCCGATCGCCGGCAAGGTCCAGCGCACGCCGCTGGAGGTGGGCGATGAGGTGGTCAAGAACGAGACGGTGGTCGCCGTGATCGAGCCCAGCGATCCCTCCTTTCTCGACATTCGTAAGCGGCGCGAGCTCGAGGCCGCGGTCGCCGCCGCCGAGGCCGCCATCTCCCACGCCAAGACCCACATCATCCGCAGCCAGGCCGAGCTCAAATTCGCCGAGAGCGAGAAGGACCGGGCCAAGTCGCTGGCCGACCGCGGCACCGTCTCCAGACGCACGCTCGAGCAGGCCTCAATGGAGGTCGACGTGCGCCGCGCCGCCCTCGACGAGGCGCGGGCCGATCTGGAGCTGCGCCAGCGCCAATTGGAGAGCGCAAAGGCCCGGCTCATCGGCCCCGTAAGCATCGTGCCGTCGAAGGTCGATGGCGATGATTGCTGCGTTCAGGTGAAGGCGCCGGAAAGCGGCCGCGTCCTCAAGATTCCGACCGAGAGCGAGCAGGTGGTCGAGGCGGGCGCGCCGCTGCTCGAGATCGGCGACCCGCACGACCTCGAGATCGTGACCGACCTGCTCTCGACCGACGCCGTCAAGGTCAGGGGAGGCGCGCGTGCCCACATCGAAGGCTGGGGCGGTCCCTACCGCCTCGAGGCTCGCGTGCGCCGCATCGACCCAGCCGGCTTCACCAAGGTCTCGGCGCTCGGCATCGAGGAGCAGCGGGTGAACACCATTCTCGACATCATCGACGACAAGTCGAAATGGCGCGAGCTGGGGCACGATTTCCGCGTCTTCGTCCGCATCACCGTGTGGAAATCGGACGACGCCCTGCGCGTGCCGCTGAGCGCGCTGTTCCGCTCGGGGAAGGATTGGGCGGTGTTCAAGGTGGAGGACGGCGAAGCGCGGATGACGCGCGTCGAGATCGGCCAGCGTAACACCGAATTCGCCGAGCTGCGCTCGGGCCTCGAGCCCGGCGACAGGGTGATCCTGCATCCCAGCGACCGGGTGGCCGACGGCGTCGGGGTCGAACAACGCGACATTTCCTCGCCCTGACGGAACGCCCGGCCATGGATGACCTTGTTCTGACCAACGCCAATCTGATCCTGCCCGCGGCCGTCACCCCCGGCAGCCTCGTCGTGCGCGACGGCGTCATCGTCGAGATCGGCCCTCCCCACGGCGCCGCGCCCGGCGCGCTCGACTGCACCGGCGACTTCCTCGCCCCGGGCCTGGTCGAGCTCCACACCGACAACATCGAGCGTCATCTGATGCCGCGGCCGGGCGTGCTGTGGCCCTGCGAGGCGGCGGTGCTGGCCCACGACGCCGAGATGGCGGCCGCCGGCGTCACCACCTGCTTCGACGCGGTCTGCCTCGGCGAGGTCCATAGCCAGTCGATGCGCCTCGAGATCCTCGACGAGCTTTGCGACACGCTGGAGGCGCTCTCCCTTTCGGGCACCCTCAAGGCCGATCATCGGCTGCATCTGCGCTGCGAGGTGAGCTATGGCGGCCTGATGGAGCTTCTCGCCCCCCATAGGAAGCGCGCCTCCCTCGGCCTCGTCTCGGTGATG
>Ga0185320_10568389_pt1 | contig 12138 bp, 7 predicted proteins | sample OV2TP2_FD_128023 | JGI IMG/M metagenome (GOLD analysis project Ga0185320, IMG submission 128023) | Hot spring microbial communities from Beatty, Nevada to study Microbial Dark Matter (Phase II) - OV2 TP2 (SPADES assembly) (version 2) | ecosystem: Environmental > Aquatic > Thermal springs > Hot...
GAATATAATCACCTGCGCCGGTTGATGTATGGTTCCCGCTATACCGCGGGTGGCGGCTATTCGGGTTCGATCCTTTTTTACTGTACTTAAATTCAAAGTCGTTTGCCTCAGCATCTATCAAGCCGCCTGCATTTAATACAGCTTCAATTTTTGTTTTAGCAGCCGGATCAGCCAGTCTCGTATTCATCAGGGCTCTTAGTTTGAGCGATTTGGCTGCCATGGTCCATTTGGCAGCGCTTCCTCCATAAAAGAGATCTTGTGTACCCGGATTAGAGGATGCTGTTTGGCCAAATGCAGTAACAGCTTCATCAAGTAAAGTAATTGCTGCTGCATATACAGTAGCACCGGGGTCAGCCTTAGGGTTAAGATTGGCTACGCCCTGGTTGGCATCCGTCATTGGTACATCGCCGAACATATCGACAAGCGTCATTAATGTATATGCTTTCAGCACTTTTGCCATGCCTAAATGTATATACTTCTTTTCCTGGTCGGCAATTGGAATCAGCGCATTCAGGTGTTTCAGAACGCCTGTATAGGCTGCAGACCACATACCATCATAGCTTTGGGGCTGGTAGGCATTATCGTACCGCGGGCCATACATATGAATCATGCGGGCAGGCTGCATTCCAAATGATGAAGCTGTATTAAAGAAACCAGCAAAACTCAGTTGGGCCTGGTTCAGGTACAAATCGGCATTGGCAGATTCCGGCGAAGGGCTGTTGGGGTTTACCAGCAACCTGTCAAGTGTTTTCTTGCAGGAGCTTAGCACCAGGCCGGTTATTAATATCAGAAATATTTTTTTCATAAATAACTTTTTTATTTGGTTTAATCAGAATGTTACTCTCAAACTTGCGCCGAGGCGCTTGGATGTAGGACCTGCGAGGTATTCCAAACCTCTTACATTGCTTACTCCAAGACTGGATACTTCCGGATCGAAATTGGTGTATTTCGGAAAGTTAGGCGCATTGTACCATAAATTCTGACCGGATACAGTTAATGACAATGACCCAAAAGGTGTTTTCTTTAATACGCTTGCCGGCACTGAGTAAGACAGCGAGGCTTCACGCAGCCTGATAACTGTGGCATCGTAAACAATCAGATCCTGCAGGGAGAAGAAACCACTGTAGTTGTTGAAATAGGCCTGGCTGGCGCTAATCTGCACAGTGTTGGGGCTGCCATCAGCCTGCACGCCGGGAAGAATCAAGGGCAACAAACGGTCGAAGTCAGTGTCTTTGGTTAAGCCGCGGCCAACCAACGTACCCGGAGTGTAAGCAAGCATATCGCCGCCCTGTGTCCAATCCCACTGCATACGGAACGAGAAACCTTTGAAATCAAGAGTGCTGATACCGCTCAGTTTGAAATCGGGCGTCGGGTTGCCAATGATTCCGATTTCAGTAGATGAAACATAGTCGCCATTCGGGCTTACCAGTCTTGCTCCTTTAAGCGGATCACCGGTAGGCTGTCCTGTTTTCGGGTCAACTTTCACTATATAATTTGCCTGGATAATACCCAAAGGGTGGCCGTTGATGGCAAATAAACCTTCATTGCTGAAACCATCAACAACGATTTGTTTAATATCATCAGGCAGGTGAGAAACCTTGCTCCGGTTGAGGGTGAAGTTTCCGTCCAGTTGCCATCTCCAGTCTTTGGTGCGCACCGGGGTAATGCCAAGACCAATTTCAATACCTTTATTTTGAACATTTCCGGCGTTGATGCGGGTAACAGTAAAACCGGTAGATGGATCCAGGTCGCGGTCGAGAATCTGGTCTTCAGAAAGCCTTCTGTAAAAAGTAAGATCAAGACTGACCCTGTTATCAATAAACTTACCCTCAATACCCAATTCAATTTCACCTATCAGTTCCGGCTTCAGATCAGGATTGGCCAGGCGGTTGGAAATGCTGTTTGAATTCAAAATCGTTCCAACTCTATCTTCAAATACGTTAGTTGAAATAATAAGTGTAGGTCTTGTGCTGTAGGGGAAACCAAAATTGGCGCTGGTAGAATAACCCCCTCTGATTTTCATGTAATTTACCCATTTGCTGCCCTTTAACCCTTCAAATGCAGTAGTGGGTAAGAAGGAAAGGCTGGCGCTGGGATAAAACAAGCTGCGATTATCCTGCTCCAGATTCGATGTCCAGCTGTTTCTTCCACCCAGGGTCAGGTATGCAAATTCTCTATAGGCCACTGTTCCCTGTGCAAAAACACCAATTGAAAGATTTTGGGATTTAAAGTCAAGATCACCGCCGCCCTCATCAAAATTATCATGTACGATAAAGTTTGAGTGATCGAACAGGCCATAAACAAGTTGCTGGGTACTGCGCTGGCCATCCTGTGCATATTGACGCTCCTGCGAGTTGGCGCCGGCATCCACATTCAACCGCCATTCGGGAGAAAGTTTGGTGTTCCAATCAACCAATACTGAATGATCCCAAATAGTATTGCGGCCGGTAACTGTTCTGTGGATTCCCCGGCGATAAATAAGATCAGCACCCACAGTTCCACCTTTATTCTGCGACAGTAAATTAAAATCAGAATAGTAGTCATATCCGACCCTATAAGTAATATTTACATTATTGGCAATAGGGTAACTAAACTTCAGGTTACCGAAAATCCGGTTGATTTTTTGGCCGGTAAACCCATTCTTAACAGTCCAGCGGGGATTCTGAATATCATTATTACCACGGTAATAAACCGATGATTTATCCAGTGGATTTTCCCATGGCAACCAGTTATTACCATCTTCCGGTCCGCCCATCAGGTTTACTGCAATGGGAGTATAAATCAGGTTGCCGAACACTGATGATACGGAAGGGTTGCTTCCAAAGCTGGTAGATGTGGGGGGTGATTTATAGTCGGTAGTGGCATAGTTGAAAGTACCGCCGACAGTCATTTTATTACTTAGACGGACATTACCACCTACACTAAAGTTGTTTTTGAAAAGTTGATTACCGGGAGTGAATCCTTCATCATCAGTATAGGAATAACTGGCGCTGAAACTCGAATTCTGATTTCCGGTCTGAATACCTACTGATGTGGTTTTAATAATGCCTGTTCTGAAAAATCGCTCCACACTATTGTAAGGTTTGAACTCATATATAATATCATTTCCGGCTCCCGGTGTCTGATTAAATTGTGGAAAAGCCACATGCAGAGCTGTACGGTCGTAGGGGTGTGATACTTTCAGCGGAGGATCGGTAAATTTAGCTCCCCAGTTGCTGAAAAATGTAAGACCAACACTCTGGTCAAAACCACCGCCATAGCTTTGTTGATACTCCGGCAGGTTGGCTACTTTATTCATAAATACTGATTGAGTAACCGATACTTCCATTTTGTTGTTGGTCCGTTTGTTTGCACCGGTTTTAGTAGTAATCAGTATCACTCCATTTCTTCCCAGTTCACCATACAGTGTAGTGGCGCTTAAGCCTTTCAGCACACTGATGTTTTCAATATTGTTGGGATCCAGGTCGAGGAAACGGCTTGAAGTAGTGTTGCCATAAACAAAGCTTGCCTGCGGGTTTGTAGATGCGTCAAACGGCACACCATCCACAACAAAGAGCGGAGTAGAACTGCCTGTGATGGTGCTTACACCACGAATAATAATATTGGTACCACTGCCCGACATTCCGCTTGTATTACCAATATCCACACCGGGAGCTTTACCGTTCAGCAACCTTACTACGTCGGATTCCGGCCGCTGTTCCAGTGCCTTGGCATCCACGGTTGCAACCGCATAACCAAGCGCTTTCTTTTCCCTCTTGATTCCATAGCTGGTTACCACCACTTCGGAAATGGTTTCTGTAGCAGTGGCAAGAGAAACATTCACCGTGTTACCGGTTACAGCCGCTTCTTTAGTTGTAAAACCGACACTGGAGAATACAAGCGTAGCACCGCTTTTTACCTGGATTTTGAAATTACCACCCGCATTTGTTGTAGTACCGTTGCGGGTTCCTTTTTCTGTAACTGAGGCTCCGGCTACTGGTTCACCTTTATCATCAGTGACCCGACCGGAAACTTCGACGGTTTGAGCCCAAACCGTTTGCGCCAACAGGAAGCATATCCCTGCCAGCAATAGCAGTCGTTTTCTCATGTTTAGTAGTTTTGTGATAGAAAATGATGTACTCAAATATAGGGACTTCTATATATTGAATAACTAAATTATGACAAAAAAAACCGTGCATCCTGCTGCACGGCCTTTAAAAAATTGATTTATCCTTCAATCAATATCAAATTAATTACGATCCCTGCTGCCGAGATAAATAAGAATATACTGAACAAGGGTTACCACTGCAGCCAAGGCAGCTACCACATAAGTTGTTGCAGCCCACTTCAATGCATCCTTTGCTTTGGGGTATTCCTGGCTATTGGTCACATTGGTATTGTCGAGCCAGGCCAAAGCCCGGCGGCTGGCATCAAACTCCACGGGAAGTGTAATAAGTGTGAATAAAACTGTCACGGCCATCATGGCAATTCCTATAAGGAGCAGGGTGGTGCTGCCGGAAGCAGCCATTATCACACCTATTAGTAATACAATATTTACCAGGTTGGAAGTCAGTTGAACAACCGGTACCAGCCGGCTTCGCATCATCAGCCAGCTATAGGCATTGGCGTGCTGTACGGCATGGCCGCATTCATGAGCTGCCACAGCTGCTGCTGACACACTTCGGCCACTATAAACTTCCGGGCTGAGATTTACGGTTTTATTCAGGGGATTGTAATGGTCGGACAAAAAGCCCTGGGCGCTGGTGACCTGCACATCATAAATGCCACTATCCCGCAGCATTTTCTCCGCAATTTGCTTTCCGGTCATCCCGTTCGAAAGGGGAATTTTGCCGTAACGGGTAAATTTATTTTTTAAAATAAGGGATACGATTAAACTAATACCCACAAACAACAACGAAACAATCAAAATTTCAGGTGTCATGTTTTTTTAATTTTAAATGTCAGTATATCAAAGCTAATTCCATTTTTTTTGAATGAAAAAAAGACAATTTTTTTTCTGGTTTTCCGGCCTTTTTGACACCCGTACCCGGTAAAAAATTTTATCCGGATGGAGTGGTTATTTTTTTGGCAGGACTAAAATAAAACCTGCATAGTTCGCTGGTTTACAAAATGTTAAAAAGAAAAAATTAAAACAACAGGGAGTAGTTTCTATAACTGCACAAGTTAACCGAAAAGTTATACACAGCAGGAAAAATTTATTTTGAAATGTGACTCAGAATTGTAACTTAGTACCAGAATTTAATGGGTTAGTAAGTAAGAGGGTCAATCGAAAGATTGGCCCTTTTTACATGCATCAATATCAGCTTCAACGTTTGTTTTTTATCACTTCAATTAAGAATTCTGACAACTGGTTTTATTTTCTTTTTTACCTGTTTGAGTAAAATAGTATTCAGCAAAGCAGATATGGATGACGATGAAAACCTAACTTTATTTCTATGAGCAAAGTGAAAAAAGCTTTTTTCTGCCAGCACTGCGGCTATGAAAGTGTGAAGTGGCTCGGCCAATGTCCATCCTGTCATCAATGGAACAGCTTTGTAGAAGAAATCATTCATAAAGAATCTGAAAAAACCAATGGTTGGGAAAATTATCATGAGAAATCGGAGCGAAGCAACAGAACAATACAACTGGATGAAATAAAAAGCAACGAAGACAAAAGATTGCTGACAAGAGATGAAGAACTGAACCGTGTACTGGGCGGTGGTATAGTAGCCGGAAGCATTGTATTGGTAGCCGGCGAACCGGGTATCGGCAAATCCACCCTTTTTTTGCAAATCGGTTTATGGCTGAAAGATAAAACAGTGCTTTATGTAAGTGGCGAAGAGAGCGAACAACAGGTAAAAATGAGAGCCGACAGGCTCGGAATAAAAAATGAAAATTTTTATCTGCTCACTGAAACTTCCACACAGGTTATCTTCCAGGAAATTAAAAAACTGAAACCCGATATTGTCATTGTAGACTCAGTTCAGACATTACAGACACCATATATTGATTCCTCACCGGGGAGCATTTCCCAGATACGGGAATGCGCTTCCGAGTTTCAGCGGTTTGCAAAAGAAACCAACACCCCGGTCTTTTTAATTGGTCATATCACTAAAGAAGGATATATCGCCGGACCAAAAATACTGGAGCACATGGTGGATACTGTGCTTCAGTTCGAAGGCGACCGGCATTATGCCTACCGTATTCTTCGAACTCTCAAAAATCGTTATGGCAGCACTTCGGAACTGGGCATTTATGAAATGACTGACCGGGGAATGAAAGCTGTGGCCAATCCCAGTGAAATTCTGATTACTCAAAAAGAAGACCAACTCAGCGGTATTGCCATAGCCGCTACCATGGAGGGCATCCGGCCCTTGCTTATTGAAGTGCAGGCACTGGTGACACAATCTGTTTATGGTACGCCGCAACGCACCGTGAGTGGGTTTGATTTAAGAAGACTGCAACTGCTGCTGGCTGTACTGGAAAAAAGAGGCGGCTTTCATTTCGGCGTAAAAGATGTATTTATAAATATTGCCGGTGGATTGAAAGTGGAAGACCCCTCCATTGACCTTGCAGTGCTGTGCGCCCTGCTTTCATCGTATGAAGACACACCCATTGCTCATCATGTATGTTTTGCCGGCGAAGTGGGGCTGAGCGGTGAAATTAGAGCCGTCAACCGCATTGACCAGCGCATTGCCGAAGCGGAGAAACTTGGCTTTGAAAAAATCATTGTATCCAAATTCAACCAGAAAGGACTGGCCAGGCAGAAATTCAACATCCAGGTAGTGACGATGGGGCAGGTGGAAGAGGTGTACAGGTATCTGTTTTAAGAGTGATTGCTTGATGGCCCGATGGTTAAATTGCTTCATTGTTGAATTGTTAATAATTATTAATGAGAGAATTCACTCTGACAATCAAACCATCAATCAATTTAACCATGTAACCATTTCTCATGCTTACCCTCTCCGAAATAAAGAACTCACTCCTTCATCTTTTCTTTCCTCACGTTTGCGATGGGTGCGGCAGCGATCTGCTGAATGAAGCAAGCCGGCTATGTATCCGTTGCGTTACTTCATTGCCGGAAACCAATTTTGAACAGCATGCCGGTAACCCGGTTGAAAAAACTTTTTGGGGCCGGCTGCAAATTGTATACGCTGCCGCTCATTTTTATTTTACCAAAGAATCGCTGATGCAGCACCTGATGCACCAGTTCAAATACAAAGGCAACAAAGATCTGGGCCTTCAGCTCGGGAGAATGATGGGCCATGCCCTGAAAAGTTCAGCCCGCTTTTATAATATTAATGCCCTGGTTCCCCTGCCGCTTTTCCCGTCAAAAGAAAAAAAACGGGGGTACAACCAGGCCACTGTGCTTTGTGAGGGCATTGCTGAAGTTTTTTCTTTGCCTGTCCTGCAGGATGTCATCAGCCGACCGCAGCACACTGAAACACAAACCAAAAAAGGAAGAATTGAGCGCTGGAGAAATATTGAAGGAAAGTTTCAGCTGGAAAAACCTGAAGAAACCCGGGGCAAACATCTTTTGCTGGTGGATGATGTCGTCACCACCGGCGCCACCCTGGAAGCCTGCGGCGCCGAACTGCTTAAGGCTGATGATGTGCAGTTGTCTATCGCAACTTTATGTGTCGCTTCACGTTAAACTCCGGAGAAAGAACCACGAGAGAATAGGGGATTAAGAATATGACTGAAAATAATACAATGGCAATACAGCCATATAACCATTTAACAATTTAACCATCAAACAATCAAACCATCCATTTTCTCTTTTGAACTCTTCGTTTTATTTTTGATGTCAATGAAGAACCCCCTGCTGATTTCAATATCCACGCTTATCCTTTTCCTTGCCTGCAAAAAGGAATCCTTCATCACCAGTGCGGATGCACAGGTGGCCATTACGGCCGATTCGCTAAAGTTCGACACGGTTTTTACCACCACAGGTTCCATCACCCAATTTTTTAAAATCATAAATGAAAATGACCAGAAGCTGCGGCTGGGTTCTGTAAAGCTGATGGGCGGCAGCACTTCATTTTTTAAAATAAATGTAGATGGCTACACCGGACCCAATGTTCACAATATTGAAATAGAAAAGCGGGACAGCGTATATGTTTTTGTTTCGGTCAGTATCAGTCAGAATACGGCTGATCTTCCGTTCATCGTACGCGACAGCATTCAGGTAAGTTTTAATGGCAACACCCGCTATGTGCAGCTGGAAGCATGGGGACAGAATGCCCATTTTTTCCGCAATAAAAAAATTACCGCTGATGAAACCTGGAACAACGATTTACCTTATGTTATCATCGGGTCACTGACGGTGGAGCCCAATCAGAAACTCACCATCAACAAAGGTTGCCGTATTTATGTACATGCCGATGCACCGATAATTGTTGACGGCACACTGGAAGTAAACGGCGAAAAAGACACGGCCGACCGGGTTTATTTCCGCGGCGACCGGTTGGATGAACCTTACAATGATTTTCCTGCCGGCTGGCCTGGAATTTATTTCAGGGCATCAAGCAAAGACAATGTTTTTAAATATGCCGTGATTAAAAATGCGTACCAGGCATTAGCCGTGGAAGACCCTGCACCCAATGCCAATCCAAAGCTTACATTGAATGAATGCATTGTTGACAATGCGTATGACGCCGGCATCATTGCACTCAACAGCAGCATCAGGGCAAGAAACTGCCTGGTGAGCAACTGCGGAAAAAATGTGATACTGGCCAAAGGCGGCGATTACCAGTTTACGCATTGCACGGTGGTAAGCATTTCCAACAGCTATATTCTGCACCGCGACCCGGTACTGTTTGTAAGCAATTATATTTTGGTAAACAACAACCCGGTAACTGCCAGTCTATCAGCCCTGTTTCGCAACTGCATTTTCTGGGGGCAAAGCGGAATAGTGGAAGATGAAGTAGTGGTGGCAAAAAGCGGCAGCACGGTTTTCAATGTAACCTTTGATTACAATCTCTGGAAAGTACAAACCCCGCCGGCCAATATCACCTCCAGTCAAATCATCAATAACCAGAACCCGCTGTTTGACAGTGTAAACACATCGCGGCGCTATTATAATTTCCGGCTGAAAGAAAATTCACCCGCCAAAGAAAAAGGAACCAATGCCGGCGTTGTGCTTGACCTGGATGGTAAACCCCGGCCGATAGGCCTGCCGGATTTAGGCTGTTTTGAAAGACAATAAAACCACAAGCCGGCCCATCATCCTCCGGCAAAAATTTTTAAACCGGCATTTCACTAACTTTGACATCCACAAAAAACGAAAATCATGAAAACGCTTTTGCTTGTGCTGCTGCTGACCGTCACATTGGGCGGGCCCACCATTTATGATTTTAAAGTGCCTGGGCTCGACGGAAATCAAATTGATTTTTCCGCCTACAAAGGGAAAAAGATAATGATTGTAAACACCGCTTCGAAATGCGGCAACACCCCGCAGTATACTGACCTGGAAGCTCTTTATGAAAAATACAAAGACAAACTGGTGATTGTCGGTTTTCCTGCCAACAATTTCGGCGCACAGGAACCCGGCAGCAACGAAGAAATAAAAGAATTCTGCAAAAAGAATTACGGCGTCACTTTCCCGATGGCTGAAAAAGTTTCGGTGAGGGGCGATGATATTCATCCGCTGTTCAAATGGCTGGTAGAGCAATCAGGTGAAATGGCAAAAAAACTGCCGGCCGAAACCTCGAAAGATTATGCATGGAAAAGATTTCTGCAGGACCCCGTCATCTGGAACTTTACCAAGTTTTTGGTAGATGAAAACGGGAACCTCGTGTCCGTATTTCACAATAAGGTAAACCCGATGAGTGAGGAAGTGCTGAAGTATCTGAATTAGAATAGAAGCCCCACCTAAAAACGTCCCGGCAAGTCGGGACGTTTTTTTATTTCAGGAAGTTTTACTTTCGCTTCGATGCCATTCTCCAACATCATCGGCCAGCAGGAAGTAAAAAAACAACTGGTAGAGCTGGTACAGCACAACCGGCTCAGCCATGCTTTGCTTTTTCTTGGCAAAGAAGGAAGCGGGGCCCTGCAACTGGCTATGGCACTGGCGCAATACATTACCTGCGAAGTGGCAAATTCAAAAGTAAAAAGTAAAAAATCAAATGCCGCTTTGTTTGGAGAAGAGTTCACATCACAGGTGGCACCACTTACATCCCATGATTCCTGTGGCCGCTGTGCTTCCTGCATCAAATCACAACAACTCATCCATCCTGACATACATTTCTCCTATCCCACTGTAACAAAAAAAGCAGGCGATAAACCTATAGCGACGGATTTTATTAAAGAGTGGAGAATATTCATCAATCAAAATCCCTACGGCAACCTGTTTGACTGGATTGAACAAATAAAGGAAAAAGAAAACAGCCAGGGAAAAATTACGGCTGAAGAATGCAACGACATCATCCGCAAGCTGAGCCTGAAAAGTTTTGAAAGCGAATACAAGGTGCTCGTTCTTTGGATGCCCGAATACCTTGGCAACGAAGGCAACAAACTGCTCAAGCTGATTGAAGAGCCGCCGCCCAACACCTTATTTATTCTGGTGGCGGAAAACGAATCGCTGATACTGCCCACCATCGTAAGCCGCTGCCAACTGATAAAAATACCGGCGCTGCATACTGCCGATATTGAAAAAGCGCTGATGGAAACCAACACGTCGCCGGAGCTGGCCCGCCAGGTAGCCGCCACTGCCGAAGGCAACTTCCGCGAAGCGATGCAACTGCTGCAGCACGCCGAAGAAAACTGGCAGGCGCTGCTGCGTGACTGGCTGAATGCAATATTGAAAACCGGCCCCATCGCCCAAACAAAATGGGTGGAGGAAATCAGCCGCCTTGGCCGCGAAAAACAAAAACAGTTTCTTCGCTATTTCAATCACCTGCTGGAGCAAAGTATCCGCAGCCGGGTGATGGGCGATAATGCCCTGCTGCCCGATAACGAAAAAGACTTTGCCAGCCGCCTGAACAAGCTGGCCGACCTGGCCCAGCAGCAGGCCATGATTGAAGAACTGGACCGGGCCATTTACCACATCGAACGAAATGCCCACGCCAAAATCCTCTTTCATGCCCTTACCATCAGGCTGTACCATATCATTCAGGACAAAATTGTATTTTTGGCGACATGAGGGGTGAGTGATCAGTGATGAGTGATGAGTGTGGTTCCGAAAATTTTCGGGATTGCTTGCGGATGGAGGAAAATAATTATTGAGTCATCTTCAACTCTATATTCAACTTTGGTTGCGTCGCACTCTTGTACGTTCTTATCGCTATTCAGCAATAAATCCTGAGTTTGCAAAAAGGCTGCTGATAAGAATTCCAGGTGTTGAAGTGTGCGACGCAACGGAAGTACAATAGAATTACTGCAGCCGGCTCCAAAATTATTTTCCCCCAAAAAAATCCGGAATCTGAAATCGTAAATTTAAAATCATTTCATGGGTTGCGGTAATTGCAGTGTGGGCAAGCCAATGGGTTGCAAAAGCAACGGCGGATGCACTACCGGCGGGTGCAACCGCATGAACGCTTACGACTGGTTGCGCAACCTGCCCGTGGCCTACGCCGGTGATGAGTGCAAGGTGATTGAGGTGAGCTTTAGCCACGGCAGCCGTAAAGATTTTTTCCGCAATACCACGCTGCAGCCTTTTGAAAAGGGCGACCTGGTGGTGGTGGAAGGTGTGAGTGGTTTTGACCTGGGTGAAGTGTCGCTGACCGGTGAGATGGTACGGCTGCAAATGAAAAAGCATGAAGTGAAGGAAGAAAACACCGAAATGAAAAAAGTGCTGCGTCGTGCCAGCGACCGCGATATTGACACCTGGCGCCACAGCAAGAGCCGGGAGAAAGAAGCGCTGATACGCAGCCGCGCCATTGCCAGGCAACTGAAACTGGAGATGAAGGTGAGTGAAGTGGAAATACAGGCCGACAGCCGCAAGGCTACTTTCTTTTACATTGCCGACGGGCGGGTGGATTTCCGGGAGCTGATTAAAGTGTATGCCTCGGAATTCAAACTGAAAGTGGAGATGCGGCAGATCGGCGCCCGCGACACGACCAAGGTCATGGACGGGATCGGCCCGTGCGGCCGCCAGCTCTGCTGCTCCTCGTGGCTCAGGAAGTTCGAGCCCATCTCGGTGAAGATGGCGAAGGCCAG
>Ga0185320_10397260_pt1 | contig 12038 bp, 10 predicted proteins | sample OV2TP2_FD_128023 | JGI IMG/M metagenome (GOLD analysis project Ga0185320, IMG submission 128023) | Hot spring microbial communities from Beatty, Nevada to study Microbial Dark Matter (Phase II) - OV2 TP2 (SPADES assembly) (version 2) | ecosystem: Environmental > Aquatic > Thermal springs > Hot...
CTATTACGGTTGAACCATCGTTCAATCTATCCATGATGGCATCATGAGATTCGAGAGCGGCACCCCGTATGCTGTTCGGAGATGGGTTCAAAAGCTGTTTAACATCTATTAGCAAACTTTCACAGCCAGAATGGTTAAGGTCGTTCTTGTCATTGCTTATGAGAAGACACTTTGCATTGAGTTTTGTTCTTGCCTGTGCAGCAAGCTTTGCTCCTGCACCACCAACACCAACGATTACTATAGGAGTCTTTATTTCTACACCCAAGCCGTCCCCCTTTAGCATAGTAAAAGTATGTTAAAAAACTTTGTTGATTTACATGGAGTGCATAACTGATCTAACAAAATTGATCTGAAAACTATTTTTCGATTTTTCCGAGCAAGGAATGATTGAAAACAGAATTTATAGTCACATTAACTATTGAACCAAGTGGAACTTTTTCTTTAAGGAAGACTGGCTTGTACGCAAAGTTTCTTCCTTGCACGCCATCATCTCTAATCTCATCAACCAAAACTTCTCCATTCCAACCAATCCATGCTTTATTTCTTCTGCAACCTATTGCGTTTGCAAGTTGATGCAATGCCTTGCTTCTCTCTTTTACAACCTTTACATTAATTTTCTCCATAAGACTTGCCTCAGTGCCAGGCCTGGCACTATACCTTGATATATTAATAATATCAGGTTCCACCTCTTTCAACAGGTTCAATGTTTGCTCAAAGTCAACCTCATCTTCCTCTGGAAATCCGACTATAACATCGGTAGCTATTGTGAAGTGTTCAAACTCATCTCTGAACCTTTTTGCGATGTCTGCAAACACAGATGCTTTATGCCCTCTCTTCATCAATCTCAGCACCTTATCACTACCACTCTGCACAGGTATGTGAAGGAATTTGAAGACTTTGTCGTTTCTGTAAGCCTCTATCAGATCTTCTAGCATGAATGGAACATACATAGGGTTCATCATCCCAACCCGTATCATGAAGTCGCCATCTATGCAACAGACCTCATTGATGAGGTCAGCTATGTTGCATCCCAAGTCCTTGCCATAAGGCCCGTTATCTGTAGAGGTAAGCCATACCTCCCTGCAGCCCTGCTTGATATCCTCTTTTACCTGTCTCACGATATCCCCAATTCTGTAGCTTCGTAACCTGCCTTTGGCAAGCCTCGTTTCGCAGAAGGTGCATTCGCTAAGGCACCCACTTGCTATCTCGGCTATACCCACTACAGGATTGAACCTTACCTTAGGCAGGTTTACCTTCGGGGTGGTAGAGTCCATCAAAGCAACAGACCTACTGCCATCAAGGGCTGCATTTACCACCTCTACAGCCTTATCAATTACATGCGGACCAAGCATGCTGGCCTTCGGGTTTAGCCGTTCTATTCTATCAGGTTCTGCCTTTGCCAGGCACCCTGCCACTACCAATGGCTTGCCTGTTCTTGTCAAATCCTTTATTCTGTAAACCATTCTATTTGCAGTGGCATCTTTAACTGCGCATGTAACTATCAAATTTACATCTGCACTGTTTACATCACTAACAAGCTGGTGACCGTTGCTCTTGAGCAGACCAGCGATCATTTCCGAGTCTGCCATGCTTGCAGAGCAACCATAAGATTCTATCCAGACCTTTGCCATGGCAACACCTATTCAATAGTTAGAAGATTTTTCTTGCTTAATATTTTGTCTACCTTCTCCTTACTCATAAGACCCTTCTTGACAACAAGGTCTCTTATGTTTGCATTGCTCTTCAAAGCCTCCTTGTACAATTCAGCTGCCTGCATGTAGCCTATGTATGGTGTCAATAACGTGACAAGAACCAGGCTTTTTTCTATATACGCTTCCAACTTTTCCTTATTTGCATTTAACCCATCTATCATATTTTCTGCCAACAATGGCAGTGTATTCTTCAACATATCAATTGAATCAAGAACACACTTAACCATCACAGGTAGCATAACATTGAGCTCAAACTGACCTGCTTGCACTGCAAGTGCAACGGAGACATCGTTGCCAACAACATTATAGCAGACCATGTTAAGACTTTCTGCAAGCGATGGGTTCACCTTCCCTGGCATTATGGAAGAACCCGCATGCACTGCAGGTATATTTATTTCAGCAAGTCCTGCAATTGGTCCTGAAGACATCAGTCTGATGTCATTTGCGATTCGTATCAGTTCTAATGCAAGGTTTCGCAGCGAGGATGATACATTCGCAACACCAAATCTGCTCTGAAGTGCATAGCGCATATCATTTGCAGGCTTGAGAATAAGACTGGATATCTTTGCTAGATTCTTTATTGCCAACACTCTGTAACCTTTTGGTGCATTAGCTCCAGTGCCAACAGCAGTTCCTCCAAGTGCTACATATTCAAGTTCACTTCTAGCGCTTTCAACAGCATGCTTTGCATTTTCAATGGCAGTAGCATATGCGTCAAACTCAGCACCCAATGTGATAGGCAGGGCATCCATCAGGTGTGTTCTGCCTACCTTTGCTACCTTGCTGAACTCCTTCGCTTTCCTTCGCAAAGACGCAATTAACTTGTTTATTGCTGGCACAAGCTCATTTACATCCATGAGTATAGCAAGATGCATAGCAGTTGGAAATGTGTCATTGCTTGATTGCGACATGTTCACATCATCGTTTGGATTGATAGATTTGTAATCGCCCTTGCTCTTGCCAAGTATCTCTAACGCTCTATTTGCAATCACCTCATTTACATTCATATTAAATGCTGTTCCAGCACCAGAGTTTATCGCATCAACAACAAACTGATCCATTAAAGAATCATCTAAAATTTCATCGCATGCCTTGACAATTGCATTTCCTTTCTTTGAATCAAGTTTCTTCAGTTGCATATTTGCTAGCGCAGCAGACCTTTTGATCATAACATATGCCTTGATCAAGTTTTTATGCGACTTCAAGCCAGTAGCTTTATAATGTTTTAACGCTCTGGCAGTAAATGCACCGTAATAAGCACCAGAGGGAATCTTTACCTCTCCTAAAGAATCTTTGTCAACTCTAAATTTCATAGCGCCATTATGATATACTGTGTTAATAAACATAAGGTCACTTGACAGTATGCATTTTTAATAAACAAAAAAGGGGAAAGTTTTACTTGTACAGCTTCCCAAGTGGATGCGCATCCAATGTTGGATAGTATGTGGCAGTTGGTATTGATAATACACCCATTCCGCCCCAACCGTTGCCTAGATCAACCTCGCCTGCCAGTGATGGTGGACTTGTTGTCAGATCAACTACCTGCAGTACTGGTGCAAACTTGTTGGTGACATACGCATATAGTCCTCCGCCCTGCTTGTATCCATATGTGACTCCATGTGAACCTGGATACCCTGGCAAATCAGCTACAACTCTTGAATTTGCTGGATTATTGTAGTCCAATTCTGTCACTGTTATTTTTGCTGGAGCTCCGATTCCTCCTGCGTTAGCAGTTACAACATATCTTCCGTCAGGACTTACTGGAGACTGTATTGGTGTAGAACCAACTTCCAAGATCTTTACGAATGTTGGATTTGTTGGACCGCCTACCGCACTGCCAATGTCGTATATCATCTGCCTTCCCTGCAGCAACTTTGCATGTTCCAGCAGCACTTCTGTTGTTACCCAGAATCTATGCCCGTTGATCTCTGGACCTAAGTATGATGCCAGATTTATGCCGGCACCTATCTTGTCACCAGTAACTGGATCGTCGAGTTCGCCAGTCTTTATAGGTTCGAATAATTCCTTTAGCTCATCCATACCAATAACTACCATCTGGTTTGCCAAGTGGTATGGTGCTGATATCAGACCATCCCTGTGCCAGAAACCATGCGGACCTGCTAGAGCAACTGATGCTTTTATTGTTTCCATAGGCTTTATGTCAGATGCTGCCATGTTCGGATCAGTTATCTGTGCGGCATCAAAGATCTGCAATTCAGCACCGGCATTTACGCCAGTGATAATCATGTTATCTTCAGTCCATGCTACATGTGCTGGGTCAAATCCTGTCTGAATGTAGTTCTTTACAACTTCCTTCGTCTCAGCATCGATGAGCGTCAGATAGTCGTCATGCCAGTTTGTCTGGATTACATACTTGCCATCAGGCGAATGTTCCAGATTGTGAGGACCATTCAATCCTGATTTTACCTTGCCTGTAACTTCCCATGTTGCTGCATCAACGATAGTTATTGTTCCTGGCCATGATTTTCCGAACCTACCAGTTGGTGAACTTGGATCTGCTGCAACTTCAAACTGGGTATCTACCCAGATCTCACCAACACCAGGTGTTTCTGGGACATCTCTGAACGGTCTCTGATCCTGCCATGGTGCAACGCTTGGATACCATGGTGCAAACTTTGCTACTGTTGGATCGGTTTCACCAGTTCCCATCTCACCAGTTATTGCATTGTACGGAACTCCTGCTGATACGACTCCTGTCATGTACGGGTGTATTGCACATACATACACGTACACACCAGCATCAGGCTTCCATACTGTAGACCTGTCACCAGGAGCAAGTATTGCGATTGTCTTTGCAGTGAATTCTGGATCCATGTTCAGCTGCAAGTCTGTAACTCTGGTAACGAATGTTATTGTGTGTATAGATGTTGTTTCATCAGCATCCCAAACTACTGGAGTGCCTGGGTCTACTTGCAATGCAGAAGGTTGGAACCAAGGTTGCCATTCACTAACAGTAATTGTCTTAACAATTTCAGGCTTCATTGGAGGCATCTCCATCGGTGGTTTTTCCTTTGGTTCTTCCATTGGTGGTGGAGGCATCATTGTTGGCAATTCACCCATCATGGCTCTTGCCTGTGCATGTATTGTTACTGTTGCTTTAAACTCGGTACCGTCAAGTGTATGTAATGCCAACGCTGCGCCAGCAAATGACATGGAACCTGACGCAGTTCCTACATCACCGCCTAGCTTTATCAGCGAAAGTGCCCACTTCTTCTGTCCATCGATCGTGTAGATCTTTGCAGGCGTCTCTCCTTCCTTTATATCATGCAGCACGACAACCTCTACTGGTGCACTAGCAGAATAAGTGAATCTGCCAGTATATACCACACCATCTTGTGGAGGCAAGATTATCGCTATCTGGTGCGTTTCATGACCCAGTCCCGGATCCTGCATCGATTCGAATGACTTTGTCTGCACTATTCTTTTGATATGCTTTGCATCTGCAAACTGGTCTACTGATAATGGAGCTAGAATAAGTCCAAGAACGAGTATCCCTGCTGCTATTCCAGCCACTAAAGTCTTGTTCATTGTGCGCTTGATTTACGAGCAAGAGTATTTAAGTATTTAGAAAAAATGAAACCGTTGGGCATTAATTTCATGATACTATTTTAACCTTCGCTATTTTTAAAACGGATTCAATATCAGTTTCAGATATCGGTGCACCGTGCAACAATGCACCCTTCTGCCCCCACTTTGATACAACGGTATCCTTCACAAGAACAGGAGGATGGAATCTAACCAACTTGCCAAAAGAAAGTTTCTTGCTCCAGTTGTTGTTTATGCACATATCCTTCTCTTCCTCGCTCATCTCTTCTAGATCTGCAATATTCTTTATCACTGCATAACCAATGAACGCGTCTCCAGCATCAGTCTTTTTAGCCAAAAGTATTTTTGCATTTGATTTCCACTCTCTTCTTACACCAGCGTAGTATGATTTTATAGCAAATACCTGCTTTTCCCACTCGTCCTTGGATATACGCAATATGTAGTTCTCCACAAGTGTAAGATCATCAAGATGCGTAAAAGTCTTTCAAAATGATTTATTTAGTCTATGTTACCAAGCGTGGTCATGCAGGTAAGCGGGAAGGTTCTGGTTTGCGATGCAATAGATCAGAAGGGCATAGAGATAATGAAGAAGTCTGGTTTGCAAGTGGACTACAAACCAGAGATCGAGCCTGATGAATTGATGAGAACTGTTAAGGATTATGATATTCTGGTAGTAAGAAGCAGAACCAAGGTTACTCGCGAGGTTATAGATGCCAACGCAAAGATGAAGATAATTGCCAGGGTTGGCGTTGGTTTGGACAATATAGATGTTAAGCATGCAGAGTCTAAAGGCATACAGGTCATCAATGCAGAAATAGCTGCTATGACTGCCGTTGCAGAACTTGTTATTGGTCTGATGATTTCACTTGCTAGGAACATTCCAAGGTCTGATGCTGCAATGAAGAACGGTAAATGGTTGAAGAAAGAGCTGGTTGGTATAGAGCTTAAAGGAAGGTATCTTGGAATAGTTGGCGTAGGCAAGATAGGCAGGAGAATTGCTAGAATTGCAAGGGGCTTGGGAATGAACATAATCGGCTATGATATTGTGCCCATAGATCAGCAGTTTGCAAGAGAAGTGGGTTTGATAGTAACTGATCTAAACACACTACTGAGCAGCTCCGACTTTGTTACTTTGCATGTGCCGTTAACTGAAGATACGAAGCACATGATAAATGAGCAAAGATTGAGTCTGATGAAGAAGAGTGCGTATCTGATCAATACATCTAGGGGTGCAGTGATAGATGAGCAAGCTTTGTACAAAGCATTGAAAGATGGCAGGATAGCAGGTGCAGCGCTCGATGTTTTTGAAGTTGAGCCGCCAACCAATAATGCGCTTGTGCAATTACCAAACGTTGTTTGCACCCCGCACATTGGTGCACAAACTTATGAAGCGCAAGAATTAGCTGCAAATGTAATTGCAGAGAGGATCATACAAATATTAAAGGGGGGAGAATAGGCTACGGGCATGTATAGCCATATTGCTGGCACATGGCAGAAGATGTGGAAGGCGCATTCTGATGAATTGAAAGCTAAAGCAATAGAATGGAGGAGACAGCCAACAATACTGAGAATAGAGAGACCTTCCAATCTTGATAGGGCGAAGAGGCTTGGGTACAAGGCAAAGCAAGGCTTCGTTTTAGTAAGAATCAAGGTCGGAAGAGGAGGAATGAGAAAGCAAAGACCTAGAGCTGGCAGGAGACAAAAGCACTTGGGTGTGGTAAGAATAAAACAGTCAGACAGCATGCGCAAGGTTGCGGAAAGAAGAGTTGCTGAAAAGTATCCAAACATGCAGATCATAGGTTCATACTATCTATACAAAGATGGTAAGAACTACTGGTTCGAGTGCATACTTGTTGATAAGAACCATCCGGCAATTTATAATGATAGAGAGTTAAAGCACACGCTCAAATTTTAGTTGTCAGGGTTTATATTTATCAAAAATTAATTAACAATTGATGCAGGATTATAGTTCTAGTATAAAACGAAAATTAGCCATAGCACTAGCAATAGCTTCTACGATCACACTGCTAGAATTCTTTGGTGGCTTATTCAGCAACAGTATTGCACTGCTAAGCGATGCAGGACACATGCTTGCAGATGTAATGGCAATCGCATTAAGTCTCTTTGCGATAAGGCTTGCAACGAAACAACATACACATGGATTAACATATGGATACCATAGAGCAGAAGTTCTTGCTGCTCTTGCTAATGGCATAACACTTGCTATAATTGCAGCATTTTTGTTCAGAGAGGCTTACATGCGTTTGTTGAACCCACCAAGTATAGACATATCCATGCTGCTTGGTGTGGCGCTGATCGGTTTAGCTGCCAACATATCGATGGCATTTATTCTCAAAGAAGTGCGGAAGGTCAGTATAGGTGCTAGAAGTGCGTTTCTACACGTGTTTTACGATACTATATCGTCCATAGGAGTCATAACGGGAGGTGTAATTGCAGCTTTGACGCAGATCTATGCCGTAGACCCGATAATAGCTTTCATGATCTCGGGTTTGATCGTCAGAGGTGCGGTAAGCATTCTGAGGGAGTCCATACACATACTGCTTGAGGGAGCACCTGTAGGTATTAAACTGCAAATGATAGCTGCTGAAATCAAAAGCGTCAATGGTGTGCAGGACATACACGATTTGCATGTTTGGACAATATCATCTGGTCTCAATGCCTTAAGTGTGCACGTCATAGTGAAGGATCAAACCGTGAGTGAATCTGCTAGTATCAGAGATGAGATCGGCAGTATTTTGAAGACAAAGTTCAAGATTTCCCATACGACAGTTCAGATAGAGTCCGAAAAGACGATCAAAGACATAAAGCATGTAGATTAAAAGCCTGCTATTATAGGATCTCTTGGTTTCATTAGCTCTCTAAGCAAGATCGTTGCATAGGATCCCTTTGATAAAACGAATCTTATCTGCAGCGAGCCATTAAGGGAGTATGAAAAATCTTTACAAAACATAGAGGCTTGTCTGAAACCACCTTCAACACTGACTTCTTGTAGATCCTTTATGTAAAAATCTTTCATGTCAACATATTCTTCTTCCATGACTTTCTTAACTATCATGCTGAATCTGTTATCATCCCTAAACGCATAACCAGCAAGTGGTATTGCAGGGAGTTGCATTGTCTTTGCACCTGCATCAAACCTGTTCATGCCTGTAATTTTTGCACTACTTGGCTCAAAAGAAAAGCAGATATCGTTTTGTTTTGGCGACGTAATATCGTATTCTTCCTTGATTGCAATGCTTAACGAACGATTGAATATGTATGATTGATAAGCCTGCACAAGAAGTCGTCTTATCGTTATTGGTAGCCTTCTGATCGCTTTAAAAGGATCGTTGCTCCTCATAAGTTCATTTATCAGCGTTCTTTCCAGATCCATACTTTCAGGCATCATCAGTAGTACATCTGCGAATTTGTAGCTGTCAGCGCACATCTCTCTTATCTCTTTGCTATGCTCATTCTCATATTCGCCTGAAGAACAGAGAAAGAGATCTACGGCTTGCCTGAAGTTTCGCTTAACAATCTCCCTGCCTACCAGATGTGTAATAGGTCTGGCACTTCCGAACCTCTGGTAACCGTAAAAGTTTGCTAATGCATTTTTGTCTATATGCTCTTGCAATTCATCAATACATTGTTCAACATTGCCATCAAAATTATTTATTGTAATTGAAAATCTATTAGCAACAAGCTTTCCCTTTGTAATTGGTGTACTCGTATATCCCACAAGGTCAAGTGTGCAATGTTTTGTGACAATTTTATCCTTGGCATCTTGCAGCCTTCTGCTGAGACTTGCATACTGCTTCGTAATGGCTTTTGCATCTTTAAGACCAACAACCTTAAGCTTTAAGCCAGTTGCAACCTCTACTTCTTTTACAGCATGGTTTGAATCAATGCTATCTTTCTTCAGCAAGTACAATGGATAGAGATGCTCTTCATCTGATTTTGCTGCAAGAACAAGCGACGAATCAAGTATTTCTTCTACGATAAATTCATCTGATTCCTGTTTTATTCTGCCACCTATACCAGCTATTTTTGTGGAATAAACTTCAATACCAACTTCACGGTCTAAAGAAGGTATGCTCATTGTCAACACTAACTAGATCTTCCTTGGCTCGACCGTTAGTTCTACAATCTTTGAATATGTGACCTCATTGTATCTAGCACTAACAGTGATCTTGTAATCGTCAGGTGCAAGATCATCTTTAGGCGTAAGTTTCAGTGTTATGGTCTTTGTAGATGGTTCGTTGAATGTCAGTTCCTGCTCGCTAAATTCTGCGGTCATATTGAACAACCTTCCTGTAGGTACTACTGTTCCTGATATGCGCATCTGCACATTAGAGTTTAATTTTTCATTTGCTGTAACAGCAATGTCTAGTGTAAGAGTCTCTCCATGTGAGATTATGTTTGTTCTCTCATCCATTAAAATTTCCAGCGAGATGGGCAGTGGCAAGTTAGGATCCAACACTCCGATCTTGCTTTCACTCCATTCGGTGAACCAGACCTTTCCATCTGGTGCAAGTGTGAACTGTAACGGGTTAGCTATCCCACATGGTTCAAGATAATTTTCGCAGTCACCCCAGTTCAGGTTTTGCGTTGGAACGAAGTATTCGATCAGCGTTTCTGTAGCAGGATCAAATACACCCAGTGAATTTCCCTGATGTTCGTTGAACCAGATCCTTCCTTGGCTGTCAATAGCGTTCCAGTAAGGCAAGGAGACTGGAAATCCAGCGCAGGTAATCGCAGAACCGTCTGGCTGAGTCAGACATTTTTCATACAGTCCTATCGATGTCTTCCTTAATGGCAGCGATGTTACGTAAGTTGTTGTTACATTTGTATCTGGGTTAAATTTTACAAATGCACTTGTGCCATGGTCGTTTATCCAAAGGTTTCCATTCTTATCAGGAACAATTCCAACTGGGGAAAAGACGCCTTCAGGCATGTTGTATGTTGTGAAGACATTCTGCTTTGGATCTAACTTCATAAGTTTCCCACTTGCAGGATATGTTAGTGCTGTGAACCATATGTTGCCATCATTGTCCAATGCCAATGGGCCCAATGTTTCAAGATCCACTCTGGCAGATATTTCTGTAATTCCATTGTTAGTGTTATGCTCTGCCAGATCTGGGTTCAGTATGCCAATATTCTTGCCATAAATTTCGCTGAACCAGATCTTTCCATCACTATCAAACTCTAGATTGATCGGGTATGATGTTCCAAACTGGGTTGTAGCAGGGATCTTGTACGTTTCAAATGTCTTTTTGTTAGGATCAAACTTCCATATTGCATTTGTCAAAACATCAGGGAACCATAAGTTACCATTCTCATCAAACTTCATAGACCATATTGATGCTACAGGTGCGACCTTCTCTGGCTCTTTCGCACCTAGCAATGTATATTCATCGAACTTTTTTGTATTGGGATCGAATTTGCCTATCTTTCTTGTAGCAGACTCTGCAAACCAAACAATGCCATTGGCATCAACTGTTATCCCTACAGGTTCTGCACATTCAGTAGGTATAACATATTCCTGAATATACCTGTTTGAATTTGCAACACCAGAACCGCAGAAGAATACCTTTCCCTCATCCTGCTGTGGTGTGCTTGGTCTGTATGCAATTGCTAGAGTTGAGGCAACTAGGGCTGCAATAACTCCTATGATTATGAACTTCTTTGCACTGCTGCTCTTCTTGACCTTTCTAGACATATCATAGTCCCTGAATTGTTATTATACCCTTGTGCAGTGGATGTCCTTCTCCGCAAAATACGGTGCAGAAGTAAACAAATTCTCCCAACTTGTTTGCAGTAAAAGTAACCTTCGATGGAGCTTGGGGGCTTACAAAGATGTTACCTACTTCTGGATAGCCATCTATTGCAAATCCATGCGGTACGTCAAGGCTCTGCAGTGTAAATGTTACAGTCTGGCCTTCATACACTGTAATATGACAATAGCCAAACCTCCATTGGTAAACGCTCATATCGATTTCAACTGTTTGCTTTTTAGGATCTGCAACGAAATCGCCTTGAATGCAGTTGGCAGCGTTTTGCAGACCAGCGCCAAATATCTCTTCTACTTTTTCTGAACTTTGAATCGATGCAACATATGCAAGTGCTGCAACCACAGCGATAGAAGCAGCTACTGCAACAATTATCTTAGTGTTAACCATCGAGAATTTTCCTTGCACGAGTCTTATATCTCTATTGTGTGTATCCATCCAGCAAAATACATGAAGAGCAGCCCAACTATAATTCCTGCCAACAATAGCATCTTGCTTCCTGCTACTCTGTATGAAATGTATCCCAACCTTAACAAAATATACGTAGAGCCTCCAACAGCAAGTGCAAACGCATATGATGCTAGAGAGCCTGGGATGCCGATATATGCTAGTGCAATTCCAACAAGCAATGGCATAGAACCTATTATGCCAGCAAGAATGAATACATCCGATCTAGGTCTGATGAGCATTATTGGTACGGAGATGACTATTCCCTCTGCTACTTTATGCAGGATGAAACTCAGTGCCTGAACCGTTCTTTGCGTAAAGGTAAATGCATATCCAGACTGCAGATCGAACCCAATGATTATACCTTCAGCAAATGCGTGAAAGCCAACTATCATTGCAAATGCATATGCAACAGCATATGACGTGATCTGAATCTGTGCATTGCCCATGGATTTGTTTGATCGTTCAACAACAAATGATACAAAAAGACCGATGCTGAATGCTAGCAGCAGAAGTGATTGTA
>Ga0185320_11180505_pt1 | contig 11916 bp, 10 predicted proteins | sample OV2TP2_FD_128023 | JGI IMG/M metagenome (GOLD analysis project Ga0185320, IMG submission 128023) | Hot spring microbial communities from Beatty, Nevada to study Microbial Dark Matter (Phase II) - OV2 TP2 (SPADES assembly) (version 2) | ecosystem: Environmental > Aquatic > Thermal springs > Hot...
CCGCTCATCCTGAGCTTGGTCGAAGGAATTGAGCGGGCGAGGTGTGCCGCTCATATGGTTCGACTAGCTCACCATGAGCGGCACACGCGAGCATTGTCTATTGACCCTGAGCATTCTGCAAACCGTAGCACCCACTTTTGAAAGGAGTTCTTATTACCTTGACGAATCATTGCTGGAGCGAACCGAAGTCAGCGGCTTATTTTTTCAGCCAAACGGACCTCCAAACGTCTCCCATGTTAAACTGCGCCGTCTCCGTCAGGTTTCTTACGTAGGGCTGGCGGTACAGGTAGGCAAATCCCTGAGTAAGAGGCGCATAATACATCTTGGTTGCCGCATACCGCTGGATCTCATGAATCTTCTTTTTTCGTGCTTCCACATCCATAATGGTGTCTTGCTCCTCGATCATCTTGGTCAGGATGGGATCATTGACTCGCGAGTTGTTTCTAACCGGTTGCTTGGGGTGGTATTTTTCGGTGAGCATTAAGCCCGGCTCTAGGGCAAGCCCAAGGCCCCCCATGGTGAAGTTATACCCCGCCGAGTACCTTCCAATGAATGCTCCGGAGAGGTACTCCTCTCTGGTTACAGGCCTGACTTTCAGTTTGAAGAGGCCGGACTCATTCAAGTCGCTCACATAGCCCGCCACCCTGGCATCGAAAAGCAGGTTGTGTAGAAAAGGAACCTCATAGGGGATGGGATAGCCGCCCTCCTCCAGGAGCTTGCGAGCCCTTTGGAGGTTCCTCTTCCAGTAGTTGTGCTCTCCCAGTTCTTCGGTCGACAAGGTCCACCCTTTCCAGTTCCCAGAAGGGATAGTAGCGTACTCGCCCTCCCCGCCCAAGAAGATTTTAATGTCCCGATCCCGGTCCAGGGTAAGGGATACGGCCTTGCGCAGCTTATCGTCGTTGAAGGGCGGAACGTCCGTGGCGAAATGGAAGTTGTGGCTCAGGCCCAGGTATCTTTGCGCCATCACCATATCCGGCCGAGTCTCCCTAATGGACTTGATCTCAATGGATCTTTCCAAGCCAAGCCAGTCTATCTGGGTGGCACGAAGGGCAGCTAAAGCGGCGGTGTCATCGGGGATAAAGAAAACGTCAACGCCGTCCAGATATGGAATGTCGGCTATGAAGTAGTTGGGGTTGCGGCGCAGCTCCGTTTTCACGTCCCGTTGTCTTTTGGACATGATAAAAGGCCCGCTACCTATAGTCATCAACTTAACGTCCCCATCTCGCTCCACTACCTCCCTGGGATGGATGAAAGCCCAGGCGTGGGCCATCAAGGTAAAGAAGGTGGCACTAGGGTCCTTCATGGTGACCTTGATGGTGTATTTGTCCGTCGCCTCGATGTTCTGAACTGCAATGAACCACGGCGACTGGGCCGAGGTCTCGGTCTTCCAGAGGCGGGTGTAAGAGAAGAGGACGTCTTCGGCCGTCAGTTCCCTGCCGTTGACCGGCGGCAGATTGTGCCACTTCACGCCCTTTCGAAGGTGGAAGGTGTAGGTTTTGCCATCCCTAGCGATCTCCCACCGCTCCGCCAGGTCAGGCTCTATTATTACCTCCCCAAAGGCCACGTCGTCCCCGGTCTTATATCTCATAAGGCGAGAGTAAACAGGCACCACCCTGTAGGCCAGGCTCTGGCTGTTGAGGAAGGCGGGGTCCAGATGGGGTGCCTCAAGGGTCACGCGTACCCTCATGATGCCACCGCGCTGCGGGGTCTCTGAGGCAGCAGGTCTTGGAGCACTGGCAGCATCCGGTGAAGGGATACGCACGACCGGAGCAGGGACTGGCTGTTGCGCGGGAGCCGCTGGCGCTGGCGCTTGGGGTTCCTTCGGAGCGGCAGGAGCTGCCGGTGCCGGCCCCGCCTGAGGTTGTGCACCAGGGGCGCAGGCCACGATTACGATGATTAGGGCTCCAATCCAGAAGCTTGACTTTCTGATGAGATCTAGCATGTTCGCCTCCAAGAAACTCAATGGGCGGAAGTCAATAGAGATAGACGGGGAGATTTTACATAATTGTATTGAGGATTGCATGAACTGTCAAGGGGTTACCAGGGTCTTTCGATTGTCCAGCGGTAGGTTCGTCCGGTCACCCTGAGCTAGTCGAAGGGCGTGAGCGGACTCCTGAACTGCGCCCCGCTCATATGGTTCGACTAGCTCACCACGAGCGGGGCCTGTGCCCCAAATCCCAGAATCAAAAGACCCTGAAGGGGTTACGACATGGGGCATGGGCCAAAGCCTGAGATGGTATAATCCGTGCTGAAAACTCAGCCAGGGGCATAATCTTGGCCAGCATTGTCTATGGGTGTATTGTACCCCATCCTCCCGTAATGGTGCCTGCCATTGGAGAGGGACGAGAGCAGGAAGTCGCCTCCAGCCTCCATGCCATGAGCCAAGTGGCAGCGGCTATGAAGGACAAGGCGCCGGAAGTTGCCTTCATCATCAGCCCTCACGGCATTATCCATTACGATGCCCTGGGTATCGCGACTGGCAAGAGCAGCCAAGGCACCCTCCGCCACTGGGGCGCTCTTGTGGATTACTCGTTTCCTAATGATCAGGAGGCGGTGAAGGCTGTCTTGGAGGAGGCGCAGGCCGAAAGACTGCCTATCCGCTCTATTAGCCAGGGAACCTACGACTTGGACCATGGGGTAATGGTGCCGGCGTATTTTCTGGAGCCTGCACTGAAGTCTATCCCGCTGGTTCCGCTCAGTTTCACACTGCTGCCCCCGGAGTCGCACTATCGATTCGGCAAGGCTATCCAGCGAGCGGCTAAGAAATTAAACAAGAGGGTGGCCTTCATCGCCAGCGGGGACCTTTCCCACCGACTTCGGCACGACGGGCCTTATGGATTCAACCCTGCCGGGCGTCCCTTTGACGAAAAAATAAAGGATTCAGTGGCCCATTGGGATATCCAGGGCATCCTGAGCCTGGACCCTGGTTTTATCGAGGAGGCTGGCGAGTGCGGCCTGCGCTCCATAGTTGTGCTTCTTGGGACCTTAGATGGCCTTAGGCCGCGACCCGAAGTGCTGGCTTATGAGGGCCCTTTTGGCGTAGGATACCTTACGGCAACTATGCCGGTGGATGAGGAGTAAATGCACCCCCTAGTCCAGTTAGCCAAAGAGGCGGTGGAGAAATTTGTGGCCATGGGGGAAACCATGGCCCCTGGGGAGATCACTGCAGAGATGCAGGTAAGAGCTGGCGCTTTTGTCTCCATCAAGCTAAACGGCGAGCTACGGGGCTGCATTGGAACCATAGCCCCGACTAGAGCTAACCTCGCCGAGGAGATCGTGCAGAACGCCATAGGCTCCGCCTTGAGAGACCCGCGTTTTCCTCCCGTTATGGTGAATGAGCTTCCCTATCTATCATATAGCGTAGATGTGTTGTCGTCGCCTGAGCTAGTGGCAGGGGAGAAGGAGCTGGACCCTAAGCGGTACGGGGTCATCGTGGAGAGTGGCGATCGCCGTGGCCTGCTTCTGCCCGACCTGGAGGGGGTGGATACACCGGAGCACCAGGTCCTCATCTGCAAGCTGAAGGCTGGCATCGGATTCCAGGAGCCTGTTACCCTCTATCGATTCGAAGTCAAGCGCTACTCTTAAGAGGCCGTTCAATAACTTTTGGTGCTAGTTCCAACAGAGACCTCCTACCCCATTCATGTGGTTCGACAGGCTCACCACGAGCGGACACACCATGTCGCCACGCCCTTCGGCAAGGGTGAGCGGGTTATTTTCGTAGCAATGACCAGTGCGGTTTTCGTGCGAAGCGGTGCAATCTTTATGCCCGGTTCTTGAAGAAGACAGCGGACAGAGGAGGCAACGTGAGGGTCAGGGAGTAGGCCCGCCCGTGTAGCGGCACCGGTGCGGCTTCAACCCCACCGAAGTTGCCTTGCCCACTGCCGAAATAGTCAGGAGCATCGCTGTTCAGCATTTCGTTCCAGAACCCTCCTCGAGGCACGCCTACTCGGTAGTTGAGTCGTGGAACTGGCGTGAAGTTGCAGACGATGAGGAGCAGGTCGTTAGTGGAATGGCCACCTCGAAGGAAACACAAAACGCTGTTCTCAGAATCATTGGCATCGACCCACTGGAAGCCGGCGGGGTCGCAGTCCAGCTCGTGAAGCGACGGTTCGCTTCTATACAAACGATTGAGGTCCTCCACCCACTTCATAAGGCCTGCATGTGGCGCATATTGGGTCAGGTGCCACTCCAGACTTTCATCATGAGACCACTCGCGCCATTGACCGAACTCTCCTCCCATGAACAGGAGCTTCTTGGCGGGCTGGCCGTACATATACCCAAGAAGCAGCCTCATACTGGCGAGCTTTTGCCACTCATCACCAGGCATTTTGCCCAACAGCGACCCTTTGCCGTGCACGACTTCATCGTGGGAGAGGGGTAGGGCAAAGTTCTCATGGAATGCATAGATCATGCGAAAGGTCAGCAGGTTGTGATGGTGTTTTCTGTATATGGGGTCACGAGATATATAGTCGAGGGTGTCGTGCATCCACCCCATGTCCCACTTCATGCCAAAGCCCAGGCCGCCAATGTATGTGGGACGGGACACCATGGGCCAGGCCGTAGACTCCTCGGCGATGGTCTGCACGTCAGGGTAATGCTCGTAGACCTCTTGGTTCAATCGCCTCAGGAGGGCGATGGCTTCTAGGTTCTCCCGTCCTCCATACTGATTCGGCAGCCAATCACCCTCTTTCCGAGAGTAGTCCAGGTAGAGCATAGAGGCCACGGCATCGATGCGTAGGCCATCCGCGTGGTACTTATCCAGCCAGAAAAGGGCACCGCTAAGTAAGAAGCTTTGCACCTCCTTGCGGCCATAGTTAAAGATGAGGCTGTTCCAATCGGGATGCACACCCTTCCGGGGATCCTCGTGCTCGTAAAGGTGAGTCCCGTCGAAATATCCGAGGCCGTGCTCGTCGTTGGGGAAGTGGGAGGGAACCCAGTCGAGGATCACCCCTATATTATTCTGATGCAAATAATCAATGAGATACATGAACTCCTGGGGTGTGCCGTACCGGCTGGTGGGGGCGAAGTAACCTGTAGTCTGATAGCCCCAGGAGCCATAAAAAGGGTGCTCCATAATGGGAAGGAGCTCCACATGGGTAAACCCCATTCGCGTCACATGCTCCGTGAGCCTGGTTGCCAGCTCCCTGTAGGTGAGCGAACGGTGTTGCTCCGCGGGTACCCGCATCCACGATCCAAGATGGACTTCGTAAATTGACATTGGAGCATCCAGGGAGTTGCGGCGCCGCCTCTTTTCCATCCACTCCCGGTCGCTCCATGAGTAATCCAGGCTCCATACGATGGAGGCAGTCTTTGGCGGTGTCTCGCTATAGAAAGCGAAAGGGTCTGCTTTGTCTACCTGATATCCTCTATGGTTGGACAGTATGCGGTACTTGTAAGTAGAGCCTTGACCTATTCCTGGAATGAACCCCTCCCAAATCCCGGAATCTCCTCGTGAGTGCAAAGGATGAGTCCCTTTGTCCCAGCCATTGAAATCGCCGATAACTGACACCCATCGGGCATTGGGCGCCCACACGGCAAAATAGACCCCTTCTTGGTCATTCCGCCTGAGCAGGTGAGCCCCCAGCTTATCGTAGAGGCGCAGGTGGCTGCCTTCGTTGAACAGATAGAAATCGTCGGCGCTCAGCAGGCTCATGTCATTCCTACGAAAATGGCATTCTTCACCTCGATAGCATCGGGGTGAAGAATCTGGGGTAGAGTTACGGCCCCACAGACCCAGGCCAGGAACTCAAGGGTGGCTGACAGCCCTACCCTGGTGCGCCCCAGTGGCCGGGGCGGCGAGTGCTAGCCCGCCATCGCGATAGGGTGCGCCAGTTCTTCAGGACGATGCGCCACGTAGGTAGGTCGTAGGGCCGGTCTGTAAGAGCACGGATCTTTTCCATGGGGCTTTCCAACAAGGGAGGGCCATGACCAAAGCAGGCCACCTTAGCCTGTAGCTCTCGCAGGCTGCGCAAAGAGGCATCCAACTGGCGGCGCTTGGGGCGGTCCCACATCATGGGCCGGCTAACGCGGTCCAGGTTATTGATGGCGGAGTCTCCCAGGAATAGGACCTGGGGCTTCTCCAAAAGGTAGGAGAGGCTGCCAGGAGTATGCCCTGGCGTGTGAAAGACTCGCACTCCTCCCAGAACGGGAATCACATCTCCGTGCTTCACAACCTCCTGGACCTCCGTGTCGTGATACTCTACCTCCACCCTTCGATACTGTCCACTCCTGCTCATCGCCCATCGGTACCAGAAGGGCGCCTGGTTTCCCTGCGCTTCCGTGCCCGTCCGAAGCAGCAGCTTTCCACCAGGGCCGGCCACCGTCTCGTTCTGGTGTGCCACCACGTGAGCGCCGGTTAGCTCATGTAGCTCGGCATCGCTGCCCGAATGGTCATGGTGGAAATGGGTGACCAGGATCCAGCGCAGGTCTCTGGGGCTTCGGCCCAGCTTCTTGATGTAGTTGACGATGGTATCCCCATTTCCGGGGATACCGGTCTCAATCACGGCCATCTGCTCGTCCACCAGCAGGACAGAGTTGCTTCCGTTGATACCGTCAATACGATGAACGCCAGGCGCTATTTCCATAAATATACCCCCTCTTTGCTTAAGTCTGCGAAAATTCCGGTGAGATCAAGTTCGAAAGTCATCATCTGTAATTCCGCTCCCTTCAATAATGCTTCGTAGAGTACCTATAGGTAAAGACTTCCCTTTGTGGTACGGCACTATCACCTGGAGTCGGATGTCCGCATTGCGCCATTTCTGATGGCTGCCGCGCTGAGAAGCCAGTCTGAAACCGTGCCTCTAAAGGATTCTGATAACTTCATCTGCATTTAGCCTACGTGACCTTTGAGCCATTAATGGGGTATGATTTCCACTTCAAAGATCTTCCCTCCCGGACTGACCTCAACCGGTGATGGTTCCAAATATAAAGCTATAGCCACCTTAATACTCTCCAGAGCCTCTTCTTCAGTGTCACCCGCACTAGAGCATCCTGGCAACTCAGGGCAATAAGAGGCATAACTCTTGGTCTGTGGGTCGTATTCCAGAACCACACGAAACTTCATCTTGCTACCACGCCCTAGTGTTGCGTACTCGCATCTAGGCTTACATCACTACTTTAAGGCATATGCATTAGGTGGGCTTCCCACCCCGCCTGGTATGTATAACGGAGCCGAGACCAGCATAAACTGGAAGACCCCATCCTGAGCGCAATCGCTGGAGAGCTCCTCCAGGTCCCAGAATTCCCCTATGGGAGTGCCCTGAAGGGGCAGAAGGCGCCGGTGCTGGAACCCCACCTCGGGAAGGACTTCAAGTGCTTCCAGGGCAGGATTGTCAGCAGCAAGGGCTGCAATCTGATGGTCCCATACCCAGGCCGCCGTGTCCTTGCTGGGGTCCAGACCAGGACACTTTAGAGGGTTTGGGCTCTGGTTGGTGAGAGTACCTTGTAGTTTGTCCCTGCTAGCCTCGTCGAGGCTCTTGTACCAGGCAAGCCAGCCGGTTCTCAAAAGCAGGATATCCCCTGGCATGAACTGCACGTTCTCTGAGGCCGCAATCTTTTCCATGAGGGGGCCATCCATGGGGACCTTAGTGTTAGCCTTGAAAGGGGTCCTCTGTTTCTCCATGTACCTGGGAAGATCTAGCAAAACACCTCTACCGATTATGCCATGCCTTGCCCAGTGCTCCATACCTATCTGGCCCTTCTGGTCCAGGTCCTCGTCCTGACGGCCACCCCAGTAGCCGAACTCCCGGTAACGGACGTGCCGGAGTCCGTCCCACTGGCTGGAGCCTTGCAGGGCGAAGTTGTCCAAGAAGTCGTCCCTGCCGCCACGGTTGACGGTCATGGTCTGCTTGTACCCCGTCCTGTGCCCGCCATATAGCGTAATGGGGAAGTTAAGGGGCAGGCTTAGGTTAATGACCTTCCCGGTGCGCACCAGGGTGGCCGCGTGCTTCACCCGTTCCGCAGTCAGGAAGTTAATGCTTCCGAGCTGATCGTCCCTGCCAAATACGTCCCAGGCGTGGCGTTCGCCCGTTTTCTCGATTACAGGGAGCTCTGAGTATTTAGGGATTTTTTGTGGCATACCTACCTCCTCTTATGATATTGACTGCGTTGCGAAGAAGTTGGTAGAATATTAGCAAAGAATAGGTTGCATTTCCAGCGGGAGCTTGGGGAGCCAGGCTGAGAGGCCCCGACAGACCTCGGGGCGACCGTAGGAACCTGATCTGGGTAATGCCAGCGCAGGGAATCATGGGCAGGTAAAAAGCACCGCTGGCATAACCAGCGGTGTAATTTTTTGCGGGGATGAGTAGCATTAAGAAAGTCATGACCATAGCGGGGTCTGATTCGGGCGCTGGCGCAGGGATTCAGGCCGACCTCAAGACCTTCGCGGCCTTCGGCGTATATGGGACATCTGTTATCACTGCCATCACCGCTCAGAATACCCAACGGGTAGAAGCCGTTGTGGAGTTGCCTGCCGAGATCATAGCCGCGCAGATAGACGCCGTCGTCAAGGACATTGGCGCCGATGCCGTCAAGACGGGCATGCTGGCCAATGCCTCCATCGTCGGCACAGTGGCGGATAAGATAAAGGAGCATCAGCTAACCAAGCTGGTGGTGGACCCTGTCATGGTGGCCAAAAGCGGCCTTCGGCTTCTAAGCCAGGATGCGGTGGAAGTCCTGAAGAGAGACCTCCTGCCCCTTGCCCTGGTGGTAACACCGAATATCCCTGAGGCTGAAGTCCTCACGGGTCATTCCATTCGCTCCCTGGCAGACATGCGAATAGCGGCTAAGGCCATAGGCGAAATGGGACCCAAGAACGTCGTGGTCAAAGGTGGACACCTGAACGGGGATGCCACGGACATCCTGTGGGACGGAAGCAGCTTTCATGACTTTCCAGGCGACAGAGTCAACACCAACAATACTCACGGGACAGGATGCACCTTCGCCTCCGCCATCGCCGCCTGCTTAGCTAAGGGAGCGTCCCCCGACCAGGCGGTGGCCGAGGCCAAGGAATACCTCACCCAAGCTCTCAAATCGTCTTTCGTATTAGGCCGGGGGTATAGCCCCGTTCACCACTTTCATCACTTTTGGAATTAGGAGGGATTAGCGCAATGTCCAGCAATGGTTCTAGTGGCTCAGTAGTTACCCAGATGCATTTCGCCAAGGAGGGCATCATAACACGCGAGATGAGGTTTGTGGCGGAGAAGGAGGGGCTACTTCCGGAAAACATCAGAGAGGAGATAGCGAAGGGGCGGCTGATTATTCCCGCAAACGTCAATCATACCTCCCTGCAGCCGATGGGCATCGGCAAGGCAGCTAAAGTCAAGATCAATGCCAATATAGGAAACTCCCCCACTAACTCCAACATAGAGGAAGAGGTGGGTAAGCTAAAGATGGCGGTCCAGTTCGGCGCCGATACCGTCATGGACCTCTCCACGGGCAAAAGCCTGGACGAGACGAGAGAGGCCATCATCCGGCACAGCCCGGTGCCGGTCGGCACCGTTCCTATCTATGAGGCCATGACCCGCGTGAAGCAGATAGAGGACCTTACGCCTGAGCTTCTTCTGGACGTTATTGAGCACCAGGCCCAGCAAGGCGTGGACTACATGACCGTCCATTGTGGTGTATTGCTGGAGCATGTGGCCCTTACCCAGCACCGCATAACCGGCATCGTGAGCCGAGGCGGTGGGATCCTGGCCCGCTGGATGGTAAGCCATAAGAGGCAGAATCCCCTGTACGAACACTATGACGACATCCTGGACATCGCCCGAAGATACGATGTCACTCTGAGCCTGGGCGACGGGCTGCGCCCTGGCTGCCTGGCCGACGCCTCCGACGCCGCTCAGTTCGCCGAGCTCAAGACCCTGGGCCAGCTTACCCTTAGAGCATGGGGAAAGGACGTCCAGGTCATGATCGAAGGCCCCGGCCATGTCCCCATGGACCAGCTAGAGATGAACGTGCGCAAGCAGCAGGAGCTGTGCCACGAGGCCCCCTTTTACACCCTGGGACCCCTGGTGATAGATGTAGCCCCCGGATACGATCATATAGTCTCGGCCATAGGGGCCGCCATGGTGGGCTGGTATGGGGCCTCTTTGCTGTGCTATGTAACTCCCAAGGAGCACCTGGGTCTGCCAGATACCCAGGATGTCAAGACAGGAGTGATCGCCTACAAGATAGCAGCCCATGCCGCCGATGTAGCACGCCGCCGGCCCGGGGCCAGGGATCAGGACGATGCCCTCTCCAGGGCCCGCTTCGCCTTCGACTGGGAGAAGCAGTTTGCCCTCTCCCTGGATCCCGGCACCGCCAGGGCAATGCACGATGAGACCCTCCCTCAGGATTACTTCAAGCATGCTGAGTTCTGCTCCATGTGCGGCCCAAGGTTCTGCCCTATGCACAACTTCCGCAACGTGGACTGGAAGGAAGTTCTGGCAGCGGCGGGGGCCAGAGGGGCGGCTCGGTAAGAGGAATGGTGAGCTGTGGAAACTAGAACCAGCATTGAAATTTGGGGTGAGAGGGGAAGCAAGCTATTGCCCCACGTTCTTGTGGACACAGGGGCTACTTTCAGCACCATCAGCAGGGAAACGGCTGAAGAGTTGGGTATTAGGGCTGTTCGAAACCGCATCTTTAGAACCGTTCAGGGGACCGTAGAGATGCCTATAGGAGTCGCTTCATTAGCTATCGACGGCCAAGAAACGACCCAGGAGGTGGTCATCCTGGAGCATGGCCCGGAGCTGATTGGGCTACTTACCCTGGAGGCTCTAAGCCTGAAGGTTGATACCACCACAGGCCGTCTTGAGCCGGCAGGCCCTCTCAACTTATTGGGAATTTTTTTAGACCGGCATTTTGGGCCAGTCAGAGGGGCGTTCCCCTCTGGCAGTCAGCCTGAGGCGGATGGGGGTGTCCCCCAGATTTAATTTATCCCCCCTTCCCTTACCAAGGGAAAGGGGGGACATAGGCATGTCCTGGCCGATGGTGTTTCACCCATCGGACTCCGATTTTTCATTCGGAGAGCTCGTTGAAGGAGGGTGAGGTTATGGAAGATAAGCTGATTATCGCAGGAAAAGAGTTCCGGTCCCGGCTGATACTTGGCACAGGCAAGTACCGCTCCATGGAGGAGATGGTGGCCGCTGTCGAGGCCTCAGGGACGGAGATGATCACCGTAGCCCTTCGCAGGCTGGACCTGGACAATCCAGAGAAGAAGACCCTGTTGGACTACATCGATTGGGGCAAGTACGCCATCCTCCCCAATACGGCCGGGTGCCGCACTGCCGAGGAGGCCATCTATACCGCCAGGCTGGCCAGGGCCATGGGCCTCTCCACCTGGATCAAGCTGGAAGTAATACCGGACCCCAAATACCTTCTGCCAGACCCCGTCGGCACTCTTGAGGCCGCCGAGGCCCTGGTAAAAGAGGGATTCACCGTGCTTCCCTACATCAATGACGACCCCGTCTTGGCCAAGCGTCTGGAAGAGGTGGGCACTGCCACCGTTATGCCCCTGGCCTCCCCTATCGGCTCTGGGCAGGGGATGATCAACTTCGAGCAGATCAAGATCATCATCGAGCAGGCCAAGGTGCCAGTGGTGGTGGACGCCGGCCTCGGCGCACCCTCTGACGCCTCCTTGGCCATGGAGATCGGCTCTGACGCAGTGCTGGTGAACACCGCCATAGCCCAGGCACGCAATCCAGCCCTGATGGCCGATGCCTTCCGCCAGGGTGCGGAAGCAGGAAGAAAGGCGTTCCTGGCCGGTCGGATCCCCAAGAGGACCTTAGCTACTGCCAGCAGCCCCGTGGAAGGGGTGCCTACCCCCAGGTGAATACCTATGTCCAAGCTGCCCCGACCCTGCATCTCTCTGGTTACCGATAGACGCCTCTGCGTTGATACCTCGCTGGAAGAGAAGGTGGCTCTGGCCGTCGAGGGCGG